>Ga0126310_10000466_pt1 | contig 13965 bp, 14 predicted proteins | sample Plot60_FD_92540 | JGI IMG/M metagenome (GOLD analysis project Ga0126310, IMG submission 92540) | Serpentine soil microbial communities from UC McLaughlin Reserve, CA, USA - Plot60 | ecosystem: Environmental > Terrestrial > Soil > Grasslands | place: USA: UC McLaughlin Reserve, Lake County... | reverse complement strand
GTGTCCTTGACCGTCTTCCGGTGTCCCCGTGGGACGAGTGAGGTGACGAGCCGCACCGCGTCGTCGCGCTCGAAGACCCAGTACGCGGCGCACGCGAACACGAAGAAGATCCCGATCGCCACCTCGAAGCCGAGCAGCGTCAGCTCGAGGGCCGGGTCGAAGAGGTCTTCGACGCGGGGGAGGCGTTCGAGCCGATGGTTGAGCCAGGTCAGGACATCGCCCTTGAAGCCGGTCTCGTCCTCCGCGTCCCCGAGGGCGGTCTGCACCTGCGTGATCGCGCGGGGGACGACGGCCCAGAGGAGGAGGCCGATCGCGCCGGCGAGCACGGCGTAGTGGAGCAGGATGGCGCCGCCCCGTGGGATCCGTCGGCGGTGGAGGAACTCGACCGAAGGTCGCATCGCGGCGGCGACGGTGAACGCGAAGAAGAGCAGCATGATCAGCAGCCGCAGCTCCCAGAGCGCGAGCACGGCGACGACGACGGCCGCGACGATGATCGCGATCGTGAGGGCTCGGCGGGCGGTTGCGTCCACTGGCTCAGGTTTCGCCGGGTTGGGCTCTACGCAAACCCGCAGGAAATCGGACAGTTCGCGGCGAACCGCGGGTCGTGCTCGCGGATCCGCACGAGGAGATCTGTCTCGAGGCCCGGCGCCACGGGATCGTCCTGGTGCGCCCCCTGGCATGGGCCGTCGTCCTCGCCGCTGTCGGCGGCGCGCTGACGACCCTCCCCTGGCTTCTCCCGGTCGTGGGTGTCGCCGTCGTGGGGCTGGGTGCGGTCGTCGCGCTGCGCGCGGTCTGGAAGTGGGAACGCACGCGCGTGGTGGTCACGACGGAGAAGGTCTTCGTCGTCAACGGCACGTGGCGGCGGCGCGCGCAGGCGGTGAGGCTCGCGGCGGTCGAGGCAGTGGAGCTGGAGCAGTCGTTTGCCGGCCAGCTACTGGGCTACGGAACGGTCGTCGTCGGCCCACTCGCGCTGGAGCACGTCCCACGCCCGAAGCGCCTCTACCACCTACTCGACCGCCTCGCCACCTAAGCCCGCGCAGCCACGTCTGGTGGCTGCCACCGGCCGAGGCGCGCGAGGGCGTGTCGGATGTGGAGCGGAAGAGCACGTCGGGCGATCTCGCCAGCGGCCGCCGCGTAGCGTCGGGCCAATGGGTCGAATCCCACGCTGCCAGCTGCCCGACGGCCTCTTCCACGTGACGACGAACTCTGTGCACGAGGTGCCGGCCTTCCGCGACGACCTCGATCGCGACTTCTTCTGGCGGCTGATGCGGCGAGTGCCGTTCCGCTTCCGCGTCGCCATCCACGTCTACTGCCTGCTTGGAACGCACTACCACATGCTCGTCGAGGCGACGACGGACGAGCTGGGCGCCGCATTCGACTGGCTGAACGGTGTCTACGCCCGGGAGCACAACGCGCGCCACGAGCGCCGCGGGCACCTCTTCCGCGAGCGCTTCTCCTCCTGGGTCATCCGCGACGAGCTCCACCGGGCCAGAACGACCGAGTACATCCTCGACAATCCGGTGCGCGCCGGCCTGGTCGAGCGCCGGGAGGAGTGGCCGTGGAGCGGCGCCCCGAGCTGGAAACCTCGGCCACCCGCGCGGACAACCGAACACTTGTTCGCAGCTGGTGCCGCGGCTAAACTGGCCAGTTATGCCGCAGGAAGAACTGGTTGTTCACGGTGCCCGCGAGCACAACCTGAAGGACATCACCGTCCGCCTGCCGCGGAATCGCCTGATCTGCATCACGGGCCTCTCCGGCTCCGGCAAATCGAGCCTCGCCTTCGACACGATCTACGCCGAGGGCCAGCGCCGGTACGTCGAATCTCTCTCGGCGTATGCCCGCCAGTTCCTCCAGATGATGGAAAAGCCGGACGTCGACTCGATCGACGGCCTCAGCCCTGCGATCTCGATCGACCAGAAGACCACCAGCCGGAATCCCCGCTCGACGGTGGGCACCGTCACGGAGATCTACGACTACCTTCGCCTGCTCTACGCCAGGATCGGCCGCCCACATTGCCCGGTCTGCGGCCGCCCGATTGCAGGCCAGTCGATCGAGGCGATCGTCGACCAGATCCTCCAGCTCCCCGCGGGAACCCGCTTCACCGTGAACGCGCCGGTCGTTCGCGACCGCAAAGGGGAGTACCGCGACCTCCTGGACGAGCTCCGCCGTGACGGCTTCACGCGCGTGAAGGTCGACGGCGAGCAGCGCCTGCTCGAGGACGAGATCGCGCTCGACAAGAAGTTCAAGCACACGATCGACGTCGTCGTCGACCGCCTGCGGATGAAGGAGGACCTGCGCACGCGCCTCTTCCAGTCGGTCGAGACAGCGATCAACCTCGGCGAGGGCCTCGTCCTGATCGACCTGATCGACGAGGACCGCCAGCTGACCTTCTCCGAGCGCTTCGCCTGCCCCGAGCACGGCGTATCGCTCCCGGAGCTGCAGCCGCGGATCTTCTCCTTCAACTCGCCACACGGCGCCTGCCCGCGCTGCACCGGCCTCGGGGCGCAGCAGGAGATCGACCCCGACCTGCTCGTTCCCGACCCGACCCTGCCGCTGGCCGAGGCACTCGTCCCGCTGCAGGGGAACTGGTACGAGGCCGTCATCCAAGCGATCGCCGACAAGTGGGAGATCGACCTCGACACGCCCTGGCAGGACCTGACGGAAGAGCAGCAGAACCTCTTCCTGCACGGGACGCACGGCGAGCGCGTGTACGTCAGCTATCGGAATCGGATGGGGCGGAAGCGCTCGTACATGCTCGCCTTCGAAGGCCTCGTCACCAACCTCCAGCGGCGCTACCGGGACACGGACTCCGCGTCGATGCGCGAGCGGATCGAGGAGTACATGAGCTTCCGGCCGTGTCCCGAGTGCCATGGGGCGCGCCTCAAGCCTGAGGTGCTCGCCGTGACCGTCGGCGACAGGAACATCCACGCGTTCACCCAGATGTCCGTGACCCGCGCGCTCACGTTTCTGGAGGAGCTGGAGCTGACGGAGACCGAGCAGCTGATCGGGGTGCGCATCGTCAAGGAGATCCGCGAGCGGCTCACGTTCCTGGACAACGTCGGCGTCGGCTATCTCCAGCTCGATCGCGCTTCCGCCACCCTCTCCGGCGGCGAGGCGCAGCGCCTGCGCCTGGCGACGCAGATCGGGTCGCAGCTTGTCGGCGTTCTCTACATCCTCGACGAGCCGTCGATCGGGCTCCACCAGCGCGACAACGGAAAGCTGATCGTGACGCTCGAACGGCTCCGCGACCTCGGCAACACGGTGCTCGTCGTCGAGCACGACGAGCAGATGATGCGCGCCGCCGACTGGCTCGTCGACATGGGGCCCGGAGCCGGCGAGCACGGCGGCCACGTTGTCGCCGAAGGCCCCGCGCGCAAAGTCGAGCGCAACGGCGGGTCGATCACGGGTCAGTACCTCTCCGGCGGGCGCGAGATCTCGGTGCCGGGGCGCCGCGACGAGGAGCTCGGGTCGTTCTGGGTGCGCGGAGCGTCGCAGCACAACCTGAAGGGGATTGACGTCGAGTTCCCGGTCGGGAAGCTGATTACCGTCACGGGCGTCTCCGGCTCCGGGAAGTCGACGCTCGTGAACGAGATCGTCTACAAGGCGCTCGCGAACCGCCTCCACCGCGTCCGCGTCAAGCCGGGCGAACACCTCGGCTGCGAGGGGATCGAGTGCTTCGACAAGGTGATCGACATCGACCAGTCGCCGATCGGGCGCACGCCGCGCTCGAATCCTGCGACCTACACGAAGCTGTTCGACCACATTCGCGAGCTCTACTCGCTCACGCCCGAGGCGAAGGTGCGCGGATACAAGCCCGGCCGCTTCTCCTTCAACGTCCGCGGCGGCCGCTGCGAGACGTGCAAGGGCGACGGGACGATCAAGATCGAGATGCACTTCCTGCCCGACGTCTACGTCCCCTGCGAGACGTGCGGCGGGCGCCGCTACAACCGCGAGACGCTCGAGGTCCGCTTCAAGGGCAAGTCGATCGCCGACGTGCTCGAGATGTCGGTCGAGGAGGCGCTGCAGTTCTTCGCGAAGATCCCGAAGCTTCGCCGCCGCCTTCAGACCCTTCACGATGTTGGCCTCGAGTACATCAAGCTCGGCCAGCCCGCGACGACGCTTTCCGGCGGCGAGGCGCAGCGTGTGAAGCTCGCCGCGGAGCTCTCGAAGGTCGCGACCGGGCGGACGCTGTACATCCTCGATGAGCCGACGACGGGGCTCCACTTCGCGGACATCGAGAAGCTGCTCGAGGTGCTCCAGCGCCTCGTGGACAACGGCAACACGGTGCTCGTGATCGAGCACAACCTCGACGTCATCAAGCAGGCCGACTGGATCGTCGACCTGGGCCCCGAGGGCGGCGAGGCGGGCGGCGAGGTGATCGCGACCGGGACGCCCGAGGACGTCGCGGCTGTCGACGAGTCCTACACGGGGCAGTTCCTCCGAGAGGTCCTGCCCGCGCACGCGGTTGCCGCCGCCTGACGAGGACGTCTACCGGCGGACGCACGAGCGCCGCTACGCGCTGCTGCTCGACCTCGTCAACGAGCTCGGCCCAACGCGGATCCTCGTCGTCGGCCCGAGCCACGAGAGCGTGCTGCTGCGCGAGGTGGCTCCGGTGGACACGCTCGGTTGGGGCGACCACCGCTTCCCGCGCGTCGACGGGGAGCGCCACCTCCAGCACGACCTGAACGCCGCCGAGTACCCGGAGCTCCGCGGCTACGACGCGGTCGTGTGCGCCGAGGTGGTGGAGCATCTCCACGTCCCGGCGGAGGCGGTCGTGCGCGCGCTGGCTGCAGCACTCGCGCCAGGCGGGCGCCTCGTGCTCCAGACGCCGAATGCGACCTCGCTGCCGAAGCGGCTGCGGATGCTGATCGGACGCCATCCGTACGAACCTCTCCGGGACGAACCCGAAAATCCCGGTCACGTCCGCGAGTACACGCAGCGCGAGCTGCGGCACGCCGTCGAGGCGGCGGGCCTCGAGGTGGAGCGGGTCGTCACCGCCAACTACTTCGACCACGGCTCGCCGCAGAACCGGCTCTTTCGCGCGGCCGACCCCGTGCTTCCGTCCACCCTCAGAGAGGGGATCACGGTGATCGCGCGCCGGCACCGATAATCCGGGCATGCGGCGAATCCCGGCGCTCATGCTCGCGGCCGCCGCGCTCTCCGCGTGTAGCGGCGAGCAAGGCGAGCGCGCGCAGCAGCTCCTGACGCGGGCGGAGGCGGCGCAGGCGAAGCTTCGCTCCGCGACGTTCGACGCCAAGGTCACCTTGACGATGGACGGCCGGCGCTTCAGCCTCGCGATCGGCGGCGGCGGCTACCTCAAGGGCCGGCGCGCCGGCGACGCGCTCTTCTCGGTCCGATCGGCCGGCGTTCCCGGCGGCCAGAACTTCGAGCTCCACGGGGTAGTCCGGCGCGGCCGGCTCTCGATGTCGATGAACGGGCAGCGCTTCCCCTTCCCGGCGACGGGCACGAGGACGAGGCCGGGCCAGCTCGACTGGTCGGGCGCGATGCTCGAGCTCGCCCGCTACGTGAAGGACGTTCGCGTGCGCGAAGGCCGCATCGTGAACGGCGAGCGCGGCGCGACCGTCACGGGCGTGGTCGACACGCGCGAGCTCTTGAAGGCGGTGTCCAAGCTGGACGCCTTTACCCGCGCCGCGAACTTCGGCGGCTTCGACGGCAAGCTCAGCGACATCCATGCTGCGCTCTTCGTCGCGGAGGGCAGCGGCCTGATCCGCAGCGCCCTCGTGACGATGTCGATCGAGGCGCAGGGGAAGAGCGCCGACATCGAGATCACGTACCGCCTCAGGTCGACGAATAAGCGGGTGCCCGGCCTGTAAAACCCCCGCGTGGGGATGTTCACGCGCCTGCGGGACGACGCAGATCGAACAGACGTCGTCGCCGTACTTGCGTTCGCCGCCGGCATCGCGGCTGCGCTCGCGATCGGCGGCGACGAGCTTCGTGATCTCGACGTGCTCGACTCGCTCGTCTGGGTGTTCGTCAGCGGCCTCGCGCTCGGGTTCGCCCTCTACTGGGTCGCCGGCTGGGGGCTCGCGTTCGTCGTGCGCCGCCTCGGCGCCGTGGCGGAAGCCCGTCTCGCGCGACACGTGCTCGCGTTCTCGTTCCTCCCGCTCGTCGTCGCGCTCGTCGTCTGGCTGATCTGGGCGCCGCTCCTGCTCGTGCCGGCGGCGGCGAGTCTGGCGCTGCTCCTCGCAGGGCTGCGCGAGGTCTATGCGTGGAGCTGGGCCCGTGCGGGCGCTGCCGTCGCGCTGGCGGCGCTGTGGCTTGCCGCGCTAGCTGTCTGCCTGCTGAGCTTGCTCGTGCTGTTGGGTCGCCTGGGCGAATAGCTCGAGCTCGTCCGCCGGCATATCGTAGGTGTGGTCGTCGCCGGGGAAGGTGCCGGCACGGACGTCGTCCGCGTACGCCTCCAGGGCGTCGCGGATCTCGCGCGAGAGGTTGGCGTAGCGCTTGACGAATCGGGGCAGATGGCCCTCGGTCAGGCCGAGGAGGTCGTGGTAGACGAGCACCTGGCCGTCACAGTCGGGGCCTGCGCCGATTCCGATCGTCGGCACGCGCAGGCGGCGCGTCACCTCGCCGGCGACCGGAGTGGGCACGGCCTCCAGCACGACGGCGAAGGCGCCTGCCTCCTCGAGCGCGAGCGCGCCCTCCACGAGGCGCGCCGCCGCCTCGGCCGTCTTCCCCTGCGTCTTGAACCCGCCGAGCATCGTGGCCGACTGAGGCGTGAGGCCGACGTGCCCCATCACCGGGACGCCCGCCTCGACGATCGCGCGCAGGCGGGAAACGGATGGGCCTGCACCCTCGAGCTTGACCGCGTCGGCGCCCCCCTCCTTGACGAAGCGGATCGCATTCTCGACCGCCTTTTCGTCGGAGACCTGAAAGGAGCCGAACGGCATGTCGCCGATCACGATCGGCCGGCGAGCGGCTCGCGAGACGGTGCGCGTCAGGAAGAGCATCTCGTCCATCGTCACGGGCACCGTCGTCCCCTCGTGCCCGAGCACGACCATCGCCGCGGTGTCGCCGACGAGAACCACGTCGATGCCGGCGTCCTCCGCGAAGCGCGCTCCGGGGGCGTCGTACGCGGTGACCATCACGATCTTCTCTCCGCGTTGCTTCTTCGCGGCGAGCTCGGGCAGAGGCAGCTTGGCTGGCGGGACGCTCACTTCTTCTCTCCTTCCAGAACGACGTTGTCGATCAGGCGGGTGTTGCCGACGCGCACCGCGGCGGCGAGGACCTTGGGGTCGAAGTCCGCGACCTCGACGTAGTCGACCTCGAGGTCGCAGAGCAGGTGGTGCGCCTTGGCGGGATCCCCAGTCGCGAGAGCGCGCGGGAGGGCGAGGGCGCGCTCGCGCTCGGCGGGGGAGAGGTAGGCGTTGCGGGACGAGAGCGCGAGGCCGTCCTCGTCGCGGATCGTGGGGAGGACGCGGATGTCGACGGGTACAGCGAGATCGCGCACCATCCGCCGGATGACGGCCGCCTGCTGCGCGTCCTTCTGTCCGAAGTAGGCGCGGTCGGGTCGGACGAGGTTGAAGAGCTTCAGGCAGACGGTCGCGACGCCGCGAAAGTGGCCCGGGCGGAACTCGCCCTCGAGCGTGCGGCCCAGTTGCTCGACCTCCACCCAGGTCTGGAACCCCGCCGGGTAGATCTCCTCGGCCGCGGGGGCGAAGACGAGGTCGACTCCCGCGTCCTCGGCGAGTTCGAGGTCGCGCTCCCGGTCACGCGGGTAGCGGTCGAGATCCTCGCCGCGCGCGAACTGCGCGGGATTGACGAAAAGGCTCACGACGACCCCGTCCGACTCGTCCCGGGCGGCGCGGAAGAGCGAGAGGTGGCCGTCGTGGAAGGCGCCCATCGTCGGGACGAGGCCGACCGACCCGGCAGCGCGAAGCGGAGCGAGCGCGCCGTCGAGCTCCGCAACCCTCGTCGCGACGATCACGGCGTCGTCGCCTCCGCGAGCACGCGGTAGAGCGGCTCGAGGCGCGGCCGTCGAGTCCGGATCGCGGCCAGGTGGCGCTCGACGGTGGCCCAGTCGCCGCGGGCGATCGGCCCGGTCAGCTCGAAGCCGCCGTCGATCACGCCCTGCATGAGCGGCCGGAGTCCCTCCACCGGCGCACCGACCTCCTCGAAGATGTCGGCCGCGGCCCGGTAGAGCGTCACGAGGTAGTTCGACGCGATCGCGGCGCCGGCGTGGTAGAGGGCTCGATCCTCCTCGGCAAGCGCGAACGGCTGCAGTCCGAGGAGCCGCGCGAGCTCGAAGCCAACCGCGCGCGCTTCGTCGGTCTCGGCCGTGATCGCGGCATAGGCGCCGTCGAGCTGCTCGGGCCCGCGCTCGCGAGTGAAGCTCTGCAGCGGATGGAGCCCGAACCGCCGCTCAAAGGGATCCAGGGCCGACAGCGGCGTGGCCCCACTGGTGTGGGCGACCCAGCGAGCCACGTCCGGTGACAGGCACCGGACAGCGGCCGGAATCGCGGTGTCCGGGACGCAGAGCAGGACAACGTCGGCGTCATCGCGCGCTGTCACCCCGCGCTCGGCAAGCCGCGCGGAGACGGCCGATCCGACGCGGCCGGCGCCGATCACCTTGACGCTCTCGATCATCTCGAGCTCCAGTTCCCTTTGGGATACCGGGCGAGCCGAGTGTATCCGGCGCGGGGTAGCCCAGAGTGGTGAACTCCGCCAGGAGCAGGTGATTTTGGCCCGAGAGTCGCCGGGGGCGCGCGCGACGTGGCATCGAACGGCTCGGCCGATGTCTCCATCTACCGCTGGATGAGCGCGACGACCTGAGACGTCGTCTCCGTCACCGCGTTCGAGGGCACTGTCGTTTCCTGCGCTGTGCCGGTGGGTACGAACCTGTCGAAGTTCCCGGTCGGAACCAGCTTGAGGGTCCACTGTCACCGCATCGCCGGCGAGTTGATGCTCGAGGATCTGAGGTCGGAGCACGCTGTGCTGGAGATCGGCGCGAGAACGAATTGGCAGCGCTCACGGCGGGGGTTGGGTTTGCCGCAGACCCGCCCCCGCCACCAACTGCCGCCGGGCTCTGCCCGGCATCGTCTAGCGAAAGTCTCACGACTTTCGGCCACCGTATGGAGCACGAGCGCCGGCTTCGCCGGCGCGCGGCCCAGCTGCTTCTCGCCGCTTCCTCCTCCAGCGGCGGCTGTTGCGGAACGGGCGTCGCCCGTTCCGCGGCGCATCGGGCGAAGCCGGATGCTTAGAATCTTGGTCGTGCCGATCTACGAGTACGTCTGCATGCAGTGCGAGTCGCACTTCGAGGAGCTCGTCCGGAACGGTGAGCAGCCCGATTGCCCCGAATGCGGCGCCGTCGATATCCGCAAGCAGCTCTCCGTCTTCGCCGCGCACGGCTCGAGCACCCAGACGAGCTTCGGCAGCGGGCCGGCCCCTCGCGCCGGCGGAGGTTGCTGCGGCGGCAGCTGCGGCTGCGGATAGGAGACCTGTCCGCCGGGCTGCCTAGACTCGCCCGCGTGGACACCCTCCACGCCCTCGGCGAACAGGTCTCGGGCTGCACCCGCTGCCGGCTCGCCCAGACACGAACGCAGGTCGTCTTCGGTGTCGGCAACCCACACGCCGACCTGATGTTCGTCGGCGAGGCGCCGGGATTCCACGAGGACAAGCAGGGCCTGCCGTTCGTCGGGCAGGCGGGAAAGCTGCTCGACAAGCTGCTCGAGGGCATCGGCCTCGACCGCTCGCAGGTCTATATCGCCAACGTGCTCAAGTGCCGCCCACCGGGCAACCGCGACCCGCAGCCGGACGAGATCGAATCGTGCGAGCCGCACCTGTTCCGGCAGATCGGGCTGATCCAGCCGCGCGTAGTTGCGACCCTGGGGAACTTCGCGACGAAGCTCCTCTCCGGGAAGCAGACCGGGATCACGCGCGTGCACGGCGTCGAGCAGGAGACGACCGTCGGCGGCAACCGTGTGCTGCTCTACCCGCTCTACCACCCTGCGGCGGCGCTTTACACGCCGGCGATGCTCGAGGTGCTGAAGCAGGACTTCGTCCGCATCCCCCAGCTGATGGGGCGCGCGGTCGACGTGCCCGAGCCCGAGCCGATCGCCACGCTTGCGCCTGAGCCCGCGGTGCAGCTCGGGCTCTTCTAGTCGCTTTCGCCAAGAATGCGGGAGCATTCTTCGCGCGTGTCGGAGTCCCCTGAAGAGACCGAAGCGGTGGGCGCGGAGATAGCCGCCTTGCTCGCGCCCGGCGACGTCGTCACCGTTTCCGGCGAGCTCGGCACCGGGAAGACGACGCTCGTCCGCGGTGCATGCCGCGCGCTGGGCGTCGAGGATCCGATCACGAGCCCCACCTTCACGATCGGCCACCGCTACCACGGCCGCGTCGACGTCTCCCACCTCGACCTCTACCGCTTTGCCGGCGTCTCGGCGGCGGAGTGGGGGGACCTGGAGCCCTACTTCGACGGCACGATCTGCTTCGTGGAGTGGCCGGAGGCCGGCAAAGGGGTCTTGCCACCGCCTCGCTTCGCGGTTGCGCTCGAGCACGCAGGCGAGGACCACCGGCACATCCGGGTGACCGCGTGCTGATCGTCGCCTTCGACACGGCGACGGACGTCGCGACCAGCGCCCTCCTCTGGGACGGGGAGGTGCTCGGGGAGCTCACGTCGCGGCCAATCTCGGTGCTCGAGGACATCGACGCACTGCTCAGGCGGGGCGGCGTGCGGGACTCACAGCTCGAGGGGATCGTCGTAGGGATCGGGCCGGGCAGCTTCACCGGTCTCCGGATGGGTCTCGCGACGGCTCGCGCGCTCGCGTTCTCGCTGGAGATCCCGCTGGCTGGAATCTCCACACTCGCGGCCCTCGCCGCCGGCGCGCCGAACGCAACGCCTGTGCTTGACGCGCGGCGTCGCGAGGTCTTCGCCCTCGTTGACGGCGACCCGGTCGTCGTGCCACCCACCGATCTCCCCGTTTCCGAAGGCCGAAGCCACGTCGGGGACGGCGCGGTCCGCTACCGGGAGACGATCGAGGCCGCCGGCGGCGTCGTCCCGCCCGACGAGAGCGAGCTCCACCTCCCGCGCGCGCGCTTCCACGCTCAGCTCGCCCACGCGTTCGGCGCGCCCGAGCTCGTCCAACCCATGTACCTTCGAGTTCCTGACGTCGATCGATCGCGAACGTGAACATCCTGCTTCGCCGCCTCAGCCTCGTCGATCTCGCCGCAATCGAGCGCATCGAGCGGCGTGCCTACCCGACGCCCTGGTCGCGGTCGATGTTCGCCGGCGAGCTCGCGAAACGCTCCTCGATCTGCCTCGGCGCCGTCGACGCCGACGCGGGCGAAATCCTCGTCGCGTACTTGATCATCTCCCGCTACGCCGACGCGTGGCACGTGATGAACGTCGCCGTCCACGAGGACTACCGTGGGCACGGGATCGCGACGAAGCTCCTGAACCACCTCTTCGAGGTGACGGCAGGCGACGACGAGCGCGGGTACACGCTCGAGGTCAGGGTCTCGAACCACGCTGCGATCCGGCTGTACGAGAAGCTCGGCTTCGTCGCGCGCGGCGTCCGGCGCGGCTACTACACGGACAATCGCGAGGACGCGCTGATCATGTGGAAGGACCCGGTGCGGGAACACGCTGAACGCGCCTCGGCGTGATCCTCGGCATCGAGACCTCCTGCGACGAAACAGCCGCTGCACTCGTTACGCAGGAAGGCCGCATCCTCGCCAACGTCGTCTCCTCGCAGGCCGAACTGCACGCGCCGTACGGCGGCGTCGTCCCCGAGGTGGCGTCCCGCCACCACCTCGAGCTGATCCTGCCCGCGCTGCGGCAGGCGCTGGCCGACGCCGACGCGGCGCTCGGGGATGTCGAGGCCGTTGCAGTGACGCAGGGGCCCGGCCTCGTCGGAGCGCTCTTGATCGGGCTCTCTGCGGCAAAGGCTCTCGCCTGGTCACGCCGGCTGCCGCTCGTGCCCGTCAACCACCTGCATGGACACGTTGCGTCGCTCTTCACTGAACCGCGTTCCGTGCGGACGCCCTTCCTCTGCCTGCTCGCCAGCGGGGGGCACACGCTCCTGCTGGACGTCCGCGACCCGGGCGCATTCGAAGTGGTCGGGACGACGCTGGATGACGCCGCGGGTGAGGCCTTCGACAAAGGTGCTCGCCTGCTCGGGCTCGGCTACCCGGGTGGCGCCGAGATCGACCGGCTCGCGCGGAGCGGAGATCCCGAAGCGTTCTCGTTCCCGGTCGCGCGGGTTCCGGGCTTCGACTTCTCTTTCTCGGGTCTGAAGACGGCGCTGCTCTACACCGTTCGCGAGCTCGGGGAGGAAGCCGAGGTACGCAAGGCCGATCTCGCCGCCTCGTACCAGCGCGCGATCGTCCGCGCGCTCGTCGAGCGCACCCGTGCCGCCGCGGAGGCGCTCGGAGCCGAGCGCATCGCGATCGTCGGCGGCGTCGCCGCCAACTCGGAACTGCGGGCCTCACTGTCCGAGGCGGCGGCGGCGCCGCTCGAGCTCTGCACCGACAACGCGGCCATGATCGCCTCAGCCGCGAGGTACGCCGCCCCCATTCCCTACCCTTCGTACCTTGCGCTGGACGCCTTCGCTTAGAGGCCTGACGGCACAAGGCTCATCGTGTTGAGGCCTCTCCACGCCCGCGCGGCGCAACTCGGATTGCTCGCGATCGTCGCCGCCGTCGCGACGGTGATCACGGTCGCCGTGATCACGGAGGTCGGGCAGCCCCGGGCGCAATCCCCTCGAACGTCATGGCGGGGCCTCGTGGGCGGTCCTCGCCCGGAAGTGGCGGTTGGCCAGCGGATGATCGTCGTGCTGCGGACGCCGTCACTCGCCGACCGCGTCGAAGCCGCCGGTGGGCGGGCGAGCGAGGCCGACCAGCGGCGGTGGCACGCGGCTGCGCAGGCCGCGCAGCAGCAGCTGATCGCGCGTCTCGGCGCCGCCGGTCTCGAGCTTCGGCCCGAGTTCAGCTACACGCGCGTGCTCTCGGGGTTCTCCGCGCCGCTCGACGCGCGTGCGATCGCGCTGCTGCAGCGGTTCCCGGAGGTCCAGGGCGTCTACCCCGTTCGAATCGCGTACCCCGCGTCCCTCTCGAGCGAGCTCGTCGCGCGGCATGAGCTTGCGCGTGGCGCGGGCTATCGCGCGCGGCTGTCGCTGCCCGGCTCGACAGGCCGTGGTGTCACGGTCGCATTGATCGACACGGGCGTCCAGTACGGCCACGATTACCTCACCGGGGCGATGCTCGAGGGTGTCGACGTCTTGGAGCGCGACGACCTCGCCAGCGCGGAGGCCAGGCCAGACGAGCCGTCGGAGCTCGAGCGGCACGCGACGGAGCTGGCGGGCCTGATCGTCGGCTCAGGCGGTCCCGGCGGTCTGACCGGCGTCGCCCGGAACGCGACGGTGCTCCCGATCCGCGCGGGGGGCTGGCAGCGCGACGTCGCCGGGCGGTGGGCGGTCTACTCGCGCAGCGACCAGCTGATCGCCGGTCTCGAACGCGCAGTCGATCCCGACGGCGACGGCAGCGCCCATGACGCCGCTCGCGTCGCCGTCCTCGGCTTCGCCGAGCCGTACGCAGCATTCGCGGACAGCCCCTCGTCGCGCGCGGTCGCGGGGGCGCTCGCGCTGGACACGCTTGTGGTGGCTCCGGCGGGGAACGACGGGCCTGCGGGTCCTGTCTACGGGAGCATCTCGGGGCCGGGAGGGGCGCCCGAAGCGCTCACCGTCGGCGCGGCGGACCTGCGCGACGACGTGGAGCAGGTGCGCGTGACGCTGCGCTCCGGGCTCGGAGTGCTCTTCGACCGCGAGGTGCCCCTTGCCGGGGCCGTCGAGCCGCGACACCCGTTGCGCCTGACGCTCGCGATGCCCGACGGGCGCGACGTGCTGCCGGCGGTGCTCGGCGAGAGCGCCCCCTCGCTGACGATCGGCGACTTCTTCGACCGCCGCGGCTACAGTCGGGTGGCCGGGAAGGCGGCACTGACGCCCGCGGGCG
>Ga0126310_10000465_pt1 | contig 13972 bp, 14 predicted proteins | sample Plot60_FD_92540 | JGI IMG/M metagenome (GOLD analysis project Ga0126310, IMG submission 92540) | Serpentine soil microbial communities from UC McLaughlin Reserve, CA, USA - Plot60 | ecosystem: Environmental > Terrestrial > Soil > Grasslands | place: USA: UC McLaughlin Reserve, Lake County... | reverse complement strand
GGCGAAACCGACCCCTTCGAAGCCCCCCGACTCGGAGGCGATCTGGGCGTTCACCCCTATGACCGTGCCCCGCGAGTCGAGCAACGGCCCGCCCGAGTTACCCGGGTTTATGGCCGCATCGGTCTGGACGGCGTCGTTTATGGTGTAGTCGTTCGGGGCCTTGATGGGACGGCCGACGCCGCTCACAATCCCGGTGGTAACGCTGATCCCGACGTTCAAAGGGTTGCCGATGGCGATGACCGGCTCCCCGACGCCCACGGAGCCCGAGTCACCGAGCGTGAGCGGCTCAAGCGCCTCCCGCGGCGCGTCCACCTGTATGACGGCGACGTCCGTGGAAGGGTCCTGCCCGACGACCTCTGCCGCCCTGCGCGTGCCGTCCGCGAACCTGACGGAGATGTCTTCCGCGTCCTCGACCACGTGCTGGTTGGTCACTATGTGTCCGGCCTCATCCACCACGAACCCGGAGCCGCCCGCGGGCCCGCCCTCGGACGTGGCGGCCACGTCGACGCTCACCACGCCAAGACCGTCGCGCGCGTACACCTCGTGCACCGAGGAGCCGTCGTCCGAAACCGTGCTGCTCGACGGGCCTTGCGGAGGCGCCACCTCCTTTATGGTCACGTTATCCGACTTCTCCCCCAAGCCGTACACCCCGACGACGAGAAAGAGCGCGGTGATGAGACCGCCGATGATCGCGGATACGAGCGATACGAGTGCGGTTCTCAGGTTCTCTCCTTGCTCAATATACTTCCCTTACGCTGGCCTGCTGCTCAGCTCGGTCACGTCCCACCCGTCTATCTTCCACCGACCGTCCTCTTGCACGAGGTACCAGGTTCCCTCGTTGTTCTGGACCTCCTCATCCAACGTGGCCCGGGTCTCGCCCGTTACGGTCGCCGTGTCGCCAGACACCTCGGCGCTCGGGCCCACTATGAACACCACGCTCTCCACCTTGTCGAACGTGCCCTCGAAAACGGCCTCGTTGGGGAACGTGCTCTGCCGGTACTCCTCGGTAAGAAGCCGGGCGCCCCTTTCGTAATCCCCCTCGGAGGTCGTCGTGTAGAACGCCTGCACCGTATCCTCCGCGGCCTGCGTCGTGAAATCGCCCTGTTTCGGTACGTTCCCCGAAGAATCCCGAGAAGAACCCTGGGACGAGGCCGACGGGCTCGCGCTGGCCGTGGCCGATGGGCTAGGCGTCTGGCCCCCGCCCGAGCCTTGCGATCCCTGATCGCCTTCAGAGTCACCCCCGGAGACGCCATTCGATCCTCCTGCGTTCCCGCCGGCCTGGGCGTTGTTCCGTCCCGAGTTGTTGAACCCGGTACCCTCACCCCCACCCCCTCCGAGGAGACTTGGCAAGGCGAGGGCCGCTACCACGGCGAGCACGGCCAGGCTCGCGACGACGGCCAGGATCCCTCTCCTTCGTCTCCCGCCTTCTCTGCGCACCGCGCCGCCTGATTTGGCTCCGGGCGAGGGTGATGCCGGCACAGCACGGGTCTGTTCCGCGCTGGTGGGTGCGGTTACGGGGCCCGGCCGTTGCGGCTGCGCGGCTGCGGCGGTGGGGATCTCCGGTTCGAGCCGCGAGCGGACCCCTTCTGCCGTCGGGCGGCCGTCCGGGTGCTTGGCGAGGCAGTCCAGGATCAGGGCTTGCACGCCCTCGCTTACGTCGGCGCCGAGCTGGCGCGGCGGGACCGGCGTCTTGGAGACGTGCTGGCTCGCGATCTCGATGGGGGTTGTGCCGGAGAAGGGCGGTTCTCCCACCGCCGCCTGGTAGAGGGTTACGCCGAGCGAGTACACGTCGCTCTTGGGCGTCACTTTTTGTCCCTGGAGCTGTTCCGGCGAGGAATACAGGGCCGTACCGAGGAAAGAGCCCGTGCGGGTCGCTTGCGTGGTATCGAGGGCGCGGGCTATGCCGAAGTCCGTCACCTTGGCGTGCCCGTTCTCGTCGAGCAGGATGTTGTGAGGTTTGATGTCGCGGTGGATCACACCTCGCTCGTGGGCGTGCGCTAGGCCCGCGCAGACCTCATCGCCAAGCCCGGCCAGCCCGGGACCCGTTAGCCGGCCCTGCTGGTCGATGAGCTCCTTGAGGTCTCCGCCGGGGACGTACTCCATAACAATGTAGGAGGTTTCCCTGCCGTCGAACAGGGCCTCCCCCGCGTCGTAGACCTGTACAATGTTGGGGTGGGCGAGGCGCGCCGCGGTTCGTCCCTCGCGCTCGAAGCGGTTCCCGATGTCGGTGCCGCCGTGCACGGGGTTCAGAACTTTTATGGCCACGGGGCGGTCTAGCACCTCGTCGCGTCCCAGGTAGACGCGGGCCATACCTCCCGAGCCCAGTTCGCTCTCCAGGACAAACCTGTCTGCAAGCTTGATCACGCGCGTGATTATAGGCCAAGGCCAGGATTATGCAGCACGACCGAAAAGCGTGCGGTAACTACACGGGTGTCCTGCTTGCGTTCTCCAGGTGGTCCAGCTTCCACTCCCCGCCTTCGTTGACGCAGACCCATGTCCCCGAGAGGGATTCCGACCCCCAGGTATGGTCCAATTTCACCACGAACGTGACCTCCGCGGTGTCCCCCACGGCTTTCGCCACGGGATAAGAGGTGAACCTCATGTACGTGAATGTGTAGATGTCCTCCTGCTCCGCCCACTGCTCGGGGGAACCTATCTCGTCCTGTAACCTCGGCGAGAGCAGGGCCCATGTGGCATCCACCCTGTTGAAAGACATCTGGTAGTACAGGTCGTAGACGGTCTGCTCCGCATTCGCCAGCGGCGGGGCCGGAGCCTGGTTTTCTTGCGGTGCGCCGCCCGAAGAGCCCAATCCGCCCTGGGTATTCTGGTCCGTCCCGCCGCCACCCTTCGCCGGCTCATCCTTCGTCACTTTCTCCGGTCCCACGGGCTTGCCCTGTTCCTGGCTACCGGCGTTCTGGGTTTTGGTGCCCTGATCCCCCTGTCCTAGCAGTGCCCAGGCGCCCGCGACGGCCAGGAGCACGACGAGGAGGGCGATCACGAGCGCGGCCAGCGCCGTCCTCTGGCGCGAGCCCGCCCTGAAGGTTCGCGTGGGGAGGCTGATCGTCCGGTCCGGCGGCCCGGAAGCCGCCCTCCGGCTACCTGTCCTCCTTCTGGGGGGTCCACCGCCCGAAGCCCCACCCGATTTCACGGCCTCGGTCAGGCGAGAGATGCCTTCCGCGCCCGGAAAGCCGCCAGACCGGATGCCGACCGCTGATCCTGCCGCCACGCCAACCGCGCTGCCCTGGAGCAACCTGTCGCGTACGCGGGCGGCGTCGGGGCGCTCGGGGGGGTCTTTCGCGAGGCAGTCGAGGATCAAGGCTTCCGTGCCCTCGCCGATGTGCGCCCCCCTCTCCCTGGGTGGCGCTGGCGGCTTGTGTATGTGCTGGTTTGCGACCTCTATGGAGTTGCCCGGGAAAGACTGTTCCCCGACCGCGGCGTGGTAGAGCGTGGCGCCTAGGGAGTAAATGTCGCTCTTGGCGGTGACCCTTTCCCCCTTCAACTGTTCGGGGGAGGAGTATGCCGCCGTTCCCAGATAGGAGTCGGCCCTGTTGTGGCTCGTCGTGCCGTCGAGGGCGCGGGCTATGCCGAAGTCGGCCAGCTTGGGGCTCCCCCTGTCGTCGATGAGCACGTTGCGCGGTTTTACGTCCCTGTGGACGATGCCCCGCTCGTGGGCGTGGGCGAGGCCCGCCGCCACATCGGCACCTACCCGCGAGAGCATCGTCTCGGGGAGTGGCCCGTTCCTGTCCATCAAGTCCTTGAAGTCGCCGCAGGGAACATACTCCATGACAATATAGGAGATCCTATTCCCGTCGAGCTCGTCCTCGCCAGCGTCGTAGACCCTGACTATGTTGGGGTGGGAGAGCCTGGCCGCGGCCCTGCCCTCGCGCTGGAACCGCAGACCTACCTCGGGGTCCGCGGGATCCGGCTCCACGATCTTGACGGCGACGGGCCGGTCGAGCACCTCGTCGCGGCCGAGAAAGACACGGGACATCCCGCCGGGGCCGAGCTCGCGCACGAGCACGAACCTGTTCCCGAGGCGGCCCGCCGTGCCTCCGGGGCTTATACCCGAGACTAGATAACCTCCCTGCCCATGGCGCTCGCGAAGGGTTGCAGGGTGTCCTTCATGCCCATCAGCGCCTCGACCGGTAGCGCCTGCTCCCCGTCGCACAAGGCCTCCTGCGGCTCGTGGTGGCTCTCCACCATCAAACCGTCGGCCTCCGCCGCGACCGCGGCCTTCGAGAGCGGCACGACCAGGTCGCGCCGTCCCGCGGCGTGGGACGGGTCCACGATCACCGGCAGGTCCGTCAACCTCTTGGCAACGATGACCGCGGAGAGGTCGAGCGTGAAGCGCGTGCTCGTTTCGAAAGTGCGGATTCCGCGTTCGCACAACACCACATTATCTCCGCCGGCGGCCGTCACGTACTCGGCGGCGAGCAGCCATTCCTCCACCGTCGCCGAGAGCCCCCGCTTCAGGACAACCCCGTGGTCCGTGCCCGCTATCGCGGCACCGACGCGCCGGAGCAGGGAGAAGTTCGCCATGTTGCGGGCCCCGATCTGCAGGACCTCCGCGTGCTCCATGACCATCTCTATGTCGTAGGGGTCCATCACCTCGGTTACGACCTTGAGGCCGAGGTCACCCGAGACCTCAGAAAGTATCTTCAGGCCCTCCTCGCCGAGGCCCTGGAAGGAGTAGGGAGAGGTACGCGGCTTGAAAGCGCCGCCGCGGACGTAGGCGAAGCCGGCTTCCTGCACGGCCTTCGCCGAGGCCACGAACTGTTCGTAGCCCTCGACCGTGCAGGGACCGGCGATCACCCTGAAGGTTCCTGGCCGGATCATGCCGTTGGTGGTCTTTACGTCGGTTTTTACGCCTGTCGAAACGTCCATCTTACCTGGGAAACTCCCCGCGTTGGATCTCAAGGTCGCGGATGCGATGCAAGATGAGCTCGAAGATGTCCCTCATCGAGGAGTCGTAGATGGGACCCGGGTTGCGCTCGACGACGCTCCGCAGGATGTCCTCCTCACGCCTCGGGTCGTAGACGGGGGCGCCAGCCTCGGTCTTGAGCACCATGATCTCCTGCACGATGCGCGCCCGCTCGCTCAAGGCCTCGATAAGCTCGCGGTCGACCTCGTCGACCCGCTCCCTGAGCTCCCTGACTTTCTCCTGTGTCTCAGCATCCGTCATAGGATCTGGAATTGTATCAGCGACGGCCTCGGGTAACAGGTATCGGGCTTCAGGAAAATCGTACGGTGCCGCAATCGGTCCGTCGCCCACCCCTGTTGAAAGGTCAGGCAAAGGGCCTTAGTCTTTAGCGGTTGAGACACGACCACCACGACCTGAAAGCTGAAGCCTGATACCTGATGCCTGTAACCTTTCGATCCGCGCTCGACCCTTTGAGACCCTACGTTCCCCCGAAGTCCTGGAGGATGGCGGCGGAGGGAACGGATGACAGTTACGCGAAGCTGACCTCGAACGAGCTAGCTTTCGGACCGCTGCCCGAGGCCGAAGCCGCGCTCTCGGAAGCTCTGCCCCGCGCGAACCGTTATCCGGATAGCCACGCCTCCCGGCTCAGGCAGGCGGTGGCGGACGCGAATCCCAGAACGGAGACGTGCAACGTCCTGGTCGGCAACGGGTCGAGCGAGGTCTTGCTGAACGTACTGCAGCTCCTTCCGGTCCCGGGCGAGGTGGTCTACGGGTGGCCGTCGTTCAGCCTCTACCCGTCTGTGTGCGCCGTTCTGGGGATGACGGCCAAGGAGGTTGCGCTTACGGAGGAGCAGGAGATCAAACCCGAAGCGCTCCTCTCGGCGGTCACGGACCGGACGCGGGCGGTGATCCTTTGCAACCCTAACAACCCGAGCGGTACGTTCGTAGGTTTGGACCGGGTGCGGGAGCTCGCCGACGGGCTGCCTGACGGGGTGATCCTGATCGTGGACGAAGCCTACAGGGAGTTCGTGGACGACCCGTCCTACAACGATTCCCACACCCTGGCCCTCGAACGGGATAACGTCGTGATGGCCCGCACGTTCTCGAAGGCGCACGGGCTGGCAGGCCTGAGGGTCGGCTACGGAATCGCCTCGGAGAGGATCGCGGACTACGCCGAGCGCGTACGGTTCCCTGTCTCGGTCAACCTGGTCGCGCAGGTAGCGGCCACGGCTTCGATGCACGCGCGGGAGAAGGTGGTGGCGCGGGCCGAGTTCGTCATCCGAGAGCGCAACCGGTTGCAGGAGGCTTTCGGGGACGCCGACCTCGAGTTCATCCCTTCCCAGGGCAACTTCGTGATGGTCCGGTTCTCCGCGGCAGATTTCGAGCGGTCAGGCGTCCTCGTACGCGAGGGCGAAGCTCTAGGTTATCCGGGTTGGAGCCGGGTGACGGTCGGCGACTCTGACGAGAACGACCGGGCCGTGGCAGCGCTGGCATGAGCCGCACGCTCGGGATCGTCGGCGTCGGCCTGATCGGGGGTTCCGTCGGCCTAGCCGCCAGAGAGTCGGGTTGGAACGTCGTCGGCGTGGACAGCCCGGAGGTTTTGGCGGAAGCGGAACAAGCTGGGGTCATCAACCGCACCTCGACGCTCAAAGAAATGCGCGGGGCCGACCTCGTGGTGCTCGCCGCCCCAATCTCCAGGGTGACGGCCCTGATCGGGGACCTCGCCCCGACTGACGCCCTCGTCACCGACGTCGCGAGCGCCAAGGGCGCCATCGTGCGCGCCGCAGAAGACAATGGCCTACGCTTCGTCGGTGGACACCCGATGGCTGGAAGCCAGCTCTCTGGCGTCGCCAACGCCCGCGCCAACCTCTTCGACGGCGCCCGCTATTTCCTCACGCCGACGGACCGCACCGCCCCGGACGACTATCGTGAGGTCGCAAGTTTCGTCAGGGAAATCGGCGCCGTCCCGACCGCCGTCGATCCCGAGAAGCACGACCTCCTCGTGGCGGCCCTCTCGCACCTTCCACACCTTATGGCCGCCGCCTTGCTCAAGGTCGCGTCGGACATCTCGCCGGAGGCCCTATCCTTCGCCGGTCCTTCTTTCAGGGACCTCACGAGGGTTGGCGCCTCGAATCCGGAGCTGTGGTCGGATATTCTGGCCGAGAACGCGCCGGCGCTCGGCGAGGCATTGGGAGCGTTCGCGGGGGCTATGGCGCAGTTGGGGAGTGAGATCAAAGACCGCAAAGCCATCGAGGGCCGCTTTTTGCAGGCCCGCGAGGCCTACGAGGCCCTCGGCGGCATCCTCGTGGAGAAGGATGGCATAAACGTGGACGTGGCCATCCCGGTCGAGAACCGTCCGGGCGTCTTCGCCGAGGTGACGACCTTGATGGGCTCGAACGGTATCAACATCCTCGACCTCTACGTTCGCCACTCCAACACCGAACGCGCCGCCCTCGTACTGACGCTGGACGCCGGCGATACCCAGGAAGCCCGCGGCCTGCTGCACGGGGCGGGTTTCGGCGCGGAGGTTCAAAGCTGAACACGGAGCACTAGCGGTGCGCTTTGGCCTGCAGGTAGAGACCTACGAAGCTCTCGGAGACGAGAAGGCTTTCGACCGGATGCTCGCCGTCGCGAGGCTCGCGGAGGCGGAAGGCTTCGAGTCCGTCTGGTACGAGGATCACCTCTCGCTCGCGCATGAAGATGACCCCGACGCTCCCTGGCCCCAGCTCGAGTGCCTGACCACCCTCTCCGCGCTGGCGGCATGCACGCTCGAGGTACGCATCGGGACGCTCGTCGCCTGTGTGCCTTACCGCAACCCGGCGCTCTTGGCCAAGACCTGGACTACGCTGGACGTCATAAGCTACGGTCGCGCCATCGCGGGCATCGGGGCCGGCTGGCACGAGCGCGAGTTTCGGGCGTACGGCTACGAGTTCGGTACAGTCGCAGAGCGCATGGAGTTGTTGGAAAACGCGGCGCGAATACTCGACGAGATGATGCGCCGCAGCCCTGCTTCGTACGCGGGCAGGCGTCATTCCGTTCGCGACGCGCGCAACGACCCGCCGCCCGTACAAAAGCCCCGGCCACCGATCCAGATCGGGGGCAACGGCGAGAAGCGCACCCTCCGGCTCGTCGCGCGCCACGCTGACATGTGCAACGTCTTCGGCAGCCCTGATGAGGTTGGGCGCAGGTTCAGAACCTCGCGCCAACACTGCGAGGAGATCGGCCGTCCCTACGACGAGGTCCTACGCACGATCAACTACTGGGCGCTACTAGCCCGCAACGACGAGGAGAAGGCGGAGAAGCAGGCGCGGTTCCCAAAGACGTTCTCGGTGGACACGCCGGAGGAGACCATCGCGGCGCTAAGAGCCTACGAGAAGGCCGGAACACAGTACGTTATCGTGAAGATCCTCGACGCCGCCGAACTGGACCCGGTGCGCCTTTTCGCCCGCGAGGTGATGCCGGCCTTCGACGGCCGGTGAGAACGGAGCAATCTCTTATCGGTCGAGAAGGTGCCGTAGCGTCCCTTCGAGCTCTGGATGGCGGAAGGAGTAGCCCGTCTCCCGTAGACGAACGGGCTCGACGCGGGCGCTGGCCAGGAGCAGCTCGTCGGCCATCCCGCCGATCGCGACGCGCGCGGCGGGTGCTGGCACGGCGAGAAAGGTCGGGCGGCCCAGGACGTGGCCCAACACCTTGGTGTACTCCGTGTTGGTCGGAGGATCGGGTGTCACGACGTTTACTGGACCACTAAGAGCCTCGGTGTCTATCGCATGAACGATCGCGCCGATTACGTCATCTAGCGAGACCCACGACCAGAACTGTCTCCCCGACCCGATCTTCCCTCCCCCGCCAAGCTTGAAGATGGGAAGCGTGGCACCGAGCGCCCCGCCTTCGGTGCTGAGCACGATGCCCAGCCGCGGGTGCACGACACGTATGCCCGCCTCACGCCCCGGGTCGGCCGCGGCCTCCCATTCCCGGCAAACCTCTGAGAGAAAGAGATCTCCCGGCCCGCTCTCCTCGGTGAGCAGCTCGTTGCCCCTGTCCCCGTAGTACCCGGTCGCCGAGACGGAGACCATGACGGAAGGCGGCTCCGAAAGCTCAGCGACCTTCTCCGCCAGCAGGCGCGTACCCTTCTGTCGGCTCTCCAGAATGCGTCGCTTTTTCTCCTCCGTCCAACGTCCCTCGGCAATGCTCTCGCCCGCGAGGTGGACCACGGCTTCGGTTCCCGAAAGATCCCCCTCCATCGTGCCGGCCTCAGGGTCCCAGCGGATGTCTCCCTCCGCCTGCGGCGTACGCGTCAGACGCCTTACGCTGTGCCCCCGCGCCTCCAGCTCGGGGATCAAAGCCGACCCGATCAACCCCGTCGCCCCACTCACGAGAACGTCCATGACCCTCCTCAAACGCCGACCGCCTGTGTCGCATGGTAGCTTCCGCAGCCCGATAAAACCGTGTGAACTCTCCCAGGCACCCGCACACCCCAGAATATCTACTTGACCAAGGTGCGCGCCTGTGTATTACCATCCATATAGATGGTATATGGATGGTAATACACAGTCACAGAAAGCGGAGTGTTGGCGTGAGCGAGACGGAGAAGATCACGATCAATCTGGGGCTTGTGGATCTGGGGCAGGTAGACCTGCTCGTGCAGGAGGGCTTCTACTCCAACCGAACGGACTTTATCCGGACGGCCATCCGCAACCAGCTTGCGACGCACGCCGATGAGGTCAGGCAGACGGTGGCGCGCAAGACGCTGGTGCTCGGGTTGGAGAACTATACGCGCAGCGATCTGGAGGCCGTGCGCAAGGCGGGCGAGACCCTGGAGATCCGGGTTCTCGGCCTGGCGAGCATCGACGATGACGTGGACCCCGAGCTGGCGCGCGAGACTATTAGCTCCCTGACCGTGCTCGGCGCCTTACGGGCGAGCTCGGCGGTAAAGTCGGCGCTGAAAGCCCGTATTCAAAGCACATAGAGAAAGGAACCCATGAGCATGAACGAACAGATGCAGAGCGGCATGGCCGAGGCCACACGCCTCACGCAGCAGGGCCGCCTCGACGAGGCGACCGCCGCCATCCAGCGTGCCCTCGGGGGCACGTTTGTTCCCGCGGGAGAGTCGGGATCTTCGGGCGACGCGAATGGTCCGATAGACATTACCTCTAGGATCGTGAAAGAGACTCCTCAAGGCCCGGCGGCCGGTGGGCGCACGGCCGGCCATAGGCCCGGCGCGGCCACGTGGCCTACCCCACCACCGAACCTGCTCACCAGCGGCGTGGCAAACCCGTCCGGGATGACGGTGGGAAGAGCAGCGTCAGCGGGCGTACCCGAGGGAGCACGTTGGCTCGAATGGTCGTACACCAACGGCGCCGGGACCCGTTCTTACAAGATCTACGTCCCAAGCGGCTATACTGGGCAGGCCGTGCCCCTGATCGTCATGCTCCACGGTTGCACCCAGAATCCGGACGATTTCGCCACGGGCACCCGCATGAACGGGCTCGCCGAGGAACACACCTTGCTCGTCGCCTACCCTGCGCAATCAGGCAACGCCAACATGCAGAAGTGCTGGAACTGGTTCCAGGCCTCAGACCAGCAACGCGGCCGGGGCGAGCCGTCCATCATCGCCGGCATCACGAAACAGGTGATGGACGAGTACGAGGTCGAAGAAGGTCGAGTTTACGTTGCCGGGATGTCGGTGGGAGGGGCGATGGCAGCGATCCTTGGCGCCACCTATCCAGACCTCTATGCGGCGGTCGGCGTACACTCCGGGCTCGCCCCGGGGTCCGCCCATGACATGTCCTCCGCGTTCACGGCGATGCGCCAGGGCGGACCAGTCGTCGCACGTTCCGAAAACACCGAAGGACGGCAGAAGGTCTTGCCCACGATAATCTTCTACGGCGATGGCGATACGACCGTTCATCCGCGCAACGGCGAACGTCTTCTGGCCCATCTGGACACTGGAAGTCAGAACGGCTCCTCACCGCGGGTGAGCACCCGTCGGGGCGGCGTGCCCGGCGGGCATGAGTACACCAGGTTCACCTATAAGGACGCGGACGGCAGGGATCTCATGGAGCGGTGGAGCGTGCACGGGCTCGGTCACGCATGGTCCGGCGGGAGCCACCCAGGCTCGTACACGGACCGCAAAGGACCCGACGCGTCCACCGAAATGTTGCGCTTCTTCCAGCAGCATCAAAGAAGATAATCGGCCGGTCGTCCGATGGTTGCTGGATCGAGGTCAGGTTCCGACCCGCCTGGAGGCTGCGGTGAGCGGTCAGGGCAGCGCGGGGATGCTGAGGGGATAACCTGGTTGACTTGCTCTATGTGGTCGACGAGACGGCGCGGGGGCTTCAGCGCCGTGGACTAGCCCCCGTGGTCCCCGTAGCGGGGGGATAGGCGACCAGTTCGCGCTCGGTGATCCAGCCCTTCGAGAGTGCCGCTGCGGTGGCCTCGGTCCTGGAGTGGACGCCCATCCTCTCGTAGGCGTTGGCGAGGTGGCGCTTGACGATCGCCTCCGAGAGGCACAGCAAGCGGCCGATCCGGAGGTTGGAAAGTCCGCGGGCCGCCAACAGCAGCACCTCGAGCTGCCGCGCGGATAGCGGGCAGCCCCCGTCACCGTCCGCCTGCCCGTCATCCACCGCGTCCCCCACGACCCGCTGGGGCATCGCGACGAACGGGTCGCCTTTTTTGGACGCCCGGGCCGCGACCTCCACCGCGGCGAGCAGGGCCGCGAAGTCAGCTCCCTTGTGCACGTAGGCGCTCGCCCCGCTTCCACTACCGCCCGCAGCACGCGCGGGCTACCATGACCGGTAAGCACGACGACACCAGGGCGGGGTCACACCACCATCAGGCACCGTACCGTCTCCCTTGCCGCCCAGGGACTTCCGTCGACCTCCGTCACCACCACGTCCGGACGCGCTGACTCGGCCGTCTGGGCCGCTCCCCCGCCGTCCGCGAGGCCGACGACCTCGAACCCGCGGCAGCCCGTCTCGTCCTCGGCAACGTCGAGCATCTCCGCCAGCGCCTGGGCAAACATGGCGTGACCGTCTGCGATGAGCACTTTCGTCGGAGCGCCGTTCCCGCTCACGACCGCCTACCCCGCGACACCATCCGAAGCCGGTTTGGGGCGTTCTCGCCGAGGAGAAGCGCCAGGAAGCGCTTCTTGTCCAAACTCACCACGTCCAGCGCCCCGTCGGCTGCAGTCTCCGGCAGTGGGTCGAGGGCCACACGCTTCGCGCCCGCGCATGGGTCCAAGAGCACGGAGGCAACCTCGCCGGGACCGCTCTCCCTGACCCGCCAGCCGTCACCCTCGAGGCCGCCGAGGCGAAGGTACAGCCCGGCCTCCTCGGCGAAGCCGAAAACCGCCAGGGCCTTCTCACGCGGCGCGTCTGGCCGTCTAACCGTGAGCGCCTCCAGGCGGCCACCAGCGCGCTCGCGCGCGATGATCCACACGTATGATGATGCCACCCGGCCGTGCGCCGGACCGCGCCGGCTCCGTTCGGACTGCCGTTTCGCGCCTTCCGTGTCAGCACCTCTTTTCCCCTTCTCGATCCTCTGCTTCCAATAAACCGCTCACAGCACCGGGGGAGGCAGCACGCGGCTCATGACCAGCCCCGAGCGCGAGAGCCACACCATCCCCGAGTGGGCCACCTGCGCCCGCCGCTGCTCGGCGCCCGGCCAACCGTCCATGTCCTCCTCCAGCACGGTCGTCTTCACGACCAGATCGGACTCCCCTTCCACAAGCTCAGATAGGTCCCGCTGTTGCCTGAGCGCCGCCTCCAGACCCACGCCCATATTCCAGTTGAAATTCACCCGCACGGTGCCGCCGTTCCCCAGCTCGCCGGGGACCTCAGCGACCAGACGCCTGACCTCCTCAGGACGACCGCCGGACGCGGCTGAGCCGGCGATGAGACGCAGCCGTCCCTCGCCCTCCAGACGCCCCACGTCCATCCCGTCGGCGCGCAACTCCTCGCGCAGGTCGTCCAGGGATGGTAACCTCTCGTCCTCGAGCTGGTACTTGACCAACACCCCGCCCCTGGCTTCACCCACCCGCAAGAACGCCGGGTCGAGCTTGCGCATCAGCTCGGCGTCCTGCGTCACAGCCAGCAGGTTGTCGGGCACCCCCACGAAGACCCTGAGCCGCCCGGTCAGCGTCTGGGCGCGCTCGCTCCTGCGCACGAACTCGTCTAGCGCCCCACGCCTCACGCGCCACTTGCGCCCGATCTTCGCGCACGGCAGCGCCCCTTCCCGGCACCAGCGCCAGACCGTCACCTGCCCCACCCCCAACAAGCGGGCCGCCTCCTCGATGCCAAGGAGCTCATCAGCCCCCGTCAACTCCTCCCGCAAGCGGCCCACCAATGCCACATCTCCACAAACCCCAGGACGGAGGGGACGCCCGATTTCAGCGTACTCGACCGTACTTTGCCGTACTCGACCGCAGTGTAGTACACCGCCGTGGATCGGAGCGGTGTGCGCGGGCGCACAGAAAGGCAAACGAGGCGGGCCCGCGGGACGCCTCTCGGGAGCTGGTCAGATGAATACGAGACGCGGCGGAGGGTCACGCGGGTTGGAGGAGTGCCCGGGAAACCGAAAAGGGCCGACACAGCTTGGTTCGGCCCGCGGGCTGGGGGCGCCGCGACAACGTACAACGAGGTCCCACCGTGGCGTCCGGCCGATATCAGGGCGCCGTGACGGCATCCGATCGGCGATGACGGTGGGACCTTACTTTAGCCGTCCCGAAGACGGGTATGTGGAGCGTAGGCCGTGGCCAGGTCTCCCTAAAGAGGGTTCTCCCGCCGGGCCGGCAGCTCGCCGTTCGGGCGTCTGTCCGGGGCATCGAGACGGCGTTGCTTGCTCTCGTCCTTCGCGTCGTCCTCGCCGGCCAGGGAGGCGCCACCGACCAGGGCCCCGATGGTGCCAGCAAGGTTCTGTATCTCGGAGGGGACAACGAAGAGCTTGCTCGCCGGTCCCTTCGCCATCTCGGGGAGGGCCTTCAGGTAGAGGTAGCGGAGGGACTCGGGTGAGAGATCCGAACTCTCCAGGCGCTCGAAGAGGGCTCCTGTCATC
>Ga0126310_10000464_pt1 | contig 13985 bp, 17 predicted proteins | sample Plot60_FD_92540 | JGI IMG/M metagenome (GOLD analysis project Ga0126310, IMG submission 92540) | Serpentine soil microbial communities from UC McLaughlin Reserve, CA, USA - Plot60 | ecosystem: Environmental > Terrestrial > Soil > Grasslands | place: USA: UC McLaughlin Reserve, Lake County... | reverse complement strand
GGGTGCATACATCATGAAAACAGATTTTTCTCTCGCCTCCCTCCATGCCATGTTGCCCCTTATTCTTTCCAGAGATTCTGCTTCAGTCAACTCTTTGGGTATCTTGATCTGCTTGGTTATTTCCCTGTTGAGTACTCGTACAATGCCCTTCTCTAAATCGCTAGGGCTCTCCAGTTTCTTCGCTGACTCAACAAGACCAACAAAGTCTTTGTTTAGCAGAAGATCCTTATGCAGCATGTGAAGTTGAGAATCGGCCACTCCTCTTTCTTCCGTGCCTTTCCTAGGCATATAAGTCTCAAAGTCCCAACCCATTAGAGAAATGGCATAATTTAGCGACCACATTGGTTTGTAAGCATCGAGGATCTGATTCATGACTGGGTTTTCGCATCTCATGTCGTCACACTTTTCATGAACTCATCACATCGGTCTATTAATCATTGCTAGCCAGGAATGCATCTTTGAAAAATCTCGTTAGCGGCTTGAATATGGTCAGGATGGATGTGTGTCAAAATTATCCCTTGTATGTTCTCCATTTTATATCTAGAATTAGCAATATAGGTCTTAAGTTTAGGAAGCTCTGAAGTAAGGCAAGTCTCAATAAGAGTCAAATCATCTGGTCACTCCTCTAAAGATAAGGCACAATTCCTATGCCTATACCGAAGCATAAACTCTGACACGCCTAAGCCTTTCGCTTTCTTTATCTATAGATGTTTGTTACCAGTTTGAGTGATTATAGAATCAAAAATCATTCTCTGGTAATCATAGAAAGGCTTATCAACACCATCTTTTTGAGGTAATCCCATTATGTGATTGAAGCAGCAATCTCCGCTAGTTCTAACATCCTCATGTTTATGTTCTTGAATATTCCAAATCCAAAATGGTCTATTCTGTAACCTCTCGAATAACCTAGACTGCTGTTGTGTAACTTCTAAACTAACTTTTTTCTTCAGGTCTTTGAATGTCACTTTTAGTTACTACATTAAGAGCAAAACGAGATATAGCTTTTACTATCGTCCTATAAAACAAACAGGCGTTCTTAACACAGATGCCCACTAAAAGACAAGAGTCAGAATATATAATATCTTGTCATCCTGCTCCCGTTCCTCCAATAGTATCATTAGAAGCAAGCCTCAATATTGGTCTAAATGTCCTACCATTATCATTGCTTATTCTCATCACAGGTTCATTTGATGTTTTATTTGCTCTTTCCCACCAACTTACATAGACGTTGCTTCCGGACGCTGCTATCGATGGATCCAGCGAATCAACTCTTGGAGTATTACTCAAGTTAATTTTGGATCTAAATGTCTTTCCATCGTCTGTGCTTGCTCTAAACATTATTTCAAAGCTTTCCCCAGTTTTGTTGCTTGACCAACTTACATAGACGTTGCTTCCTGATGTAAATATCGGTACCAAAAATACTGGTGCACAACACTGTGAGGATTTTACCGACTCAGGAGGGTGTATTGAGGATGATAGTGGAACAATATTTGTAGCTCTAGCATAAACAGTAGCCAATTGCAGAAGCAGTAAAAACACCATCATCAATGCGTATAGACTTAAGTTAACTGCTACAAAGTTAAACCTTAGCATTCTCTTATATACCGAGAGCAACAGAATTTATATAAAGAATTCTCCTTTGACGTGCTTGCTTTGTTAAGCCAACTAAATATAATATCAGTTATGCATATCATGACCTTAGTTTCTTATTTATGTGTAAGCAGGAAATGTTATTACATAGATAGAATTCAATACTTAGCAGCTTATGCAAGGCCAATTTGGATCAAAATATATTGTATTTATGCCTTTGCTGTTTTTTATCATAATTATAATAATTACATCTAGAATACCAATACCGTTATTCATATTACATGCGCAAGCTGAAAACGTTTCTCCATCTTTTGCACGTCAAGAGGTTAATGACGAAATACATGATCTCAAACAATTTGCTGGCACCCAAGACAGCAACAACAGTCATGAAAAAACAATTGACCATAGTAATACTAAAAAAGATTCATTATCTGAAGCGGTTGATATTCAAAGGATAAGTTATTCAAGTGGCAGAAATTTTTTAAATGCCACACTTTGGCTAGAGGGTAATGGAGTTAATGAAAATCCTCGTTCTTACGGCGCTAATATGGTAGCCTACGGAATGGTAATTGATGCAGATAACAATGAAAAAACAGGAAAGGCAGGATTTGATTATCAGGTTGAAATTCAGCTGAGCAATGGGACGTGGCATAGAACATCATTGGAATGGGGTTCAGATAGCAGCTATAGAATCCTGAATGTTAATCAAGGCTATGGTGACTTTTTCAGAAACAATCAAAGTTATGTTTTACTGTATTTAGACTTGGACACAATAGTCTCGCCTCAAAACTATAAATTAATGTTTTATTCAACAGCATTGTACGGCAAATCTAATTTCATATACGATCTCAGTAGCCTAATTGATGTTCCGCCGCCACAGTATAACGTTTTAACTATACCAAACCCTGTGGTCTTGAGACAAGGAGAGCAAAAAATTATTGGAGTACAATTGAAGTCAACTACAGGAATGATACCTCAAATCATGAATTATACCGTAGAGAAGCATCAATCCAACATAGACGTGAATTTTAATCCTGATAAAGCAAATGTATCTTCTTTTGGTATCGAACCAGCACCCTTCATGATTGCAACTTCAAAAGAAGCACAAATAGGTCAGTACACAATACCGCTGTTAGCAAATATATCTACAGGATCCTCCTTTCCCCTTAATGTTTTCTTCGGACATTCCAATGCAACAATCTCAACCAAAGGATCCAAAGCAGTTCCGACAAATTTGACAATATCAGTATTAGAGCCAGTAAGTATGCAAGAACAGGTCAAGGATTTCTGGAGTACATATGGACCCCTTATAACTTTGATGGGGGCAGGATTTGCTGGAGGTGTATCAACATACGTTTTTGATCGTTTAAGGAAGCGCAAGGAGAGGAATGAATTAAGATAGGGAATAAAAATATCTAATAATATATATCATGTTGAGTTGAATTATCCATTCATCAATGTTGGTCATTTTGACTCATAACGACAGCCGCTCGTCAATGTATCTTTTGATATTGGTTTTAGCTTGATTCCTCAAATACGATTATCTCTGTTTACTGTAGCAAGCCTACTTGCAATACTTGAGACATCTCTCTTTGGCTGTATCCTTTACTGCAAAGCTCTTGTACTTTATCTCTTCTCCATTGTACTTGATTTTCCTGTTCCATAGTCGAGCTCAGATGTTCCATTTTCTACGCATGATTTCAGGTAGGTGTTCCATTTTTATGCTTAATACTGTGAAGTACTTAGCTTTATCATTTTAGTCGAGTAGTCAAGCAACTAGGGCCATAGGTGAATTCATGGACGATCCTTTATACTTTCCACGGATGATGCAGTGTTCTTAATCGTTTTCCTTATGAAATGCAGCGGTTTAAATGAGGAAGTAAAGAGAAGAGCAAAAGAGCTTGAAGCTGCAAATAAACAACTTTCATCTGCAAATGAGCAGCTGAAGATACATGATAAAATGCAAAAGGAGTTCATTAATGTAGCAAGTCATGAAATAAAGACTCCAACTCAAGCTATTTTAGGCTATACCGAGATTCTACAAAGCATCCTGAGAAAAGACAGCAAATTTCTGATGCTCTGCATAGAAATGCTTACAGGTTACAAAGACTTACAAACGACATTTTAGATGTTACAAGAATTGAAAGTCAGACACTAAAGTTAAATAAAGAAAAATTTAACTTGACTGAGTTAATATCTAGCATTGTGGATGTTGTATTGCCAAGGCTATTTACAAAATTTGCTACCAAATCTGATATGGCTGGTGGTACTGGCTTGGGATTGTTTATTTCAAAAAGTATTGTTGAAGCTCATGGTGGTAGAATATGGCCTAAGAATAATAGTGATGGCAAAGGTGCTACATTTGCATTTGCTATCCCGTATTCGATCAATTAAGTAATTAAGATGGGTAAATACATGGAATGGAGACTCTGCTATAAGATTATAGCTATCCTAAGAGATACATAAGAAGTAACGTCTTGAATGACCCATTTGAGCTTCATGGGCCGATTCTGCGGAAGATACTAAAGAAGTAAGACCTGTTCAAATGCGGCTTCATCCATACAAGTAATTAGGTTTATCTTTTGCTCCAATAATGAATCTACAGAGCTATCTATAGTAATACTAGTAGCGGTGTTCAACAGATTTTATTCTTTGAGCATAAACAGGTATTCTATTCCTATTTGCCTCCAAATAACTTTCCTATTACTGGAATATTAGCTAGTGGGCTTGCGGTGGTGTTGTTTCTAGCGCCAGTATTATTAGCAACAGCCTGCTGCTGTTTTGCTGTTTGATTTGCGTCTAAGGATGGTGCAGGCAGTGATGTAGAAGAAGAGTTTGTTTGATTAGAAGACAACGATGGCGATGCTGATGTTGTGCCCGTATTAGATATCCCAGTAAGATTTACACTTGAAAATGAATTCGCATCAGGATTATTTGCACACTCATATTTGGATGTAATTCTGTTATCGCCTTGCTTAATAGTAGTGTACTTTGGTGTAATGTCAAATTTCCATTTTGAATAGTCGGTGGCTCCACCAGGTCCAGTAGCAGTAGCTGGTTGATACGGTCTCACTTTATTCACAATAACAGATACTTTGCAATCATTAGAAGTTGCGTTATCTATAGATATTCCATACACGGTAAGGTCTTTTCCCGCTGGTAGTTGTTGATCTCTGGTAGGTGATGTAATTTTTATTTTTGGTGTGTGAGATTGTGATCCTGATAAGCTAGCTGCTACTGATGACGATGATGTTGCCCTAGTTTGGTTATCTTGTGCAAATGCCCTCAGCAAGCCTTCACAGGTGACTATAGATGCGAACATAATACCCAAACTAAGTGTTAGTACAAACACTAAGGATGTTATTTTTATCATTGGTTGATGATCATAAAAAAGGGTATTTTACAGTTTCGTGTTTTCTCTATCACTACTCTTAGTGTCACCATCTTAGAAATGTAAGCTCCAATGCCAATCAAAAAGTATCAATTATACATATCATCATATGATGATTATACTGTTTAGTAGAAAAATATAAGACTTATTTGCATAAAATATATACGATGCATCGATACAGTGTATATGGCTGCAATCTCATTCCAAGCCCAACGGCTAACACTATAGCTTTCATAGCTATGAAAGAGATTTGTTAGTACTATTATAATTTATAGGTTGGTTCTTATTATATTGCCAAAAACAATATACATACACGGAGTTTATCTGTTGCAAATCTCGACCACGGCCGAAAGATGATGTTCCTTTTACAATTGGTAATTATCAAAGTATATGATATGGTAATAGTAATAGCAATAGCAATAATAACAAAAAATAATAAAATAATTGTAGCCTAATTTATATAAGACCTATCATCACTAGCAATTCATCGCATGGTTGATTGATTAGATGATCGATCGGTCCTATTATGAATAAGATTAGCTTGCTCTAACATTCGCTATAACTCAATGTAATTTGAACTTGCGCATACTTCAAAAATATTCTTAGGTTTACATAAATAAGTTGCTTATTTTATATGTCCTTTTCATGTTCTCTTTTCATAAAAATACAGATTCTGAACATTATAGACCTTCAGAAAAAGAAAAAAGGTATGTTATGCTTTTATTTTTTTGCAGTATTCATTCGAAGGACATCTACTTGGCCGCTATGCAGCCAGTCTTTTAGCTCTTCATGACTTGGCTTCGTATCATGTTTACCTGCTAGATGGAGATGTAGAAGGACGTAGTTAACCTGATTTAGCAACGGTTTATTTCCTTCATCTCCTTTACGCGATTTGCTCCTAAGATCCTCCGGAACCGTCCTCCACCAATCTTCAAAGCTTCTTTTTCCCGATGTACTTGTTTTTTGACCATATCCTTTAGGTAATGTCATAGATAGTTGCATGTTTTCTACTGACAATGTTATTTTAAAGTTACTAACGACATTAGAATTAGGAGGAGATAAATAAATTAAGTCTGAATACCCATAATTTTGTATGTTAATGTACTTTGACCACCATTTTTGTGCCTTAAGGCTGAAATAAATAATATTATTAGCAAATGAATACTAGAATCGAATTTAATTTACCAAATGCGTATTCACCATAGTCATTGCCGAGCAACATCCAAGTGTCATTCAATTGCGAGATCATACAGAAGAGTCAATACCGAAGTCTCTTTTTTGATACCTCAGATGTTGCGATTGGATAAGTCCGCCTTATTTTTGAGTTCTTTTACTGTATTTCTGATAGTCACATATATACACCTGCTGCTTGTGCAAATTCCTTTTTTGGGTTTTATTTTCAGCAGTATTACGACAAGAAAAGACTGGTAGCTACAACCCCGTTCTCATATTGTGATTTAGTTGTAATGTTTTTTAGTTTGCAATCCCCATCTTATTATATAATATACTATATGAAGTATAAGCAAAGAGAACGAATAATCATTTTTTCTGGAATAGGTGTGCTTGCTCTAATAGTTGCATTTGCCATATACTTACAGATACAACGCTCAAATGTACAGGCTTTTTCAGAAGCCTATGCAAGACTTATTGATGAGTCACGAACACTAACTCACAATTATCAAAATGAAGTAGGCAAGTGGAAATTAAAACAATATAGCAATGGGACCATGATCTCTATTACTGATCAATACCTGCCTAAATTTCAATCGTTAGTGTATAGAGCGAAATCATTGCCGGATTCAGAAAAATACACTAAAGCTCGCGATTTCACCATTCAATCATTTCAATCAGAAATAGAAAGCTACAAACATTTTAAGAACTTGCTGGCTACAGGCAATAATGAAGAAGACAGTAAATCAACTCAGCTTTTGTCTGATGCGCTAAGATATGAGGATCAAGCCTTTCTTGCTTTTAAGGCGGCCGGTCGCTGATTCTTATACTTTTGCTTTTTTGCCTAAATCAAGGGGTCACTCATAAAGCGAGTATAATTGGGATCATCAATACATTTCACGTTTTATAAAACAAAACTACTTTTCTGCCTTGTCATAGGCATACTTTAGGATAAACATCAGGCTTACCACGGTAAACTCCTTCTTCTTGGTAATATTAGAAAAGAATGCTGTTTGGGTTAATGAAGCTATATCATACAATATAATAAACTATACAATTCGTCTACCAAAGTTGAGCAATTAACTGCTGGTATAAATACAAGGGCACTTGAATACAAACACGATAAGACATAAACAATAAAATCATAATAACAACGACTAACAATAAAAACATGCAGGAAGATGATTTCTTTATCTATTGTAATATCCGCAATTTCTGATGAAGCGCGAGCGATTTTCAAATTTATTGCACTTTAAGAAAACTACGATACCACAAAACTCCTGACAAAATTAACACTTACCAGCAAACAATTCTATTTGAGAATCGAGAAATTGATGCAGGCTAAACTGATCAAAAAGTTAGTGGCGGCAAATAGGAGCTGACTACCTTTGACGAGATAATTTTTGATTCGTATGTAAAAAAATGGAAACTGCTGTTAGATATTATTGGGAACTCAAAGCGATTGACGGGGTTACAATGTCTACAAGTGTAAAGCTACCTGCTCAAGAATGCCAAAGACTTGTAGATATGTTAATAGACAATCAAGAAATCAAAACCATAGTTTCTTTAAATAATAATTCTATCTCGCAAATACATGAAGGACAAAAAGAGCAAGAAGAGGAAATAGTGGAAATAACAACTACAAGTACTCGCAATAAGTTTTTTAAAGAATCATCTTTTGACTTTGGTGTGCCAATACTAATTTAGCATTGCAAGGTTTCGAGCAATGATCCAATTTGCTGATGCTCTTGTTATACTACTAGCATTGTAAATGAAGCTCTCTAAAAGATTTGTGGATTATATGACTAGTACACAATAGTCTTCTGGAAATCATAATATATATATAAATTATTTATACAATTTCTTCTCTCCTCATAAACATAGCAAAATATATTTTGATTTGGATTATACAAGATGGCATCAGAAGAACGAGGACAAAGTCACTATCACAAATAATGTAGAGGAGTGCTTGCGAGTTTATCATAAGGAATTACAAGATATAACTCTAAATACAGATCGGCACGTTCAGCCATTTGAATCAGTAATATTAGATTATAAAATGCCAAAAATAAAAAAGTCATTGTCACTAGAATACATTTGACTTCTGTTCTTATACTTAAATATCGATTCTTATCTACCTATATTATTGGAAGTTTTATGGATTGCTATTATTATTACTATAGTTATTCTAACGCCTTCTATTGTTACAGCTGTGATATTTGACGGACTAGGATTGGTACAAAATGTACTGGCTCAGCAGGAGAAAAAACAACAGCAACAACAATATCAGCAATTTGCTATTCAGAAAACATCGTCACATATAGACGAAAATAATATTATACACGTTTATGGATTGGTAAAAAATACATTAAACAAGGCATTTAAAAATATAGTGGTAAAAGCATCTTTTTATAATTCAGGTGGCCAAATGATAAATGAATTTCAGAGATCAACCGATTTGAGAACTATAAACCCAGGAGAAACATCTCCATTTGAAATATTATATATTGATACTAAAACCGTCAATGATGTAAAAAATTATACATTATCTGCGTCAGGTGAGGAAGCTCAAACTAAAACAAGAGCCTTGCGAATAGTTTCTAACAGTTCTAAGTTAGATACAATACTAGGAATCTACTATATTAGAGGAAGAGTTGTAAACGAGGGATCAGAAGGCACCACAAATTCAATGATTATTGCTCCTTTATACGATAAAAATGGAGATGTAATTCTTGTTGGAAGAGCTCAAACAGAACCAGTAAATATTTCGTCTCATTCCGAAGCCGCCTTTGATTTACCTGTGACAGCGGCACCCCAAATATTCAGGGTAAAGGGATATTCACTTCTTGCCGATTCTGATCAGTATGTCACTATCCCGGAGTTTCCTTTGCTTGCTTCTTCTTTGTTCTACTTCACACCTTCTCCACCAGTGTTACTGTTGTTATTAATGTTGTCTGCTGTAGTTGCGATAACCAGAATAAAGAATAATCAAATAAATTGTAAATAACTATAATTATGGAATATCTTATTGCCATGACTATTTATCATTATTTACTTTAGTTGTCACATGATGTTATAATCATCATCTATGCGGCAGTCTCACAATACAGATTAAAGATAAAATAGATAATGTGATATTACAATATCTTGAAAATAAAGCGGAAAAAACTAGCCCCTTGGTTTGTCTTCTCTACTACCGTTACTACTACTACTGCTTTCATCTGTAAGGGTCCATGGAAAATATTTTCCGATAATTTTTCCCCAGTCTAGCTTTAAGGAAAAATATAACACCATAGCAAGAATCACTGCAGTACAACCAATCAAAGCAACAAAATAAACTGGATTAGAATAATTTGACACAAAGTATTCTACAAATGGTCTTCCTATAAATAGAGCACTCCATACCGTAATTTCTTTTAATACCATCTTACCAGCAAAAATAGCAGTTGCAAATCTAAATGGGCTGTATTTGGCGAGCCCAAGCGTGATATAGACTACATCATCAGGTACTGGAATGGCTGCGGCTACAAAGGCTCCTAGCCAACCATATTTGCTCAAAAGTCTGTGAAGTGGAAATATCCTCTTTTTGGTCCTAGTGTTTAGCATTTTGTAACCATAGTAACTAGCATAAAAAACTATCATCTTGCCTGCAACAGATCCAAGTGCACTAGAAAGAGAAATCATATGAGGATTTAAATGCTCATCAAATGCTGCAGCAACTAAAACTGGAAAATAAGGTATTGGAACAAATATAATAATACTCCCTATGAAACTTATCAGCAAAATACCAAGATAACCAAAACTATTGAAAAAGGAAAGCAAGTCTTCAAGATTAATTACCAAACAAACTAAGTGACAGTGTTCTTCTATATCTAGTTGTTACCCCAAAAACATAAAATAATTATGAAGAAATGAATTTCATGGATATAAGAAGCACGATGATATTAGATACAATAATAATATTTTAAACATGTATTATTATATAAAAAATTGATATATACTGTTGGATCATATAAAGATCCAGTTTAGTTTATGTTATTTATGCTTACAAAAAAGAATAATCGAGGTCTACATTAATTTTCCTATAGATATATAACCATAGCATCTCTTGTTTACAAGCTGATATTGTGTCGTTTTAGCATGTACTACTCCAAGTAGATCTTTTCATTGTTCTCTTTGTCCCTTGCCCCTATGCTTCAGGATTTTAAAAATGATAAATACGACAAATGAAGTTTGTAAATGAAACAATTAAAAAGTAAATGTAGATAGCATACAATGGTCCTGCCAAATTTGAATACTAATCAAGATAGTAGTAGTAATAATAGTAACAATGATGGTAGACCCAAAATAGCAGTAACGACAGGAACAGCAGCTGCTACTAAAGATAACAATAACAACAAACACACCTACAAAATCTTGGTAGTAGACGATGAACTAGATATTACTTCAGTCATAAAAAAAGGACTAAAAAACAACGGATTTGAAGTTGATTCATACAATGATCCCGTATTGGCATTAGAAAAATTCAGAGCTAATGTATATGATATTTTGATCATAGACATAAAAATGCCAAAAATGAATGGTTTTGAGCTGTATAAGAAAATAAAGGAGCTAGATAATAAAGTTAAGGTGTGTTTTCTGACTGCAATTGAGTACTACAATGACGAATTTAGAATGGCATTTCCCAAACTGGCGTTAAAATGCTTCGCTGATAAACCAATCTCAATAGACTTGCTAGCTAAAATAATAAAGCAAGAACTAGAAGAACCACAATAACATATCAACCATTACCATAATGCTACTTTATCCTACACTCCTTATTTGTAGAATCTCTGCATTTGTGACTATGCCTCCAGCTACCATTCATGAATATCTGAAGATGTTTGCTATTGTCTCTATCTTCCACAACTCTCTCGTGGCCATTTTTGGGATTACTAATATTGCCATATCTTCCTTGCGAATTACTATAATTTATCATTGTTATTTGCTATTACAGTAGACCTTACTTAAGAACTTGCTTGAATGGATTATCGTGAATAGTAAGTGTGAAATTCATATTGTCATTGCTAAAATAAATTAGTGGATAACAAACAACAAATCGGTTGTATTATAGTTGTCTAATGAATACAAAAGACGAGATAGTAATTGATTCTGTTTCTGCTCTGAATAAACACAAGAACCAGTATGACCCTACATCAAACGAGATTCTATCTTTACCATGCATACAAGTATTAGATTTGTTGTCGTATTCTTATTTTACGATAACTGCAATCAATTCGAAAGTAGCAGCATTTCTCTAGATCTTGCAGAATTTTATTTGGCACTAGAAGCCGGGATGAAACGTGGTAATGTGAGAATTTATTATTTGTTATTAACTTACTTTGCGAGAATTCCTATAAAGCTAATTATTAGCGATGCAGCAATTATAACCATAGATGCTGTAATGGTTTTAGTTCTGGTATTCGTCTCGTACTTCACCATTTACCGTTGCAATATAAGATATAATAACCTATGGATACACAAAGACATACTCTCCAGATCTATATGTATAATGGCAAATTAATATAGAAGCCAGATCCTTTACCGTCAGAATTATTCTCAGCCCATATCTTGCCACCATGAGCTTCAACAATACTTTTTGAAATGAACAATCCTAAACCAGTGCCCCCTGTTTCTGATTTGGTAGCAAATTTTGTAAATAGCCTTGGAAATATCTCGGGATCTATGCCAACGCCTGTATCTTTTATACCAATGATGATATCATTGTCGGCATCGCTATCGCTTCTCGTCCCGTCATTATAGTCTTTATTCGTAGTGAGTCTCCCTCCCCCTTTTCGTCTTTCTATGCTTACAGCTATAATACCTTCTTTTGTGAATTTTAAAGCATTACTGAGAAGGTTTGAAATGACCTGATAAAGTCTATTTCGATCAGCCTCTATAAATATGTCTTCGTTCACTACCTTCTCATTCTTCTTCGTACCTCCATTCAAGCTAAATAATGCTTCTAACTTTAAATTGCTATCTCTATTTTCTTTTTTAAAGACCACCATCCGCGTATATCAAGCTGCCTGTTATATAGCTTGCATCATCAGAAGCCAAAAATAGAGCAATTCTTGCTATCTCTTCTGGTTGCCCTATTCTATGAAAAGGTATTTCCCTTTCTTCTTCCATTATTTTTTCCTCATTCCGAGGCAACATATTATTGCTCTCAGTGGCTATAAGACCTGGTGCTATTGCGTTGACTCTTATTCCCTTTTGAGCTAGTTGGAATGCAACAGTTTTGGTCAGAGCCTTTACTTCTGCTCTTGAGGAAGTAAATGGATCTATGCCCGACATTGAAAAAGTATATGCGTCCGCTTCAGATTTGGGAATTGAATCATAAGAAGATGATATATTAATAATCGAATAACCAGGGGTATTATTTAGTGCTATTTTCTTTCCTTTGTTCTCTCCCTCTTCTTGTATGATACTAGACATCGTCATCCTCTTGGCTGCTTCTCTAATGCATAGATACAAACCTTTTAGACTTGTGTCTGCAATTTCAATTCTTCCAATGTAAAGTAATATGTTGGTTGTTTATATCTGGAAGTATCCAAATTAGCAGGAGAAGAAAGCGGTCGTAAGGCATGATCCTTTTCTCTTGTAGCCATTTTTTCGGCTATGGATGCATTGTTTATCAGTACATCAATTCTTCCAAAAGTATTAATTGTTTGCTCCATTAAATAAACACAGGTTTTCTCTTGTGAAACATGTCCATTGATAGATGCAACTTTAGTATTGTGATTATCGTCCGCAACCAGTCGTGAGATCTCTTCTACTGTACTCTTTAGCTTTTCCTCCTTCTCAAAATCATTTATCATTATACAATAGTCACTTTTAGCAAATTCTATAGCAATAGCTTTGCCGATGCCTCTACTTGCTCCTGTGACTACTGCTACTTTAGAATTATTATTACCGCATGTTGGTCTCACAAGATATGTTATGTAACACAAACTATTTCTACATACTGAAAATTGCTGATTCATTTGTGTGTATAACATTATTATTAATGTTAAATTATACAAATGCAGTATATTGATAATTTTGTATCTCCAAATAGCTATATAGGAAAGTACTATACATCATGTACACACTATTAACTTAAACTTTCCAAAGAAAAAAATTATGAAGAGATTTTTTACTTATCGCTATTTACTACTGGTTTGTACCTGCAGATCCTTGTTCATATTCACTACCGGTTTCAGCAGATCCAGCTGTTCCTTTTGCCATACCGCTTCTTCTGGCTCTTTCTTCTGCAGCTTCTGGATTAGGAACTTCTTTTCCGGGATCAACAATATGTTCAGTCATTTCTCTTTTTACAGCTGTTGGCTCATGCTCCTTTATTTTTGCAGGAGTCATTGGCTCTTTCTCCCTATATTGAGTTAATGGATCATCTTTTCTGCCAGTCTGTGTACCTGGACCACCTTCTTCGAACAGTCTCTCGCCTTGGTTGTCATTGTTAGCATTTAATTTAGTAGTGTCTGATATTTTGTCTTTAGTTTCTTTAGTAGTATCTGTAACTTTCTCCTTAGCACCCATTACTTTTTCTTTAACCTTATCTGCGATATTTCCCATTACATAACAAGTACTCCACAAGTATATTAATCGATATATCTGGGATATTTATAGAAACATAACGTAGAACATTTCTCGGTTGTGAATAGTTGTGTTTATCTACTTCCATATTCCAGCAAGCTTCTCCCATTCTTCTTCGTCACCAACCTCGTCTTCCAAAAGCTCTTCAAACATTTCATGTGTAACTAAATCAGTCATTCTATATTTTTCTGCCAGCCTG
>Ga0126310_10000463_pt1 | contig 13988 bp, 10 predicted proteins | sample Plot60_FD_92540 | JGI IMG/M metagenome (GOLD analysis project Ga0126310, IMG submission 92540) | Serpentine soil microbial communities from UC McLaughlin Reserve, CA, USA - Plot60 | ecosystem: Environmental > Terrestrial > Soil > Grasslands | place: USA: UC McLaughlin Reserve, Lake County... | reverse complement strand
GTTCCACTGCTTCAGCGGCTCGCACGCGCCGCTCACGTCGACGGGCCCGGATGAGCCCATCAGGAACCCGCCTGGCGCGCTCTCGCACATCGAGACCAGGCTGTCGCGCCACAGCTCCCCCGCGTACTGGCGGTTGCCCAGCGCGACCCGCTGGAGCAGCTTGCGGTTGAAGCGGTTGCCCGGCAGCCCGTCCTCTCCCGCGAGCCGGTCCTCGACCTGGACCAGGCCCAGGCGCGTGCGCAGCGTCCGCTCGGCCTCCTCGATCCCGATGATGCGGTCGAAGCCGGTCAGCGGCTCCGCAGGGTTCGACAGCCAGTGGCTGTCGTTCCCGTTCGTGACGTAGTCGGGCCTGATCAGCGTCGGCACCTCGTCGGGCGGGAACGTTCCCGGCACAGTGGCGTCGTCGCTCGAGCGCCAGTCGCACTCGGAGCGTGACCCGTCGAGCACGGGCAGGCCAAGCGTGTCGAAGCCCGGCTGGAGGACGTTGCACTCCGCGGCCATATCGTCCGGGACGTATGGGATCGCGCCCTGCATCGAGTAGTAGGCGTTGCCGCGGCTGTCCGCCGCGAGCGAGTTCACCCACGGAATGCCCTGGTACTTGCGTTCGATCCGGTCGTACTCGGCGACGCTCTGCGCTCGGTTGTTCTCGATGAAGTGGTTGAGGTAGCGGAAGTTCGTCACGTTGACGTCCTTCAGCGCGAAGCCCGAGCCCTCGGTCCACGGCAGCGGGATGCCGACGAGGTCGGTGATCATCGGGCCGTACTCCGTCGAGTAGATCGTCCGCGTCTCGTCGCCGACCTTGACCTCGGTCGCCTCCATCGGCTTCGTCTCGCCGTCGACGACGTACGAGTGCGGATCGCCGGGCGCGAGCTGCAGCTTGAACGGCGTGAACCGCCACGCGGTCGCGACCGTGTGCGACCACGCGAGTCCGCGCGTGTGGCCGATGTTGATGAGTGGCACGCCGTAGAGCGATCCGCCGGCGACGTCGATTTCACCGGGGATGCGCAGGTGCGACTGGTAGAGGCGCTCGGACCCGTCCCACGGGAAGTGCGGGTTGCCGAGGACCAGGCCGCGGCCGTTGTCGGTGGCCTCGCGTCCCAGGGCGTACGCGTTGGAGCCGATGTCCGGTTGCAGCCGCTCGAGCCCCTCGCCGCTCGCCAGCATCGCGTTGCGGCGGTCGTCCTGGGCGCTCGCCGCGGCCGGTGAGATCGGCGATGCGCCGGTGATGCCCTCGATCACCGCCCCCGAGCTGGCGAGGATGCCGAGCTGGAAGAAGCGGCGGTAGACGTCGATCGGCTTGATCGGGCGCACCCACTCCTCACCGCGGCAGCGCCGGTCCGGGATGTGGCCGACGCCGGTGTCGTGCAGGTACTGGTTGTAGCCGCGCACGTAACCCCGGACGCCCTTGCGCACGTCGGGCAGCGGGCCGTTCGGCGGCTTCTGCTTGACGAGGTCCTCGACCATGTGCCGCTGCTTCACCCACTGGAAGTAGAAGTCGGCCTCGAGGTTCGGATAGACCGAGCCGTTGCCCGAGAAGTACCACGTCTTGTCCGGGCCGAAGAACTTCGACCGCTCCGCGTTGACCGTGACGTACTCGGACGCGATCGTGCAGATGTTGTCCTGGGCGAACGCGTAGGCGAACCCCGCAGCGAGGCTCTTGATGTTCTTCGCCGTGATGTGAGGCACGCCGTACTTCGTGCGCTGGATCTTCGCCTCGAGCGGCTTCGCCTCGGCCGCCGGCGCGACCGCGAGCGCGGCCACAACGGCTGCGATCAGCAGCCGCCTCACCACAGGTCTCCCAACCTCACGTAACGGCGCAAATGGCCCGTCGCCGTGCTGGTCGCGACGGCCGCGAAGCGGACCCGCCCATGGCGGACGCCGTATACGAATGTGATGCCGTCGCCCGCGGACGCCTTCCACAGCCCGCGACCGGCCGGCTCGGCATGGCGCGCCACACGCCTGCGCTTGTCGCCCACCGCGACCTTGTCGGCGCGCTGTCCGCGCGCCTGGGTCGCGACCAGCGCGGAGCGTCCGCGGCGGGTCAGCACCGCGGTGATGGCGACCTTGTCGAGCGCGCGCTTGTTGAGGCACCATCGCCACACGCGCCCGTCCCGCTGCTGCGGCTGGCCGGCTTGACGGAGCAACTTGTTCGCCCGGAGCCCGGGCTCGACGTGGCGCACGCCGCTGCGGCGCATGTCGCCGCTTCGCGACCGGCAGCGCGGGCCGGGCACGCCTTCGGCACGCTCCCACATCTGCAGGTAGGCCTCGGCACCGTTCGCCAGGTCGTTCACGATCGCGTCGCCGCCGTACTGGCGCAGCCCCTCGATCCAGTCCGGGAACAGCCCGTAGTGCGCGGTGCCGTCCACGTTGATGTCGAAGACGCGCTCGCCGCTCTGCTGCTTGTCGATCGTCACGCCGCCGTCGAACGACTTGAACGGGTACGTGATCTGGTGACCCTCGTCAAGCGGGCCCGCCGACGAGCTGAAGCCGTTCATGTCGGCGCCGAAGCCGATTCCGTAGAAGTAGCGCCGGTCGCGCTGCTTGCGCAGGCGCTGCCAGTCCTTGAAGAACCCCTCGGTGCTGTTGTCGCTCGGCGTGACGACGCCGCCGGAGTCGTAGATGCGCGGGTAGTCCTTCTCGTTCGACCAGCTGTGGCTCGAGATCAGGCCCGAGTAGCGCTTCGACTCGGTGAGCGAGAGCAGCTGGTTGCGGGCGAGCTGGCTGAGGTGGTCGGGGTCGACGATCATCTGCTTCCGCATCATCTGGCGCACGAGGTACTCGCCGAGGTCGGTGAGGCCGCGCGTGTTGCAATGCGGCCCCGGGCCGTAGACGGGCGCGGAGCCGGGCGGCAGCAGCGCAGCGAGGCCGTTTCCGATCAGGACGTCGCGCGGCAGCGCCGGCTGCTCCTTGTCGCCCTCGGTCGCCTGGCAGGTCTCGAAGTCCCAGAAGGTATCCGTCTCGTACTTGTTGCCGGAGTTGATCACCGGACCGGTCGCGCCACCGTCGCCCGCGACGCCCGCGAGCGCGTTGTCGAACTTGTTCACGAGCTCCATGTCGCGCACGCCGAGCTTGTAGACCTCGTCGAGCTGGCGATCGATGTCGTCCGTATTGCAGTCCGGCTGGTAGTCGTGATGACTGCAGTTGAAGAGCTCGGAGACCTCGATCCCGAGCACAACCGCCATCTTCCCCTGGGCGATCACCCGCCTCGCCTCGAACGGGTTGGTGACGATCCGGTAGAAGCCCTTCCCCGGCCCGCCGCTCTGGGCATCGATGTAGTCCTGAAACTCGTAGATGTCGCGCGCCTGCACCCGGACGCTGTCCATCTCGTTGCACGAGTTGCGCTTCAGCGGGTACAGCTCGCACAGCACGCTGTTCTCGACAAACAGGTTCACGTATAGGCGCAACCCGCCCATCCACGCTCGCTCGAGCCAGCGGTAGTACGTCTGCTCGTGCGTGAGCTGGTCGTGGGTCGGCCAGCCCTCGAACGTCGGCCACCCGTGGGGGTCGTGGCAGGTGCTGCCCGACAGTGCCGTCTCGAGCACCGCCCCACAGCCGTTGGTTGCCGTGTGGTCGGCGCAGTCCTCAAGCGCATATGGCGCGCCGTACTCGTGCCACGGCCGGCCGCAGTGCGCCGATCCGCCGAGGAACTCGAACGCCATCCCGTGGATGTGCCCCTCGATGAGGCCGCGGACCTCGCCGAACGGGAACGGCGACGTGAGCGGCTTGCCGCTGACGCTCAGGTCGACCTCGGGATACTGCGGACAGCCGCTCGCGCGCTTGCCCAGCGTCAGCTTGGGCCCGCCCTCGAGCGACTCGAGCTCGATCGCCCCGCCGGCCTCGGTCGCGCGCCACTCGGCGGCCTCGCTGGGCTGGGCCTCCGGCCCGTCGGGGGTGAGGAACTGCTCGTCCTTCGTGTAGAGGAGGTACTGCGCCAGCGTGGTCGCCTTCAGGCGATACGGGCCCTCGGGCGCGCCCTTAGCGACGGCGAAGCAGCCGTTCGCGACCGAGTACTTCGTCTCCGCGCCCTGGGCAGGCGCCGCGAGCAGCAGCATCGCCAGCAGGGCAAGCCCAACCCCCCTCATGCCGCGATCTTATGACGGAGGCGTCACACTGCGCGGCAGTGCGTGCCGCCCTCCTGACTCTGATCGCCGTCGTCGGCGTGCCCTCGCTCGCATCCGCGCAGGAGCCCACGCGCGTCGAGAAGAGGGTGCGCACTCCCGCCCCCGACGCGCGCGTGGTCAAGGAATCGGCGGTCCGTCTCTACGCGCCGATGCCGGAGTCCTCACCGGAGCACCCGAAGGCGTGCGACTGGATCTCCTACCTGCGCTTCCGCCACGCGGACGGCCCGCGCCGGTCGAGCCGCGCGGATGCGGTGCTCACGCTGATGCCGGGCATCTTCGCGGGCGGCGGCTCATTCGACCAGGTCGCGCGGCACACGATCCGGCGCGCGGCTAGGCGCGAGCGCATGGTCGAGGTCTGGGGGATCGACCGGCGCTCCAACTGCCTCGAGGACCACCGCGGCGTGCGCGCAGGGGTCAAGACGGGCGATCCGCGCGTCTCCTTTGGCTACTACTTCGAAGGCCGCGAGGTGAACGGTCACACGTTCCCCGGCTTCGCCGACGACCAGGAGGCAGCGTTCCTGCGCGACGTCGGCCTCAAGCAGACGATCGAGGACTGGCACACCGTCATCACGCGCGAGATGCCGTCGCAGCGCAAGCGGCAGCGCAAGCTCATCTGCGGCGGGCACTCGCTCGGCGGGCCGCTGACCGCGGCGTTCGCGAGCTGGGACTTCGACGGCGACCCGGAGACCGACGAGGACGCCGGCTACAACCAGTGCGCGGCATTCGTCGGGCTGGACACGACCGTATCGTCGGAGGGCGGCGACAGCGGCGGGCCCGGGGTGGCGCTGATCACCCAGGCGACGTCGCAGAGCGGCGCGTCGCCATACGTCAACGCGCCGCCGCTGACGCCGCAGACGCTCCTCGCGCCGGCGCTCATCGGCGTCACCGCCTTCCAGAAGCCGGACGAGGAGACGGTCGTCACGCAGCTCATACCCCGGACCCCCGACTGGGAGCTCACGCAGCGCCTCCTCTTCTCGCGCAACGCGCAGGACTTCGCCACCGGGAGCCCGAGCGTGCGGGACTTCCGCACCACGAACGCGGCCGCTCTGGCGGCGATCTTCGACGACAACTCGTCGCCGATCAGCATTTTCCGCTCGAGCGTCGGCATGTACACCGGCGGCCCGCTCGTCGACAAGACCTTCCCCGGCCCCGACCCGACTCTGGCCGCGCCCGAGGAGGACCACGGCCCGCTCTACCACTGGCAGACCTACCGGCAGGTCGGCGCGAACGGGGCCGAGCTCGAGCTGAACGACGAGGGCGACCCGTATACCTCGCGCGACAGCGAGGTCACCGACATCCGCCAGCTCGGCCGCTCCCTCTACCAGTTCCCGGTCAACTTCATCGAGAGCTATTTCCCGACGCGGCTCGTCACCGACTTCGCGGCGATGGAGTCAGGCGATCGCAGCGGAGACCTCGCGGCGATGAGCCACGACGGCCCCGCGATGAAGCCGATCCTGCTCGTCCAGGCGGGCGACAGCGACTCGAATGACGAGGCCGAGGACTCAGGTCCGACGCAGACCGGCGAGAAACCGAACGACAAGGAGCTGAGCCGGGAGGCGATCCTGCCTGGCTACAACCACCTCGACGTGGCGAGCGCAGCCTGGCGTCAGAACGACGGCCGGCCCGAGGGCTCGAGCCGCGAGCTCGCACGCTTCCTGCTCAAGATCACGCGCCGCCGCTAGGCGAGCCACTCGCGCAGGCGCTCGTACACCTGCGGGTGGTTGAGGAGGGCGAAGTGATTGGCCCCGCTCAGATGGAAGGCCTCCTCCTCGCGCCAAGGTGCCGCGCTCGAGCCGAGCACGAGCATGTCGCCGATCAGCCGGCCCAGCGGGTTGCGCGGGCTGCGCGTCAACGACGCGGACACGAAGCAGTGCTTCGCGCCGTCGAGCAACGGGATCTCCTTGCAGGCAGCAGCCCGCAGCGCGTCCGGATCGCGGTCCTGCCAGTCCTCGTCCACGAGTGAGCCCCGGCGGAGGTCGCGGATGCCGCCGCTGCGGCGGCGCAGGAAGCGCGCGACCGGCTGCGTCTCGGGCATCGCAGTGAGCGCGGCGCTCCCCACGTGCACGATCTCCTCGAGCGGCGCCCCGCGGTGCGGCGTGCCCAGCGAGACGACGTGGCTGACGTTCTTCACCCAGCTCATGCGATCCTCGACGGCGCGGTACGCGGCGCTGCGGCAGACCAGGCCGCCCATCGAGTGCCCGATCAGCGCGATCTCCTCGACGTCCACCGGCCAGTCGGCGACCGTGCGCTCGAGCAGCTGGGCCAGCGAGCGGCCGTTCTGAGAAATCCGAAGGCCGGTGTTGTAGCGGACGTAGACCGGCGTCCACCCGGCCTCCTCCGCAAGCCGACTGCCGTAGTTCGGCCGTCCGCCCCACGAGAACTCGGTCTCCATCAGGCCGTGCAGGAAGACCGCCACCCGCGGGCTGGCCTGCGGGAACGCATCCACGCCGACCGGCGTTCCGTCGATACGGATCGCCATCGGCTGGCGCAACTCGTTCCCCTCTTCCTCGAGGGTGTCGCCGACGAGCCCGTTGATAATCGCGATCAGCGCCGCGCCCCGCGGCGACTCCGAGATCAGCTGCGTGTATCTGCGGCCGATCGCCGCCTCGAGCGCGCGGCCGCCGAAACGCGTCGCCTGGCCGAGCCCGCCGTAGACGGCACCGGAGATCGCATCGTGGGCGATCCTGACCGGGAGCGCGGCCGGTCCCACGCCGTCGAATGCGCGCTTCGCGATCGCGAGGTGGAACGCCTTGAGGCCCTGGGGCGCCGACGCGAGCTCCTCGACACCAAGCCTTGCCAGTGCCTGTGCCTCGGACATGCGCGGAGAGTATGGGCGACGCCCGATAGCTTCTGTGCCGATGAGCGCAGAAGCCGGTGTGCGGCTGCGGCAGGCGGTGCTCGTGGCCCGCGATCTCGACCCCGTGTCGAAGCGGCTGCGCGACGAGCTCGGGCTGGGCGAGCCGTTCGCCGATCCGGGCGTCGGTGCCTTCGGCCTTCACAACGCGGTCTACGCGATCGGCGACGCATTCCTCGAGGTCGTCTCGCCCACGCAGCCGGAGACGGCCGCCGGCCGGTATCTCGACCGCCGCGGAGACGGCGGGTACATGCTCATCCTCCAGTTCGCGGACCTCGACGCCGCCCGCTCGCGCGCCGCCGCGTTGGGAATGCGCACCGTCTGGCAGCTGGACCTCGACGACATCTCGGGCACGCACCTTCACCCGGCTGACACCGGCGGCGCGATCGTCTCGCTCGACCGCGCCGATCCGCCCGAGTCCTGGCGCTGGGGAGGCCCCGACTGGATCGGCAAGGCCGGAACCGGCGCGCCCGGATGCCTGCGCGGCGTGACAATCCAGGTGAGCGACCCGCAGGCGACGGCCGCCCGATGGGGCGAGCTGATCGGGGTCGACCCGCGCGAGCTCGATGGCGGTTACGTTGCGTTCGAAGAAGGCGAGGGCGACCGGATCGTGGAGATCGACCTCGAGATCCCGGGCCGGCAGGAGACAATCGAAATCGGAGGAGTGAGGTTCAGACTGTCATGAGCGAAGTGGTCACGAAGTCCGTCGAGGCTGGAGTCGCCCTGCTGACCCTCAACCGGCCCGAGCGCTTGAACGCGTGGACGCCGGAGCTCGGGAGCGCGTACTTCGACCTGCTCGAGGAATGCGCCGCCGACCCCGAAGTCCGCGCGATCGTCGTTACCGGCGAGGGCCGCGGGTTCTGCGCCGGCGCGGACATGCAGGATCTCCAGGCCCTCGGCTCCGGCGACATCGACGGCGCCGAGCGGCGTGCCGACGACCGGCCCCAGACCTTCCCCACGACAATCCCGAAGCCGATCATCGCCGCGGTCAACGGGCCGGTGGCAGGCATTGGCCTCGTCCTTGCCCTCATGTGCGACATGCGCTTCATCGCTGCGGACGCGAAGGTGACGACGGCGTTCGCCCGCCGGGGCCTGGTGGCCGAGTACGGGATGGCGTGGATCCTGCCGCGGCTCGTAGGGCCCGCGGCGGCGATGGACCTGCTCTTCTCAGGCCGGGTCATCCTCGGCCCGGAAGCAGCCGAGCTCGGCCTCGCGAACCGCGCCGTTGCGGCGGACCAGGTGGCGGACGAGGCAATCGCGTACGCGCGGGAGCTCGCGACCCTCTCGTCGCCCGCGAGCATGGCCGCGATGAAGAAGCAGGTCTACGCCGACCTCGAGCGCGGCCTGTCAACCGCGGCCGACGAGGCGAACGATCTGATGCTCGAGTCCTTCCAGCGGCCGGACTTCGCCGAGGGCGTCCAGAGCTTCGTCGAGAAGCGGGAGCCGGATTTCCCGCCCGTTACGAGCGAGCGAGCTCCCGCGTAACGGCCTCGGCCAGCGTGGCGGCCTGCTCGACCGTCGAGTAGTCGACGTTCTCCGGCGTGTCGGTGGGCTTGTGGTAGTTCGACAGCCCCTTCCACGCCGTCATCGATGCGAGCGTCGCCGTCGGGTAGCCGGCGTGACTCGGCACGACGGCGTCCGTGCTCGTGCGTGCGCGCATGCCGCGGCGTAGCTCGACGCCCGCGTCCTCGGCGACGCGCGCGACGAGGTCGCGGAAGTCCGGGCCGCAGTAGTCCTCCATCACGACGGGGCCCTCCCCTTCCAGCATGATCAGCCGCGGCGAGCCGACGGTGTCGATGTTGAGGACGAGTGTGCGGTCCCGATCGAGCGGCTTCAGGTGGCGGTCGACGAAGCCGTAGACGCCGCCCTGCAGCACCTCCTCCGCGCCGCATGACGTGAGCAGAACGCGCACACCCTCGACCGGCTCGGCCTGCAGCGCTTCGGCGACCGCCAGGAGCACGGCGACTCCGGTCAGGTTGTCGTTCGCGCCGGGGACGATCCGGTGACGGGCGATGTCCGCGAACGACGCCGCCGACGCCGCGGACAGGATCAGGCCCGCCCCGGCGAGCCCGCGCCTGCCTGTGAGCGCGGCGAGCGCGGACAGCGCCGGCCCCGCGATCACCGGCCACCACATCGGGAGGGCGGTGTCGATCGCCTCGATCACGTCTGGCATCAGGTCGTTCGCGATCCGCTGCCCGCTGTCGTCGAACACGAACCCCGTCGGCGCGGCGTCGTGGTGAGCCATCAAGACCAGCGTGTGGTCCGCGTCCGGGTCGCCCGTCTCCGCGACCACGTTCCAGGTCCTGCGCGTTTCGGACAGCGCCCGCCGCGCGAAGCGGCTCCAGTTCGCACAGTCGTCGGCGATCCCGGCGGCCGCGCCCGTGCCCGCGATGAACGCCAGCGGCCGCACCCGGCCGGTAAGCGCGGCCAGGCCCGCAAGTGCCCCGACGGCGGAGAGCGCGGCGTGCAGCCGCGCGTACCCGTCGTAGTACTCCTCCTCGTCGACCCACGCCGTGCAGCCGGCGCTCTCGAAGCGCTCGCGCAGCCGATGCGCGGCCACCTCCTCGCCCGGCGATCCGGCCCCGCGCTCAAGTGCCGCGAGGTCCTCGATCAGCTCGGTCTGGATCAATCGATCCTCACGGTGCGCCGCACCCGCGTGCGGTTACCGGCGGCGTCGCGCGCCTTGATCGTGACGTGCCAGCGTCCTTCGGCGAGCTTCAGCGGCAGCGAGTCGCGCCCTGGGCCGTATCCGTGCGCGCGAATGCTGACGTGGCGGCGGCTGCCGTTCGGCTTGCGCATGCGCGCGACCGCCTTGAAGAACCGTGTCTTCTCGCTGAGCGTGAACCGGATCCGTTTGCCCGTGACGCGGATCCGGGTGATGCGCGGCTTCGTGTTGTCGATCGGCCCCGCGTTCGCCGGGATCAGCTCGGGCAGGCCGCGCTCGCCCACCTCGACGTCGAGGATCGCCTGATGCGACGGGTCGCCCATGAAGTACGACTGCTGCGCGACGATCAGGCTTGTACCGAGGAAGTGCGCGCTCGACGGCGAGTCGAACGGGACCTCACTGCCGTTCTCCCCCGTGCCGGGCGCCTGCGGGAAGCGCTCCTGCTCGGTGCCGTCGGGGCTAATCGCGGCGATCTGATTGGCAGCGAGCAGCGCGACGTAGATCGCCCCCGACTGCGAGATTGCGAAGCCGTCCGGCCCGTCCACCGGCCGGCTCGCCCACAGCTCATCCATCTCGCCGGCCTTTCCGCCGTCGATCGGGACCTTCCACAGCCGGCCGGTCGCCGGGTTGCCCGCGGCGCCGCCGGACTCGCTCTGCGTGGCGATCATGAGCGTCTTGCGGTCGGCCATCAGCGCGATCCCGGTCGTGCCGAACTCGCCGCCGTCGAGTCGCGAGTCGTTCAGCCACTCCTCCGGTTCACCGCCCCCGGGCGGCACGCGCCAAATGATCGGCTGCCCGTAGTCGGTCACGTACAGGCTGCCGTCCGGGCCCCAGGCGGCGTAGTTCGGGATCGACCCGGGCGGGAACGCCGCGTACTGGCTCTGCCGTCCCGACCCGCGCTCGAGCACGAGCGCTCGCGGCGGGCTTTTGTCAAGCAGGACCAGGCGCCCGTGCGCGTCACTCGTCGCGGCCTGAACGCCGTGTGGCTGCGAGAGGTCCTGCCCCTCGACGACCCACGACCGCAGCAGCGTGCCGTCCGCCTGGTACTCGAAGACGCGCGAGGCGAGCGAGTCGCCCGACGGGTTGTCGTAGGTGCCGGCGTAGATGCGCCCGTTCGGGTGCACGTACGCGTGCGCCGGGTAGCCGGGCTTCGGGACGATCGCGAGCACCTTCGTGTCCCACTTCTCGCGTGTCGCCGCCACGGCCGGGACGACCGCGACGGCACCCACCGCGAGTGCGAGGAGAAGCCGCCTCCTCACAGCTCGTCAAGGACCTCGCGCGCGGCACGTTCGCCCGAGCGGACCGCGCCGTCCATGTAGCCGTTCCAGTACGTGGAGGTCTCCGTGCTCGCCCAGTGGATCCGGCCCACCGGCGCGCGCAGGGCACGGCCGTTCGCGAGCAGGCTGCCCGGCCCGTGGATCCCGACCGGCCCGCCGCGGTTCCACCGCCGCGCCGGCCACCGCGTGTCGAAGAACTCCTCGGCGTTCTTCGCCTCGTCGCCCCAGAACTGTGCGAACGCGGCCAGCACGTTCGAGCGCCGCGAGGCCTTCGACATCCGCTCGTACTCGCGTGCCTTGTCGCCGCCGACGAAGCCAAAGATGATCCCGGGGCTTCCGTCCTTCGGCGAGTCGTCGAAGGTGGCGGTGACGAGGCCGCTGTCCGAGAGCCCGGTTCCGTTGAAGCCCTGCTCGCGCCAGAACGGCTTCTCGTACCGCGCAGCGACCTTCGTCAGCGTGCCCTGGCCCATGCGCTGCGTCAACTGGTCGCGCTCGAACGGCAGGGCGGGCGAGTAGTCGATGCGCGCGGCGAGCGCGGGCGGCACGGCGACGATCACGCGCTTCGCCTTCACGACGAGCTTGTCGGTCTGCACTCGCACACCGCCGCCGCGCTGGTGGATCCGGCGCACCGGATGGCGCAGCATCAGCCTGCGGCCGAGGGAGGCCGCCAGCTTCTCGACCACGGCACCCGAGCCGCCCTCGAGCCGGAACATCTGCGCGCCTTCACGCGTGTTGAAGTTGCGCTCGAACGTGCCGGCGTGCGTCTCGTCGCCCGAGGCGGCGATGTAGAAGAGGACGAAGAGGAGCGACAGGTCGCGCGGCTCGGTGCCGAAGATCGGACGCGTCGCCAGCGGCACGAGCTCCCGGTAGCGCTGCGTCGCCGAGTTGTCACGGATCCATGTCTCGAGCGTCTGTCCGTCCCACTCCCGCGCCTTAGCCGCCTCCCACGGCGCGTCTACCGGTACCTCCTTCGACATCTCGTCGAGCTCCATCACCGTCGTGGCGAGCTCCGGGAGGATCGTCGGATCCGGGGGCGCCGTGCCGGTCGGCCCGGTGTCGCTCCATTCGGTCCGGCTCCCGCCGATATAGGCGACGTTGTCTCCCTCGTTGAAGGTCGGGAACGTGCCGACCCCGAGCGCCTTGGCGAGGTCGATGATGTGGTCCTGCGTCGGGCCGACGAACGTGCCGCCGCGCTCGGAGGCCTCGCCGCCGCCGAGAGGGTGGTTCCACACGCGGCCGCCGGGGCGCCGGTCCGCCTCGAGCACCACGACCGATTTCCCGGCACGTCGCAATTCGCGCGCGGCGGTCAACCCGGCGAGGCCGGCGCCCACCACCACGACGTCCGCATGCCGCCTGCGGCGACCGCGCTTGCGCTTGCCCGCCGCGACGCCCGGCATCGCCCCCGCCGCGGCTCCCGCCGCACCTGCTCCGATCAGTCCTCTGCGTGTCAGCTCGCTCATGTGTCGCTCCCTTCGAACTGGCATCCTGCCGGAGATGGGGGCTCGGTTGCTCCAGCACGAGCGGGAGGCCGTTGCTGCGGTGTGCCGTTCGCTGGCTGCGGACGGCCTGGTGAGCGGCACCTCGGGCAACGTGAGCGCGCGTGCGGGCGAGCACGTGGCCATCACCCCAACCGGGGGCGTGCTCGCGGATCTTCAGGCCGACGACGTCGCCGTCGTCGACCTCGAGGGCTCGCTCGTGGAGGGCCAGCTCGAGCCGACCTCGGAGATCGAGCTTCACCTCGGTGTCTACGAGCGGTATGACGCCGGCGGCGTCGTCCACACCCACCCGCCGACGGCGACCGCGCTCTCGTGCGTCGTCGACGAGGTGCCGTGCGTCCACTACGAGATGCTGCGCCTCGGCGGGCCCGTTCCGGTCGCGCGATATGAGACCTTCGGAACCCCGCAGCTCGCCGCCTCGGTTCTCGAAGCGCTCGAGGGCAGGACGGCGGTGCTGATGGCCAACCACGGCGCCCTCACCTACGCCGCCGACCCGGAGGCGGCGGCCGAACTCACGCGGCTGCTCGAGTGGGCTTGCACGGTGTACTGGCGGGCGGCGGCGATCGGCGAGCCGCGCGCGCTCGGCGAGGATGAGCGCCAGGCCGTGATCGAGGCCGCGCTCAGGCGCGGCTATGGCCGCACGAAGGAGGCGAACCGGTGAAGGCGATCGCGATGGGCGTGCACGTGCTCGATGTGCTGGTGCGGCCCGTCGAGGCGATCCCGGAGGGCCAGGGCGGGCAGCTCGTCGACGAGATCCGCATCACGGCGGCGGGCTCTGCCGGGGGCGCCGCGCTGGTGCTCGCGAGGCTGGGCGCGGAAGTGCAGAGCGCGGGCGCGATCGGCACCGACCCGGCGGGCGACATGCTGCTCGCGCTGCTCGAGGGCGACGGCGTCGACACCAGCCTGCTGCTCCGCCGTGACGACGTGCAGACCTCGGCGAGTGTCCTTCCGATCCGGCCGAACGGAGACCGGCCCGCCTTCCACGTGGTCGGCGCGAATGCGACGTATGGGCCCGACGACGCGCCTTACGACGAGATCGCCGCGGCGGACAACCTGCACCTGGGCGGGCCCGAGTTCATGGGCGGCGAGGCCGCCGCGAAGATCCTGCGCCACGCGCGCGAGCAGGGCACCACGACGTCGGCCGATGTGCTCGCCCCCGGCGATCCCGGGCTGCTGGAGTGGCTCGGCGACGCGCTGCCCGAGCTCGACTACCTCCTCCCAAACGACGAGCAGGTGCTCGGCTTCACCGGCACGGACGACCTCGAGCAAGGCTGCCGCGCGCTCGTCGAGCGCGGCGTCGGGTGCGTGGCCGCGACCTGCGGGGCCGACGGCGTGCTGATAGTCGACGCCGACGGCGCCGAGCGGGTGCCTGCGTTCGACATCGAGGTCGTCGACACCACCGGGTGCGGCGACGCCTTCTCGGCGGGATTCCTCCGCGGGCTCGCGCTCGGCAGCGACCGGCGCGATGCCGCTGTGCTCGGCTGCGCGGCCGCGGCCCTGGTAGCGCAGGGGCTCGGAACGGACGCCGGCGAGTACGACCTCGAACGGGCACAGGAGCTAGCCGCGCGCGTGTAG
>Ga0126310_10000462_pt1 | contig 13992 bp, 15 predicted proteins | sample Plot60_FD_92540 | JGI IMG/M metagenome (GOLD analysis project Ga0126310, IMG submission 92540) | Serpentine soil microbial communities from UC McLaughlin Reserve, CA, USA - Plot60 | ecosystem: Environmental > Terrestrial > Soil > Grasslands | place: USA: UC McLaughlin Reserve, Lake County... | reverse complement strand
TGACGCTCACGCAGAACTTTTTCAATAGCTCCTTTGCCCATATTTTTTTCAATAAAATTAAGAGCATGGGTCGCAATTGCACTATAAGATTTTGGGAACACAGTTTTGCTTTGGCTCGTTAACTGATAGACCATTCTTGGCCTACCAACATGTCCTTTAGTTTCCATGCTTTCTACTAGACCTCTTTTTTGTAAAATGGCAAGGTGCTTATGAATTGCCATTCTAGACACCTTCATGACGTTTGCTAATTCCTCAAGCCCTGCTTGTTGCATAACCTTGAGATAGTAAAGCAGTTTCTTCTTTGGTTCACTAAACCCGTCAGTAATATTCGTTTCAATGCTTTTTATAGTAGTGTAGGGTTGATTCAATTAATACAAAGCATATTTGATGTCTACTCATTCATAAACAATTTGGTTTACAAATATCCTGTTTGGTCTACAGCATTCCTGTTATATCAGCTTTAATAAAATTTGTAAACCTTTAGGTTTATAATGTAGATTCATGAATGTTATCCATGACTACAATTATAGACAGCATTAAATATGAAATATTAAGTTGGCCTGATGTTACTATTGAGCGACATAGATTTGGAGGCATAGAATTTCGTCTAAATAAAAGGGAAATGGGGCACATACATGGTGAAACCGTAGCTGACTTGCCATTTCCGATGAAAACTAGAAATGATCTTGTAAGTTCTGGTCGAGTATCACCACATCATGTGCTGCCACAGTCAGGATGGGTTAGCTACTGGATTAATAAAGATAAACAACAAGAACACGAAGTATCAGCAGTGGTCGAGTTATTTAAGATGAGATACGAACAGCTGAAACCTAGCTCGCAAACTAAATAAGAGGACCGTATCACTCTGTAATTGATTTTTTGACATTACCACAAACAAACTGTATCAGAAAAGAGGGTGGATGTATTGCTATCAATCCAGACAGCCTTGATAATCCAATAACTTCACTTATCACTGGTGTAGATATTGATGGGACGCTAGATAAAGAATCTACATTCTACAATGATACATGTTTATGCATTCACATTAGTGCTACTGTTTTATCACATTGAAGAAAGTAGTGATAGAGCTAGTTTATTTTGGCCTAGATATGAATCTACTGAAGCCTGCGTTGTTATAGAGTCGTCTTCAAAAGAGCCTGAAATATCTTGTTGTGTTGTTCCTAAATTAGTTTAAGCTCTAATATGTCCAGGTTCTCACATCATAGTAGAAAAACTCTTGTCAGAAAATTCGATGATGAGGATGATGTCTTAAATCAACTATGATTTGTACTATGCAAATTACAGATATAATTAGAATTAATACTAATGGTAAGACTGCAATTCCCAATACTGGAATAAGGACAATTACTAGTCCAGCTATAAACCTATAAACTGATCCTCGAATCATAAGGGCCTTCTTGCTCTTGCTACCATTACCGTTACCATTATCACTTGCGCTAGCTGTGGTAAACTGAATAACACCGATTGAGAATAAACATAACGACACAGAACCACAGATTAACCATTCACCTGGGTATGATAATGCTACGTCTTGAGCCACTGACACTACATATCTTATGCCTGTTGCTGTAGATACTAATCCAACAACTAAAGGAAAATGACTATAGAGCCACGTTGTGTAAATCATTATTCTACCTTTTTCACGAAATGCGCGAATTGGAGACCCCTCAATGTTATCAAAGTATATCCACCAAAGACTAAATGCTATGCTTAGGCCTGCCCCTATGGATATTGTAGCCTCTATAGTCCATTCATGGTCAGATAGACTCGCGACAAGACCAAATATTGTCTCTCCAAGGACAATTAAAGTAAATAAGCCCATTCGTTCGGGTAAGTGAAAAATATTAGGAGCTAACTGTAAATGCTTTCGTCCAGCTAAAATTGTAGTTGAGATATCTATAGCTATTGCTAAGGCCCACATCATAAACCGAATAGGTGTGGGAACAACTGCAGATATTAGCCATAAAATTGTAGATATTAGAAAACCTTGTGCTAATGTATTTGCAAGTCTACTAGCAGCAGGTATTTTGCGGCCTGCGCGTAGGTACTCAATTACAAGAAAAGCTCTGATTGCACCATATGATATTGCAAAATTCCCTGAAGTCTCTGCCAATGCTCCATGTATATTAATAGTAAGCGCAGCTGCTCCCATCATCTGTAAAAGCACTAATAAACGATGGACTAAATCATCTGTCTCAAATCTTGTTGCATAAAATGTAACGCCTACCCATGCCCACCATACAGGAACAAAGAGTGAGACTGTCCCAAGAAACCCTATAATTGAATTATTGTTAACATACAAGCTGTGTCCTATTTGGGAAATAGCTGCAGCAAAAACTAGGTCATAGAAAAGCTCAAGCCATGTGGCATGACGTTCTCGTTCTAAACTACTCAAGCTATGTGTTATTACCTCGCAGACTCATATACTTCTATTTTATTAGTATAACAAAAAAGCCTAGGCAAAAGTAGCAAATAAACATGATTTGAAGGAAGGAGGCATGCTTAAAGTATGATCGAATGGAAAACAAATTGTCTTATCTATGATCGAAGGAAAAGTATATGCTGCTTATAAGATTTGCACGCATGAGGCAGGCACATTAGATGAAGGTGAGCCGAATGGATATGACCTTAAATGCCAATGGCATTATGAAGTATTTGACGATAGACATGGTAAATTTCAGATGCAACATTATGGGCAATAAACCTTCATTCGTATATTGTAAAAGTAGATAAGACGAATGCGGATATACTAGTAAATCCAAACGGGAAGAAAATGTAATATCACGGAGATACAACAAAAGCATCGATAATTCTATGTGCACGTTGGAGAATTACAATAACCCTCTAGGAGAGAACTGATAAGTCCATAAAGGATGATGTTGTAAAACATCCATTGTCAACAACAACTAGTAGTGACAAGAAAAAATTAAAGACGATCAATCCATCCACAGAAGAGATTCTTAACGAGTATGAACTAATTAGTAAAGAACAATTAAATGATACAGTACAGAAATCGAAAAAAGCATTCCTAGAATGGAAAGAAGATATTGATAAGCGTGCAGATTTCCTCTATGCGTTTGCTAAAGAACTTAGAAAAAATAAAGAAAATTTGGCCAAAACTGCTACACAGGAGATGGGCAAGGTAATAAAAGAATCCAGATCAGAGGTAGAGAAATGCGCATGGACTGCAGAGTATTTTGCGGATCATGGAAAGATATTTGTCAACGATGAAGTTGTTAACACAGATGCTAGAAAAAGCATCATAACCTTTCAACCACTTGGCGTAATTGGAAGTATAATGCCATGGAATTTTCCTTACTGGCAGGGACTGAGATTTGCTGCTCCTTCATTGATGGTTGGTAACACTATAGTACTGAAACCTGCAAGTGCTACAATGCAATGTGGGATAGAAATCGAAAAAACCTTTGATAAAGCTGGGGTCCCACATGGAGTTTTCCAAACAGTTGTTGGAGATTCAAGCATTGCAGAGACTCTTATAGATTCAGATGGGGTTAATGCAGTAACCTTTACTGGGAGCGTTCCAGTAGGTGCCAAAGTTGCACAGAGGGCTACTTCGCAAATAAAAAAAACAGTTTTGGAATTAGGTGGAAGTGACCCTTTCATAGTTTGTGAAGATGCTGATATTGAAAAGACATCTACAGGAGCTGTCAAAGGTAGATTTATTAATTGTGGGCAGAGCTGCATAGCATCCAAACGGTTTATTGTTACAAAAAAAGTGGCAAACGAATTTATCGAAAAATTTGTACAAAAAACTGAAAGACTAAAAGTAGGAGATCCTCTATCAGACGATACAGAGATTGGACCGGTCGTCAACATCAAGAGCCTTGAGAACATGGAAGGTATAGTAAATAGAACCGTGAAGGAAGGAGCCGAACTTCTTACAGGAGGAGAAAGAATGAAAGACAAAGGCTACTTCTATAATCCAACTATCTTTAGAAATGTGTCACCTCATATGGAAATAGCTCAGGAAGAAGTATTTGGTCCTGTTGCTCCAATAATTACTGTTGAAGATGAAAAAGAAGCAATTAGAATTGCAAATGATTCAAAATTTGGTCTTGGCGCAAGTATATGGACTCAGGATTTAGACAAGGCAGAAGCATTATCGTCGATTGTCCAATCAGGCATAGTAACTGTGAATAATGTTGTAGTTTCAGATCCGCGGGTTCCATTTGGAGGCGTAAAGAATAGCGGATTTGGTAGAGAGTTATCTAGGTTTGGAATGCTAGAATTTGTAAATATAAAGTCTGTAAGGTTCTATGATCAATTAATTTACGAACATCATGTGGAGTAATGCACATTTCTTAAATAAGTAAAGGTGGTACATACTACCTACATTGTCGTGATTTTGCATAATTTCTTTCTCTTCTAATACTCTGTCGAATACATATGACGAAAAATCGATTATGAAAAACCACTAAAAATGATCATCGCTGAAACTCAGAAATGTGGCCTTGCCTAACTGTCAAATATCAGTGATAAATGTCCTATACGTCTACTAATGCATAATCTTGTTGATATTACTGCAACGCCTTATCAGAGAACTTACTACTATTAGTTATAGGTATTATGCTGGAAGCAGTTGTTGTCATACGTCACCACTAATTTACCATGATTGTTTTGCTGTCTTTTATCGCATCTATCTCATAGAACCCCGTTATTTGTAGTCAAGTACATCGAGCTGTCCACCTGCAAATACAATGTTTTTACAATCTCTGCAATGAGAGACAAGCCTTCTTCTTGCACAAACGGTTGGTCTAGGGCTTATAGAACTTTATATTTGTTTTTTATAAATAATGCTGCGCAGTGCAGCGCAGTCATAAGGCTTTATAGGAGGAAAAATGAAAAGATACTATGGGAAGAATTACATGGGTGTGTGCAACGTGTGCAGAGCATTTTACAAGGCAATATAGCGCCTAAAGAGTTTGTTCAAAATGTAATTAAAGTATTGAGTAACCAGTTTGATGTTACTGGTGATTTATCCGCTCTTGATGAAGCTTTCGAAGGCCATCGAAAAAACACAGAACGCTATTACGTACGATATTGATTTATTCAAGTATAGGATTAAGCTAATGATGCTGCAGTATTTGAAAAGCTGCTGTTGTTTTGGGCATACCGAAGAGCCAGCTTAATAACCCAAGTTAATATGACTGAAAAGTTATCTAGTTATTTACAAATTTCTTTAATATCGTTGTTTCAACGTATGAGGATCCAACATCCAATGAAGTAGGCTAAGAGTTAGTTTGTAAAGAATCCCTCAGTCTCATACATCTGAATACCAAACTCACATGAAAAAAGAGAGGAGAGAAAGGTAACTATGTTGGAAGCCTTTCCTTACAGATGTATATTGCTATTTCTCTGATTTTTTGTGGGCTCGAGTCTGGTGCAATGTGAGTATTTGATAATGTCATATAGACTAGGTAGCAAGTAGCTAACTACAATAAACTAGTAATCTCATATATGCAGAACACTGCTGTTACTATAACTATAAGTGGCTCAGATCCTGAAAACGATCCATTAAGGTTTTCTATAGTAACCAGTCCAACACATGGAACACTAGGTGGACCAATACACTAGAGTACCGGCAATGAAGTATATATACCACCTGCAGGCTTCTCAGGTACTGACAGCTTTACATACACAGTTACGGATAACCATGGCCTGCAAGATAGTCAAATAGCATAAACTGAATAAGTCCAGATAAATAAAGTGTGCCTGTTTCTAATTTGAAATCCATAGTAAATGTTAACAAAATTAGCTTTTGAATTCAAAGGTCAAAATGTGCTGATGCTGACAGCACTACTACTATAAAGCCATTTGATAAAGAAAGTTGGCATAGCTTGAAATGCAGATGACGAGACTAAAAGCAAAGAACAATTCTTGATCATTTCTAATATAGGAACCGTTAGACTTTGTATCTCAATGCGGTAATAGCTCCAGCAATGAAAAATGCCATCTCCAGCTGTCTAAATCTCAAGATATGAAAATTGCCTATTGCATAAAGCATGAGTACAGTCAGTACGATTAATCCAATACCAATTGATTTGGTATTATTTTTAAAAAGGAACATAGATATGATAGTATATACATTAACGAGTAACACTGATATTGATATCTGACGAGCAGCAAAAAATAGATCATAAATGACAAATAAAGACCCTATTATAGTAAGTATTTGATAGCTTCTCATTACGTTTCTTCTTTTGATTCTAAGGTGGGGATATTATTATTGTTTGATAAGCATGAATATAGCTTGTACTTAGGAGAGGTAATAGATGTATTCCATGCTCCTTTACTTTGAGTATTCTTCACTCTATATATGATTATGTGGCTATAATGATCTCTGTTAAATAGCTGAGTGCGATAATTGGATTCTTAGTACAGAAAATTATGGATTGAGGCGGTCATCGCCAAATAATATCTTATCCATTTACATACATGAGCATAGAAAGCCTGACAGGGATGTTTTCACAGAGAAGTGGAGCTGATCAATCCATTAGGCAATTCTGTAATCAGTGCGATAATTGGGTTCTTGGTACAGAAACTGACTGGCGGAGGCAGTGGAGGTATAGGAAGCATGTTATCAGTGCAAGATGCTACTTAATTTTCCCTCTCCTGGAATTAATCTTCGATAATGCATATTGAATAAGATATTTTTGATCCTCAACGCCTTTGCTTTTCCAATAATATTTGCTAACAATGTATGATATGCCATACCAAATAGCACTATTTACCACAATAGTAAAAGGAAACCCATAGTAGTACGTCATAATTGTACCAGTTATAGTACCGCCTATCAGAAATGGTATTTGGCGTCTTAATATCGATTTTAGAATTATATCCATGTTAGATCACTATATCTCTCTCTTGGTATTTGTAGCGCTTGATTAGTTATTAACATTCTATGTGTAAATGGTGTTTTTGTTTATTCAGTTGGTGAAAGGAAATTACTAGTTAAGATCAAAAAGTTAATGAGTCCGCCATTGAAATCATATTTTTGTACTTCCTATTTTCCCTTTTTCACAATTTTCCTTGAAGGCTTTGGATCACATGAAACAACAGAATATTATTATAAAAGCGTAGCAGGATAAATCTTATCACGCCGATACTACGTAACTTATTGTAGAATACTAGCACGAGTGAATCCATATGCTTACTGCGCTATTGCCCATTAACTTTATAGAAATTGGTACGCCTGTAGCAGGTCCTTCCTTTAGTGATACAGTGGCTGTACCATTGTAAGTAGTAGCGTTATTACTAGTTACTGGATTCCCAGTCATCTTAAAGTCTCTTATAGCGTGCTTATGATTTACACTACCGTTTAACATAAACATATAGAACGTCGCATTAAACATTGGGGAATTAGAATTTAAGTTCTTGAAGTCCCATATGCCTGAAACTACCCATGCGGGCCTTCATCTTTCCATTTTTTATGCTAGTAGTTGTTCCGAATTATGCGTGCTGTGGTTTTTGTGCATTTGCCATTGGTAATAGAATACTACTATTATTCAATACCCCTCTCCTGAGACTATAATCATCAGCATCGACGCTATTACAACTACCATTATTAAATTCGTAAATTCTCACCGTTTTTGTCCTTTCTTTTTGTCATTATAACACATAATTAAAATAACCTATAAAAAAGTCTGTTATCTCTGTCTTTGGATTTGGGGATTTGAACCGAGGATTGTATGGACTGGGCGGGATTTGAACCCACGACCCTTCGGATGCGAACCGAATATTCAACCAAGCTAAACTACCAGCCCTCAGTAATGCTGTAACGTTAAAGTTATTACCTATTAAATTATCCCTATCTTGTTGTTCATTTTACATAACTTTAGACTAAATTTTCGTAGTATAGAAATAAGTCTAAGACACAGCTCCATATGAGGGTCGGACTAGTGTGACATAGGTTTAGATGCAACTTGGTTCATTTGAGAAAAAATGGTTCGGCGTGTCTATATATGCATTCATTTATTTGTCGGTTGATATGCGTTAGTCAGGTTTAGCTCTATGACGCAACTGACTGTCTCAGTCATTCAATTATGAAGTTCTTCAACATTAAGTCAGGCAGATGGCTAGCTGGAGCACATTTTTTATATTATCGCCGTCACTACTAGGAGGATATTGCATTGTAAAGTTCGTTATATTCGTTCCTGCTTATTTCGCCTTTGGCTAGCCTGACCCTTAATATTTGGAGTGGATCGCTCATCTCTCGGCCTTCACTTTTAAGGCTGCTTCTGCCTCCAACTATTCTATCATTAGTACCTACCGCACGAACAATATTATTATTGTGGACTTCCTTGTTATTCTTCGCATCATCTGCATTTTGCACATAATTGAGGTTTTTCAATTCGTTTAAAAATTTCCATTCTTTTTTAACGTCCACTCTTGTCTTGCCAATACGGTATAGTGTCCTGGTTAATCTATTCTTATTCTTTGCAAGAGTAGATGAGACGTGTAAGGCGATCATAAAACCTTTGGTCGCAAATCTATTCTTCCAGTCTTCAGGGTATGGCAAATGAACAGGTGTAAAGTCTAAAGGCAGTAGTTCATGCGGAGCCCTGCTTTGTCTGTCCTTATTCTTCCACAGATACCCAACATATCCAGGGCTCCTGTCATACGGGCTCTTCTCCTTTGGTCTCACTACAATATCCATTATTGCTGGATCGTGCGTTCTACCTATTACCACAAACGTGGTGCCGCCGTATCGCTTGACTGCAGCCTTATGTTGTTCTATCTGCCTTTGAGAGTAGGTTCTTTTCTTGAAAAATCCTGTTATATGTACCTGTATAATTGTATGATCCGGTTTATACCCGAATAAGCCCAAATATTCATAAATCTCTTGCCTTCGAATTTCCGGAACCTCATTTAAGATCTTATTGGCAGATCCAACCTGAGAAGATGTCATCGCCATAGCAGGCAGTGCAGTTTTTCTCTTAGTTTTGTTATTGTTGCTACTGCCATCATTGTTATATATATATCGTGACATACCAGATCTGTCACCACGACGCCTGCCATGCCCTAAATCTCCTGTACTCATATTATAATTTGAGGCAATATTTTATATATATATATCAGGATGGGTAACATTCGCTGATCCAGTTATGCGAGAACTCATAAACAGGGTTCAGGTTTTTCCTATAATGCGTTTAATTAAAGCATATAAACCAGAAAATTGTATGTTGATGACACTTATTCCTTGATGAATTATTTTGCATATCGTCACGTCTTCATAATCTCCTTAGTTGACTATTTATACAATAGCAAAGCCAATATGATAAGGTACAGCTGATGGTAGTTGAAATGTTACACATCTCGATCAACTGGCAACGTTATGCTGTTCGAAAAAGCTAATGCTAATGCTAATGCAGCAAATTCTCCAAGCAATTCTTCAAAATACATTTGATAATTTAACACTCTGCATCATCCTACGGGCCAAATAAAGTGATGCTTCTCCTTAAATACAACTTAGCAAGTCTGATGTTATTGCGAAAATATATATAAATAAAAATGTTACCATGGCAAGGGACGGCTAGGCATATCGGATTACTGAATCTGTGTCTTGCCGTTTGGGCCTATCACACCATGTGACACATTATTAATAAAACCCCCAAAGTATTGTTTTGCCTCTTGGGTTGTATTTTTTAGAACAGGATTGGTGTTTATTATCTTCTCTGCTCCCCTGAACACCCCTGAAACAAAGACCTGCCAACCCAGACCTATAATCGCCAAGACTACTATAATCAGTATTACCAAGGTGAGGGCTCCCATATAAAAATAAATACATTTGTCTCTTTTAATACTTGTAGAGATTCTTTCTATTCGAATGCATAGATAGATCTCACAAAAAAAATGGTATCAAAATAATTGACTATGATTCCTGTTGATATGCAATAAAGTCTTTCTGTGTGTCCATCATCATACAATAATGATAGCGGTGGTATTGGCAATTAAAGCTGACTTTGCCAAGTACCGTTCCGGGTAGGATCTCCTCGCTTTTCGTGCACTCCCCTCCCTGCCCATAATGTGGTCCAATCTTTAAAAGAGCACCTAAAGCATGAACCATGGGTTACTATTATATGATGAGCTTATTTTCAAACAAAGATATTCTTATCTCAGAATTAGAGTCGTGGAAGGGCTTTGCAAATAGCTTAACTCGGCAGCAAGACAGAGAAATCTTCAAAAAATTGTTAAGCGACTATCAAAATTACATAGATGTTGTACTTTCTAATGATACCAATACGAGCTTTCCCAGCGAGCATCTGATAACAGCGTTAATTATATCTCAGCAAAAGAAAATGATTAGTTGGTTAATTTATAAACTATCTTAATATAATGAAACATATTGATCAGAATGCAATATATCCTTGTTAATAATCGGTGACTTACTTTTAGATTGCTCAGGATGAAATTATGGCGATACTCCTGAAAACGGTGGGTGGACTGGAGTATTTTATCCTGATGTAAATGCATTACAGTTCAAGGAAATGAGTTCCACGTCTATGTCGCAAGAAGATGAAAATGCATTGCAACAAGCAGAGTCATATCTATCTAAAATGCACATATAAAATATACAATAGAGCAAAATATTATCATATGGTCATCGTCATAACCATATCTCCATTGTAACCGCGTCGCCAAACAATGCTCTTGGTTATTGATTGATTGATTGCCCTACTATCGCCTATCGTCTATGCAGGAGTACCTACATATTTTAAGAATGGGCCAGTCTTCCAATCAATAATAACGGAATACCTATAGTTGCATAAGATTGAAATCTAACGCCAAGTAATCGTCATTACTCTGACATATAATTAGTGAGAGTGAGGGACGCTACTTTTTTAACCCAGTTATCTCCTTACTGCTTTCAGTTGCTCCATGCAATATATTTAGATGCTATTGATAGAGCGGAAAGAAACGTCTCCATTATAAGGGATTCTAATTATCAATACATCATAGATGCTGCTGTGTCGTGCTGGAATGACTACGAACCTACAGCCAAAGATTGTGAGTCTGTTGGAGTAGATAGCAGCTGGAATAAAAGATCTTTTCAGGGCCTCGATCTGTACGCCGTTGACGCTCTATCTGTTAATTCTGAAAACGAAATACTGGCAGTAGAATGGGATACCGGACTAAAGATTATTCGAAATGAAATGCTAGAATCAAAAGCCCTATTCATGGAATCTAGAGTAACAGAAAATGCAACAAAGAAGAGAGATATTGATATTATTTCTATTGATGGTTCACTTGCATCGAGATTTAGCCAGAATAACGAAGCCGATATTATGCTGATCACGGACATTATTAAGAAAAACAACAACGTAATATTTGTGTCAAAGAATTCGGACACCAAAACACAATTTGCTTCTTTAGGCGCAAAGGCTGCTGATATATATTACTTCAATCACATTGGCAATTCGGCAGGTTTTAGTACTCCTTTCCAAAGCATTCAAACAAATACACGACACGGAAATATCATGGAAATATACGCGCGACTGAAAGAATGCACTCCTATAATAAAAATAGAGATATCTGACATGACGATTGGTCAGATCAACAACGCAGAAGTTAAAAAATTATTGGACATGTTATCATTTAATACCGTGGCAGGTTATCCATATTGTCTAAAATTAGCTCATCAAAACTGCAAGATAAGTAAAAGAGACATAGATAGGATAGTTGGTTTCTATGGACTTGAAAACGAGGCCAAATCTAGAGATCCTCTCAACGAATAGATCTAATGCTTCGATATTAAGGGGAGATGAATTTTAGGAGATAGCACTATGTGTACTTCTAATAGTATTCTCAATCCTTCTAGAATATATGAGATCTATATAATATAATATTATATTTGCATATTATTATTGATACCTATAGCGTTTCCTCTATCCGCTTATATAACGATTTGATAAAGTTAAGCCCGAATTCTGTATCCGCCCTATATCTGTCAGACGTTAAATTAGGTTCAAAGCTGATATATTCACTATTATAACCAATTCGATTCAAAGCTTTCATAATTGTCTTAAAGTCTATATGCCCGAGGCCAGGCATTTTCCTATTATTATCAGCAAAATGAGTATGATGCAGTAATCCCTCTGTACTTGTTATTGCATTTTCGAATGAATCCTCTTCAATATTCATATGAAAAGTGTCCAGCAAAACTCCAAAATTGTCTTGATTGATTTTTTGAGCTATTGCAACCGCATCAGCAGCAGTAGTGCAGTATGGGGTACTGTATCTGTTAAGCGGCTCCAACAATATCCGTATACCTCTATCATTAGCATATTTGGCTAATTCGGATAAGATAGGTAGCACACGCTGTATGACGGGTACTTTTTCTTGTTCTGAAATTGCTTGGTGGTTTTTGTCTATTGAAGCAAGTTTGTCGTCAGCAAAAAGACAAATATTTAATTTTTTTCCGCCTAGGAGATGACACATGTCTATACATTGCTTCACATATTTTTGTGAGGACCTTATCAAACTTTGGTCTGAGCTTAGTAGTTTTCTTTTCCATCCATCTGGACTGATGGAACCCCACATTCCTGTGATGGCACATATAGAAATATTGTATGACTGAAATAGCTCCCGCAGATATTCCAATTGTACGCTTTCTGGTTCGCCGAACATTTCTATAGCGTCATAGCCTTGATTAAGCAACCTGTCCAGTGTCTGCTCTACTGGTTCGACTATGTTTCTAAAGGAAGATAGCGTAATAGAATACTTTATAGACATTCATAATCTTGTATTAAAACAAGCTGTTCTAAATTATTTCTTCTGATGTCAGAACCACAACCACTATAATAATAGAATGATAACAGAAGCAATCATGATCCCTATATCTATCTGCTAACTAATTTTAGCAGATATTGTCCAATTCTTACACAATCTACCGTTCCAGCAATTTTTCGCTCAGGACGGTTAATAGCTCCGCTACTTGACTTGTGATTTGATACGTACAACGAATATCCTTCCTCAGTGCTCGGATCTACCGGTCTTCCATGAGAGCCTCTTACTAAGCTACTGTCAAGTGGTATTGACTTTGAATGTGGGTCTACAAATAATTCGACTGGATCGTACCCTGGTTTTCTGTGTATGTCTACCGTTTGTGCGAAGCCGGGTGCTTTATCTTTGCTATACCACCAGTAGTAGCTAAACCATTTATCCCTATCTGATATTGCAATTAACTCACCTGATCGTTTATGGTCAATTCTTAGATCATTTTTTTCTCGAGCAGAGAGGATCCTATCTACTCCTTCTGTGTCTTCCAATGCCCTCTTTGTCTGATCTAAAAACCCTTCCTTAATATAGATGTGAGCTATTTGGTGGTCAACCATTGCAAACGCATTGCTATATTCATAGTCTACATACTCCCTGTCATTTATTGTACGTGTAACTAGAAGATTCTCATCTCTTAGTCGTAGATTCAACGGAACGGCTTCTTTTACATCATTAAATCCGTACTCTGATAGAATAATAAATTGTGTGTCATCATGAATACCTATCTGAACTGTCCTGTCAACTATATCACCTACTATATCGTCGGCCTTCTTTAAGTCATCTTGGACTTGTTTGCTTTTCTTACCAAATCTTTGAGCAGAGTAGTCAACATGCGGTATATATGTAAACATGATGTTGGGACGTTCATTTTCCAGCGTATATTTGGTCGCATTGCAAATCCACTCGCTGGACTTTGACGAAGCCAAAGGCCCCCAATAGCTAGCGAGGTTAAATTCCCCTAGCTTTTGTTTTAATTGATTATCATAAAACCCGATTGGCTTGGAATAACACCACATTTCCATGTGATCTTGGAAATGAAGAGGTCTGGGGGTGACTACGATGTCCGATCCAGCGTACATTGTATTTTGCCAAAACAGTACCGCCGTTTTCAGACTGGAGAAGGATGATCCCAGTGATGTGGAGGAGGAGAGTGATGATGATGATGATGATGAT
>Ga0126310_10000459_pt1 | contig 14006 bp, 13 predicted proteins | sample Plot60_FD_92540 | JGI IMG/M metagenome (GOLD analysis project Ga0126310, IMG submission 92540) | Serpentine soil microbial communities from UC McLaughlin Reserve, CA, USA - Plot60 | ecosystem: Environmental > Terrestrial > Soil > Grasslands | place: USA: UC McLaughlin Reserve, Lake County... | reverse complement strand
TTCATCAGCTGTTATGCGCTGTTTATCTAATTCTTCTTTGATATTTTTGTTCTCTTCGTAAAGTTCTTCTAATTCTTTATGCTGTTTGTCTAATTCACTATTAGCCCTTTTATTCTCTTCAAATATTCTTCTTTGCCCTTCTGCTAGTATAGCAAATTTTAGTTCATTTTTTGCATCATTTATACCATCTCTATAGCTAGGAAGAAAAACCCAATTCCCATCTGATAGTAGGCCTATTAATAAAAAGAAATCCATCTGAACCCATACTTGGTTTCCATTAAGAAAATTCTTATAGCCAATTCTATAACTTTCAGGAAAATAGATTATTTGTCCATCATCTTTTTTTCTTCCAGAGAAAAAATTAGAACCTTTGGAAATAGGGTCGATATCATATAGATTCGCTACTGCATTAGTATAATCAGGTGATGAATAGATACCACTACCACCTTTTTTCAATACTCATCGCTACATATACCAGTCAATAATAAGGTTACCTTTCTTTGAAACACCAAATAGAAAACAGGGTTTGGGTAAATATATCTAAGATAAAATAAAATAAAATTACAATATCAACTTCTAGTCCACCGCGAAGTAAAAGCAGCACAATCATTAAAGAAAAAGCTAAATAAGTAAAACAACCGAACTCCTATACATGCGGGGACAGAATCCCACAGAATAACCACTTCATATAAGAAACAGAAGGGTCTTGATACTATCGGACCCAAAATCAAGATCAAAATAATAAAATCGACAGTTTCATATTCTGTGATAAGAATATTCACATCCGATTGTTCAAAGCTTACTCCATAAATAACAAATTTTATATCTTTTAACTGTAACATTGACATGCATGGCTAAACTAATTTGTCATAATCTTACTCATCTAGATATCTATTTAGATATGCCTTCTTCTCTTCTAACTCTACCTGTTGTAGTTCAAATTACTCCGCAAGAGCATTATTAGACCATAGGAATAGTGAATTTTGGTATAAAACTTACCAGAAAGAGCCTTTTTCTTGGGTTAGTTTTAGCCATCATTATTTCAGACTTGTTCATTTATTTTGCTGAGAGGGTTAGACACATGTTAGATGTTAAAATAAAGTAATTGACTATCTAGTATAGTCAACCATATATCTCAGTGCATAATTAATGTATATGAGATCTAAATGCAAATGTTCAATAAAATAGGCGCGGTTATACTTTTGGTTTCAGATATGAAAAAATCAATAAAATTCTATGGCAACGTTTTGGGAATGGAACTAAAGCAGCATCCATCTAGAGATTGGGTTGAATTTGCAAAAGAAGGCAATACTGTACTTGCTCTACATCCAATAAAGAAAACAAGTAAGAAGAGGCCGATTAAGAAGAACAACAGCATGTTAGTAGGGTTCAACATCAGTGATATTGAGAGTGTTTGTGGCGATCTAAAAAAGAAAAAGGTAAAGTTTTATAAAAAACTAACCCAAGAGCATTTTGGAAAACATGCAATTATACAAGATCCTGATGGACATTTAATTTCATTAGCAGAAATTGCTCCAGATGATGAATTCTTGCAAAGTCCATACTATCATGGTTTCGCACCAATATAATACATATTAGATAAGAAAATCTAAAAAGACTTTGATACATCCTAAAGGTCCATATAACATGTGCAAGTAAAATTCTGATTGGGATATATTGGGTATTGAGTAGTATGCATTAGCACTAACATATTAGAGAAGTCGCCATATGAATCTCAGCTTTATAATCAAAAATTCGTTTATCTTAGAGGTTGAGAGTATGGACGGTGGCTATACCTTGATAATGTCAAAATACTCTGTGGTTCCCATTCCTTATTGCTGCTGTAAATTGATTGAAATATACATAGATTACCTTTCCATGTTAAGAAACTACCCATCAAAGGATAAGACTCAATAATTTTGTTAGTATATATAATTCGCTGATTGTGTATACATGTAAATTATATTCGTGTAGTGATCTATATGGTATTGTTCCCGAAATTATCTGGTGAGTAAATGAATTAATTTTCGATTCAAATATATGCAAAGGTGTTGTCTTTAGCCTTTTGTTAGTGGAGTAATAGTCAATTTTAAGTTATTGTCAATACCAATCAGATCAAAATTAGTCTCCTCCTTTTAGTCTTCTCTTATGCTGTTGTTCTCAAAATATGAGCTGTGCATGCCCTATGACCCTAACCAGATAATCAAAATAGAATGTATGACGTCATGATGTTACTGTTGTTATACTATTATAACTTGTATGCTAAATTATATGTATCAGGTCGGTTTTCAGGCCTTTTTCAGAGATTTGCCTACAATGAGCTTCCATCTATGTCTATTACTACTAATACCACTACAAAACCTAACATCTTGCTCGCATAGAAAGCATGCATGTCTTATCAACTAAATCCCGTTCTCCCCTGTGGCACGTTTAGGGCTCGTATTATTAATGATTTGGATAAATAATTAGACCAAGGTCCAGAATCGCATTATCCCGAGAAGTGTGTCTGAGAAAGATAGTAATATCTACTAATTGTATGCGTATGAACTACGCTTGTACGTGTGACCTGTATTTGGTTAATTTGTCATTGCATATTTTTTATTCTGTCTTATTTAGTAGGACCACTTAATATTATAACTTGTGTTTCTCTATCAAATGTACTCTCTTTATGTACGACGAATGTGTTCGGCAAATAAAATTACAAAGTTATGATACTCATCTAAAATGTTTTAGAGTAAATGTTAGATCAAATTGATATATCTAACTTTTAGTTTTTTTAGGCAAGTCCATGAATATGTTCTTGGATCACATTATTCAATTCATGTAAAGATATTGGTTTTTGAATAAAGCCTTCTATTTTAGCCTCTCCTAAACCTGCTGACAATTCACTACTATTAATTTCAAATGCACTCATAAGCAAAACCTTGATTGCAGGGCTTATTTCTTTTACTTTTTGTATAAATTCAAATCCGTTCATACCTGGCATTCTGATGTCAGAAATAACTAAGATGTAATTTTTGCAATTAATGCGAAAATGCTCTAATGCCAACAATGGATCTGTAAAAGCATAAACATGCAATCCTATTCTGCCTAGCGATTGCTTTATGGGATTAATTATGTCAAATTCATCGTCAAGTACTAATATAGATCCATTCTTTAGTGGCATCTTATTTGCAAATATAAGGTTTTATGTAAACGTACTATTTAAGTAATTATTATTTAATAAATATGTATTTGCTCCTATGCTTTTTTGGCGCTGGATGTAGATTTCATCTTAACAGTGTAAAGAGTTTATACAATCAAGCATCTTAATATTTCTGGCTGCTGTGTTAGATGTATTATACTAGTACAATAGGTGTTATATACAGACAGACTTATGAAAATAACGGTAAGACAGATAAACTGGAATTACCATCCTAAAACCAATATTACATACAGAGATCAAGTACGTGGAGAAATCTTAAATTATATCTCAAGAGCAAAATGGAAGGTATCTTAGAATATCGAGAATAAAGGGCAAAATGTGGCAAGAGCATAAGATGTATGTTTGATATCGTTGATATCGCTAATAGTATTGCTTCACTTTATATGCAATTAGCATCGACGGAATTGCAGCTTTTTTCTAGGGTTCCAATTGAAAAATCACTAGGTAGAGACTGCAAACTTTTCCAACGATTAGCGATGGTATATCTTTCCAAGCAGTTGGCTGCTGAGGTGAAATATTTTTTAGAATTTGACGTTATAAATAGTCTGTCTTTTCTCTATATCGATTTGTATTTTCGTATATTGCTTATATTTTTATATGTGGTGCAATCCTACAGCATCGATGAATTAAATTTATTCGTGACTTTAGATTTTTGCCTGTACATGTCCACATGAAAATCGGATTTCGACTGACTGTTTCTGATATTTTTTATTCTATTTTCGTCTAACTGTGCATCTGCAATCATAGATCCAATATCACAATAAATTCCGGGCACAATCTTACTGATTGCTTCAGAAATAACAGCTGCCGCATGAAAATCTTGGGTATTTTTTGCCAAGTTAACTATTAGTACTATTACATCAAGGCCAGTCAAAGCTCCTTCATTTAACAGTATGCCTGGAATTCCTGTTACAGCACCACTGCGTAGATGCGAGAAACTAACTTCGCTTATTTTCTTAGCTGCAGATTCTGTACTTGATACCGTATATACAGAAGGTTTCGTATCAGACGACATAGTATTATCAACATACATATCATAGCCATCATCTTGAACATCATTACGGAAGGGTATTGCAGCGGCACTAATAATCAGGTTACATCCATTATCGATAGTCCACTCTAACATCTTTTGAGCTATAGATCTGTGCATTGCACTCACTATCTATTGCAAACTTGACTGTTATTTGTCGCTACGTATATAATGAGTTAATTCTGCTCGTGGATCAGCATATTCCTTAAGGCAGGAATGATCTGCAGTAAAAAAAATAAGCTGTGGCTGAAATATAGAAGCTTTGTTTTATAGTATAGATAAGAAAATTATAGACTATGTACTGCAGTGTTTAGATTCTCTTCAATTGTGTGATTTTTGATCGGTGCCAGGGCTTAGTTCTTACTTTTTGTTTACAATCTGGACATCGCAATGTTTGTTTTGGAAGTTTAACATTACACAATAATTAAATTGATTGTAGTCCACTCTACTATGAAGCAGCTTTCTTAAGGATGTTATTTGGCGAGTGGTCGAATTGGCAATTGATCCTATTGTAGCACTAGTTTTATTACGCAGCATATCCAAATTTATGCGCCCCATTTTTGGTACTGTTCTCATTATATGAGATTTGGATTGCTAATGGCATTAGTTTTCCTTTTGATCTTTTGAACTGCTCTTTCAAAGTGTCGCATAGATATTTTCAAACCCTGTTTTTCCTCATTGTCTTTTTTATCCTTTTTGCTATCCTGTTCTTCTTCATTAATCGCCACTGAAACTGGAGATGTTGTGTATTGTCCTTTTTTGTCTTTACTAACTACAATATATTCCTTAATTGCTGACATTGCTGCTGCATTTGTTATCGCCGCTATATCCGCACCTGTGTAACCTTCAGTTAATCCTACTAGTTTGTCTATGTTTACAGTATGATCAAGTGGCTTCCGTTTGGTATGAATTCGGAGTATTTCCTTTCTTGCCTCTTTATCAGGCAGTGGTACTTCAAGTATACGATCAAATCTACCAGGTCTTAGCAGTGCTTCGTCTATGATGTCTGGTCTGTTTGTTGCACCTACCACAACTACTCCTTTAAGATCTTCCAATCCATCCATTTCAGTTAACATTTGACTGATGACCCGCTCTGTAACATGTGCATCACCTTCAGATCTACCTCTTCTTGGAGCGACTGCATCTAGCTCATCAAAGAAAATAATGCAGGGTGCTGCCTGTCTAGCTTTTCTGAATATTTCTCTGACCCCCTTTTCTGACTCTCCAACCCATTTAGATATTAATTCAGGACCTTTTACACTAATGAAATTGGCCTCAGAAGTAGTTGCAACTGCTTTTGCTATCATTGTCTTTCCTGTTCCTGGAGGCCCATAAAGCAGTAAACCCTTTGGTGGCTTCACATCTGCTTGATTGAATAAATCTGCATGTTTTAATGGCCATTCAATTGCCTCTGCTAGTTCTTCTTTAACTTCTGCTAATCCACCGATGTCATCCCAGTTAACATTGGGCCTTTGTATCTGCACTTCTCTCATGGCAGATGGCTGAACATCCTTCAAACCATTCTGGAAGTCTTCGTTAGTAATCTTGATTTTGTTTAAAACTTCAACTGGAATCTTGGATTGTTCCATATTTATTTCGGGAAGTATTCTTCTAAGAGATCGCATGGCTGCCTCTTTACTTAAAGCTTCTAGATCAGCACCAACAAAGCCATGAGTAACTTTGGCAATTGATTCTAAATTCACATCGTCAGTTAATGGCATTCCTCTGGCATGTATCTGTAAAATGTCAAATCGTCCTTCTTCGTCAGGTATCCCTATTTCAATTTCTCTATCAAATCTACCAGGACGTCTTAATGCTGGATCAATTGCGTTTGGTCTGTTAGTAGCACCTATTACTACAAGCTTGCCTCTCGCTTCAATTCCATCCATTAAAGATAGCAGTTGGGAAACCACTCTTTTTTCGACATCCCCAGATACTTCCTCTCTCTTTGGAGCTATGGAATCAATTTCGTCTATGAATATTATTGAAGGAGAGTTCTTTTGAGCTTGCTTAAATGTTTCTCTTAACCGCTCTTCACTTTCTCCATAGAATTTGCTCATTATCTCTGGACCGCCTATAGAATAAAAGTTAGCATTTGTTTCATTGGCCACTGCCTTTGCTAACAAAGTCTTTCCTGTACCAGGAGGACCAAACAGTAATACGCCCTTTGGTGCTTCAATTCCAATTCTCTCAAAAATCTCTGGGTGTCTTAATGGAAGTTCAATCATTTCTCTGACTTTCTGTACTTCGTTCTTTAATCCACCAATATCTTCATATGTTACTCTGGGAACACCAGCTCCCCCTTTAGTCGTTGTTTTTGGCACCGATCCAATAATGAACTCTGTACGATTGCTATCGACTAAAGAAGCTCCACTGGATGATGGAGACAAACTAGTAATTACAAAGCCAATTTTTCTTCCCATGATATTTAGCGGAATCATATCGCCCTTAGTAATAACCCGTCCTTCAAGTAATTCTGGAAGATGTTCTTCGAGGCCTACAATGTTAAACTCTTCTGTTGGAGATAGAATCACCTGCTCTGCCTTTTCTACATCCTTAACCTTTTGAATCGTTACTCTGTCATCAATACCTGCCCCAATGTTATTACGAGTATAGCCATCGATTCTAATTATGCCAGCACCATAATCAGTTGGTTGGCTAGACCATAACAAAGCAAAAGTTTTTTTCTTTCCAAAGATTTCAATTACATCACCTGTGGATAGATTCAACTCTTCCATAACCTTTGGATCGAGCAAAGCTATTCCTCTGCCTACAAACTTAGGATTAGTCTCTGCAACTCTTAATGTTAAATTACTATTATTTTTCATTTTTACTATATCACCTTTTTAATAAACAAATAAGATTGGAGGAGGATTATTCTTACTCCACCTTGATCTCTTTAGCCTTTTCCTTTGGAGCTTGTTTTAGTTTTATGTTAAGCTCCAATATGCCATTTGTATACATAGCCTTTGCAGAACTATCGTCCAACTCTACATCAACTGGTATGTCTGTATGGTATTTCTTATCCTCTTTCTCTGCATGTACTGTAACATACTTGCCAGATACATTTACTTTGATATCTTCCTTGTTAACGCCAGGCATCTCTGCTGTGACTCTTAATGTATTTTGCTTTTCATCTATTGCAGTATCTACTAAAGGAGCTCTTACACCAGCTTGTTCTATCAAACCTTTAGCAGATGGTCTTATATTGCCAAATTCTCTTACATGAGGTTTGCCGTCAGGACCTATTGTGACTTGATATCCATAGTAGTAAGGTGTATTGCTGGTTAGATCCAAAGGATTTATTTCATGTATCGTTCTGAACATTCTATTTAGCATATCTTCTGCTTCTGCAAATTCTTTGTCTATCACATCTTCGAAAATTCTACTGGGTCTTATTCCCCACGTCGAAAATGGATATGTATCTCTCCACAATCTTTGTTATCACCTAACTCTATGTAATGGATATTACATAATATATAGTTTTCTTAATATCACATAACATTTATTACCTATTGAAAGTATCTTAACATATATGTACATACGATCTCCTGAGCATTTATCGGTCCCACAAGCTGTAAGAGCCGTGCTTGCTTCTAATACTATGTATCTTCAAGCACTTTCCTCAGGAATAGCCAACTATACTGCGTTAGCGCAAAAAATCAAAACGGAAGTTGAAAAGATTACCGGTATTGAAGTACAACTTGGAACTATAGTAGTTGCAATTAAGAGGTTTGCGGATACATTAAACAAGGAACGGCAAGAGAAAGACAAATTAATTATCAATTACTCGCTACAAGGAGCTAGGCTGTCATTGACAGGTAGTATAATTGATGTTGATTTTGAAGATAGAGCGTTTGATGAGATTTCTAATATCCTTGATGAGTTCTTCGAAAAGGAAAGTGGTAGTTACAATATTTTTCAAACAAATAAACAATTGAGGCTGTTTGCAGAGGATATTGAAGAAATCAGAAAGATTGCTTCTATTGCTTCCAAAAAGTTCGATGGTAAGATAACAGAAGGACTCTCAAAGATCCGTATTACACTTCCCTCTTCTAGCGAAGAGCTACAACAACCAAATCCATACTATAATATATTATTTTTAGTATCAGATATTCTTCATAATAATCAAATTCCACTTCACAATGCATTCTTTGATCGTAATGAAATTGTGCTTATATTAAGAGATAAAGATGCGGCCAGGTCGTATGAGCTGCTCAGAGCAAAGATGTCTACACAATAGTAGTTAAAATTTAAAGATAAAATATGTAAATTAACATGAAGCAATATTCGCAGTACTAGAACATCACATCTGCGATCTATGTGATACTAGGTTGTTATTGCAATGAAATTTCCAGTATTTGAGAATTCATATCTTACAGCAGTACATTTGATTATATGTATGTTTTATATTATGGTTTTCATTTTATCTTATACCTTCATCATTTATAACAGATGATTTGGTCATTTAATGTTACTGAGACACATGTGTATCCACGCTGATGTGATATCTCGAAGGAAGTTATCGTAGTCACTGAGAATAAACCTTGATAAAATGCCGTACAAAATGTGTACAAGTAAGAATAGATTCATAATGCTTTTATCAAATATGGCTACTAGACAATTATGGAAGATGACAATTATGGAAAATAATAATAGTATTTCGCCTAGTGATGCAAAATCGACTTTTGCAGATCATGAGAGAAAACAGGTAAAAGACATTTTTGATGTCTGGTCTGATTTCATGAAGCTACCTACTATTGGACCCTTTCAAGCTTTTTCGAAAGACTCAATATTTTATTCTCAAGAACTATTCAATCTATTTCAAACACTAATTCAGCTACAAACCAACATGGGAGACTATTGGACTCAAATGAATAATGCATATCTACGTGCTGTAGAACAAGTAGCTGACAGAATGCATAATGGAAACCAAAATCAACAGCATTATAGTAAAGATAAGCTAGGACGTTCTCCAAAAGAGAATATGGAAGAATACAGAAAGACTATAATTGATGCCTTCGAAGAAGCATTCACTGACTTGTTCAGTTCTAACGAATTTGGAATTATAAACAGTAATTTAATTAGTAGTCAACTTGATGCAGTAAAACATTTACAGAATATTGCCGAAAAGAATTTCAAAACCCTGAATCTCCCAACTCGAAGTGAACTGGATGAACTTTCCAAAGATGTTCACGAAATAAAAAGGGAAATTCATGATATAAAGAAGAAGATTGGAATAATATCATAGATCTGTTAAAATAATATTATAAATCAGGAATTTTTAAAGGATTTAGGATGCAAGAGGAATTCCTGGGGCTGACCTGAGTTTACTTCTAGTTATGTAAACCATGTCACGTGCATCAGAAGCTATCAGTTGCGTCAACAAAAGACATATTCAGTGTAGCACTGGATACTAAAAACATGATTTGAGGAAACTACAGCATGGCGATATAAAATTATCATGATGGGTGGTACCACTCATAAAAAATACACAATAATGATAATGAGCCTGCATAACATGCTAGCATATATCGCAATTAACATATGATTTCTTTCATTGTTTCAATATACCACGTGTTTTCTTTGCATGGCAATTAGGACATAATGCTTGACAATTTCTAGCGTGATTATTCGACCTGTTTCCGTCGATGTGATCATAATCCCATACGCCAGCTCTTTTTTTGCATATGGCACATTTGTAACGCTGTTTTAGTATTGTGCTTTGTTTTATGTACGCTTTGAAATATTGTCTCTTTCGGTATTTTGCATGTTCATACTTTAATCTTTTATAAACTGTCCATACAACATAACAAATAATTAAGAATACAGTTATTTTTATTGTTGTGTTACTCTCCTTTTGTGACTGATCCGAATGAATAGTGGTGCTTGAAGCAGCATTTTCTTGACTGTAAGCAAAATGTAGAATGGCGACATTAGAAGCAAGTAAAACAATTGAAATTATCGTCAAGAAAATTTCAGCATATATGCTTAAAGCTTCATCTCTCTGTTGATTATTGAAACTCGTATATGTTTACTGATATCGAATCTATGTATATGTTGACAAACAAGAATCTGGATATTCTTTTCGTAAAATAAAATAAAATATTTTTATATGTATTTCAGTAGCTTGCTACCCTTTACAGAACGTCTGTCTTCCCCATCTAAACGCTCGCTGAATGACAGATTTTATTATTATTAACGGTTCTGAGTTCAAGATCTACAATTGCAATACTGTCTACACAGTATCGTTACTCTCTCGGTCCATAATGTACAGGAATTTGTAACTAGTACTGGGCTTATAACTATGAAAATAAAATATATGGTTGTTTCAAATAGAAGGAATCTCCCCAGTTTTTATTGATATCCACAAATTCCTATAACTTGTCGCATCAGCTAGGCATAGAATAACAAAATGAAGTAGCTAATCAACAGAAGTGAGTCCTTTCTAACCTTTGCCATGCTAGATTTGCTCTATAAATTTTTCATAGGCTTAATTCCTGTCATTCTACATTTTCCTCTAAAGCAAAGAGTGCTCACAACAATAAGAGCTAGGCTAACGGTAACATCCTCAACAGCAGCATTAGTCGCATACCATCAAACTGCCGTCAAATAGCCGTCAGATGAAAACATAGTAGGTGCTACATACTGTCCTTCTCTCCTTTTGTATATACATTGCTTTTAACGACATTTTTTCTGTTCTGCTGATTCTCTATTGATTTGTATAGCGTATGCTAAAGGATATACTCAACGAAAATATTGTTTTGTAATAAAAATTACTCGGTAATCTACTGAGATATTTTATTTCAATTATGTAATTTTGATACTGCTTTGGCAGTCTTTCATCAATTTATTTTTTGATATTTACATCGCAATATTTCGCAATAAGCAATTTTGGATTGAAGGTAGTAGAGAATATAAGAAGGCAAATATTGCGAATAAAGGTGCTTGCTGTTTTAATCATATCATAGGGCCCACTTGCCGATATTACAGAAAAAGCATACAATGATTATTCATACGCGTATGGAACAAAACCTATTATGTTTTCAGCATCTTCATCTTCTTCTCCTATGATGATGAATATGGGTAGTGGAATGGGAATGGGAACGATGATGACGGGTGGCAGTCCCAATGCTAATAGTAGCATTGAGTCAAATTTTGTTCGTATTCCACCGCATAATGGCCAAATCTTCTGAATTCTATCTAATCCAGTATAGCAGTTGTGCTCGTTCAAGATAACCAATGAGTCTATTCTGCATTGTACCTGATCGAACATAACAAAGAACGGTCAAAGCCTATTAATCTTCATTGAACATCCTTGCAGAATATTCTGCAAGTCTTCTCAGAGCCCCAATTCTCTGCTCTCTTTCTATTTCTGCACCTTCTATTGCAGAAGAAAGATACCTTATGGATTTGTCGTATGTCTTACGTGCAATTGGATAGGGAACACTATCCTTACCGCCATGTGCAAAATTATATTTGACTGGATCTTGCCATGATGCTTTGGTTCCAAAAATTATCTCACCAATAAGTGACAGTGCTCTTATGGCCCCAGGTCCTATACCGGAAACAGAAATTAATTGTTCATAATTTTGTGGTTGAATATCATATATTCTTCTAAACACGTTCCAGTCTAATCTACGAGGCATTTCATAACGTTCAGTCAAGCCATCATTGTTATTGTTATTTACTATATGTTTGCTATCTAGGTTACTTGTTGGAGTCCAATCATCCAAAGTTTTCTCTTCGGTCCTTTTATTTATCGTAGCTATTTTGTATATAGATGATTTTAGGCTATTAATATTGCCAGTTGCCAATTCTACACAAAGTTTTTGATTTTCTTCCGAATCAACTGATGTCATATTAAGAGTATTTGGAATTTTACATTTGCTTATGATTCCCGTATGCGGTTCAGACACGAAGCTCTTTAGATTATCCGAGATCCAATGATATCTCCTTGCCATTTTGTCCTGAGCATTCATTCCTTGCTGCACAACAGTCCAGTTTCCCTCTCCATCAAAGAGGATGACATGATGATATAACGTGTAACCATCTTGTACTGCCGCATTATCTATTTTTGCTGCCATTTTGCTTGCGTATAATAAATTATCAATTTTAGCAGAAGACAGATTATAATGTCTTTCAGCAAGTGTTGGAATATCATTTTTTGTAGCTGTAGATTTGCTGCCTTTTCCTCCAGCAATAGAAATTCCATGGACATCTTCTTTTAATGACTGCTTTAATACGCCTGTTACTACTGTTGTAACTCCTGAGGAATGCCAATCAAATCCTAAAACACATCCCAAAGCTTGAAACCATAGAGGATCAGCTAATCTTCTCAAAAATTCATGCTTGCCATATTCATCTACAATTATTTTTGATATTGCATACGAAAGTGCAATCATTCGTCTGACGAGGTACGCTGGAGCATGTCCATTATGTAAGGGAAGGTTAACTGTAGCAGAGGCTTTCAACGGGATTTAATGGTACACTTGTATTATTTCAACTATCATACTACAAAAGACATGGTTTCTGTTAAGTAGGGTATACTGATAATAATGATCATTAATAGGTAAAATTTCTCCTGATGGGAGTAAGCAGCCTGTGAGCATTGTATCCTACAAATGCTACTGTTTTATGCGAATTCTATGAATACAATTCAAATGGTATATCGGAAAGTTATCAAAATGGCAATCTGAAAATACTAATCTACTTTGCTAGGTTCTTGGGCCCCGACGTAGATTTTTTCAGCATAAATAAAAAGGAGCAAATTCTTACGTTTTTAAACACCAGAATAAAAGATCCTGCCGCAGATCCGGACAAGAGATGGATTAGAACATGGAATGATTATCTACAACGAATCAAATATTTTTTCAGATGGCTTTTGAACAACAAACAGAAAACAAGCAATGGGGACGAGATATTGCCAAATTCTGAATAGACAATGCCTACATTTGCTCAGATCAAAGAGAAGAGGACAAAACGACTGAGCCCGTATGTTGAAACTGAATTATGGGATCGTGACGAAATTCCTACAATAATAAAATATGAACCACACAAACGGAATAGAGCAGCATTATCTCTGCTATGTGATCTTAACGCACGTAATCACGAAGTCACACTGCTTCAGATCAAGCACATAAGATTGAAGGAAAGATACGGCAAAGGTGAAATTCCTCACCAATCTAAAACTGGCACTGGCTCGGTACTGCTTAGATCTTCATTCCCACATGTTCGTGATTGGCTAAATGAGCTGGTACTAGTGATATTGGTAATGTTCTTCTTCCATTACCACGCTAAGAGCCTGTATCAAACCCATGTTCTGTGAAGTTTACTATGATAGGTGTCAGTGACTTCCCCGAACTGCTCATTTCGATCGAGTAGTTTTATGAACTGGAGTCACGTCTCTCTCAAAATGAAGGAAGTTCAGGGCAGCAGCATATGATAAGATATACCTTAAAGACTCGGTTAAGAATGGCTACAGGCCGCTAAAGCTTTGATACTTAAAGCACGGGTCGTTATTCTACATATCTCTAGACATTTTACAAGCAGTTTTCATACGCTCATTCTTTAAATCACTGGTTTATTCTTCTGGTACAGATCTAGGTTCATCTCTATATGTCCTCCACCGAATTTGGTCATTTCGTCTAGCATCTTAGGGCTTATACATGGCATAAATCTTACTATCAACTAAAATAGGCGCTGAATATAATTATTTACTTTTCAATGTAACACAGTTACGTTGTTGGCGTAATTACGTTACATAAGTGA
>Ga0126310_10000458_pt1 | contig 14037 bp, 31 predicted proteins | sample Plot60_FD_92540 | JGI IMG/M metagenome (GOLD analysis project Ga0126310, IMG submission 92540) | Serpentine soil microbial communities from UC McLaughlin Reserve, CA, USA - Plot60 | ecosystem: Environmental > Terrestrial > Soil > Grasslands | place: USA: UC McLaughlin Reserve, Lake County... | reverse complement strand
CCAGGGCAGCTCCGCCGAGCTTTATCGCTTTACGCCGTGAGATGGCGCCGCTCTCAAGACCTATCGCTAGGTCATCTAAGTGGCGCACTTCTTCTCCTCCTCCTCTTGTTGGGTCGGCCATGTGTCAGCCTCCTCCTTTCCCTACAGAGGCGGAACTCACGTGTCTCACGTGTCCCACGTGTCCCGCCTTAAGTTCTCCAACAGCATTAGTATGAACGGATACAAGGCTTGGCGCAACCACCGAGAACATCTGTTCACTATATTGGCTAGGCCGGGGCCATATCGGACGCCTTGAGCGCGGCGAGGTCGCTAACCCCCGCGCGACGACGATTCGCAAGCTGGCGGAGCCCTCGAGGCGGATCCCACCGAGCTGGTCGGGGACTAGCCGCCACTTGTCGTAACTGCTGCACGCACTTACACAACATCTTGCATAGCGGAGGATCGGCCTGAAAAAGCCCTGCTAACCGTCTCCCAACTACGGCTGCACTATGGTTCTGGTTAGGTTACAGTGCGGCCAGGCAAGCCCCCGCCACGGGAGGTGCATTGAAGCTCGACAGGGACAAGCTGATACGGGCGCGTGAGATGCTCGGATACGCCATCGAGACGGTTGCTGAGGAGGCCGGGATATCGAAGAACAGCGTCCTTCGCGCCGAGCACGAGGAGGACATACGCCCCGTCACGGCCCGGAAGATCGCCGGCGCGCTGGGGGTGCGTGTGGCGGATCTGATCGGGGAGGGTGAGACTTTAAAAGCCCAACCGCCGCTGCCTGAATTCCCGGACGAGCGGCGCGTCGCAGAACCCTTGCCCCTCAAGCTGCGCCGGCAACACGCGTGGATGCGTAGAGCCGAACTGGACCGCATGCACGAACACCTAACCCTGCGCGTCGAAACGCTGCGCGAAGAGGCAGGAGAACGCCACGCGGCTGGCGGTAGCCTGGGCATATTCCCGCTGTTCCTGGACGCGGTGCTCTTGTTGACTGGAGCGGAAACCCTGCTGGCACAAAGCAGGAAAGAAGCGCATGAAATCGGCGGCGAAACAAAAGAAGAACGACGGCTCCAGAGCCGCTTAGAACACCGCCTCGAGGTCCTCGAGGCGGCTCGCGACATGATCGGTGAGATGTGGAACGAACTCGTGGACACGGAGGCTGCAAACAAGCGTGAAGAGATCCTGCGCACGAAACGCGCAACTAAGCCCGTTGAGGACGAGCAGCCAAAAATTAGGGAGGTTCGGGGGATCTTCGAGAGGAGAAAAGCAGGCTAGGTAATGAGGACGATGGAAGTAGACAGCGGAGAATGAACACCATCGAGCTCCTCCCCGCCATCCGAGATCTCTACAGCCGCCACCCCGAATACCGCCACCTCCAGGCGTGGGAGCTACAGCACGTCCTCTGGAGCCTCCATTACACCGAGGGCCTCGAGGACAAGGGAGATTGCCGCCGCGGCGGACGTCGCACGCCAGAACTGGCCAGAGTGGAGGGCAGCATGACAGATCGCCGAGACGATCAACGCGAGAGAACGCGGCGCGAACGCGAAGTGAGGGAGGGTGACGAGCGCCGGCGAGAACACGTTGAACGGAGGTTCGACGACCTCAAGGAATCCTGGCGCCGGAACCACCCGAGCGAGCCAGAAGAAGGCGGGACGGGCCGGCCCAGGAAAGGGCGTCCGAGATGATATCAGCGGCCCGCCAGGACTTCCCCGAGTGGTGGAGGGCAGCATGACCTCACGAGGCAACGTCCACCGGCACCGAAGCGTCCGCCGGCGTCTCCCGGTGGTCGCTGTGGCTGTCGGGATAGCGTTCGGGTTCGCGATGGGTGCCCTCGTGGAGCTCTTCTTACTGGGTCAGGGCTGGCGCACAACCTTCAAGGAGGGCGTGTACCCACTGTCGTTCGTTCTAGCCATGTCGGGGGTCGTCCTGGGTGGGTTCCTGCTGGTAAGGGCAGAGTACGAAGGAGACCGGCCCCGGGCATGGCGTGCGGCTGCAGTATTTGTGGCCTCCTCGGTCTTGGCCGCGTTGTTGTTCTGGGGAGCGATGTGAGCGTGGTGCGTACCGGGCTTCTCTTTTGGTTCCTGGTGATCTGCGCTGTGGGGTTCGCCCTCTACTTCTTGCTCGCCAGGCAGAGCGGCGACCTACCGCTTGCCTTTGCCGCAGCCGTCGCGTTCGTCCTAAATTGCGCCGCCGCCTTGATAGAGCTGCTTGGGAGGCTGCCGTGACGGAGCACCACGACAACAGGTACGTCGAGCGCCGCGAGCTCGTGGGCGCAGGCTGGGAGCCCAAAGACGCCGAGGGCACCGTCGTGTGGAAGAGCCCTGTGAACGGCTACTGGTACCCGCATGACCTGGCCCTTCAGTTGGCGAGGACGCAGGCTGGCAACCACGAGCCGAAGAGGCGGCGGGGAGGAACATCGTGAGGGCCGAGGACTGGGCAGTAGCAGCGATCGTGATAGTGCCCGTGCTGGCGGTCGTCAGCTCGGGGATGGAGGTGCGGGCTTTCGTGGATGGCGGTGGCCCAGAGGAGAGCACTGCCAGCCTACAAGGCGGCAATGGGCCCAGCTGACGAGCTCCCGCCCCGTAGTCAGGCGCATACTGCCAAGGGAACCTACCGCTAGCGCATATAGGGGGAACGATTGCGTGTGTTCTCCGTGTCCTACATTCCGCCGGCATCCCCGGCCTTGTAACGGATAGGTAACTATGGCCCTCGAGAAGCGAAACGGCAACCTCTACTACTACCGGAGCGTCCGGGACGGCGAGCCGGTCCGGAAGGTGTACGTGGGCTCGGGTGAGCTGGCGAGGATCGCCCACGTGCGGGACGTGATGTGCCGGGCGGCTAGACATGATGAGAGAGGAGATCGCCGGCGATAACCCCACCCCCTTGGAGATCCTGCTCACCGAGCGCGTGGTGGCGTGCTGGATGCTCGTCCAGTTATTCGACGTGCTGATGGCCGGCCAGCAGGCGCTTCCTCGCTTCCATCCAGACCCTTGCCAGGGTGAGGAAGCTGAAGGCCAACACACCCGGGATCCAGTTCAACACCCAGATCAACCTCAGATAGCCCCAACTTCGCAGGTTGTAACAGCATGACAGCCTCTCTAAGCGCCTGCGCGGGGTTCGCGGCGCCTGCAGCCTTGGCACATGAGCCGGAGGTTTTGTTCCGTGATACTGCCTCCCTCCGCCACAGGGACGATGTAGTCGAACCACACACTCTCTTGGCCTCCGCATCGGACACACGTTCCGTGGTCTCGCCTCCACACGGACAGCTTCACCCAAGCAGAGGGCAGCGGGTTCCCAGCCTGTAGCGAGTGGTCCCACCACTCCAAGCCCGGGTTTGAACTGGCTAGGGCTTCGTGTGCGCTTGCGGATGTAGAAAGACCTACAAGACGTCTTAGAACCTTTAGGACCATCGCTTCCCCCCTAAGTCCGCCAACACTCCTAGAGCTTGGGCCTTAGCCTACGAAGTTAGAGTCTAGAAGGCCCCCTCTCTAGCCATCTAAACCCTGCAGGCGTGATGGTGTAGGTGCCTCTCGTCAGGCCGATGTCCACAGGAACTAAGTACCCTCGTTCCAGGAGGTGCTCTTCCACCCCGACCAGCTGGTCCTCGTCGAGGTCTACGCCCAAATCGTCAGCCACCTCTGGGGTGCGCGGGACGACGAGACGTACGGTTGAGCCTTTAGCCTGAGTTCGGTTCGCCGCCCGCAGGAGGACCCAGGCGAACTCTTCTATCACCAACGGCCAAGTCATCTGTTATCGCCCTGATCCTGTAACGTCCACCCCATTACTGGGTACTTCTCTCGGATGAGGTCTGCCTCGGCTTCCTCAAGCGCGTGCATCGGCTCGAAAGTCCACATAGGGAAGTAGGCTACCACCGAGCCGTCCATTCGCCGCAGGACCGCCACGGCAGGGTCGTGGTCCAAGTTATAGCCAGGCGGCAAGACCTTGTTTGTCTTGTGCGCTTTAAGGACCGCGAGCTCCGACATGTCCCCCTCCTGGGATTCGGCCTTCACCTAAGAGTCCGCTCACCTTCAGTAAACGCTACATCTAGAGCTAAAGTCAAGGTTTAAGCACCATATATGGTAGTCATTAGTGTGGCATGCGAAGGTGCGAGGCAGACTGCTCGTTTCGCGCTGCGGGGCGAGAGCGTGTTTCTCTGACTTCCTGACTTCACTTACCATCGGTAGCCTGCCACTACTCCCCCACCCCTGATTTATGCCTGAGAACTTCCCCCGAGACCGCTCCTCGCGCGAGGGAGGGCGTTCTGGTAGGCTGTAGCCATGCAGCGGAAAGACCGCGGAAACAACGGGGGAAGTTCCGGCTGGGTGAACACCGATGTCGCTGCGGAAGCTTTAGGTGTTTCCGCGCGGTCTGTGCGCAACTATATTATGAACGGCGATCTCGTCGCTCGTAAGGAAGAAGAAGGCATAAACGAGCGGTATTTGGTCTCTGTGGACAGCCTCTATGCCATGCGCGACCGGCGGAAGCAAGCGGGGAAATTATCGGGGAAACGCCGCCGTACTTCCTCACGGGAGGAAGAACCTGCGGAACTCGTGAGAGAAACTGCGGTGGACATGCTGCGTGAGACCCTCGCGAGTCTGGAGACACACATCGCGCAGAATGCGGAGCTTCGCGCACGCCTGGAGCTCACCGAGAGAGCCGAGAGCACCGTGCGTGAGGAGCTGGAGCGCGAGCGGAGGCAGTGGTTAGAGGATGTGCAACAAGAACGCGCCGAGCGCTTGGAGGCCCAGGAGAGGGCCAAGCAGCTCCAGCAGGAGCGCAGCCAGATTGAGGCTGAGCACAGGCGGGCGCAGGAGGAAAGAGATCGTCTCCAACAGGAACTGGAAGCCGAGCGAGGCAAGGGCTTCTGGCGGAGGCTGTTCGGAGGGTAGGATGCCGAGGTGGGGGAGCTAATCATCGTCTGAGCGGCAGCGTCCGTGGCCGGGGGTTTGCTCTTGGCGCCTCTCCTGTCGCGGGCACGGCGCTAGAGGCTCCAGAATCCTCCGAGAGCCGAGGTCCTAGTGATATCCTAGTGATACCCCTAACGACACCAGTAGAGCCCAGGAGACGGCCACAGAGCGTCCGTGGTAGAGAAGGGTGTTCGGGGGATGACGGCTCGTGGCCATTGGTTCTACAGCGGGAATGTAGCTCGCCGACGGCTCCGCCCGGCTGAAGGAACTCGAAGACGAGGAGGAGGCATGAGCGAGGGCGAGGTCAGACGCCAACTGGCCCAAGCGGGCTGGGAGAGTGTGGTGTTCGAGGAGTCGTCGTACTGGCGAAGCCCCGACACCGGACGCATGTACCCGCAGGAAACCGCCTACGACGTGCTTAGGAGGGCCGAGGAGATGATGGAAGAATAAGCAAGCCCCGGCCCAGGAGAGATTCTCACTTCGAAGTGAAAAATCAGGAGTGGTTCTTGGATTATGTAGCTACTGTCTGCAGTTACTACGCTATGCAGCTCGGCGTATATCTATCCAGCACCACAAGATGTAGTGCTGACTTCTATGCTCCAAGATCCCGTGAGAGGCCGCTAGGCCCCTTGGCGGACCTCGGCTATGCAGGATGCTGGATATGGACTTCCGAGAACACCCCTTCTACGCGATTGGTGAATAAGGGTAAGAAGAAGGGCCAGGGCACCTGCTGAGAGTGTCCCCGGCCCTAGTTGATGGTTCTCAACGCTCGAGCATCAGCTCCAAGCACTGCTCCTCGCCACCGGCGCTGGCACATTGTCGCAATTACGTGGGCGGCGCTCGCTGCACAGCCTCACACACCTCGGCTGCTCACCACAGCAAGGCGTCTTCATGCACACTTGCCCGCTGCCGCACTGCGAACCCGAGGTGCACGTCTTACCGTTACAACAGGGGTGCACACAGCGCTTCTTGCCCGAAACCGTCCTGATGCAGAAGCATATTTTCCTGGTGTTCTTGCATCGCCTTTCGCAGCTGCTGATGGGTGGCCCACTGCGGGGGCACGTAGGAGCCGCCTCGGCCTCCCTCGTTGCCGCACCCAGCCCCGCCGCTCCCAGCGCGCTCGCGGCGGCCAACTGCAGCGCCCTGCGCCGCGAGATAGTCCTGCTGGCTAGAGCTGTAGTGAGGTTGTCGAAGTCTTGGGTAGACACTACTAGTGCTCCTCCTCCCTTAGTAACGTACCTGCCGAACTCACATGGTACATGACTCCCCGTACGCCGCGCCATGCGTGTAGCCGCGTGACGGCTGAATAGCCCCGCTCTCCGACGGTCCAGACGGACTAGGAGAGGCGGCGGGGTAGGGCCATCGTCGGGTATTATGGGCGGCTTGTGCGTGCACAAGAGAGGCCGAGGTCTGGAGGGGGTATGGGGCATTGAACCGGGGCTATGGGCACGAAAAGGCCGGAGGGAGGGCGGTCTTCCCCGGCCCACAGGCGATGGTAGCAAAAAACCAGAGCCCCAGCGAGGTAGCTAGAACCTTGGCCCAGCGCTCAAGCGCGATGACGCCTCACACCATTTGCAGTATTAGGTAATCACTATGATTACCACCAAGACCGTTATGACTATACACAAGATGTTCCTAGGCACCCCCACCTCCCCTCTCGTTCTCCCCAAGGTGCTCACGCAGCATAGCGGAAGGGCCGGAGCCCCGTAGTGCCCCGGTCCGGAGGACTGGCGCGGGCCGGGAGAAGTGTCCTCTGACCATCCCGGCCCGTAAATGGCGGGCGGTGGGCAGCAGAGAGCGTCCACTCTTAAAGATCACTACCCGCAGCCCCACCATACCACTTATCCACTTATAAGTTGCGAGTGTTGCAAAGAAGCTAGGGCCGGCGGGGACGATGCGCGCCGGCCTTTAACACTTTGTAATTTCTAGCAATATTCGGCACCTAAAAAGGCCGGAGCCCCAGCGATAGCTAGGACCCTGGTTCGGTCGGTTAACTAAGACTCGAGTTGGTCTCTAAGTCGCTTAAGGACCTCGGCTATGCCCTTGCACATACGTTGTCGCTCACGCGAGACCTCAACCCGCGCCATCACCAGCCGCTCGAGGCGCGCCGAACTCTCAGGCGGTAACGCGGCGGCGCGTGCGAGTACGTCTTCTCGCGAGACGTCCAGAGACCCATAAGCGCAGGCATCCCAATCGCGGGCCGGGGCTCTCAAAGGATACCCCGGCCCTGTAGGTTCTCTAGGCCGTAGCCTTCTTCTCTACCTCCAGGTTCTTCATCTCCGCGTTAGCAGCATCCATAGCCACCAGGAGCGCCCCCATAAGCTCGTAGCGTGCTCGAGGACTCCCAGCCCCGACCAGCTCAGCGGGCACCTCGCGCAGGGCATTGTAAGCCCCGAGGAGCACATCAGAGAGCGCGTCAGAAGGTGCCTTCGCAGTGTGCTCCTCGCCATAGAGGCGTGTCCGGTCCTCTACCTCCATCTCGAAGCACACGCGAGACAGCTCCTCCTCCAGCTTGTCGTGGGTGTACTGCGCCTGAGCGAACATCTCGGCGCTATCCTCGCGGGCTGCCTCCATCCACGCCTCGGCTACCTTGAGCGCGCGGTCGAGGCGTGTAGCCTGTTCGGGGAGCTCCATCGCCTCCCTAAGCTGGGGGCTCCATCCCTGGCAGATGCTCTTCGCTATGTCGTGCTGCACTAGTTTCCTCCTCTAGCTTCGGCAATTTCCAAGCGTCTGGAAAATCTCCGGTGGCGGGGCCCTCGCTGCATTGGTCACGGTCTCGACCGTGGCCTACAGGCCGAGGCGCCGGCGGAGGCGGAGCACGCGGTCGCGCAGCTCCTCGCGCTCCGCGTCGTCGAGGAGTTCGTGAGCGAGGCGCTCCTCGAGCTTCGCCAGTTTCTCTGCGGTAGATGGGTGCGCGGCTGCGCTAGAATCGCTGTTGCTGCTCATGGAGCTATCGCCTCCTGAGTAGAGCCGCCGGAGAGTAGTGACCTCGCGGGCGGCGTTCTGTATGCCTGCGCCCGTATACCCTCATATCTTCAACTGAGTCGCAACCCCTCTTCTAGTGTGCTTCAATACGCGCAAACACCGCTAGAAGGGAGGATGGGTGCAGATACCGAGGCTCCGGGAGTGGCGCGAACGCCGCGCCCTTACTCAGGTGGAGCTTGCTGAGAGGGCGGGGGTGAGTTCCCGCAGCGTGGCCGGCTACGAGGCCGGAAGCGGCGCACGTCTGCCCACAGTTCGCAGGCTTGCCGAGGCGCTGGATGTCGAAGTCACAGACCTTTACGGAGACGCAGAACACCCTTTAGCAGAAGCGCCATCCTCGCCCACTCAGCCGCCCCTTAACGGCTTCGAGGAGGAGCGGCGCGCAGTTTGGGAGACCGCCGTAGACAAGGCACAACGTCTGAGGGAGGCCGGAGAGGCTCAGATGTGGAAAGCTTTGTCCGGGTGGCGCGCGAGCAAACAGCGCGGAGAGCCATACGCTGCTCGCCGCAAATACCTGGACGAAATGGGAAACTTCCTACAAGAGCTTTATGACGCGGATGTGGCGCTCGGACAGGCGTACCTCGAGGCGGCGCTTACGCAGGGGGGTAGTGAGGCTAGCGGTCCGCGCTACTTGCAAGAAGAGAGCCGGACGACAGGCCATTTCTACGGTGAGTTGCTCGGCTTGGTCAAGAGTGCCGGGCTGAGTGTCCGCACAGGAAAAGACGCGGTTGCCGCCAAGCGCGCCGCGAAGGTTCAGCCGGAAACAAGACCGTATAGCGTTGAGGAACGCGGTGCCGCATGAAGCGCCGCGAAATAGAGAAAGGGCGAGTTGCCCGCTCGCCCCGACCAGAACAACCCCCAACCCATAGGGAGGATGTGTAAGTGATTATAGCAAGAAAGGGGGGATCCGGAACCGCCGGCAAGCTCACCCCGGACCCCCACACAACGCATAGCCCTAAACCAAATGTTCAGGGGGTGCGCGAATGACAGCTTACCAGAACCGCGCGTCCTCTGACCTCTCCCCGGAGCACCGCCGGATGGTCGAGGAAATCTGCGCCGTCTCGCGCGACGTGCTCGAGGAGAGCGGAGCCCGAACCATCACCCACGGCCGCGAGCTACCCAAGGGCTTCTCCGGGCGTCAGCGCAACCGTGCGCCTGGAGTCCTCTATGTAGTCCACCGGCCAGATGGGAGTACGTCCTCGGTATTCAGGCCCGACGAGGTAGACCCGGATAATCCCGGCCTCAAATACGAGGCCATGTGCAAGAAGCTCGGCGGCCCCGGGAACGTCCTCTACGTCCACCCCTCACAGCGCCACCTGATAGGAGACACGCGGGTCCCGGTCATATTTGTGGAGGGCATCAAGAAGGCTCTGGCGATTGTCAGCGCGGCGCGGGCCGAAGGCGTCGAGGTCCTCGTGGTCGGGGTCCTCGGCGTGTGGAACTGGCTCGCAAACAAGAAGCCCATAGCGGATATGTTGGAGATCCCCCTCGAGGAGCGCGAGGCTCGCATCTGCTTCGACTCAGATGTGTTCCGTAATCCCGACGTCGGGGACGCAGCGAAGCGCCTTGAGGAGCACCTGAGAGGCCGGTGCACCGCGGTGGTTAAGCTGGCCTACCTCTCCGATCAGGCGGACGGCTCCAAGACCGGGGCAGACGACTTCCTCGCCGCCGGCCACACCTACGCAGAGCTTGCGGCGACGTTCAAGCTCTTCGACCCGGCCGACCTAGCCGCAGAGCGCCTAAAGCGGGCTGACATGCTCCGGATCATGCTCGAGCACCTCGGCCGTACGTTCTGGGCGAGTGAATGGAAGGGCATGGGCGGCCACTCATCGCGCGACGTGTTCAAGGTCCTCGTTGACCTCGCTCCGGACCGGGGGAAGCTGCACGAGGACGGCTTGCGCGTGAAGATCTCCAGGCGTGAGCTCGCTAGGATGGCGAAGGTCAGCTCGCGCACGCTGCAGAAGGCCATAGAGCGCCTCGAGGAAATGGGGCTTATCTATCGGGATACCGAGCGGCGCAAGCTCGAGGAGAGAGGGGCCTTCGTCCTGCGCGCAAGTGTAAAACAGTATGGAGACGGCCGGTCCGCCACTGACAACACCACAACAGCTTTAGTCTCTTCTCACTCTGGCGTTTTACACTTGCGCGCCTCCCGTCTGAGATGGTCCTCGCCGGCCCGCAAAGGGCGTCGCGGTGTCGTTAGGGGGACGCGCCGGGTGAGGCTCTCTCTCGCCTCTAACTCGCGCCCGACCCTAAAGCGGCTCGGCAAGATACGCGGTGCCATACTGGATACCCTCGATGCCGGCGGCGGCTTCGCCACTCTGCGCGAGGTGTGCGAAGCGCTCCACCGCTCGAGACCCCGCGACCTAGTGCGTTTCAAGGCCAGCGAGAAGGGGCACGACGGGCCGCTGGTCATGCTTCTGGAGGCCGGGATCGTGCAATGGGTCAGCGATGTGGAGACTCGGCGTGAGGTCTTGCGCCTTACCCCAGACTGGCTCCAGCGGCTCGAGGCGGCCCGCGAGCTCGGAGGAGAGATAGAAGCCGAGCACCTGGAGCTCGAGAGGCACAAGCGCCAGGGTGCAGCCTTCCGCCGGCGTCTGGAGGTCGTACCGGACCCCGCGCCCACCGAGGAGGAGATGCGCATCTCCCGCGAGAGGCGACCCCTCGAGCGCCGACAGGCCATAGAGGCGGCCATAGCCCGGCTATTCGCGGAACACCCGGAGTGTCGCATGCGCAGGGTCGGGCAGATAGTCTGCCAGCTCCCGGGCTACCTGTCCGCAGACTTCCAGCCTGGGGAGATCGGTCTGCCGAAAGACGCGGAGGTAGAGGAGCTTCTCGCCGGGGAGAAGGCCTCGTGAGCGCGTGGGAGCCCGAGAAGGCTCTGGAGCTTGCGAGGTCGGCTTACCAATACGTCGCCCGGGTACTCCCTCCCGACGCTGCCCTCGAGGCCATAGGAGAGGCTGATAGGGCCGTGCTGGACGCAGAGGAGCGGCCACGACCTCGCCGCATACGAGGAGGCCCTCAGAGCCCTGTGTAGGACGGCCAGGGCAGAGGCGAGGAGGCGGGCGGCGTGAGCGGGCTGCGAACGGGGCTGCTTTTCTGGTTCACAGTGATATGCGCTGTGGGATTCGCCCGCTACTTCTTCCTCGCTAGGGGTAGCGGCGACACCGAGCTCGCCTTGGCGGCAGCCGTCGCTTTTGCCTTGGCGTGCGCGGCCGCCGTGGCGGAGCTGCTGGGGGCGTTGCCATGAGGCGCCAGGGGGCGGCGTGAACTCCGAGGACTGGGCGCTGGCGGCGCTCGTGGGCTTGCCGGTGCTGGCGATTGTGTGCCTGGGCATGGTGATGCGGGCGTTTGTAGACGGGGGCGGCAACCGCTGGGCGCTCTGGGTGGGCTAGCTGGTGGTGGTTTGCGTAGTATGGTTCCTCGTCTTTATCGTCTTTAGGTTGCCGCTATGACTAGGCGAGAGCGCCTCCAACCTACCTGGGCAGAGTGGAGGGCGGTGTGAACCCCAGGGTGTTGGATGTCATCTTTGTCTCCGTAGCGCTCTTCGGTGCGCTGGCTAGCGCCCGGTACTACGTGGTAGGAGTCCTTGATGAGGACCGGGCGCTCTCGAGGGCGGCGGCGGCCGGGTTCGTGGGGTTTTGCATCGCAGCGGTGGTTTATCTGTGGGCAGTCCTATGAACTATCCAGGCGCGCAGAATATTGTGATGCCCTGGCCCGATGCGGCCGAGGCATCGCTCTCTTTTTTTGGCCAAGACTGCAAACTTTTGTTCGCCCCCGAGGGTAAGGAAGCCTAGTTGGACACTGTAGCGAGCGAGAGGGGAACCCAAGAGATGATGACCAAGCCGGACGTGAACGGCACCCCGACGCTAACCAAGAGAAGCGCGCCCAAGGGGATGTTACTGAGCACTTGGCTTAACAGGCGGTGCGCATGCAGTACACCGACGCCTACGGCAGCGGCCAAGAAACGAGTGGACAGCTGCTTGATTTCTTCCCGTGCGGGCCGGTGTTCTCGCTGGCCGGCTCGAAGACGTGCGTGAGCTGGGACCGCCTGGCTATGGTCGAGCTGGTAGAAGACTAAAGGAACCTGAAAGAGAGGAGCTTAAAGATTATGGGCACAGACCCGGTAGAGATACTCAACCGACGCAACGCCGAGGTGGCGAAGATTCGCGGATACGCCGACCTCACCGAGGAGGCCAAGGAGCGGCGCATAGCCGAAGTCAATGAGAGAGCGAAAGCAGAATACGCCGAGGCCTGCGAAGCAGCCGAACGGGAGATCCGCGAGCGGCGGGAGAAGGCCGAGAAGGCGCTCTTCGAGACCCACTACCCGTACGCCGCCTCGGACGTGGAGCAAGCACAGATACGCGCCCTCCGGCGGAGCGCCTACGATAGTGTCTACAACAGCCTCTTCCTCCTCAAGCCGGAGGAGGCCTGCGAGGAGCTGGATAGGCTCTTGGCGCGGGCGGAGCGCATGCAGGACCCCGAGCTGGCCGACGCCGTATACCACGTTGCAACCGAACGGGGCGAGAGAAGCGTGGCCGACGCTTACCTCGAGAAGAGGCCACCACAAAAGCGTCGTTGGGAGGAGTACGTTGCGGCCAGCCAGGAGGCTGCCCAAGCCGGGGACGTAGGGCACTTGCTGGAGCGCTCGCTAACGGAGCGCGCCCTGTGCTCTGCAGAGCAACCGTCTGGGCTCGGCGCGTAGGGCCGGCAGGAAACAATACATGATTGCCGACCGCACCGGGTGTGGGAAATCGGCAACGACCCCCGGGGATCTCTGGCCCTGCCATGCGCCCGGCGCACCGCCTCTAAAGGGGGGAGGGGATACTACCTAATGAGTAAATGTAGTGCCATCACAGACAGCGGTGCTAGGTGTAAAGCAATACCTATGCGCGGAGAGCAGTACTGCTATGTCCACCACCCAGACCACGTGGAGGAGAGACGCCGCCACGGGTCGAGGGGCGGCCGCCGCGGTGGTCGTGGCCACCCCTCCGTCGAGCTCGCCAGGCTACAGGCCCACTTTGAGGAGCTGGCCGAGAAGGTCCTCGCCGGAGAGGTTGAGCGAGGCGTCGGGGCCGTGGTGGGGCAGCTTCTAAACGGCGGCGCCCGGGCGGGCGTGCGGGACGGCCTAGCAGCACGTGAGCAGGAGGAGCTGGTAGCGCGTCTGGAGGCCCTCGAGGAAGCACTGGAGCGGAAACAGCGAGAGCAGGCGATATGGGGCTTAGAGACAAGCTGAGGAGGCTGGAGCGGGACGCGGGACCCCTGTACGGCACGCTCCGGCTCCCGGACGGCACAGAGGTACGCTACGAGCGCGAGGAGCTCTTCGACGCCCTGCTCGCCGCCATAGAGGGCCGGGAGCATAGGTTACTTCCCTATCTCCGGCAGATACCGGGTGGTGAGGGGATGGGGGGCGTAGTTAGAGCACTGGAGGGCGAGCGTGCCTCTTAGGGGCTGGGTGAAGCGCCTGGAGCACGCCGCGAAGGGAGACCTTGCTGGCTTCGAGCTACTGGACGGCGCTCGCTACTACTTCGACCCCACGTCCCGGGAGCTATTCTTGCACTGGTATGAGTGCATCAAGGCGGGGAGTGCCCACAACTGGCCAGAGCCTCCCGAGGTCCTGCACAAGCTCACCGAGGCGAAGGATGTAGAGCGGGCCGTAGAGCTGGTTCGCGCAGAGGGCGTGTGGGACTTCCTTGTCTACGATACCGAGGTCCTCATCAGCGAACGCAAGCTAGTACCGCGTAGCCTCGTGAGCCGCTATGACCCGGCAGCCGGAGAACATCGTCTTCTGGATCCCTATGACTACGAACCCGAGGACCTCTCCGAGCAAGGGGGTAGTAGATGGCCGGCATAGAGAGGCGGCTGAGGCGTACCCCTATGGATGGCCCCGCACCCCTATGGTGGGAGGACTTTTGCTCACGCGCGTGCGCGTGAGGCGTCGAAAACGCCGCATACAGCCCAGACACGGTGGCCGGAGAGCCTGCCCGAAAAACACCCCATGAAGAAGGGGCTAGCCTGGGCTGGCTTGTAACAGCATGACAGGCTTCTAAGCGCCTTAAGGAAAAATATGCCGAATGGCCGATGCGCCTACCTCCCATGCGCTGTTACCTTGGCGCTCTAGGCTGGCCCCTATCGAGTCCTCCAAAGGTTGGCCTGAGGATTACCT
>Ga0126310_10000457_pt1 | contig 14048 bp, 14 predicted proteins | sample Plot60_FD_92540 | JGI IMG/M metagenome (GOLD analysis project Ga0126310, IMG submission 92540) | Serpentine soil microbial communities from UC McLaughlin Reserve, CA, USA - Plot60 | ecosystem: Environmental > Terrestrial > Soil > Grasslands | place: USA: UC McLaughlin Reserve, Lake County... | reverse complement strand
TCTCGGGGGCCTGCTGATGCTGGTGTCCTCGTCGTTCGCGCTCGCCGCCTTCCCGATGGACGACGTCTGGCACCGCATCTTCGGCCAGGACGTCACGCTCTGGGGCCCGACTCATCTGGTGCTGATCGGGGGGGCGGGGCTGGCCACCGTCGGCGCCCTGATCCTGCTGGCCGAGGGGGTGCAGTCGCGTGGCCCGCAGACGCCGCGACGGGGGCCACGGGCCCTCCTGTTCCGCCAGGTCAGCGTGGCCGGCGCCTTCCTCGTGGCGCTCTCGACCTTCCAGGCGGAGTTCGACTTCTCCGTGCCGCAGTTCCGCCTGGTGTGGCACCCGATCCTGCTCATGCTCGCTGCCGGCATCGGCCTGGTCAGCGCCCGGCTCACGATCGGCAAGGGCGGGGCGCTCTGGACGGTACTGGTGTACCTCGTGATCCGCGGGCTGCTCTCGCTGTACGTGGGCCCGATCACCGGGCACACGCCACTCCACTTCCCGCTCTACATCGCCGAGGCGATCGTGGTGGAGCTCGTAGCGCTGCGCATCGCCGCCGACCGGCCGGTCAGGTTCGGCGCGCTGGCGGGCCTTGGCATCGGCACGATCGGCCTGGCGGCGGAGTGGGCCTGGTCGCACATCTGGTGGACCATGTCGTGGGGAAGCGCGCTGCTCCCCGAGGGCATCATCGCCGGCCTGCTGGCGGGCGTGGCGGGCGGCGTGATCGGCGGCTTCGTGGGCGGCTGCCTGCGCACTGCGGAGGCGGAGCGCCGGCAGGAGGCCCGCTGGGCGCCCGCGGCGGCCGCACTGGTGGTGATCGGCCTGTTCGCCTGGGCGCTGCCCCAGAACGCCGGCGACCCGGTGCGCGCCAGCGTGACGCTGCGCGACCTGAAGCCGCCCCCGAGCCGGGAGGTGGCAGCCACGGTCAAGCTCGATCCGCCGAACGCCGCCGACGACGCCGAGTGGATCAACATCACCGGCTGGCAGGGCGGAGGGAGCGTGGTCGACCAGCTTCGCCAGACCGGCCCCGGCGAGTTCCGCACGACAATGCCGATACCAGTGAACGGCAACTGGAAGGTCACCCTGCGTTTGCACAAGGACCGCCAGGTGGCCTCGGTCCCTGTCTTCATGCCGAAGGACACGGCGATCCCCGTCGAGGAGATCCCCGCGAAACCGAGCTTCACCCGCAATTTCCAGCTCGACAAGAAGAGCCTCCAGCGCGAGCAGAAGAAGGGCGTGTCGCCCTTCCTCACGACCGCGGCCTACCTGATCGTGCTGGGCATCGGTCTGGGGCTGGCGGCGGCGCTGGCCTGGGGGCTCGCCCGCTTCGCGCGACGTGAGAGGACGACCGCCTGATGGAAGCCCGGACCGCGACCGGCGACCAGGTCGAGGCCGCCCTCCAGCCCGGCGAGGACGTCCCGTTCTCGCTCGAGCTGTCCGACGACCAGAAGGACATTCGCGAGTGGGTGCACGGCTTCGCCGAGGGCACGGTGCGGCCGGCGGCCGCCGAGTGGGACGAGCGCGAGGAGACGCCCTGGCCGGTGATCGGCGAGGCCGCCAAGATCGGACTCTACGGCTTCGAGGCGATCGCCCAGTTCTGGGCGGACCCGAGCGGCCTGACGCTGCCGATAGTCAATGAGGAGCTGTTCTGGGGCGACGCCGGCATCGGCATGTCGATCATGGGCACCACCCTGGCGGTCGCGGGCATCTTCTCGGCGGGCACGCCCGAGCAGCTCGGCGAATGGGTGCCCCAGTGCTACGGCACGCCCGACGACCCGAAGGTGGGCGCCTTCTGCGTATCCGAGCCCGACGCCGGCTCCGACGTGTCGGCGTTGCGCACGCGCGCGAAGTACGACGAGGCCAAGGACGAGTGGGTGCTCAACGGCCAGAAGGCGTGGGCCACGAACGGTGGCATCGCCAATGTGCACGTGGTTGTCGCGTCGGTCGACGCGGAGCTCGGGTCACGCGGCCAGGCCGCGTTCGTGATTCCGCCCGGGAGTCGGGGTCTCGAGCAGGGGACCAAATTGAAAAAGCACGGCCTGCGCGCCTCACACACCGCCGACGTGTTTCTCGACGACTGCCGCATCCCCGGCTCCTGCCTGCTCGGCGGGAAGGAGAAGCTCGACCAGCGGCTGGCGCACGCGCGCGAGGGCACGCGTGGCAAGAGCCAGGCCGCCATGCAGACGTTCGAGGTCAGCCGTCCCACCGTCGGCGCCCAGGCAATCGGCATCGCCCGCGCGGCCTACGAGTACGCGCTGGAGTACGCCAAGCAGCGCGAGCAGTTCGGCAAGGCGATCATCGAGAATCAGGCCATCGGCTTTGCACTGGCCGACATGAAGATGGAGATCGACGCCGCGCGCCTGCTGATCTGGCGCGCCTCCTGGATGGGCCGCACGGGCCAGCGGTTCGAGAACGCCGAGGGCTCGATGTCCAAGCTCAAGGCCGGCGAGGTGGCCGTCTGGGCGACCGAGCGGGCGATCCAGATCCTGGGCGGGAACGGCTACACGCGGGAGTACCCGGTCGAGCGCATGCACCGCGACGCGAAGATCTACACGATCTTCGAGGGCACATCCGAGATCCAGCGGCTCGTGATCGCGCGGGCCATCTCAGGGCTGCAGGTCGGCTGACCGCCGGGCACGACCCCACCGGGTCGTCATCCGGGCCGGCTTGGGGGAAGGGTCAGCGGCCGAGCGCCAAGCCACTCGCGCAGCTTGGCGTAGACCGCCGGGTGGTTGAGCAGCGCCATGTGGTCGGCGCCGCCCACGTGCGCGCCGTACTCCGCCTCGAACGGAATCCTGCGGCTGCGGCTGCGGCCGGACGCGCTGGGCTGAAGCACCAGCAGGTCACCGACCAGGCGGCTGAGCGGGTCCGTGCCGCCGCGGGTGATCGTCGCGGACACGAAGCAGTGCGTGGCGCCTTCGAGCAGGGGCACCTCGTCGCATGCCACCGCCCTGAGCGCGTCCGGGTCGCGATCAAGCCAGTCGGCGTCGACCAGCGAGCCTTGACGGAGGTCGCGGATGCCGGCGCTGCGGCGGCGAAAGAAGGCGGCGACGGGCCTCGTCTCCGGGAGCGCGTGCAAAGCCGCGCTCAGGTAGTGGACGCCCTGGGCAAGCGGCGCTCCCATGTGCGGCGTGCCGAGCGAGACCACGTGGCGCACGCGGCCGGCCCAGGCGGCGCGCTCGAGCGCTCCGTGGTGGCAGGCGCTGCGCGACACCAGGCCGCCCATCGAGTGCCCGACGAGCGCGATCTCCTCCACCCCGCCCGGCCAGGCAGCGCAGAGCTGCTCGAGCAACTCGGAGAGCGAGCGGCCGTTCTCGGACACGTGGCGGCCGGTGTTGTAGCGCACGTAGACCGGCGTGCAGCCGAGCTCGCGCTCGAGCCGCGCGCCGTAGGTCTCGCGACCGGCGCGTGCGCCCCAGTGCCAGGTGACCTCGGTGCCCATCAGGCCGTGCACGAAGACCACCAGCCGCGGCGTGGCGCGCGGGAAGGCCGCCCGCAGCGCCGACTGGTCGAGCGCCACCGCGCGCCCTCCCACCCGCACCGCCATCGGCTCCTGGAGCGGGCTGCGCTCACGCTCGAGCGCATCGCCGATCAGGCCGTCGATCGCCCCGATCAGCAGGCCGCCGCGCGGGTCGATCGAGATCGAGCGCCCGCCGTCCGCCCGGCGGTCGCTGACGGCCACGCCGGCCACGCGCCCGAATGCCCGGGTGCTTCCCCGCAGGGCCCCATAGACCTTGCCGGAGATCGCGTCGTGCGCCACCCGCGTCGGCAACCCGAGCGGGCCCAGCGTCCGGAAGGCGCGGTGCGCGACCGCGTGGTGGGTGCCCCAGATACCGCCGGGGATGCGGGCGAGCTCGTCGAAGGCCAGCTGCGCCAGCGCACGCCGCTCGTCGACCCGGCGTTGGATGGCCATGGCTCGATGTACCGCCGCCGCCGGCCGTGGTTACGCATGTGAGCGAGCGCGCCGGACCGGGTACGGCTTCCACAACGACTACGGGAGGATCAAGTTGCGTTCAGCCCTGGGAATCGCGTTGGTGACGCTCGCCATGGCGGCATTCGCAGTGGCCGGCTGCGGCAAGAAGTCCGGCGGCGGAGGTGAGCAGAGCTCGACCGAGGGCGGCAAGCTCAAGATCGGCGCGGCGCTCTCGCTGACAGGTTCGCTCGCGAAGGAGGGCGCGCTGACCAAGCAGGGCTACCAGCTCTGCCAGGAGAAGGTGAACAAGGCCGGCGGCGTCAAGGTGGGCGACAAGAAGCTGAAGCTCGCGATCACCTACAGCGACGACAAGTCTGAGCCCGATACCGCGGCGCGGCTGATCGACAAGTTCAACGACGATGGCGTGAAGCTCGTGCTGGGGCCCTACGGCTCCCCGTCCACAGAGGCCGCCGCCGCCGCGATCGAGCGCAACGGCCAGGTGATGCTCGACTCGAGCGGCGCCGACGACAACATCTTCAGCAAGGGCTACAAGAACACCTTCGCGGTGCTCTCGCCGGCCACCGACTACGTGGCCGTGATCGTGAAGGCGATCATGGACGGCGCCGAGCCCAAGCCAAAGACCGTCGCCGTGCTCTCCGCGGACGACGGCTTCTCCCAGACCGCCGCCAAGGGCGGCGTGGCGGAGGTGAAGAAGCAGGGCCTGAGGATCGTGGCGCAGGAGTCGTTCCCGGAGCACACCACCGACGTGTCGTCGGCGCTCACGAAGATCCGCTCCAAGAAGCCCGACCTGGTGCTCGGGTCGGTTCACATCGAGGAGGGCATCGCGATCGTCAAGCAGAGCAAGGAGCTCGGCGTGAAGCCTGCCGGCGGCTTCGGCGAGACCGTGGCGCCCCCCACGCCCGACTTCCAGAAGGCGCTGGGCGACTCGGCCGACGGCGTCGTTGGCTCGACACAGTGGACGCCCCAGGTGAAGGGCAAGGACGCCGTATTCGGCTCGGCCGCCGACTACGCGAAGGACTTCGAGTCGCGCTTCGGGGCAAAGGCGGAGTACCACAGCGCAGAGGCCGCGGCCGCCTGCCTCGGGCTGGTCCTGGGGCTCGAGAAGGCCGGCGCCGCCGACCCGAAGAAGGTGCGCGACGCCGTCGCGGGCCTCGACGAGCAGTCGTTCTTCGGGCCGATCAAGTTCAACGAGCGGGGCCAGAACGTGACCAAGCCGATGTCCGCGATCCAGGTGCAGAACGGCGAAGTCGTGACCGTCTACCCGAAGGACCAGCGACAGCAGAAGCTGCAGTGGCCAGCAAAGTAGCGTGACGCAGTTCCTCCAGGCGACGGTCTACGGCCTGCTGGAGGGTGGCCTGCTGGCACTCGTCGCGATCGGCTTCTCGCTGGTCTGGGGCGTGATGAACATCGTGAACCTGGCGCACGGCGCCTTCGTGGTGGTGGGCGCGTACATCGCCTGGAAGTTGAACGAAACGGCCGGGCTCGACCCCTACCTCGGCATGCTTGCGGCCGCCGCGGGGCTGTTCGCCGCCGGCTACGTCGTGCAGCGCTGCCTGATCAACCTGGTGGTCAACGCGCCGATCTGGATGACGCTGCTGTTGACCTTCGGGCTGAACCTGCTGATCGTGAACGGCCTGATACTCGCGTTCACCGCCGACTTCCGCGCGATCCACACCGGCTGGGCGTCGGACTCCCTGGCCTTCGGCGAGGTGCGCGTGCCCTACGGCAGGCTCGCGGGCTTCGCCCTGGCGACGGCGGTCACCGTCGGGCTGGTGCTGTTCATGGCGCGCACGCGGATCGGACTGGCCATCCGCTCGACCGGGATGGACCGCGCGGCCGCGCGCCTGATGGGCATGAACGTGCGTCATGTCTACGCCTTCACGTTCGGGCTGGCGGCGGCTCTGGCGGGCACGGCGGGGGCCATGCTGGGCACCATCAACACGTTCAGCCCGGCGTCGGCCGCCGGGTACACGCTGCAGAGCTTCGTGATCGCGGTGCTGGGCGGCCTCGGCAACATGTGGGGGGCGCTCGCCGGCGGCGTGCTGCTCGGGCTGGTGCAGTCCTGGGGCGGCCAGTATCTCTCCGGGACGCTCGTGAACGCGATCGCGTTCGGCGTGCTCGTGCTGGTGCTGATCGTGCGGCCGTCCGGGCTGATCGGCCGGCCCTACTACGAGGCCAGGGCGGAGGCGTGAGCGCAGGAATGCGGGCGTGGCTGCCGTGGGCGGCGGCCGCGCTCGGCCTCGTGCTGCTCGCGCTGGGCCCTACCTACGTGCTCTACGACGCCGAGCAGCGCACCCTCGGAAGCGTCTTCATGTTCGTGGTGCTCGCGCAGGGCTGGAACCTGATCGGCGGCTTCGCGGGCTACCCGAGCTTCGGCAACGTCGTGTTCTTCGGGCTGGGCGGGTACACGACCGCGGTCTTGATGGTGAAGACGGGCGCGAGCTTCTTCGTGACCGTGCCGGCGGCCGCCGCGGTGGGGCTTGGCTTCGCGGTGCTGATGGGCATCCCGATCCTGCGGCTGCGCGGCCACTACTTCGCGATCGCCACGCTGGGAGTCGCCGAGGGCATGCGCGAGGGCGTGATCAACCTACCCGGCCTGACCGGAGGCAACAAGGGCACCACCATCCCCGCGGTCGGCGAGAAGGCGACAGCCTCCTACCCCGGCAACACCGGCTTCTACTTCTACTTCCTGATCCTCGCGGTGATCGCGATGCTGGTTGTGTGGGGCGTGGCGCGCAGCCGCTTCGGCTACGCGCTGCGCGCGATCTCACAGGACGAGGACGCCGCGGCCGCGGCCGGCATCAACACCACGCGCGCGAAGATCGCTGCCTTCGCGCTCGCGGGGCTGCTGACGTCGGTGGCCGGAGCCATCTACGCGTATCAGCAGGTCACGATCTACCCGGACCGCCTGTTCTCCGTGGACATCACCGTCCTGATGGTCGTCATGGCCGTGCTCGGCGGGGCCGGCACGGTGATCGGCCCGATGATCGGCGCGGTGTCGCTGCAGTACCTGTCCGAATGGCTGCGCGACAACCTCACCGACTACCACACGTTCGTGTTCGGGGCGATCATCGTCGCGGCCGTCCTGATCCTCCCGATGGGCGTGGTCAACTTCGCGCTCGACGCCTGGAAGAGACGCCGAATCGCGCTGTTCCAGGCGGTCCGCGCCTACCGGCTGTGAGCCCCGTGCTGGAGACCAGGGGGCTGACCCGGCGCTTCGGGGGCGTGGCGGCCGTGTCGGATCTCTCCTTCTCGCTCGAGGAGGGGAGCGTGCTCGGCGTGATCGGCCCGAACGGCGCGGGCAAGAGCACCCTGATCAACCTCATCACCGGCCATGTGAAGCCCAGCGAGGGCAGCGTCCTGGTGGACGGCCAGGACGTGACGGGCGAGCGGCCCTGGACGATCGCCAGGTCGCGCGTGGCACGCACATTCCAGGTCGTCAAGCCGTTCCGCGACCTGAGCGTGCGCGAGAACGTGGCCATCGGGGGCATGTTCGGGCCGGAGCGCGCGTCCTCGGCGCGCAAGGCGATCGCGCAGGCCGATGACGCGCTCGAGCGCGTGGACCTGCTCGAGAAGGCCGACGCCTCGCCCGGGGACCTGTCGGTGGCCGACGCGCGCCGGCTCGAGCTGGCAAAGGCCCTCTCCATGCAGCCGCGCCTGCTCCTGCTCGACGAGGTGATGGCGGGACTGCGTCCCGGCGAGATCCAGCCAGCGCTCGACCTGATCGCGTCGCTCAAGGAGGAGGGCGTGACGATCCTGGTGGTCGAGCACGTGATGAAGGCGATCATGGCCGTGTCGGACTCGCTGCTCGTGATGCACGAGGGCGCGGAGCTCGCGCGCGGCGACCCGGAGACGGTCATGCGCGACGAGCGCGTGATCGAGGCCTACCTCGGCCAGCGCTACGCCGAGCGTGCGCGAAAGGATCGGGAGGGCTGATGCTGGAGGTCACCGGGCTGAGCGCGGGCTACGGCCAGGTGGAGGTTCTCTGGGACGTCGACCTGAACGTCGGCGACGGTGAGATCGTGGCTCTCGTGGGTTCGAACGGAGCCGGCAAGACGACGCTCCTCCGGGCCGTGTCGGGGCTGATCGGTGCCAGCGGCGGGGAGCTGCGCTTCGACGGCGACTCGATCGCCGGCCTGGCGCCCGAGCGCGTGGTCGGCCGCGGCGTCGCCCATGTGCCCGAGGGGCGCCGCCTGTTCCCCGGCCTGACCGTGGAGGAGAATCTCAAGGCCGGCGCGTTCGCGCAGCGAAACGGGGCCGACGTCGAGCACGCGCTCGAGCTCTTCCCCCACCTGCGCGACCGCCTGTCCCAGGTGGCGGGCAGCATGTCGGGCGGCGAGCAGCAGATGTGCGCCATCGCGCGCGGTCTCATGAGCCGCCCCAAGCTCCTGATGATCGACGAGCTGTCGCTTGGGCTTGCCCCCAAGCTCGTGGAGGAGATCCTCGAGCGGCTCGGGAAAGTCGCCCGCCTGGGCACGGCGCTGCTGATCGTGGAGCAGGACGTGGACGCGGCGCTGCGGATCGCCAGCCGCGGCTACGTGCTCGAGACGGGGCGCATCGTCTCGAGCGGCAAGAGCGCCGAGCTGCTCGACGACCCACGCGTGCGCGAGGCCTACCTCGGAATCGAATGAAAGCTGCCCGCGAGGGCTATGCGGCCGCACTGCTCGACTGGCTGGCGTGCGCGGCCGCCGGCCGCCACGAGCCCGCGGCGCGGGCTGCCCGCGAGCTCGGTCACGGGACGCACGAAAGCATCGTCGCGCTCGGCGCCGCCGGGCACGTGCTCGACTTCGACGACACCTTCCTCCCCGGGCTCTCACATCTGAGCGCTCCCACGGCGCCCGTCGCACTGGCCCTCGGCGCGGAGCTCGGGGCGAGCGCGGGCGAGGCGCTCGACGCCTTCGCAGCCGGCTTCGAGGCAATGGGCGCCGTTGCCCGTGCGAGCCATCCCGCCCTCTACCTCGGCGGCTGGCACCCCACGGCCGTGTGCGGCGTGGTGGGCTCGGCCACGGCCGCGGCGCGGCTGCTCGGGCTCGACGACGACCGGGAACAGGCGGCTCTGGCGATCGCGCTGCTCAGGGCGAGCGGCCTGCGCGCCGCCTTCGGCTCCGACGGCAAGGCGCTGCAGGTGGGCCTCAGCGCGGGCGCGGGCTACCTGGCCGCCCGCCTGGCCGCCGCGGGCGCCTCGGTGCCCCTCGACGAAGCGGTCGGGGGGAGCGCGGGGTTCGAGGCCGCCTTCGCGGCGCGCTTCGCCTGGGCCGGCGAGCCGCAGCCGGCCATCGCCGAGAACTGGATCAAGGCCTGGCCGTGCTGCCTGCAGACCCACAGCTCGATCGAGGTCGCCGCGCGTGCCCGCGCGGACGGACTGGCGGCGGGCTCCGCGGCGGAGGTGAGGGTGCACCCGATCTCCCTGGAGGCCGCCCGCTATGGCCCGCGGCCGGCCGACGGGCTGCAGGCAAAGTTCTCGATTCCCTACTGCACGGCGTTCACCATGCTTCACGGGCCGCCCGGGGTCGACTCCTTCCGCGCGGTGGACGCCGAGCTGGCGGCCGCCGCCGAGCGGGTGCACGTGGTCGCCGACGACTCGCTGCTCGAGTCGGAGGCCGTGCTCAGGGCCGAGGGCCGCGAGCTGCGGGTCGAGGCCGCCCTCGGCTCCCCGCGCCGGCCAATGGATGCCGAGCGGCGCGCTGCCAAGATCCGGGAGCTCGCCGGCGAGCGGCTGGCCGTCGCGCTCGACGATCCGGATCGCCCCGCGGGCTCGCTGCTCGAGGAAGCGGGGCTCGCCTGGCGGTAAGCTCGCTCGTCATGTCGGCGCGGAGGGTGCGCTTCGCCTTGGTGGCGATCCTCGCAGCGGGAGTGGCGCTGCGACTGCTGTTCATGCTCGCCTGGCGGCCGGCCTTCATGGGCTGGCCCGACGCCGCCAGCTACATCGACGTCGCGCACAGCGACCTGTTCTCCAACAACCTGCGCCCGGCCGGCTACCCGCTGTTCCTGCGCGCGGTCCACCTGATCGCGCCCAGCCTGACGCTCGTGATCGTGGTTCAGCACCTCCTCGGCCTCGGCACTGCGGTGCTGCTCTACCTGGCCGTCGGCCGCACGGGGGTGCCGCGGGCGATCGGGCTGGTGCCGGCCGCGATAATCGCGCTGGGCGCCGACAACGTCTTCCTCGAGCACGCCGCCATCAGCGAGGCGCTGTTCATGTTCCTGATCGCCGCGGCGCTGTACGCCGGAGTCAGGACCCACGAGGGCGACCACCTCGCCTGGCCGGCGGCCTGCGGCCTGCTGCTGGTGGGCGCTGCCAGCGTACGGGTGGTGGCCCTTCCGCTGCTGCCGCTGTTCGCGCTCTGGCTGATCTTCAGCTCGCGCGCGCCGGTGCGCCGCCGGCTCGCCCTCACCGCCTCGGGCGCGCTGGCCGCCGTGGCGCTGCTGGGCGCCTACTTCGCCGCAGAGCAGCACCAGGTCGGGCGCACGGGCCTGAGCCGCAACGGCATCTGGAACCTCTATGGCCGTGTCGCGCCGTTCGCCGACTGCAAGAAGTTCGACCCGCCGCCTGGCACCGACGTGCTCTGCGAGGCGACACCGCGCTCACGCCGGCCGCTGACCTACCAGTACACGTTCAACTGGTACCTCTCCCCTGCCGTCCGCTACTTCCAGAACCCGCACGTCGCCAGTGCCGACCAGACCAACGCGGTCAGGGACTTCGCCCTCTCGGTGATCTGGGGCCAGCCGCTCGACTACGCCGACGAGGTGGGCGCCGGGCTGCTGCGCTACATCGTCCCGGACAGCTTCGAGGGCTACGGCGGCGGCCCGAGCTACGACGACCTAGTGCACGGCAAGATCCTGTTCAACCGCTCGTTCCAGAAGGAGGGGCTGCGCGTGGCACGCCAGCTCTACGACGACGCGGGTTCATTCAGCGTGAAGCGCGGCCTGCTGGGCGCGCTGCGCGGCTACGAGTCGGTGACCCGAATCCAGGGCGCGGTGTTCGTGGTGCTCGCCCTGCTGTCGCTGGCTGCGCCGCTCGCCGCTCGCGGGCGCGTTCGCGGCCCCGCGCTGCTGTTCACGCTCACGGCCTTGACGCTGATGGTGGCGCCGGTGGCGACGGTGGAGTTCAGCGCGCGCACGGCCGTGCCCGGGATGGGCTCGCTGGCGGCCGCCGCGGGGGTGGGCGGCTGGTGCCTGTTCAGCCTCGTGCGCGACCGGCGCCGCTCGCGCAGCTCAGCAGGACGGGGCCACGGCCACGCGCGAGCCGCCGCCTCCGGCGTCTAGCACGGCGTCGCGGCCCTTGGTGCCGCCCTTCTTCGTGCAGCCGGCCACCACGACCGTGTCGGCACTCGCGCCGCCCCGGAGGATGAGCTGCGAGCGAACTAGGAAGCCCGGCGGGACCTGGATGCCGGCCTCGGTCTTCTGCAGCTGCTCGCTGTCCGGCAGGACGTAGGCGCCCGAGGGCAGGTTGCCCTCGGGCGAAATCGAGCCCTGGCCGGGCTGACAGTGGGGCACGATCACCGTGCGCTCGCCCTCCCCCTTGGGGATCGCGAGCTCGGTGGCGCCCGGCACGCCCTGGCCGGCGCGAACGGCGCTGACCGTCTCCTCGAGCGGCGTCTGGCAGGGCGCCACCACGAGCGTGCGCTGGCGGTCGGCCGGCAGCACCACGCCACGGGCGTTGGCCGGCAGGGCCTGCGGCGGGGGCGGCTTCGGCTCCTTCTTGGTCACGAAGAAGGCCCCGATCCCGAATGCCACGATCAACACCGCGCCGACGATCCACGGCACCTTGTTCCCGCGGAACACTGCGATTCAGCCGCCGCTGCTGCTGGAGCTGCTGACCATCGAGATCGAACACGGCGGAGCGGTTACCGAGGTCTTGTTGCGCGTGGCCGGAAGCGTGATCGTGGTGCCCGCCGAGGGCCCGGCGCCCGAGCTGCTGCTACTGCTGCTGCTGGCGCTGCTGCTGGAGCCGACCTGGACCACGCAGGGCGGGACGATGATCTTGGTGAGGTTGCTGTTCTTGGGCAGCAGAAGCTGGTTCTGCGGCTGGCCCTGCTTCTGGGTCTGGGGTGAGCCGGCGCCGCCAGGGCTTAGCAGGACGGTGCTCGACTTCTCGGCGTTCTTCATGCCACCGCCGACGATGCAGGGCTGGATTGCGACGGTCTGGTCGACTGCGCTCTTCGGCACGACGATCTGATTCGAGCCGGGGGGCGTGCGGGTGGAACTCTGGCGTAGGCTCGCGGTGCTGCACGGCGGCACGACCACGGTCAGCGCGCTGCTCTGCTTCGGCACGATCACCGCCCGGATGCCGGGCGCCTGTAGCGCCATCGTGACCGGATCGGGCGGCGGTGTCTTGCTCTTCGATCCCCCGCCGCAGGCGCTCAGGGCGATCGCCAGCAGTCCCGCCAGGGCCACCGCCTGGAGCACTCGTGCCTTGCTCACCGATCCCCTCCCTTGTTCACGGAGTGCGGAAACCTACCCGTTTTCATCTGCAGCGTGTTCTCGCCCCCGGCCTCGCAGGCAGCAGTCCCCTGGTTTCGCGTGCCGGACAGCGGATAAGGGGTCTGGAACTTTCCTGTCCCGCCGGAACGTGAGCGAAAGGGAGGAACAAATGGAGATTCCCAAGGACAAGATCCTCGAGCTGCTGCGCCAGCGAGGCGATCATGACAAGGCCCAGCGGGCCGATCAGGAGCTGCCCGACAAGGTCGACACGGAAAAGCACGGCGGGCTGCTCGAGCGCTTCGGCATCAACCCGCAGGAGCTGCTCGGCGGCCTCGGCGGCGGACTGCCCAAGCTCTAGCCCTGCGGCGTTCGCGCCGCCTTCGGCTGCAGCAGGGTGCAGAGGCCCGGACCGCCGGCCCGAGGCCGGCGATCTCCGCCGTCAAAAGTCGCGCCTGCCGGCGAGGTGGTCGCCGGCGTTCGGGCGAGTGAGCTCGTAGATCGCCACGCGCTGCCCGCCGTCCAGCTCGAACGAGTGGAGCGGGCCGTGCGGGATACCAAGTTGGGGGCCCGGGTCGACGCCTCGCCGCTCCAGCTCGCCGGCGGCCGCCTCCAGATCGGCCACGCGGTAGACGAGCACCGGCCGCTCCCCTCGCAGGTGGTCCGCCAGCAGCAGCTGCGGCGGTCCTGCCGCCAGCTTCAGCATCGCCACGCGTGCCCCGAAGGCCTCGATCGCGAACACCACCTCGGCCCCGAGGCCGCCCTCGAAGTGCTGCAGATCCGCAGCCACGTCGCGGCTCGGCATGTAGACGAAGTCGAGTGCCTCGAATGCCGGGGTCAGCGGGCGACCTTGATGTTCAGGTCGGTCGTGTCGAGTGCCATGAACAGCCGCAGCCACAGCAGCACGTAGGCCTCAATGCCACGGGCGGCCGAGATGTCGCCCAGGTCGATGATCGAGCGCTCGGGCCAGCCGAAGCTCGCGAGCAGCTCGCGCGCGCCGGCCTTCGCGCTCTCCTCGTCGCCGCAGATCAGCACGTCGTGGTCGCCGGGCACGCGCGCGGGGTCGACCATCACCCGGCAGCTCATCGTGTTGAGCGCCTTCACCACCATCGCCTCCGGAAAGGCACGCTGGATCTGCTCGCCGAGGCTGTCGTCGCCCATCACCGACAGCGTGGGCGGCATGCCGCCCGAGGAGTCGAGGGGGTTCGCGACGTCGATCAGCACCTTCCCGGCCAGGTTGCGCTCGCCGGCGGCGCTCAGTGCGTCGAGCGACGCGCCGCCGGCGGTGGCGTTCACGACGATCTGGCCTGCCGCCGCCGCATCCTCGAAGGTGCCGTGCGACGCCTCGCCGCCCGCCTGGCTCGCCCAGCGCGCCGCGTCCTCGTTGTCGGCGCTGCGCGATCCCATCGTGACCACGTGGCCGAGCTCGGCAAGCTTCGTGGCGAGCGCCGTGCCCACCATCCCGGTGCCGAGGACGGCCACCCTCATGCCGCCTCCGGCAGCGTGCGGCCGGCCCGGCGCTCCTGCCACACGAGGTAGGCGAGCACTCCCAGGCCGACGCCGGCGACCGTGAACACGCTCCAGCCAACCCCCTGCGTCAGCTGGGCGGCAATCGGCGCCGGGCACGAGTCCGCCACGCTCCATCCGAGCCCGAAGATCGCCGCCCCCGCGACGTGTCGCGCGCCCGGCCGCGTGACGTCCCAGGCGATC
>Ga0126310_10000456_pt1 | contig 14049 bp, 18 predicted proteins | sample Plot60_FD_92540 | JGI IMG/M metagenome (GOLD analysis project Ga0126310, IMG submission 92540) | Serpentine soil microbial communities from UC McLaughlin Reserve, CA, USA - Plot60 | ecosystem: Environmental > Terrestrial > Soil > Grasslands | place: USA: UC McLaughlin Reserve, Lake County... | reverse complement strand
TTGAATAATTGTGACTGGCTTATTGAATTTCTTTACATCTTTGTAAATTAAAATATTTGATATATCTTTATCTAGTTCTTTTAAAGCATAATCAATAGAATTTAAATTTTCATCATATTCTAACATCAATTAATTATTATCTTTTGTTAGATATAATGACTAATTTTTATTTTTGAAGTCATATCGCTACTATAATTAGCCAATTTAGCCAATATTTATTCTATAACTTTAATCTATATTAAGAGTGAAAGTTCTCTGCCATACATCGTTTTGAATTCTCTTGGTTTACAGTCTTTGAAAATTTCTTTACTGCAATATTTCATTGATTAAACTGCCATCATATCTATAATTTGTTGCAAAGCAAGTCCTTTCTATATAGGATAATATTCGCTTCTTATAGGTATTTCATTTGGAAAAACTTTTCTATCTACCAATCCAAATTTCTATCTCTTTTAGTCTAATTGATAAAGATTTGGATTAATTCTTTATATTGAATAATAAATTGATTAAATCTTATTTGCTTTTCATTGATCATATCTCTTAAAATTAAAATTGTAAATTTTTTACCTATTATTCCAAAAGTATTATTTATTGGACAACATTTAAGATTTTAGATAGTTTTTGTTTATTAATCGAGTTCAATTTATATTCTATATAGTTCATAGTGCCACTATTATATTAGTAATTATGGTTATTATGATTATAGATGGTATGGATATAGAACCATTTTTAAAAATGTATCCAAGATTTAACTTATTGTAATCAATTAGTTATTTGGTCAAAATCCTTGTTATTGATGGGATATATAATTGAACTATTTTTCATTATTACATTACCAATTGACTCTATAATTCTTGTGGAATAACCAAATGCTTTGGATATATTCAATGGATTTTCATTTGTTTCTATTATAATATTATTATCTGATAAATATAATATGATTTCAATAAAATCTTCAATATCTTTCCATTTTAATTGATATTCTGTGGCATTTTGATTCATTCCAATCCATCTTAAACTATTAAACCATTTGCCTAAAAGGTTTTGAACTATTTGTTGATTAGGGAGTCTAAAAGGAACAGATACCTGAATGATTTGATAATATTTTTGATTACTTCTTTTTTCATTTGATATTCTCTTCAATTTTGAAAAAATAATCTTTCCATTCTTTGTAGATTTGTATCCTAATTTGGTTTTATAAATCAATCCCAATTCTTTTAATCGTTTTAAAGATCTTGATAAAATTTCCTGATGCAGATTCAACCTAATCTTTAATCCATTAAATGAAAATGTGGCTATTGTGTTTTCATCTTCATTCTCAGATAAAATTTTTAGAATATCTATATCACTCTGTCGAAGATCAGTGATGGATATAGAATCTTCATATACTTTCTGTTTATCTGATGTCCCTACTAATATAGATGTAATATCATTATTTATATTTTTTTGATTTTGATTTTTAGATCTATCTACTGTTGGTATTTTTAATTTACAGATCACATTAACTATATTATTGTAAGTGTATATAAATTAGTAAGTATCTATGAATACAGTAACTAACTATCTGGTAAGTTAAATAATATAAAATTACTATCATATATTATATATTAAAAATAAAAAAGGTTATGTTGATTCTCCAATATTACTGAAATATCAAATCGTCTACCATGTCTATTTACAGATAATAAAGTTTTGTCATTTATCCTCTTCTTTTTGATTCGAAAAGGAATTGTTATTCCTAATAAAAATATTCGGTATAGTAATAATAGTTATGGATGTTGATTTTAGAATTAAACAATCTTCGATAGATGTAAATAATAAATTACAAAGAAATCTATGCATAAAAACGGAATGTTAATTCTGTTATAAATTAGTTATAGATCAATCCCTATAGTGAAAGGCAAATGTATTTATTTCATGGGAACGTAAGTCATGTAGAAATTGGTTTCGATGTAATTTACCGTATATTACGATATCTCTAGCTAACATTTGCATCCTTTGTAATAACACTTTATTCGTAACATTTCCACTTGGCCCAAAGTCTTTTTCTCCATTTATGGAGATGCCATAAGGCATACTCCATCCATAACATTGTCTTACTGCTGTGCGCATCTGATCCATTACTGTCAATCCTTTTTCATGGGAAGAACAAATATACCCAAAGAGTTTCCCTGCAAATTCGGACCAAAAATAATCTAAAAAATTCTTCATAGAACCAGCCATAGAACCATGATAATCAGGCGTGGCAAGAATAAAAGCATCGGCCCATTTTACCATTTTTTCAGCTGTTAGAATTTCTGTTTTTTTATCGTGTTCTTGATAATATAAAAATGGTAATATTGTCTGTCTTAAATCTAAAATTTGAATTTCTGCATCATAATCTGTCTTTACTATATCCAGTATTAATTTTAATGTTCTAGTGCTATTGGATTCTTTTCGCATACTAGAAGCAACTCCTAAAACATTAATTGTTTTATTTGATATCATATTAGTTTATTATCTTCTATATTTATAAGCCTAAAGTTTTACAAATTATATAATTAACCTATAAAAATAAAATTTTTAATTTTATTCTTTAATGTATTTTTTGATATGGTATTATATTCATAATTATATATCTATTATTACAAATAAGCGATGTTTAATAATTACAAAAATTCTTGTTTCTCATATTTTATTATTAATCTACAATAATATCTCCTTTAGTAGCAACATGAATAATTTCTAGTTCTTCATCAGAATCTTTATAATAAATTTCTGTCTTTCACTATCGATGCCCCAATATTTTTCTGCTATTTGTAATATAGAATAATTATATTCAAGTAATTCATAGGTTTCATTTTTTAATTTTTTTTCTTCATTTTTTTGTTTCTGCCATCTGTTCTTCTTCATTGTAAATCTTTGCTAATTCTTTTATCTTATCTTCAAATTACAAATTATTAAGCTTATTATTATATTGCAAAAAGAGATGAATCTTATCTTTTACATAGTAATCTATTACACCTTCTTTTCTCATTTTCTTTCCAATATGATCAAAAGCAAAAGATGTAACAATACTGTATGAAAAAGTCTTTGTTTAGTAAAATACTAAGTGTATATGAATTGCCATTCTTGATATTTTAAAACCTATTTTTACCACTCCAGAAAAAATCTTTATAATCTCAATTACTATTATTTTTTTTAGTTATGGACTATATGCTTTTACCATTCCCTCATTATTGTATTCAAATTTTATAAAAAGAAAATAGAAAAAATCAATAACTAGAATCTACTACTAAAATTAATTTTCAAAATTAAACTAAAGCCTTAAAATCCAAATATTAGACATGTATATATGGGACTTATAAGTAAACTAGCAGGATATTTTTTTGGGATAATAATTGTTTTAGTCGGTATTCTTTGGATTGCATCTACAATGACAATATCTGTAATATTAGTAGGATTGATTGGATTGTTAATGGTTATTGGAGGATTTAGTATTATGTATTTAGGTCATAGGTCAGGCAGAAAGAAGAAACAAGAACTTCTACAATAAATAAAATATTATGTATAAATTCATGAATATATTAAGAGGAATAGGACTAACCCTTATTCACTCTAAGTGAAGCTCTACTTTCATTATTAAAATATTCTGTTAAATAATAAATTAAAAAAGGTTAAGAGTAAAAATTTTATCTCAATGTTATATATATATTAATAGAGAGAAATGAGTAAAAATACATTCATTTTAATTTTGCTTTTAATAATTGTGTTTAAGATATTAGCATTTTCATATATATTTTCACTATTCTTCAAATAATATTATACTATTATTAGTTTCCAATAAAAATTACAATTCGGATAATTATGATTTATCCATAACAGTAATATCCAAATAAAAATACTGGTATTTTGTATATGTAGATTACTACTTTTTTATTTTGCTATAAAATATCAATAGTTATAGATAAATATTATCATTAAACTATATTAAATTAATTATTATTCTCCTAAATTCATTTCTATATATCACTATTCAGGATTTGGAAAATTTCTTAATTTTTAATACAGTATAGAATATAAATATTCTTTTATTTATTTAATATTTTAAATAGCCATATATAAAAATAGTGGTTTTAAAATGAATTTATTCTTACAAAAATTAAAAAATTTATTAAAAAAGTTAAAGGTGAATATTAAATTATTCCTTATCATTACTTTTTACTTATTACCATCGCCTCCACCAGTAAATACATCTCCTAATTTTTCTCCAATGTCTGCTAATGGATTTCCTGAATTGTTATTGGCAGGTTGTTCTCCTTGTTGCCCTCCTTGTTGCCCTCCTTGTTGTGTATTATCTGCTTGTGCTGATTGTTGTTGAAGTGATAAAACTCCCATAATTGGAGCGATTATACTTTGTAAGGAACCTTTTGCATCTGCGTGTACAAAAATTGTATCTGGAGTTTCTAAAAGGGCATGATTATGTATTGCTACTACAGTCCAATTAGTTTTTGATATTAAATTCAATACGGGTTTTAGTTCAGTTTGTAGTAGTGCAAACTCTACCATTGCCATCGCATTTTGTGTATTCGATGTAGGTGAAGAAGCATTCACTGTTGTATTATTAGAGCCAGCACCACCGCCACCATTACTACCACCGGTAGCAGTAGCAGAGGCAGGTGAATGTCCCATTATCTCAACAAGAGTATTTGCTACTAAAAATTTGTTTAATACTGTTCCATTCTGGTCTGTTATTTGAGGAGAATGTCTCATAATGGAGATATCACAAATTTCTTTATGGGGATTTTGAATTGGAAATGCATTTGAACCAATTTGAGAAGCAATAGATTTACAATCTATAGGAGAAGACGCAGCTGTAGATTCTGATGATGATGATGTTTGTTGAGTATCTGTATTTTGTCCATAACCTTCTTGTAGTAAAGGAATGAAAGTAGTTACTGCTATTAGTGATAACAGTATTAATAATGTTAAAGTCATTGCTATTTTTATTGTTACAAAATATATAACAATATTAGATAAAATTACTCTATAATAAAAAAGTTATGAGTAAGTGAAAAAGATATAAAATTATTAATAATTAGAATACTTCCCCATAGTTTAACAACTAATTAGAAAAATTCTAAATACTATGAAGTACACAATATATATTGAATTAATCTTTTTGATTGCTTTGATCATTTGAGGATATAACCAATCTTTTTCTTCTTTTGCAATTCGTGGATCTGAAAGAAAGAAATCACCTCTTATAATAACTAATTTGGAATTGAATTTCTTTATCTCTTTTTCAAGATCAACTATCAAAAAATGTGCTAATTGATAAATTGTAAAGATTCTTTTTACTATTGTATGTTTTAATACAATATCTGCCATTTGGTATTTTTTATCTGCTATTTCTACTATATTGTAAAATTCTAATTTATCATCAGCAACTAATATAAAAGCGTTAGATGATTCTAATCCGCCATGTCTTTTAGGTAAAAGACCTCTTGTAATAGTATCACAAACTAAATCTTGATGGGATATAACAAAACAAATTTTTATCTCCTATCATTAATTCTATCTTTTTATTCTTGAATGTTTCAATTGAAAACTTGTCAACTAAAAGTGCATGCGCCGTTATAAATTTTGGAATATTAATTTGACTTAATCCATTTTCATTCAATCAGATTAAAAGAAAAAAACAGTATTATAAATTCTGTAAAGACAGTGGAAGACAGAGGGAGAGAGGTAGAAAATTTAATGAGTTTAAATTAGAGTCGTTAAATAATTACCAAAGATTTAGTATAATATGCTAATCAATACAATACAGAAAGTTTACAAAATAGCAGATATATTAATAATAAATATTAAAGAGAAATAATAAATGAAATAGATTAAAACTTTAATAAGAAATATGATTTTTAATGCTGCATCATTGTCATTAACTCTTTACACTATCATATGTTACAGTATCATAATTCATCATTGTTTTGACAGAGTCGTTAGATGAACCAAGTCATATTCACTAATTAATGCTCCAAAGATGAACATGGTTTACTTTAATTGAAAATTAATCAATGTTAAAATAAATTGGTTTTAATATATTAAGGACAAAGTAATAAATGAAATTTAATTGTCTAGAAAACCTTAATTTTATCCTTCAAGTAAAACTATTATGAGTACTGAGGAAAACATGCGTTTGATGAAAACGCTAGATGATGCCTGGAATTCGCAAGATTGGGATACTTTTAATCAACGTCATATAGAGGATGTTACTGTATACTGGCCAGGCCAATCTGAACCAACAAGAGGAATAAAGGAACACCAAAAAGAAGCAGAGATGTTTTTCAAAGCATTTCCTGATAACCATATTGAAAACAATCCATATAAGGTAATCTTCGGTCAAGGAGAATGGACTTGTTCGATTGCTAATTTTAGTGGTACACATACAAGATCGATGGTTGGTGAAGATGGAAAAACTATTTCTCCAACAAATAAAAAATTCCAGATTGAATTCTGTACAGTAGCTCATTGGGAGAATGGACAAATAATAGAGGAGAAACTTTTTTATGACTTAGTTGGAATGATGAGACAGCTAGGTTGGATACAGTAAATAAATAGATGATCGTTAAGTACCATAATATTTTTCTTTAATTTTTACAATCTGGATAAAAAAGTTTTAGAAATGTGACCAAATAATAGAATGTTGTTATTTATATCATAGATCATTTGTACGTCAATACATATTATAATTTAGTGGATATTATTCAAGTCATTTTAATGAACAACCCTTTTATAATTCCTTAATCGAATAGAAGATATTGTGATGTTGATTCTCTCATTGGATTTCAACTCAGATGTATTTATTCATCTACTATGTAGTGCAATTTTTTTTAATATCGTTAAACTATTAGTGATAAGAGAGTAAATCCGACTTAATGTTAATGTATAATAAGTTGATATGTTACTATGCAGGCTATTACAATTAAATTATATTAAATCAATATATATGATCAATAACATTTTCTTGATATAACAATATGAATACAGATAATAAAGATAAGTCAAAAGTACGAAGAGGAGGATCAAGAGCTGTTGAAGATATTACTGATATAAATGATGCTGGAGGAGAAGTTAGAAAAACATCAATGGAAGGGAAGGCATTAGGTAGAGAAGGAAAAGAGAAATTTCTAGATCAACAAAGACAACAGTTAGAAAATACAACATCCACTATTTCAGAAACAACCAATAATATTAATGACAATATCAATCAATATCAAGAAACAAACAGAGCAATTCTTGACCAAAATGTTGATACAGCAAACAGATATCAACAAGAAACTATCAACACAATGCAATCAAACTTAAACAATTATGTAGAATTTCAAAAGAATCTTCTTAATAGTTTTCAATCAGTATTTTCAAGATTTCTTAACGATACGTCAAAATCTTACTTGTGCAATTTTTCATCTCCACAACGATATACAGATGCATATAATAAGACGAATCAAACTATTACAGATAATACAATAAACTATACACAAAGAGTAAATAACTTTGCATTGACATCTACAGAATCTTTTAACAAATCAATAGAAATTACACAAAAATACTATAATGAGTCTATTCAAAACTACTTTAACTTTGTAAACAAAATCAGAAGAACTTATTTCAACCGATAAATTTTTTTATTTAACTTAGGATGATATTAAAAATAACAAATATTTTAGTAATTACTTAACTTCTTTTTCAAAATCCAAAGTTATTTTTAAGTAAAGAGTATAGCATATGTCAGAATTCACATAGACGTAGATGAAAGCATACTGGATTTACTAAAAGATTAAAGAGATTCATTAATAGAAATTAGTTTATTTTTTATTATTTCCTTTTTCTTTTTCTTCTCCTTCTTTTTTTTCTCCATCTTTTGCTTTCTTTGAAAATATCTTATCAGGTATTTTCCAGCCCAGTTTAATCATATATGGCGAAATAAATGTAGTAATTATAGTCATTGCTCCTATCATTGGAAGAAGAAATGCACTTGTAAGACCTGTATCCGTTCCTCCTTTTGCAACAACGAGTGCTAATTCTCCACCTGAAGAAGATAGTCCAAATGATGCTTTCATAGAAGTTGACGAACTAAATCCTTGAGACTTTGCTGAAACAAAAACCGTAAGAAATTTAGCAGCGATCGATACTATTACCAAGATCGCGGCAGGAATAATAAATATTATTAGCAATGACATGTCCATGAGTGCACCAACAGATACAAAAAATATTGCTCCAAACATATCTCTAATCGGAGTTGCTAAAATTCTTGTAACTGCATGAACTTTTGATTCTGCTATCAGAACTCCTGCAAAAAAAGCACCTGTTGCTACAGATATTCCAATTTGATAAGAGAGAAAAGATAAACCAAATGCAAGTCCCAAAACTACTAGTAATAGTACTTCATGTTGATGGAATTTGCCTATAAAATTAATTAGTTTTGGTATTGTTTTTGATCCTAATAATAAGACACCAAAAATAAATGTCAAGGTTATACTAATAGATATTAAAATATCAACAATAGAGAGGTCACCGGATGTACTAACAGATTGTAATACTGCCAGCATAGAGATAATAATAATATCTTCCATTATTGCTACTCCTAAAATTATATAAGATGCTTCTTCTTTGATTATGTCTAGTTCTTCTAATACTTTCATAATAATAACCGTACTTGTAACAGAAATTGCAAGTGCAACAAATGCGGAATCAAAAAGTGAGAAATGTAGAATAAAGAAACTTACAGAAAAACCAATGGAAAATGTTCCCAATGCTTCTGATAATGCTATTACTAATGCTTTCTTTCCTATTCTTCGAAGTTTTTCTATAGGAAATTCCATACCAACAACAAACAACAAAAGAATGATACCCATTTCTGCAAACAAATTCAAGACGTCTTGATTTAATATTAGACTAAATGGTGGAGTATGTGGACCTATGATTATTCCTGCAATAATATAACCAATAACTAATGGTTGTTTTAATTTATATGAAATAAATGCCATGGCAGACGCAATAATCATTATAACGGAAAAATCCTGGATAATTTGCCCTATTGCAATCTCCGTTATCATTATTATAATTATTTAAAGAATAAAGAGTATAATAACCAAATGAAACAGATATACGATTTAGAAAGTATATTATATATAATATTATAAGACCCAAAGTTAAAGAGTGAATTCAAAATATGATAAACAAAATATGATAAAATAGAAAATAGTAATTATTTTATATGTTTATCTTTATAAAATTCCAAGGCTGAATATTTACATGTCTATTATTGTCCAACCTGATGATATAACTAAGGCTAAAGTAGTGTATTTGATACTTAATAAAAAAACAGAAGAGGCGTTACAAAATTTGAGCAGATTCTATAAAGTTACACCACCTGAAATAGCTGTTGGAACCATAAAAGGGAAAAGAAGAACTGTATATGCAGTCTATGTTCAAAGAGAAAGCAAGATTTATTGTATAAACTCTGACATATTTTATAATCCATTTATAGTATTACACGAGTTTTATCATCATATACGTACAAAAGGTGGCATCCACAGAGGTTCAGAGAAATATGCTAATATATATGCAAAAAGTTTCATTGACTCTTATAAAAAAATAGTTGCACAACTAATGTCCCAAAATAATAAACAGTAAAACATTTATTTTGTTAAAAGTTAGGTAGGTTTTTTTTGTTCAGACCAATATAATTTATTATTCTTTCCACACTCATTGCATTTATGTAATGTTTCGATATCATCTCTATTAATTTTATGTTTATTTGTTTTTGTATGTATATCATCTGGTTTTACAGCAGTAAATTCAGCTCCACAATAAATACAACTAAAATATTTAACTGTATTAGATGGCATGAGAATTCTAATTATCTTATTAATCTAAAAAATGTATCACTTAAGGCTACTAAAAATAGCAGAATGAGATAGTGGGAAAAGCAATGCAGAAGAGTATGGTAGAAGAAATATTGAAGAAGGTATTATAATTCTTTTGCGAATAACACCTACAAGAATAATTACAGAAAAAGATCTAGATGGTTTGGCTTATTATAAATAAGATAATGTTTTTAGTAAACCTGATCTTTCATCTTCATTATCATGTCATTACAATTAATTCAGATAGCTTTTATTCGTCTGAACGGATGAAAAGTAAAAGTTATTTTATTTTGTAGTTGAAATATTCTAAAAAAGTAGAAAATATCGCATCAGGCTGGCTTTCTTTTTTTCTTAGAAGCATCAACTTGGCCAAGGTAATCGCTGAGAGACTTAATCATGGGACCCATCTTATAGACATTAGGCATAACATCTACATGAATATAGTTCTCTTCTAGAGCTTTCATTGTAGAAGGTCCAACTGCAACCACTATGATGTGCTTGTTAAGGTAGTATTGCAACGGTTCCCTTAGGTCATAGGCTTCTGCTATCTTGAAGAGGTCTCGGACAGAAGGGGGACTTGTAAATGTTATTGCATCTACAAGTCCCTTGCCTATATCTTCTATGAGCTTGACCACCTTTGCTTCATCAGGTGGTATAGACTTGAAGCCCATCATTTCAAGTATTCGGGCTCCACTCTCCTTAAGATCAAGTGAGTATCTATAGGTTGATGACTCGAAGACTTGGGCTCCCAGTGCATGAAGCTCATTTTTTAGTAGAGGAGAATAGGATCCATGCCAGAGGACCGCGACATTTTTACCAGCCAGACTGAAACTCTTGAGCAGTTTAGTTATTCCTTCTGCTGTATTCTCCTCTGGCATTATATCTGTCTTGATTCCATGGTTTGTCAAGGCAATCTTAGGCTTCAAACTTCTAGCGATGACGGTTGTATGCTGCAAAGCTTCTACAAACCTCTTTTCTATTCCTAGGTTTTTAGCCGTATCCATAAGAGAGTATACTGCTGGACCAGTCATGAAGACCACATAGTCAACTCTCTCTTTTAATATCTTGTTTATGAACAACTCAGTTTCCTTAGAGATGTCCTGCCTCGCCTCTATGCCCACTGTTGGTGCAAAATAAGGTTTACCAGCGAAGCTGGTTATCAAATGGGCTAGCTCTGATGCTCTACGACTTCCTGTTATGACAACTGTCAAACCTGCAAGTGACGTAATCCATCACCTTTTGTAAAGTCTAATGTCAAAAAAGTTTTTGTCATGTTGGTACATAATTTCTTGCATGACGATATATTATTATTATTATTATTAGTTATATATGAATAAATTATATAGTAATTATTTAAATATAAATATTGTATAACCAAATAAAAATAACAAATATTAGGTTGTAGACATCTTTCCATAGAACAATATATTATTAGAGAGTATCAATTTTTAATTACTTTATTTGTAATATACGGATCATGTTGACGATAATTTTATTGTCTACAATGTAAAAAACATTATATAAATTATATATTGATCGAGGTTATTTGTTATGATAATAATTTATTTTTGCAATTTTTGCAAAAGGTTCTGTTTTTGAAATCAGTATCATATAGGGATTATTAAAATACATGACATATCTTTTATTATTGCAATGAAACAAACTGAAAGAATATTCTAGTTCATGTATTGCTTCTTTTGTAATTCCATCATTAAACATCAATGCATCGTGTTAAAGATTATTAAAAGTCTGGTCTTAATCTAGGAAGATATATTGCCGCAATGCATCCTCTTAAATGGGTTTCCAAATATAAAATTTAATTCTCCAGAATATGCACCCATATCACAAATAACTAGAATCTTAATTTCTATTGTAGGTTTGATTTTTTCTAAAATCCAATGCAATAAGTTAGAGGATTTAAGTTTATTTCTTTGTCTATTAATAAAATTATAAGTATCTACTTTTAATATTGGAGCAATAGTAACATTAATGTCATTAAATTGTGAAGATATGAAATCATATAATAACTTAATATTGTTATCAATGTCTTTTTGGATAGGTTGTATAATATTTTGCATGTATATTGTATTAAAGTTATATTTTATAATATTTATAAAATTAAGAGTATATAAGATATATACCGTAGCTATCTTCACATATATTGACAAAAAATTATATAGTTAGAAATGAAGTTATTAAAAAAACTATTATATCTAGTCACATATAATTAAAGAATTAAATATAACCAAATTATTATAAAAAAACGATTATTTATATGGCAGAGGCTACAAATAAAAGTATAACAATAGATAAGGAAAATAAATGATCCATAAAAATCTAATTTAATAATTTATCTAAACCGTTTTAACTCTTGTTTTTAATAAACTGAGTTATCAATTGTTTGAAAATGATATCAGGATTTTCTTGAATTTCTATTCTTAATTTTAACTCTTTGCTATAAACACGGATAAAAAGATTTTTTGCCACTTTCCAACTACAATGAAATTTTTCACTAGAATATTCTGTTAGTGAATCAGTATTTAGATGCCACAAAGTTATTTTCCATTCATCTCTATTTGGTATTGTTATTTCTATCGATTGCATTTTATTTTGTTAGTTTTATTTATAGAATCATTGTTTTTGTATTTCAAAACACTTAAAACAAATAAATAAATCCATTTTAGAGGCTTAATATGTTAAAATTATTTGATAAAGATAAACTTCCTATGGATAATCCAAAAGCGATGTTTTTAGTTGCTATAATTATATTTTTTATAGTTGGAACTGGAATATGTGTAGTGTCTAGTGATTTAAGCACAATTGTTTTTGCAACTGCAGATATAAACAACAATAATAACGCCTCCTCTTCATCTTCAATTCTTCATAATAGTAGCTACACTTTTGTAGAACAAAAGACAGTTATGTCCCAACCCGCTCCTGTAAGGCACCCTGGACAACCATCTCATGAGGTAGTATTTGCTCTTCCTTTAAGAGATGATGGAAGGGTTTGGTCAGGAACTGTAACATTTACTGCAAGTAAACCAATAGAAGCAGAGATTCTTCATACTTATGCTCCAGAACAGAAACCAGATTCATTACATGGTGAACCATATCATGCAATATTGCCAGGTAATAAGAGTATTGCCATTACTCATCTGAGGGATATAATTGATGTACCTATAGAAATAAATGGTACTGGAATAAGTTCTGGTTCCTTTAATTTTGTAGGAAATGCACTAGTTTTTCATAAAACAAATGGTGAACCATTTACTGTAACATATACTATTGATGCAAAGGTTAAAGATATTGATATTATAAATGATTAAGTATTGGTTAAAATACTCTTTTATTTTCTTTTATAAAGGTTAAAAGAAGACCACTAGGATTTGAACCCTTTGAAGTGATGATCAGGTATTATTGAAGCTATATTATATACATCAAAAGTTGTAGGTGGAGGAAGATCTGATTTAATAATAACTGCAATGAACAATTGGATATTACAGGTATGCAAGTTGTTTCCTTGTCTTTTCCTAAATTTACTCTAAAGATAGTACAATTAAAATATTTCAATATAACTTTATTCAAAAATATATATTCATCGAAATTAAAGATGAAGATCAGAACACGTAAGATTAGATAAGATAATTAATATATATTATTCATCTATATAAGATAATAGTAGGCATTGGTACATAGGTGATTATTACCCCGATAAGTATAGAGATAAAATCAAATACTTTTGGAAGATTTGTTATATTGTAAAAACTATAACATTATCGCATACCAATGAGTTAGATCATTACCCTAGATTGGGTATTAAAGATCCTCAAGGGGAATTCATTGCCGTATCTTCTATAGAAATAGTGAATAAATAAAAAAGAGGAAATAATAAATAATATTGATGAAAAGGAGAGTTAATTAGCAACATCTGATATGAAAAAGAGATTTTATTTTAGGCGAGACGTTTCTGAGAACAATACTAAAAATCCACACTATAGTAATAGTACTATTGTAGAATCTTCATATTTCTATAAGCGCCTAATAAATAGATTTTTAGGTGGTTGTATATTAGTTAGTGCTGGTATTTTACTAGCTGAAAGTGGTGGCAGTTGGGATATAACAAATCATCTTTTAAATA
>Ga0126310_10000455_pt1 | contig 14055 bp, 12 predicted proteins | sample Plot60_FD_92540 | JGI IMG/M metagenome (GOLD analysis project Ga0126310, IMG submission 92540) | Serpentine soil microbial communities from UC McLaughlin Reserve, CA, USA - Plot60 | ecosystem: Environmental > Terrestrial > Soil > Grasslands | place: USA: UC McLaughlin Reserve, Lake County... | reverse complement strand
CATCTTTAAGCACGGAGACAAATTCTATATGCTCACAAACCATCCTGAAGGAAAGCATTGGAATGAGTATCTAAGCGGCCCCAGATACATTAGCAGGCTAGATAACTTTCCGTACTCTGATATACATGAATTAGACTATCATATAAAACATATACTGAGGAGATTTAGAGGCACACCAGTTGGCGAAGCATCAGGATTAGGAATACATGGAGGCCATTGTGTTAGGATTGATGACGAGTTAAAAGATATATCATTACCGATAGCCGTTAGTTCATATCTACTCTATTCAACAGCTTAGTGAAGATTTATTATTATACTTTATACGAAGATGGTGATAGTAAGGACAATACTACTTCTGCCGATGTTAAATTTAATAAATTACCCTTGTTAGTGTAGTAACTGTGTTTTCATATTAAATTGCTTGATATAAAAAAGATATAATAGACATTCAGCATATAGATCACTCCTTCTAATGAAAGTTGAACCCGATCGTGTTGGAGGCTTTCCTTTCCGCAGGTCAAATCCAGAAGAAAGAAAAAAGGATTTCTCAGAAGTGCAACAGCCTTACACAGAAGAAGAAGTTATGAGAGAGGCAGATCGCTGTCTGTTATGTGGAACCCCGGTTTGTATAGATGCCTGTCCTGTTCTTTTGGATGTTAGGGGAATGAATGAAGCCGTTGCAAGGGGCGATTTTAAGAAAGCGTATGAACGCATCAGGGAGACAAACCCGCTTCTTGGTGTAACTGGCAGATGCTGTCCACAACTACAGGGTCTATGCGAGGATGCTTGTGTTTTGCGTTGGAGCGGTCAACCTATTGGAATTGGGCTTATTCAAAGATATGTCGCAGATTGGGAGCGCAGACAGCATGAACAACAAGAGCATGAACAACAAGAACAATCAGACCTTTCGGTTTCAATTTTACCCAATACCGGAAAAAAGATAGCCGTTATTGGTGCAGGACCAGCTGGTCTAGCTGCAGCAGAACTTCTCAGAAGATACGGCCATGATGTAGTCATATATGAAGAATTATCCACACCTGGTGGAACTGCTTGGTATGGGATTCCAGACTATCATCTTCCGAAGAATGTATTGCTTTATGAAATAGATAGAATAAAAGGAATGGGTATTGAAATAAAGACAGGCTTCAAAGTTGGCAAGGATATTACGCTTTCTCAACTTGTAGATAATGGTAATGATGCAATACTTATAGCCACAGGTTCAAAGGATACTGTCAAATTAGATACTCCAGGAGTTGATCTTAAAGGAATCTATGATGGTTATCAATTCCTAGAAAGTGTATACGTTAACGGTATAGATAACTATCTAAAGAATGAAAATAATTCAAACACGTACAGACTTGGGAAGGAAGTCATTGTAATTGGAGGAGGAGACACAGCACTTGATTGTGCTAGAACCGCATTGAGGTTGACCAAAGGAAACATTACTATCGTATACAGGAGAACAGAAAATGATATGCCTGCTGACCCTATAATGTTAGAAGAAGCAAAGGAAGAGGGCGTAAAGTTCATGTTCCTTGCAGAACCCAAGTCATATGAAGGAGATTCAAATGGATATGTCGTAACAACAACAATGAACTCTATGCAGCTTGGAGCGCCCGATCAGAGTGGAAGAAAGAGTCCGGAGCCGATCCCTGGTAAGGAATTTAGTTTAGAATGCTCAAGCGTTCTGCTTGCTGTAGGAAGAGAACCGAATTCTTTTCTTCAGAACAAGATGGGCATAAAGAAAGGTAAGAAAAACTCAATAGCAATTAATAACCAGTACAAAACATCTATGAAGGGAGTATTTGCTGCAGGGGATGTAACGACAGGAGAAACCCTAGTAGTAAAGGCAATGAGTTCTGGAAGAGAAGCAGCAGAAAGAGTCCATGAATATCTGATGAATTTAGAAGAAAATCATATGTCGTTCTATGAGAGGTACTATATCCAAAACTCGTATGACAGAATGTTTGAAGGTAGTAAGACAGGACCACCGCCGGAGTAAGTTACATACATATGACACAAGCGAGATCTAAAAAGAGATCAATCCTGTTGCAGTATTAGTAGTCATAGGTTTGCCGTACACAGTAGAATAGGATATATCACGTATTAAAAAGGAAGAGAAAGAGACAAAAAGATTTCTAACGACTGGTAGACTTGCTAAAGTGGGCAGTGGTAGTTCCTCACTTATTAACGGCATTCCAACTCCATGATAAAGAAAGAAAGATGAGTACTACTAATGGATAGGAATGAAGACAAAGCCAGATATCACAATAGCGTTAAAGTTGAGGGGGCAAGCCAAACAGCAGCTGACTTCATAGCTATGTAATTCAATTTCTCAGTTAAGGTGCATCCTATGTTATAGTAGTACTAATGGTATAGAGCAATAACAATTATCTGACTAATGCTCTACACCAAATGCTATTTTGACAGCTGTATGGTATTCAGTAATATTTCCAGTATTTGGGTCTATTTTTGCACTCATATCTGTAACCTCAATACGTGTTATCCCATGTATTGTCTTCTTGGCCTCATCTAATGCAACTTGAGCTGCATCTTGCCAGCTTTTATCAGAATTGCCAATTACCTCTAATACTTTTGCAATATGTGTCATTATACATACTGACTGAATTCACTTATGGCTTTAACCAGTCCCAGTTGCTTGACTACCAACTAAAATGATAAAGCTAAGTATTTCGCAGTATCAAGCATAAAAATGGAACGCCCCCTAAAACATTTGAGCTCAGATATGGAACAGCAAAATCAAGTGCAATGGAGAAGAGATAAAATACAAGAGCTTTGCAGCAAGGATACAGCCAAAGAGAGATAGCAGGAATATTGCTATTATTATATACTCTTCTAAACCCACTTTGAAGCTTAAAGAATCTATAAGTATCAAACTATACAAACTCAATGCAAAAAATGAATAGAATCTTTAGAATATTTTTCCATGGCTATTTTTATGGAGAGAATTGGTACTACTTTTTGAATTGATTCTTTGTCAGAATCAACATCTACTCCATCATCACCATCAAATACAGGTTCTGAGAGAACTACTAAGCTAATATATGGTATTGACAATGTAATAAATACAGAAGTACAATTTTTCTCCAATGCAAGAAAAAGAATCGATACATCTATGAATTATACACGTCCAGAATTAGCAATTGTACTTGAGCCAATAAGGAATGCTTTTCTTGATGCTAAAAGTAGGTATGTTAGGCTAAGATATATTACTGAAATCACGAAAGACAATATTTCTTATTGCAAAGAGCTGATGACAATAGTAGATGAGCTAAGACATCTGGAAGGGATAAAAGGGAATTTTATGTTAAGTGAAACAGAATATCTTTCACCTGTTGTTTTATTTGAAAAAGGGAAAGTAGCATCACAGATTATACACAGTAATTTAAAAGAAATTGTAGAACAGCAGCAATATTTTTTTGATACTATATGGAATAAGGCAATACCTGCAAAAGATAGGATTTATGAACTTGAACATGGATTTGAATCACGTTTTATAGAAACTATTAGAGACCCTGTCGAAATACAGACGATTGGTTTTAACTACATACAATCTGCCACAGAAGAAATACTAATAATATTTTCAACGGCTAATGCGTTTTATCGTCAACTTATTGTAGCAGGAGGAATGCGATTATGCGAAGAAGCAGCATCAGAGCGAAATGTCAAGATTAGAATTCTAACACCTAAAGATGATAGAATAGATAGGATAGTGCAAGAGCTTTTGGAAGAACGGCAGCAACAAAGAAGGAGGATTGATATTAGATATATTGAATCAGAGCTACAAACTAAGGTTACAGTTCTTGTAGTAGATAAAAAATTCTCTTTGTCTGTAGAATTAAAGGATGATTCAAAAAATACTTCTGTAGAAGCAATAGGTCTTGCAACATATTCCAATAGCACGCCAACTGTGTTATCCTATACTTCTATATTTGAAAGCCTATGGACTCAAACTGAATTATACGAACAACTAAAGATACATGATAAAATGCAAAAGGAATTCATTGATATAGCAGCTCATGAGCTACGTACTCCTATACAGCCTATACTTGGGTTATCCCAAGTTCTTCAATCTAAAATAAAAAATAACAATACCATAGAGTATCAGGAATTAGTAGATACAATTTCTAGGAATGCCAAACGGCTGCAGCAGCTTACTGAAAATATACTGGATGTTACAAAAATTGAAAGTAGGACTTTAAAGCTAAACAAAGAGAAGTTTAACATCAATGAAAAGATAAGAAATGTTATAAATGATATAAAATCAAAAGATGATGAAGTAGAGATAAGCTTTGATGAGCCAAAAGTGGATCCTATAGTTGTAGAAGCAGATAAAATCAGAATTTATGAAGTCATGTCAAATCTGTTGACTAATGCTGTAAAGTCTACAAAGAAAAGTATCGGTAACTATGGTAGTGGTAATGATAGTGTTGAAGATGATGTCAATAATATCACTATAATGGTGTTTACAGCTATAAAGAAGCACAACAACAATACCTATAAAGAAGACAATATTACTCATGATGAAATTATTATTAGCATTAAAGACAGAGGCACTGGTATCGATCCCGACATACAGGATAAATTATTTTCTAAATTTGTTACAAAGTCAGAGACAGGCTCAGGATTGGGATTATATATTTCCAAAGGTATTGTAGAAGCTCATAGTGGTAAAATTTGGGCTTATAATAATAATGATGGCAAAGGAGCTACATTTGGCTTCAGTTTACCAATTGTAAATAAATAGTAGATTTAGATAGCATGTGGAATATTCTTTGCAAGATCCTTGTAAGACTTACTTTCTGCATTAGAAGATAACATTTTTGAATAGCAAGAGTTAAAGCTTTCAATAAAGATATCGTAGGCGTAATCATGCAACACTCGAAAAATTTGAGCATAGAAGAATGCAACAAATGAGCACAAATATGCAACAACAGATTGAATGGCGTAGAGCCAAAGTTATGGAATTGTTAAGCAAAGGTGAGAGCAATCAGTCAGAAATGGCAAGGATATTGCAAGTTGACAAGTCAATCATATGCAGGGATATTGCATACTTAAGACTCCAAGCTAAAGAGAACATCAAAAAATACATTGACGTAAGACTACCAGAAGAATATGAGAAGTGTCTTGTTGGGCTAACTGCAATACTAAGAGAAGCATGGAATACAGCAGCAAATACAGAAGATAAAAGAGGAAAGATACAGGCATTGTCATTAGCTAAAGAGTGCTATTCAATGAAACTAGACTTGCTTACTAATGCTACTGTAGTTGATGATGCAATTAGGTTTGTATCTCAGAAATCCATAGCCAAGATACAATTATTCCCTCCTACTATTCATAATAAAGCAGAGAAGGAATCAGAAGAATCTGATTACAACGGAGATAAAGTCCAGCTAGAAGATGAAAAACAAAAAGAGAAAATAGAAGAAATAACAACTACAACAAACCATGTTTTCTGAACTCACCAGATGGTTTAAAGCAATAACAAGGAATCAAGTTTTCTGACAATGAATTATGAAATCTACTTGCGTATGTTGACTATTTACAATTTTCTGGTGGCACATGACAAGACTTATTGCGTAGGATAAATAATATACTCAAGGGAATGGTACTGATAATATGAATGGCGTCTTATTATCTTTTGTAGCTGTAGTTGAATGGCTAGGATCGCTTAAGTTTTGCTGATAATGACTAGTACAAGTTGTTCCTTGTTCACATGGTGACGTTGTTATCGGCGGTGGCAGTGATATGATTGTCTTATCTGGTTGGACAACTGGTCTAGATCCTTGTTCTCCTTTCCCTGCTTTTGGCGGTTCTTCTGGCTTGAATTTGTTATTTGTATTTTCATCGCTGCCATCATTTACTGCATGGTCATTCTTTTTATTGATACTATTAACTTCATCGTTTGAGCTATCTAGTGAACTTTTAGTGTCTGAATCACTAGTACTACCATGAGCACCACTACCGCTTTTACCACTACTACCAACAGTAGCTCCTATGCTAATAGCTTTAGAAGATTCGTTAGGCTCTTTCGCATAAGCATCTATATCAATAACTATATTGCCTTTCAAAATACATATAGATGTCAAACAAAATGCTAGTGTTGGAACAAGAAATACTGTAAGAAAACTACTGGTGCTAGCACTTCTTTTTTTCATTTTCCTATTATTCAGGAGCTCTATTTGCGTTAATATTTAAGCATAACTAGTAAGCAATTAACGATCTTTGTAATTATTGGCTAGCAATTTACATTTCTTATAGACTCAAACGACTTGTTCTTGAAATACATATAGACTATGATTATGTTACGGATGTAAGACTAGAAGTAATGCAGTAAAAACAAACCCGAAATGGATAAATAAGAAAAAAGGATGAACGTCGCTTGTATGCGTATTCGACAGTTAACGTTATTGTTTGTTACTTAACTTTATCATCGATTCTTAGCTGCGTGGACTATTACTGTCAGAGTTGTCATTATTACCACCACCAGTACTGCTACTGCTGCCACTAGTATCAGTGTTGTAAATCGGATTGAAGCAACTTCTTACTTCCTTTTCTGTAGCATATCCTTTTGTTCCCTCTGCATCGGAAAGACAGTTCTGGAAGTTTTTATAGTCATTACGAGCCGATGATGAGCCGCCGCCACTACTAGTACCACTACTTTGTCCTAAGCTTGCCAACACAGGGTTTGATAGAATGCTTGGCAGTACAAGAATGGTTGCAGCAGCAATTACTGCTACTATTGACATTATTTTACTTGTTTTATTCATTGCTTTGTTGACGTAATTCTATACTGGTCTAATTAAGTTGTTGGCTCAATCTTTTATTACTTGTTGTTCATATAATTTTGTCAATCCCATTTTTAGAGTTTTTAGAATCTCAAACGGTGAAGTAATAAATTATCAAACATAGAAAAAGCTAAAGCTATGATTGTTACATATGTGCATGTAATAGCTGATTGACCTTCAAAGACCTAAAGAAAATAGTTAGCTTAACAACACAGCAGCAATCCCGATTTACCGAGAAGTTGCGTAATAAGCCGTTTTGGATTTGGAATATTGAAAAACACAAACAAGAAGACATAAGGACAAACGGACTTTGCTGTTTTAATCATATTATTGGACTACCTCAAAAGGATGAAAATGATAAACCATTCTACGAATATGAGCAAATTATATTTGATTCTTTAGCTACCCAAGATGGTAATGCTAACAAACACCTCTGGATAAAGAAAGCAACAGGTTTAGGTGTATCCGAATTCATGTTGAGGTTTATGGCCTGGCTTTGCTTAAAGGATAACGCATTATCAGGCTTGCAGATGTGTATAGTCACAGGGCCTAGAATAGATTTAGCTATTGCTCTGATTGACAGAATGAAAAAACTGTTTGCAAGTAGTAGCAAGGGTATTGCCGCTGCTACTGCATTTTCTACAAAAGAGACAGTAATAGAACTAAATAATGTAAAGATAGAAGCATTTCCATTACATCATTTAGATGCAATGCGTGGCTTACCTAACGTTTCCTTCATATTATTAAATGAAGCTGACTTCTTTCCACCGGGACAGCAGCAAGATGCTAAAGATGTTAGTGAGAGATACATTGCAAAATCAAATCCATATATTGTGATGGTTTCAACTCCTAATACTCCTGATAGTTTGTTTGAGAGAATAGAGAAAGAGTCAGAAGATGCCTGTCTTTATAAAGGATATTTCTTGACAATACTTATGGTATTGGTAAGATATACACTTCAAAGGAAATAGAGAAAGCAAAGACTTCTCCGAGTTTTGAGCGAGAGTATAATCTCAAATATCTAGGCAAGATAGGGAATGTATTTCACACAAAAGATATTGAAGCAGCAATAGAGAAAGGGAGGCAATATGATCCTGATGCTTTTAATTCATCATATTTTACTTCGAAATCCATGGGTATAGACCCTGCTTGGGGCAGTTCAGCATTTGATATAGTAACGCAGTGGATAGATAATCACATACAGGTATTGCATGCAGAGGAGTATCATAGACCCGACTATAATGAAATGCTATCTACTGCGTACTCATTGATGAGTAAATATGATGTAGACAAAGATACATTGATGGTGCCAATCCTTCCTTTATCAGATCGTTAAAGCTGCAGATAGGTGAAGATGCAGATTATGATAAATTGCCAGATACAAATCAGAAGGATTAGGTGACAACTGGGGTGAATATATGAGGATAGTTCCTGTTAACTTCAACAAAGAGCACAAAGCAATGCTAGGACACTGTAAAATGATATTAGAACAGGAACCTGGAAAAATTGCTATCAATCCTGACAAATTTGATAAACTCATTACTGCATTAAGAACTGCTGTGGATAATGATGGAACATTAGACAAGGAGTCCACATCATATAATGATATATTTGATGCATTTAGATTAGCTTTGAAGTTTTATCATTTTGAAGAGAGAATTGATTAAGGTCAGTCGCCTGTCGCCATTACAAGGACTCCTCACGCCTGTCAGAAATCCCCATTTATTTATCAGTCCCGCTATCACCTCATGATTATTATTACTAGAAGAAGATGCTTGCTTGTGTAATTTGGAATAACGTTTGACCGAATTCCATAATAATGTTACAGACGAATCATACAATAACATAACTAATCCCGAACCCGATTATAACACAGGAATCTAGATTGCCATATAGATGCTATTACTGCAATTATGGTGCAGACAATAAAGACTACTATCAGCATCATACAATCAGCACGCACGGCTTACGACATCCTTGTTATCCTAGCAGCGCCGACATTGAGAAGCTAAAGCTAATGCCAGTCTACTTGTAAATATATATTGCTATATAGTAATACCAACAAATCGGAAATTTGAATTAGTTAAATTAAAAAACCTGTATCATAACAATAATTAAAATCACATTGCATATAAAGAATAGATCTTGTAACAGAAAGAGGAACTCCATAATTATTCCAATATTTATATTATCATCGGCAATGTTTACCTTGCTACTATCATCAACAATGGTCGCCAGGGGCCAAACTGCGACAACTGCTACTGGCTCTCCACCATTAGTATCAACACGTAGTAATTTTAACCGTGGTACAGGAGAATTGCTTCGAGGACACAATTCAACTGACTATAAGGCTATGAATGTTCCATGGTTGCAGTCAAGTCAATGTCCCAAAGAAATGGTTGTCTTAGTTCACGGTATCTGGGTAGATGGAAGTATCGGTGTGAATGCTTTAGAGGATTCATCGGAGATATTTGATAGGGCGAGAATGTCACTAGCACATAATCATTACACAAATCCTCTTGTTGGTTTTAGTTGGGATTCAAACACCAAAATTTCCCCAGATGGATCTGGATGGAACATTGGAAAACTCATAGCAAAGGACAATGGGCCAAAGCTGGCACAATTTATTTTGGATTATATGAATACCTGCAAACAACGTAATCAAGATACAAAAATAAGACTTATTGGTCACTCCATGGGAGCCAGAGTCATTCTTAGTGCTTTGGAAAGTTTAGATAGTAATCAGCAATGGAACAGAAATAAATTTAAGATAGCTTCGGTTCACCTGTTGGGTGCAGCCCTAGATGATGAGGAAGTATCAAAGAACATATTGTATATTGTTAAAAATCCAATGACTTTGTTTGAACTGCCGGGGTGGTTTGACCCGTATGGAATAAAATCTGCTTATGGCAAGGCTATCGAAGATGTAGTACTGAGATTCTATAATCTATATGATCCTCAGGATAAAGCTTTAGGACACCCACAGCTTTATCAATTTTATGACCAAGACAGACCTTTGGGATTAGATGGTTCGCAGAGAGGGATAGCTGTTCCATCAAAGTATATTCAGATAAATGTTCAAGATAAGACTGCTCCCTTGTGTGACGCCAACGGTGATGGTAGACCTGATTATCCGTTTGAGTCAGGATCTGAAGTTGGTATAGGAGACAACCATGCTGGATATATAGGATTCAGAGATCCCGCGAATCACAATAACTTGTTAGATGATGGGGCTATAAATGTGGTAGTAAGCAATTGGAACAATTCTACAGCAACTCAAAAACATTTTTCACCGGAAACAACAACATGCTAGTGAAGGGTCCATAATCAACTATATAAGAAAATGGAACGTCAATATGATGATGATAATAGCAGCAAAAAGAACAAGTATCTTCAACATATACATACAGATACTATAAGGTAGTACATTACATTCCTGCTTCATATAAAAAACAAAGAGAAGATGAAATAAAAGAAGTAAGAAAATCAAAACCTAGCGGCATAAAAGAATGTCGTATAAAGGAATCAGAAATTCCTCTACATATAAGAGAAAAACTAGCTGGCTGATTACAATAAGAAATATCCCACAAAAGCGTGTGATGCGTTTTTAGAATAAAAAACTTTTTAGATTATTACTCGCTATTTTAATTAAGACTACTTAATGACCATTGGGTCTAGAGTACGTTTGCCTTGGAGCTTGCACCCGCAGAGTTCAGAATGGTAGAAGCTTCCTGTCTGAATTGCTCTTGTAATTTCGAAACATTTTGTAACAGCACTAGAAGTTCTTAGCATTTCAAACTTTACGTATAGGAATTTCCATAATCTGCAATATACCATGGCGACTTCCGAGATCCTACAATACTTGCTAAAATATCAGAGGGTTCTGGATCCCTAATACTTCTTGATCCACTATATGGAGATAAATATTGGGAATCTAAGGTCAGTAATTCTTCAGTCTTAGGATCTTGCTATAGTAGATCTGCAAGTTCTGGTTTAGTTGTTTTAGATCAGTGTCTTTAGTAACATTGTTGCCGCTAGTTATGTTATGTTTCAGTATCTATGATTTTCTTCGCTGTATGTGACGTATAGACAATTTTACCGCCGATGACGGTTAAATCTATCTTTATTTCACTAATCCGTTCTGGTTCCACCTCAAAAGGATTTTCTGATAGTACTATAAAGTCTGCTAGCTTACCTGGCTCCAACGTCCCTCTTATATGTTCCTCAAATGCTGCAGATGCAGCTCCTATAGTATACCACCTTATAGCCTCTTCTATTGTTATTTTCTCCTCTGGAACTAATAATGCTCCGCTTTGGGTCTGCCTAAGGACAGCTGCTTGAATTCCTATAAGCGGAGCGCCCTCAACTACAGGTCTGTCTGAGCTAAATACAATGATATGTAAATCTCGTAAACTTGCGAATGGGTAAGTTAACTTTAAACGCTCCTCTCCTAATGCTTCACGAAATCCGTCACCTAGTTCCCATATAAAATGCGGTTGAGTAACAACTACTGCGCCTAAACTCTTGATCCGCTTAATTAAATCCTCTCTTAAAACACCACAGTGTTCTAATCTGGGTCTATATTGTTCTGCCTTTTTTCCCATAACTTTTTCTATGGTTTCTAAAGCGACCTCGATGGCCTGATCGCCAATAACATGCATTGCGACCTGCCATCCATCTTCATGTGCAATACGAAACTGCTCCAATATGTGTTCTTTACTCTTAACCAAAAAGCCCTTGTTATGTGGGTCAGATGCATATGGTTGACTTAAGGCAGCGGTGCGGCCAATAAGAGAACCATCTATGAAGATCTTTATGGGTCCCAGCTTTAATTGTTCATTTCCAAATCCACTATGAATCCCAAATCCAAAATCAAAGTGTCTGTCTTTGACTTTGATTGATTCAACATCAGGCATAAGAATAACACGTACTTGTAAGAGTCCTTCCTTAACTGCATCCTGATACCCCTTGAATTCCTTAGGCGCAATCCAACCAGCCCACGCATCTTGTACACTTGTAATGCCTTCTTGTAAAAGGTGATTGTTAGCAGCGGCAAGGGCTTTCTTTACTTCATTAATAGTAAATGGCGGAAGCACTTTTTTTATAAAATCTTGGGCTGACTCTTTGAATACTCCTGTGGGTTGACCGGATCCATCTCTGTCTATTATGCCACCTTTTGGATCAGGACTATCTTTATCAACCCCTGCTAGCTGTAGAGCCTTTGTGTTCACCATACTCATGTGACCAGATATATGTGTCAAATAAACTGGATGATCATGTGAAACAGAATCGATATCATATCGTGTAGGATGACGCCTCTCAGAGAGCTTGTTGTCATTATAACCCCATCCACGCACCCATTTGTCATTTGGTATTAACCTTGCTTCTCTATCTACAGCATTTATTATTTCAGAGATACCAGTAGCACTTCTTAGGTTTATCTGTAATAATCCCAAGCCAAACAAAAGAAGGTGGCAGTGTGCATCGCTAAACCCAGGTAGTACTGCTTTGCCATTCAGATCAACTACTTTTGTAAGTGGTCCCTTTAGCGTTTTAATCTTATCAATGCTGCCAACAGCCAAAATCCTATTCCCATATGTTGCCATTGCCTGTGTTGTGCTATTTTGTCCATCAAGAGTATAGATGTGTCCGTTTAAGAATATACTTTCAGCGTCGACCATATTTGTAAGTCATAATGGTCTATATTTAACCTTAGACTGAATACAAGGAAGAAATATTATTGTGAACAGTGCATCGTCATAATCGAACTTATCCATCATATGATCAGTTACTTACGGACATGAGCGAGGTACATTAATGATAGTAGGAAGGTAGACAGAAGACATAGAGCTTGCCTATGTGACATATAATTGAAACAAAAGAATGGAACTGCTAGGTAATATGGGCGTGAAAATAGAACGTCCATTTGAAGACATTCCTAGGAAATGAGGATGTCTGAGCTTACAGGTATTGGACAACATCTTAATGAAAACAATCTATGTGTTTGACGATGGTTCATTGAATGCGCCCCGTACTATTTCGGTGGTAATTGCTTTAGTAACATATGAATGATGATGACTTTAGTAGGTAAGCACATGCCAAATATGGACATACACTGCAATGTGGTGAATTTGTACTTTTAGTTGTAAAAGTTCTCCTATATTTGTACTGGATAGAATGTGTGTTGAAAACCTCGCATATTCGAAAAACTAAGTGCCAAAACCACACAACCTAGAATAATAAATAAGAAGAAAAGTCATTTATCCGACTGGCCTAGTCTCAAAGGGTTGCGAAACCGAGAGAAGAAGGAGGGAAGAGGAAGAGGAAGGAAATTTAACAAGAAACTCTCCTGATTTCCGTATTTCAAGTTTACAGAATACTTGACATACAAGGCTGCCTTGGCGGGTATCAAAGTAATCAAAATATTGGAGAATTGGACATCACAAACTTGTAGAAAGTGTAACCAACGAGGAACAAGAATGACGCAGGGATTGTTTGTGTGCAAAACTTGTGATGAAGAGAATGCTGATAGAAATGCTTCTTTTAATATCTCTTACCGGGCTTTGGGATACATTTCCAAAGTATGGGTAACTGTGAACATACCCATAACTCTTGCTAGTACAGACAGGAGTACAATGATGACAAGAGAAACTCGAGAGAGGCTACCAGTCTATGACCGGTAGTTGTTCACTCCTGGTCTTCTTCTCCTCCTCCCTTCTTTTGGAATATGATCAAATCCCTCTTTGTGTCAAGCATTAGCCACTAAGCTTAAAGCTAGGCGCCGACTGTTCTGTCATCCTTTGTTCATCTAGTCTCCCTAATTACCAACTCTAAATATTGTCTAACTTCGTTATCATCTAACATTGAAGATTCTACTGCTGTTTCTTTTTCCATAGCATCTGCTTGTTTATGGATTAGTTTTACAACCTTTCGTATAATCTCTGCGTTCTCTTGTGCATTACCTAAACTATCTAGCAGAGCATACTCCTTTGCATATTTTCTGGCTAAATTACGCAATTCTGCATCTTGAGCCACTGACAGCGCGACAGAGTATATTCCTATGCTAAAGAGAAAAGAAGCAAGCACAACAAAGACACGTTGGATTGCTCCAAAGGGCGGATAAGAATTGTTGGTTATCCAGTTATTGGTCGTTGGAGAAACTAAAATGGTTGATAATGCTGCTATAATCAAATAGTTAATGATCTTATTACGAGAAGAGGTAATTTGCCGTCCAAGAGTTTTTGCT
>Ga0126310_10000454_pt1 | contig 14077 bp, 11 predicted proteins | sample Plot60_FD_92540 | JGI IMG/M metagenome (GOLD analysis project Ga0126310, IMG submission 92540) | Serpentine soil microbial communities from UC McLaughlin Reserve, CA, USA - Plot60 | ecosystem: Environmental > Terrestrial > Soil > Grasslands | place: USA: UC McLaughlin Reserve, Lake County... | reverse complement strand
GGAGAGGTGTGATGGAGAATTATTGATCCGGTGCGGACGCACGGACGTAGTATGTCGGATCATGCTACTTGTCGGCTAGATAAAGGTGGGATCGACGAAGATGGTTAAGAGGTCACTTGTGTTGTTGGCCGTCGCGGTCGCGGTATTCGTGGCGGCGGGTTGCGGGGGCGGGGGCGGCTCCGCCGAGTCCGAGAACAAGACCCTCACTCTAGGGGATATCGGGTGGACGGAGAACGTTGCCGTCGCGAACCTGACGAAGGTGGTCTTGGAAGAGGATCTCGGCTACCAAGAGGTGGAGCTGAAGACCCTCGACGTCGGTCTGTTGTTCGAGGGCGTCGCCGGCGGCGACCTCAACGCCTTCCAGGACGTGTGGATACCTAACCACACGCAGCTCCTCGCCGAGGTCGAGAACGACGTCAAGCACCTGGAGCCCTGGTACGAGGGCCAGACCTCCTTCGGCCTGGCCGTTCCCAGCTACATGAAGGGCGTCAACAGCATCGCGGACCTGAATGACTCCGGGGCCGAGAGGATCATCGGCATCGAGCCGGGCGCCGTGATCTCAGAAAAGATCGAAAATAACGTAATCCCCGACTACAACCTCACCCTCGAGCACGAGCCCTCGAGCACGGCCGCGATGCTCGCTGAGGTGGATCGGCTCTACAAGGACAAGGAGCCCTTCGTGTTCCCGCCGTGGTGCCCGAATCCGATGTGCGGTAAAGTCACTGGGGCACAAGGGACCAAAGACTTGCCGGGGAAGTACGACTTCCGCTACCTCGAGGACCCGAAGAACTCCCAGGGCAACCTCGACCAGCCAGCGAAGATTTCCGCCATAGTCAACGAGGACCTCCCCGATGACGATCCGGTAGCCTACGCGTTTATAAACAACCTCAGGCTTAACGACGTGGAACTCGTCGCGCTGGAGAACGAGATCTCCAAAGCGGGCGATGACCCGATAAAGGGCTCCAAGGCCTGGCTCGAGGACAACCGTGACGTGGTGCAGCCCGCGATTGACGCCGCGAAACAGGCACAAGAGTAGTCGCGCAGCGATTTTCGCTGCGAGGCCTTGTGGGGGACTTCCTCGCTGGGGTTCCCCGCAAGGCCTCCCTGACTAGCCAGGAGAACGTACGTGAGCGGCGCGGAACCTGTGAGGCTATAGGCAGAGAGCGTGAACGCTTATAAGGGGATGCTGCTGACCATGGTGCTCGCTCTGACGGTCGGGGTGTTGGCCGCAGGCTGCGGATGGGCGGGCGGCGCCCCGGGTAGCACGCAGCTCAAGCTCGGCTACATAAACTGGGACGAGAACGTAGCGGTCTCGGCCCTGACGAAGGTAGTCCTCGAAGAGGAGCTTGGCTACGAAGTCGAGCTACACGTCACGAATGAAGAGGTCGTAACGCAGGTCTTTCAGCACGTCGCCAGCGGCGACCTCAACGCCTTCCAGGACGTGTGGATCCCCAACCACAAGACCTACCTGAGCGAAGTCAGGGCCGATGTCGAGCACCTCGACCCCTGGTTCGAGGGGGAAACCGTCCAGGGCCTCGCCGTGCCCGACTACATGGACGTCCACAGCGTAGCGGAGCTTGACCGGGCGGGGACGGACATGATCATCGGCATAGAGCCCGGCTCGGCTGTCCATCCGCAGATAAAGAACGAGGTCATCCCCGGCTACGACCTGGACATGAAGCTGGTCGAGGGCAGCACGCCCGCGATGCTCTCCGAGCTAGATCAGGCTTACAAAGAGCGGGAGCCCATAGTGTTCTACGCGTGGTCGCCGCACTGGATGAACATCCGCTATAACATCCGCTACCTCGATGACCCTAAAGACCTCCAGGGCGACTTCAACGAGCCGGCCAAGATCTCCTCCATAGTCAACGTGGATCTTCGCGAGGACGACCCCACGGCTCACGCGTTCCTCAGAGCCCTCTCGCTCGACGAGGAGCAGGTCAACGAAATGGAAGCGGAGATCAACAAGGCCGGGGCGGACAGCCCCGAGAAGGGCGTGCGTAACTGGCTCCAGGACAACCAGGACGTGGTGGGACCCTGGGTCAAGGCCGCCAAGCAGGCACAGTAAGCAAGCGTAAAAACGGTGGCAACGTCGCCGCACCAAGCCATCGGGGGCTACCCTATAGGGTAGCCCCCGATGGCTCTCGTTGTAGAAGAGGTTCGCCGATCCCCGCAGCCTTCTTTGGTTCGTAGGACCACCCAGACGTGCCAAGCACACAGCAGAACACCTCGACCGGGGGCTCGCACCCTTGACCCCACGACCCTCATGTGCTACTAGTTTCGCTACAAGAAAAACAATTCGCATTACGCAACACAGCTCGGGTGCTGTGAAAGCTTGCGTGCGGGGAAGAGGGAACCATCGCGGCGGGTTGGGGGTTTGTCCGTCTGCCAGGGGTTCGCGAGGGTTTCGTCTCTACCGCGACCCGTTGACAGGGGGTTCCCGTGGAGACCAGTGCAAGCGTCGTCATCGTGGGTGCCGGTATCGTCGGCTGCGGCGTGGCGGACCATCTGACGCGGCTGAGCTGGCGGGACATTGCGGTCCTGGATGAGGGGCCACTCTTCGAGGCGGGTGGGTCCACCTCCCACGCCCCGGGCCTCGTTTTCCAAACGAACCTTTCGAAGACGATGTCCGACTTCGCCGGCTACACCGTAAGACGTTATTCGGAGCTCGAGCTGGATGACCGGCCGTGTTTCTATCCGGTGGGGGGTCTGGAGGTCGCGGCCACGCCCGAGCGGTGGAGGGACCTCAAGCGTAAGCAGGGGCTCGCGTCCTCTTGGGGGATAGAGTCGGTGCTGCTCTCGCCTGAGGAGTGCGTCGGGAAGAGCCCGCTGCTCGAGCGTGGCAGGATCTACGGCGGCTTCTTCGTTCCTTCCGACGGTATCGCCAAGGCGGTGCGGGCGTGCGAGGCCCTCGCGCGCGAGGCCAGCTCGCGCGGGGCCAAGTTCTACGGCGAGACCGGGGTCACCGGCATCGAGGTGAAGAACGGACGCGTCCGAGCGGTTGAGACCTCGCGAGGCCGCATCGAAACGGAGACGGTCGTGAGCTGCGCTGGGATGTGGGGCCCGCGCCTCGGTCGGATGGTGGGCATGAGGGTCCCGCTCATCCCGATGCAGCACCAGTACGTCTGGACCACGCCGCTCGTGGAGCTCAGTGGTGAGACCGGAGAGGTGGTCCATCCCATCCTGCGGCACCAGGACCGCTCGATGTACTTCCGCCACAGGCGGGATCACTACGGCGTCGGCTCCTACCAGCACCGTCCGATGCCCATCTCCCCGGACGAAATCCTGCGCTACGGGGAGGCTGAGATGTTCCCCTCGGTCATGCAGTTCACCCCGGAGGACTTCGAGCCGGCGTGGCGGGACGCGCAAGATCTCTTGCCCGCACTGCGGAGCGCAGGGATACGGGAGGCGATGAACGGGCTGTTTTCGTTTACGCCGGACGGGATGCCCCTTATCGGGGAGTCGCGAGAGGCGAGGGGTTTCTGGATAGCGGAGGCGGTCTGGATCACGCACGCCATGGGTGTCTCCCGAGCGGTGGCCGAGTGGATGACCTCTGGTGCCCCGAGCGCGGATCTGCGCGAGTGCGACGTCCACCGCTTCGAACCCTACGCCCTGAGCCCCTCGTACGTGATGACGCGCAGCTGTCAGGCGTTCCGGGAGGTCTACGACATCATCCACCCGCAGCAGCCGATGGAGGAGCCGCGCCCCCTGCGCACGAGCCCCTTCTATCCGCGCCAGAAGGAGCTCGGGGCGTACTTTCTCGAGGCCTCCGGCTGGGAACGCCCGCACTGGTTTGCGGCGAACGAGCCGCTCGTCGCAGGGCGAGAAATACCCGAGCCTGACGATTGGGCCGGGCGCTACTGGTCGCCCGTCGTCGGCGCCGAGCACCAGGCAACCCGCGAGCGCGTCGCCCTCTACGACATGACCTCGCTCAAAAAGGCCGAGGTAACGGGCGCTGGCGCGCTGGAGCTCCTGCAGAAGCTAACCACCAACCAGCTCGACAAGCCGGTCGGCAGCGTCACCTACACGCTCATGCTCGACGAAGCGGGCGGAATCAGGAGCGACATCACCGTCGCGCGCTTGGGCGAGGAGCACTTCCAGGTCGGCCTCAACGGACCGCGCGACATCGAGTGGATGGAGCGCCACCTGCCGGAGGAAGGGTCGGTGCGGGTGCGGGACATAACCGCCGGAACCTGCTGCGTCGGGGTGTGGGGGCCGAACGCCAGGGAGCTGGTGCAGAGCCTGAGCGAGGATAACCTCTCGGGCGAGGCGTTCGGGTTCTTCAAGGCGCGCCGGATCCACGTGCGAGAGGTGCCGGTCACCGCCTTGCGCCTCTCCTACGTCGGGGAGCTTGGCTGGGAGCTCTACACCACGGCGGACCTGGGTTTGAGGCTGTGGGATCTCCTGTGGGAGGCCGGACATCCTCTGGGCGTCATCGCCGGAGGGCGCGGCGCCTTCAACGGTTTGCGGCTGGAGAAAGGTTACCGGATGTGGGGTGCGGACATGACCACCGAGCACAACCCCTACGAGGCGGGTTTAGGTTTCACCGTAAAGCTGGACAAGGGCGATTTCATCGGCCGCGAGGCGCTCCTGAGTCGCAAAGACGAGGGGCCAAGGCTCAAGCTGACCTGCTTCCTCCTGGAAGATCCGGGCGTCGTGGTCATGGGCAACGAGCCGGTGTGGAGCGGTGATAGGGCGGTCGGCTACGTGACCAGCGCAGCCTACGGCTACTCAGTCGGCAAGAGTATCGCATATGCGTGGATTCCGCCCGATCTCTCCGGAGAGGGGGAGCGGGTCGAGATCCAGTACTTCGGGGAGCGGCACGGCGCTACGGGCGCCGAGGAACCGCTCTTTGACCCGGCGATGAAGCGGATGCGTAGCTAGGAGACGGGGCGGAGTAGGTAGGCGTTGCAGGATCAAGAAGACCGCAGGAGGACAGAGCACATGACCCGGACAGAGATGTTGAGGGATACGGCGAAGGACGCGCCGAGGGTACTTCTGTACACCAGGATCAAGAAATCCCCGTACTTTACGGGGCGCTCAGGCACAAGCCCGTGATGTACAGCGTCTACAACCACCATTACCACCCGCGGCACTACGGTGACCCGTTTGAGGAGTACTGGCAGCTTCTCGAGGGCGTTACCCTGTGGGACGTGGGAGGAGCCGAGAGGCAGGTCGAGATCACCGGCCCCGATGCCTTCGAGTTCACCAACATGCTCACGCCGCGCGACTTGACCAAGTGCGCCGTCGGGCAGTGCAAGTACTCCTTCATCACCGACGAGCGGGGTGGCATCATTAACGATCCCGTCCTGCTCAGACTCGACGAGAACTACTTCTGGCTCTCTCTGGCCGACAGCGACGTGCTCTTGCGGTGCAAAGGGCTCGCGTACAACCTTGGGCTCGACGTGGAGATAAAGGAGCCCGACGTGGGACCAATCCAGGTCCAGGGTCCCAAATCCAAGTACGTGATGACAGATCTCTTCGGCGAGAGCATCCTGGAGGTCCCCTACTACTACATGACGAGAAGGGAGCTAGACGGGATGGAGCTTGTCATCTCCCGGACCGGTTACTCCGGCGAGCTGGGCTACGAGCTGTACCTCGAGAACGCCAGCCGCGATGGGCTCAAGCTCTGGGACCAGGTGATGCAGGCCGGAGAGCCTAACGGTCTCTCGCCCATCGGGCCGTGCCACATACGCAGGATCGAGGGCGGCATCCTGGCGCACGGCTGCGACATGACCATCGAGAACAACCCCTACGAGGTCGGCTACGGCTACAAGTGGATGGTCGAGTTCGAGCAGGAGGCCGACTTCGTAGGCAAGGAGGCCCTAAAGAAAATCAGCGAGGAGGGGGTCTCCCGCAAGCTGGTGGGCGTCGAGATCGGGGGCGATAACCTCGGCGCGTACAACGACGGCACGATGATCGACGTCTTCCCCGTGCTCAAGGATGGCGCCCGGATCGGTCAGGTTACCTCCGCCTGCTACTCGCCGCGCCTAGATAAGAACATAGGTTTCGCCATGGTTCCGGCCGAGTACAGCACCATCGGCATCGAGCTGGAGGTCGAGCGTCCCGAGGGTGTGGTTCCAGCTGTGGTGGCCGACCGGCTCTTCTTCAAGCCGGACAAGGCGGAACAGGAGCTGACGGCCTCCCGGTCCACCAAGGACGCGTAAAGGGCTCGCGGTCCAGACGTTCCCCGGAGGCGACAGATATGGTGATGAAACAGGAGAGCAGGGAGACGCTCGCCGAGGCCCTGCGACATCCCCGCTACGAGATCTTTCCACTCCAAGGGGTGGAGGACGCCGTCGCCCGATACGTCCCGAAGGACATCAAGCTCACGGTGACGGCGTCGCCCAAGAGGGGCATCGAGACCACGCTGGACCTCGCCGGACGGCTCGCGGGACGGGGGTACTGGGTGGTGCCCCACCTCTCGGCACGGCTCGTTGGCGACAGGGCGCACCTCGCGAGCATCCTGGAGCGGGTGTGCGAGCTGGAGCTGCGCGAGGCCTTTGTCGTCGCCGGGGATCTCGACGAGCCAACCGGAGAGTTCGCCGACGCGTACGAGCTGCTCTCAGCGATGGCAGAGATCGGGCACGACCTGGAGGAGGTCGGCATCACCGGCTACCCCGAGAGCCACCCGATCATCAGCGACGAGGACACCATCCAGGCCATGTACGACAAGGCGCCCTACGCCACGTACATCGTCAGCCAGATCTGCTTCGACCCGGGCGTGATCGCCGGCTGGATCCAGCGTGTGCGCCGGCGGGGGGTGGATCTGCCGATCTACATCGGCTTGCCCGGGGTCATCGACCGTCAGAAGCTGCTCCGGATGTCGACGAGGATCGGGCTCGGGGAGTCGGCCCGATTCTTGAGGAAGAATAAACACTGGCTGCTGCGGTTCTTTGCCCCTGGATACAAGCCAGATCACCTGCTCAAGGAACTGAGCCCTTGCCTCGCGGATCCCGCTCTGAAGATCCGCGGCTTTCACGTCTACACCTTCAACGAAGTGGAAAAGACCGAGGCGTGGCGGAGCGAGACGGTAGGTCGTCTCGGAGAGTTGCCACGCAGCGAGACCCGAGGAGCACCCCGATGATGCACCCGACCAAGATGCCGAGCGACCTGGAGATAGCCCGCAAGGCGACGCTGAAGCCGATCCCGGAGATCGCCGCCGGGATGGGCATTGCAGAACGCCTCCTCGAGCCTTATGGCGACGCCGTCGCAAAGGTCAAGCTCGAGGCCATAGAAGAGCTTTCAGAACGGCCCCCAGCGAAGTACGTAGTGATCTCGGCGATCACACCGACGCCTCTGGGCGAGGGGAAGACGACGACAACCGTGGGCCTCGGGCAGGCCTTCTCCCACATCGGCAAGAGGGCGACCGTCACCATCCGCCAGCCGGCGATGGGACCGACGTTCGGAATCAAGGGCGGCGCCGCGGGCGGCGGGTACAGTCAGGTCGTGCCGATGGAGATGGTCAACTTGCACCTGACCGGCGACACGCACGCGGTAACGTCGGCGCACAACCTGCTCGCCGCGATGCTGGACAACCACGTATACCAGAACGACGACTTCTTCCACGTGGACCGCCACAGCATCATCTGGCGGAGGGTGCTAGACGTGAACGACCGTTCCTTGAGGAACATTATCATCGGCCTCGGTCCCCGCCCGGACGGCATCCCCCGTGAGACCGGCTTCGACATCACGGCCGCCTCGGAGGTGATGGCCATCCTCGCGCTCTCTGCCTCGCTGAAAGACCTCCGGGAGCGGCTGGGCAGGATCGTGGTCGGCAACACCACCGACGGCGAATCGATAACCGCCGAAGACCTCAAAGTCGCCGGCGCGATGACCGTGATCCTCAAGGAAGCCATAAAGCCGAACCTGATGCAGACCATCGAGAACACGCCGGTGCTGGTCCACGCAGGACCGTTCGGCAACATCGCCACCGGCAACTCCTCGGTAGTTGCCGACCTGGTGGGCATCCACGCCGGAGATTTCCTCGTTACCGAAGCTGGCTTCGGGGCGGACATGGGCGCAGAAAGGTTCTTTAACATCAAGTGCCGCTACTCTGGGCTCAAGGCCGACGCAGCGGTGCTGGTCGCGACTGTGCGCGCGCTGAAAGCGCACTCGGGCAGGTTCGAGATCGTCGCCGGTAAACCCTTGCCGCCGGAGCTTGTGGAGGAGAACCCAGACGACGTCCACGCTGGAGCTCAGAATTTGCGCAAGCAGATCGAGAACATAAGGCTGCACGGTGTCTCGCCCGTGGTGGCGATCAACGCCTTCCCCACGGACTATGACTCCGAGCACGCCGCCATCCGCGAGATCGCCGAAGACATGGGCGCCCGGGTTGCCGTGTGCACCCACTTCTTGGAGGGCGGCGCGGGCGCCGTCGAGCTGGCCGAGGCGGTCGCCGAAGCCGCCGAGGAGCCTACCAGTTTCCGCTTCCTCTACCCGGAGGGGGCCACTTTGAGGGAAAAGATCGAGACCATCGCAACGAGGGTCTACGGCGCAAGCGGCGTCGAGTACGATATGGAGGCAGCCCGCCAGTTGAGAAACTACGAGAAGAACGGCTTCGGGCAGCTGCCGGTCTGCATCGCGAAGACCCACCTGTCCATCTCTTCGGACCCGACACTCATGGGAGCACCGACAGGGTGGGTACTCCCGGTCCGCGAGGTGCGGGCCTCGGTGGGGGCCGGTTTTATCTACCCGATCTGCGGTGACATGCGCACCATGCCGGGCCTGAGCCGCCACCCAGCCGCCGAGCGCATGGACATCGACGAGCACGGCGAGATAGTGGGCCTCTCGTGAACGGTGTCGGCGACGCACCGGACTACCTCCAGCTGACGCTGAGTCGCTTCCTGGACTTGGTAGCTTCCGAAGACCCTTCTCCCGCAGGGGGCTCCGTCGTCGCCGTGGCCGTAGCGCTCGCCGCCGGCCTGTCAGCCATGGCCTGCCGTCTCTCCGCGAAACACCTCGCCGATGCCCCGAAACTCGCCGAGCGAGCGGACTCCCTGAGAAGCGAAGCCGCCCCCCTGGCGCAGGCCGACGCGGTGGCCTATGGTCGCGTCCTGGCCGCGCAGGATAGGGGCCTCCGTGATGCGCTCTCGCGGGCCACCGACGTGCCGCTGGCCGTGGCCGAAGCCGGGGCCGAGGTCGCGGAGATCTCCGCCCGCCTGGCGCGGGACGGCAACCCGAACCTCAGAGAGGATGTGATCGCCGCTGCGTTGCTGGCCGAAGCGGGGGTCCGTGCCGCTACGCGGCTGGCGAAGGTAAACCTCTCTATCGGCGGGATCGAGAACGGAAGGCTCGCCTACGCAGAGGCCCTCCTCGAGGCTGCGGCATCCGCCCGCCGAGCCGCGGAGGGAGGAAGCCAGGGCGAACCAGAGAGATCGTAATATATGAAAGAAAATGTCGTGTGCGTTATATTACAAGCACTATTGTCAGGAAGGAGGTAGGTGATGGTGGAAAGGAGGACCCCGTTCTACGATTTTCACCATCGTTCCGCCAGGAACCTCATCAAGGGGGGCGGGGACTTCATGTTCCCAACGTCCTACACCTCGCCGGTCGAGGAGCATCTTAACGTCCGCAGGAACGTTGGGATGCAGGACCTCTCGACGATGGGCGAGGTGGACATCAGGGGGCCGGGTGCTGAGAGGTTGGTGAGGCGGCTTCTGGTCAACGAGGTCAACGACATGGAGCCGGGACAGCTCAGGTACTCGACGATGTGCAACGAGGACGGCGGTGTCGTTGACGACGTAACCGTCTCCAAGTTCGACGATGAACACCTTATGATCGTCACCAGCTCCGGGCCGCGCCTGAAGAGCTACCGTTGGATCTCCGAGCACGCCGAGGGCTCGAGCGCCTACGCCACCGACATGACTGCCGCCATCGCGCTGCCGGTCGTGCAGGGACCGCGTTCGCGGGCGTACCTCAAGACAGTCGTGGAGGACGTGGACCTGGATAGCTTGAGGTTCTTCCGCTTCGCCCGCGGACGGATCGGGGAGGTGGAGCTCCTGATCTCGCGCTCCGGCTACACCGGCGAGCTGGGCTACGAGCTCTACACCCCGGCGGACCAGGCCGGCATGCTCTGGGAGCACATCCTAGAGACCGCCCGCGAGTTCAACGTCAAGCCCTACGGCGTCGAGGCCATGCAGTCTCTGCGCATCGAGAAGGGATACCCTCTCTACGGTCCCGACATAAGCGAGGAGCACACGCCCTTCCACGTGGGCCTCGGACGCTGGGTCCGGTTCGACAAGCGCGACTTTATCGGGCGTGAGTCGCTCCTGCGGGTGCAGGAGGGGGGGCTCGAGGAGCGCTGGGTTGGCCTGAATCTGGAGAGCGAGGTTCCCCCACCAGCCGGGGCGAAGGTCTACAGCATCGGCGACGTCGCCACCTTCCGTGAGATGGTGGAGTCCGGGGCCGAGGCGGGCGAGTATGAGGACCGGCTCCTCCCTGGGGAGCGGCAGGTCGGGCGCGTCACCTCTAGCGCCATGGGGCACAGCGTAGGCAAGATGCTCGCGATGGTTTACGTCGAGACCGCCCACTCCTGGCCGGGCAACAACCTGGTGGTGGAGATTAACGGCCGGCCCATCCCCGCGAAGGTTGCGTCCACGCCCTTCTTCGACCCGGAGAATGCCCGCATCCGAGCCGAGTACTGGGAAGGAGAGGGGCGCCCCGAGCTCGCCCGCCCGGCGGCGACGAAGGTTCCGGCGGGTGCCCGGGCTAACGCCTCCCGCAACAACACCTAATGGACGGCGGGCCGCGCCTCGGGCGCTACGACGTCGTCGTCGTCGGTGTGGGGGGAATGGGGAGTGCCACCACGTACTACCTCGCTCGCCGGGGCAAGCGGGTGCTGGGACTCGAAAGGTTTGGCATCCCGCACGCGATGGGCTCCTCGCACGGCCACACCCGCATCATCCGGCTGGCCTACTACGAGCACCCTTCCTACGTGCTGCTCCTGCGCCGGGCGTACGAGCTGTGGCGCGAGATCCAGGAGAAGGGGGGCGAGCAGCTCCTATTCATCACTGGGTCGGTAGACGCTGGCCCCGAGGAATCTTGGGTCTTAAAGGGTTCCTGGGAATCCTGTCGACTCCATGACCTGCCGCACGAGGTCCTCACCGGGGCCGAGCTCAGGCGGCGCTACCCTGGATACCACCTCCCCCAAGAGCACCTCGCGCTGCTGCAGCCCCAAGGCGGCTTCCTCACCCCCGAGCGCTGCATCGTCTCCTACGTGATGGCGGCACAGGCGCTGGGGGCCGAGATCCACGCCCACGAGAAAGTGCTGGAATGGATCCCGCTCGAAGGCGGGGTGCGGGTGCGCACCGACCGCGACACCTACGAGGCGGACAAACTCGTCGTGACCGCCGGAGCCTGGAACGGTGGGCTGCTCGGTGTGCTCGAAGGACTCGCCGTGCCGGAGAGGCAGGTACTGGCCTGGCTGCAACCGACCCGGCCCGATTACTTCCGGCCCGACACCTTCCCCGTCTTCAATTTGCTGGTGGAGGAGGGACGCTTCTACGGGTTCCCGGTGTTCGGGGTTCCGGGCTTCAAGTTCGGCAAGTACCACCACCTGGAAGAGAGGACCGATCCCGACGGGGTCGACCGCGAAGTCCATGACTACGACGAGCGGCTCCTGCGGGATTTCGCCGAGCGGTACTTCCCGGACGGCTGCGGGCCCACTATGGACCTCCAGACCTGCATGTTCACCAACACCAAGGACAACCACTTCGTCATAGACACGCACCCCGAGTATCCGCAGGTATGTTTCGCCTCTCCCTGTTCGGGCCACGGTTTCAAGTTCGCCAGCGTCGTGGGTGAGATCATGGCCGACCTCGCCGAGAACGGCATCACCCGCCATGAAATAAGCCTATTCCGGCTCGAGCGCCTCAGAGAACGGCGCCCCGAAGCCCGCGCAAGCCGGCTTGCCCTACAGCACCCCGAGAAAGACAGCAGACCCCGTTCGTTCCCCCGGGTGCCGGACGTAAAGCCGTTCTGGTGAGATCAAAAAGCAGGGACGGCCCGGGTGTGGCGATGAGTGTAGAATAGCCTCTCGTGGAGGCAGTAAACCGCAAGAACACCTTCGTCCAGTCCGTAGACAGGGCCGTCTCCGTGATGGAGTTCTTGTCTCGCAATGGATGGACCCGGGTTACCGAGGTAGCCAACGAGCTGGGCATCCACAAATCCACTGCGTACCGCTTGCTCACCACCCTGAGGGATCGGGGGTTGGTCGAGCAAGACACCGCCACGGAGAAGTACAGGCTGGGGTTCGGCGTCGTGCTGCTCGCGAGCACGGTGACGGCCGATCTCGACGTCCTGCGCTGCGGTCGGCCGGTCTGCGAGAGGCTTAGCGAGCAGACGCAGGAGACGGTCACCGTCGCGGTTCTCGAGGGCGATGACGCGGTTGTCATCCACCAGACGATATCTAAGGCGTCGGCGCTGAGCGTGGACTGGACGGGCAGGCACACGCCGCTGCACGCCACGGCTGCCGGCAAGATCTTCCTGGCCCACATGACCACCGACCAGCAGCGTCGCGTCCTGCGGCGACCGCTGGAGCGCTTCACTGAGGACACCATCGTGGACCCCGCGATTTTGCGAGATCACGTGCGGAGGATAGTGGACGCCGGCTTCGGGTACACCGTCGAGGAACTGGAGGTCGGGCTGAACGCGGTCGCGGCCCCGATCCGCTCCTCCGACGGCGGGGTGGTGGGCGCCGTGAGCGTGTCAGGCCCGGTCTTCCGGTTGCCGGCAGAGTTCATCCCGGAGACCGCCGAGCTCGTCAAGGAGGCCGGCGCCGAGATATCCCGGTGCCTCGGGTTCCGCGGCTGAACTACTCCAGGTTTACGACTATGGTCTTCAGCTCGGTGAAGGTCTCCATCGGGTAGCGTCCCCCGACCCGTCCAGTGCCCGACCGCGAGCCGGCGCGTCCACCGAAGGGCAGGTGGCTCTCCCAGTGGTTGGAGGAGGCGTTGATGTTGACCCATCCGGTCCTGACGGCCTCGGCGAAGCGCAAACCGCGCCCGAGGTCCCGCGTCCAGACGGCGCAGAGCAGCCCGTAAGGCGAAGAGTCGACGGCCCGCAGCGCCTCCACCTCGTCGCAGATGGCTATCACCGGGACCACCGGCCCGAAGGTCTCCTCGCGGGCGACCAGCATCCCACCTTCCACCCCGTCGAGCACGGTGGGCCGGTAGTAGAGCCGGGTCGGAAAGCCATCCGCGCGCCCTCCGCCGGCCACGAGCTCTGCGCCCCGTTCGAGGGCGTCGGAGACGTGGAGGTCCATCTTCTGCGCCGTCGATTCGTTGTTGAGCGGACCGAGCGTCGTCTCCGGGGCGAAGGGATCTCCGAGACGTATCTCGCGGCCCATCGCCGCGGTGAGCTTCTCGAGGAAGGCGTCGTGAATTCCCTCTTGGACCAGGAAGCGCTCGCCGGCGGTGCAGCTTTGCCCCGCGCAGAGAAAGGCCGAGGTGAGGCTCGCGTCGACGGCGGCGCCCAGGTCGGCGTCGTCCAGGATCACCATCGGCCCGTTGCCGCCCATCTCCAGCAGGAGCGCTTTTCCGGCGGCCCGCTGCGCCACCCTGATCCCGGTCTCCACCGATCCGATGAACGTGACCGCCTGCGTGCCGGGGTTGGCCGCCACCTCGTCACCGACCACGGAGCCGCGGCCGGTGACCAGGTTGAAGACTCCGGCGGGGAGCCCCGCCTCGACGATGCACTCGGCGAGCTTCACGGAGCATACGGAGGTCGAGGAAGCGGGCGTCCAGACTACGACGTTGCCGGAGGCGAGGGCAGGCGCGATCGCCTCAGCCGGCATCGTGTAGGGCCAGTTCCACGGCGTGATGACGCCGACTACCCCGCGCGAAACGCGGTAGAGGAAGACCCGCTTGTCGGCGTCGACCGAAGGCGGCACGAGCCCGTCGAGCCGGGTAGCGTCGGCCGAGGCCATGCGGAAGTACTCGATCAGCTCCTCCACCTCGTCGTAGGCTTCCGCCTGGAGGGGCTTGCCCTGGTCGAGGGTGAGCGTCTGCGCCAGATCGGCGCGGCGCTCCTCGAGGATCTCGACTATCCGTTCCATCGCGGCGGCGCGCTCGAACGC
>Ga0126310_10000453_pt1 | contig 14085 bp, 11 predicted proteins | sample Plot60_FD_92540 | JGI IMG/M metagenome (GOLD analysis project Ga0126310, IMG submission 92540) | Serpentine soil microbial communities from UC McLaughlin Reserve, CA, USA - Plot60 | ecosystem: Environmental > Terrestrial > Soil > Grasslands | place: USA: UC McLaughlin Reserve, Lake County... | reverse complement strand
GGGCAGGCCGAGGGCCGTCAGCTCCGCCAGCACCTCCTCCGGCGACGCGGACCAGCGCGCATGCCGCACCGCGCGGTAGTCGACCTGCGGCAGCCCGGCGCGCACCGAGGCCGCGGACGCGAGCGAGACGTCGTGCTCGGAGGAGCGCCCGCCGCCGAGCACGGCGACGCGCCGCGGGCCCGCCGCGCTCATCCGGTCCCATCCGGCGTCGTCGTCGGTGGGACCGTGGGCGACGTTCTCAGGCGCCCGACGAAGATTCGCACCGGCGCGCCCTGCTCCACCTCTTCGCCGGACGCCGGCGTCTGGTCCAGCACGATCCCCTCCTGCGCCGGGTCCGTCACGTCGACGAGGGACGTGCGCGGCTCGAGCCCCGCCGCCGCGAGCGTGTCGCTCGCCTCCTGCGCGCCCTGGCCCAGCAGGTCCGGCACGAAGATCGTCTCGACCGCGCTCGCGACGACGATCGCCACGGTCGAGCCAGGCTCGACCGGCGTGCCGCCGGCGGGATCCTGGCGCAGCACCGTGCCGGGCTTCTCCTCCACGGACCCCTCCTCCGTGATCGTGAACTGGAATCCGCGGTTGCCGAGCGTCTGCTGTGCCTGACGCTGCGTGAGGCCGACGACGGGCGGCACCGCCACCTGCTTGGGTCCGCTGGAGACGTACAGCGTCACGTCCGAGCCGCGGTCGATCGTCGTGCCCGCCTCCGGCGAGGTCTTGATCACGCGTCCCTTCGGGACGCTCTCGTCGGCCTGCCGCACGACACGATCGACGACCAGCCCGGCGTCGGTCAGCATCGCGGACGCCTTCGCCTGCCCCAGGTTGTCGACGGAGGGGACCGCGACCTGTCCCGGTCCGCTCGACACGGTCAGCGTGACGCTCGAGCCGTCCTGCGCCTCCGCGCCGCCGGCCGGGTCCTGCGCCAGCACCGCGTCGACCGGTCTGCTGCTCGTGACGCGATCGACGCTCGCCCTCAGCCCGGCCGCGCGCAGGTCCGCCGTGGCCGACGCGAGGTCCTGCCCGACGACGCGCGGCACCGTCACGTCCGCGGGCCGCGTCAGCAGCACGATGCCCACGACGATCGCCGCGAGCGCCAGCGCGGCCAGCAGCCATGCCCACCACGGCGGCCGGCGTCGCTCCCCGCGCTCGAGCGGGTCGGCGTAGTACGGAGTCGTGGCGGCCGTGGCCGCGCCGGCAGGGCCGGCAAGCGCCGCGGCGGCCAGCGCGTCGTCGCCCGGACCGTAGGGGTCGGGCGGGATCGCCGCGGGCGCGAAGATCGCCGTGCGCTGGCCGGGTGCCTCCTGCGCGAGCACGGCTTCGCGTGCGTCCTCCAGCGCGTGGATGAAGGCGTCGGCGTCCTGAGGCCGCTGCGCGGGATCCTTCTCGAGCGCCCACAGCACGATCGCCTCGAGCGCCGGCGGCACGGTCGGGTCGAAGACGCTCGGCGCCGGCGGCGCCTCGGAGACGTGCTTGAGCGCGATCGAGACGGCCGACTCGGCGTCGAACGGCACGTGGCCGGTCAGCAGCTCGAACAGGATCACGCCGACCGAGTAGAGGTCGGACGACTGGCTGACGGCGTGCCCCTGCGCCTGCTCGGGCGAGAGGTACTGCGCGGTCCCCATGATCGAGCCGGTCTCCGTCATGTCGGAGGCGCCGGCGCGCGCGATCCCGAAGTCGGTCACCTTCACGCGGTCCTCGTCGTCGAGCATCACGTTGTGCGGCTTGAGGTCGCGGTGGACGATCCCGTGCCGGTGCGCGAAGCGGGCGGCCTTGAGGATCTGCACGGTGATGTCGATCGAGCGGACGGGGTCGAGCGGCGCCTCCTGGCGGATCGCATCCTTCAGCGAGCGGCCGGGCAGGTACTCCATCGCGATGTAGGAGGTGCCGTCCCACTCGCCGCGGTCGTAGACGCCGACGACGTTCGGGTGCTGCAGTCTCGCCGCGGCCGACGCCTCGCGGCGGAAGCGCTCGACGAACTCGGCGTCCTCGGCGAAGCGCCGGTGCAGCAGCTTGAGCGCGACCTTGCGGCCGAGCTGCTGATCCTCGGCGCAGTAGACGTCGGCCATCCCGCCGGCGCCCAGCTTCGTGAGCACCTTGTAGCGGCCGTCGATCAGCGCGTCGGTGGGAATCTCGGGCATGTCAGCTCAGCAGGCTCTCGAGCACGGCGCGCGCGATCGGGGCGGCAACGGTACCGCCGAAGCCGCCCTGGGAGCGCTCGACGGTGACGGCGATCGCGATGCGCGGGTCGTCGGCGGGCGCGAAGGCGACGAACGACGGCTGCGTGAGGTTCGCGCCGGTGACGCCGATCTCGGCCGTGCCGGTCTTGCCGGCGACCTCGATCCCCGGCAGCGCCACCGCCGTTCCGGTGCCCGACTCGACCACGGTCCGCATCATCAGGTTGACCTGCTGCGCGGTATCGGCGGAGATCGGCGTGCTGGCGAGGCGCGGATCGATGCGGTCGACCGTGCGTCCGTCCGGGTCGACGATGCGCTCGGCGAGGTGCGGCGCCATCAGCTTGCCGCCGTTCGCCACCGCGGCGACGACCATCGCCATCTGCATCGGCGTGACCGCCAGCTTGTCCTGCCCGATCGCCATGCGCCCGACGTCGACGGCGTCGCTCGTGACCGGCAGCAGCTTGCCGTTCAGCCGCTCGCCGCTCGCGACCAGCTCGTCGTCCGGGTAGTCGAGCGGCGGACGGCGGTAGAAGCCGAATCTGCGCATATAGTCGGCCATCGTCTCTTTGCCGAGCGCCTCGCCGATCTGGCCGAAGACGGTGTTGACGGAGCTCGTCATCGCGGTCGTGAGCGTGATCGGGCCGAAGCTCTCGCCGAGGTCGTTGCGCATCGGGACGCCGGAGATGACCTTCGGCGAGCTGCCGTCGATCACCGAGTCCGGCGTGTACTTCCCGGAGTCGATCGCGGCGGCGGCCGTGATGACCTTGAAGGTCGAGCCCGGCGCGTAGGACGACTGCGTCGCGCGGTCGAGCAGCGGCGCGCCCGAGCCGCTGCCGTTGAGCTCTCTGAAGACGCCCGGCTCGCCGAGGTCGTTCGGGTCATAGCCCGGCGAGCTCGCCATCACGAGCACCGCGCCGGTGCGCGGGTCGAGCGCGACGACCGCGCCCGGGCTGCCCGTCGCCGCGAGCTGGTCGGTCGCGATCCGCTGCGCGTCCGGGTCGAGCGTCGTGACGACCGTGTCGCCCTGCTGGCGCTTGCCCTGCAGCTGGTCGGCGAGCGAGCCGAGCTCGTCGTCGCCCTGGCCCGACAGCTCGTCGTTGCGGTAGCGCTCGATCCCCGCCAGCTGGTTGAGCGCAATGACCGCGTGGCCCACCGGGTGGCTGAACAGCGAGCCCGCCGGATACGCACGCCGGTACGTGCCGCCGGGTCCGCGCACGCTGCGCGCGAGCAGCGATCCGTCGCCCGCTTTTATCGCGCCGCGCTTGACGTGCAGCTGGGCGAGCAGCGGGCGCTTGTTGAGCGCGTTCTCGCGCAGGTCCTTCGCGTCGAGCACGGACCATCTCGACGTCCAGATCGCGAGGATCGCGAACAGCAGCACGATCGTCGCGAACAGGCGCATGATCGGCTGGCTCATCGAGCGGTCTCCGCCTCCCGCCGCGCGCGATCGCTCACGAGCAGCAGCAGCGCCAGCAGCACGAAGTTCGCCAGCAGCGACGAGCCGCCGTAGGAGATGAACGGCAGCGTGACGCCGGTCAGCGGGATCACGTTCGTCACGCCCCCGACGATCACGAACACCTGCAGCGCGAACACGGCGCTCAGCCCCACCGCCAGCAGCGTCGAGAACGAGTCGCGCGCGAGCAGCGCGATCTTGAAGCCGCGCTGCACGAAGAGCAGGTACGTCGTCAGCACCGCCACGGCGCCGACGAGCCCCAGCTCGTTGACGATCACCGCGTAGATCAGGTCCGTCTGCGGCGCCGGCAGCAGCGGGCCGCCGCCCGGCAGCACGAGGAACGCCTCGCCGAAGCCGCGCCCGAGCAGCCCGCCGTCGGCCTGCGCGAACAGCGAGTTGGCGATCTGGTAGCCGACGTTCGGATAGCGATCGGCGTTCAGCGGGTCCATCCACACGTCGACGCGGTCCGTCACGTGCGGCACATGCGTCCCGAGGTACCACGCGCCGAGCCCGAACAACGCGAGCCCGACGACGACGAACGAGACGCGGCTCGTCGCGACGTACAGCACCGCGAGGAAGGCGCCGAAGAACATCAGCGACGAGCCGAGGTCGCGGATCACGACCAGCAGCAGCATCGCGACGCCCCAGATCACCAACAGCGGGCCGAAGTGCTTCAGCGGCGGCAGCGTGATTCCGACGATCCGGCGCGCGCCCGCGACGAGCAGCTGCCGCGTGTCGCGCAGGTAGGAGGCGAGGAAGACGACGATCCCGATCTTCGCGAACTCCGTCGGCTGGAAGACGAACACGCCGGGGATCCGCACCCCGAGGTAGGCGCCGTTGACCTGCGCGCCGATCCCCGGCACGCGCGGCAGGCACAGCAGCGCAAGCGAGGCGGCGGCGATCAGGTAGCGGTACTGCTCCAGCTTGCGGTAGTCGCGCAGGAACACGATCGTCGCGACGAACAGCCCGAGCCCGACGACGAACCACTGCGCCTGCTGGCGCGCGAGCGTGTCGTCGATCCGGTAGATCACGACGAGCCCGAAGCTCGCCAGCACCGCGACGAGCGGGAACAGGTACGGGTCGGCGTACGGCAGCGCGATCCGCAGGAACACGTGCGCGGCGACGCACAGTCCGAGGAAGATCGCCCCGTACGTCAGCGACACGTTCGACAGCTGCTCCGAGCCCTGCTGGATGAAGACCGCCGCGAAGCCGGCGGTGACGAGCAGCGAGGCGGGGATCAGGCCGAGCAGCTCGCGGTTGCGGGCGCTCATCTGTCGAGCCGGCCCAGCTCGATCGCTCTGACCAGGTCGCCGACGTCGTCGCGCGAGCGCAGCCGATGGTCGAGCAGCCGCTCGCGCTGACCGGCGGTCATGTCGCCCGCCGGCACGCCGGACACGTACCACGACTCGTACAGGTGAATCCCCGCCGGCAGATCCCATGGCACGCCGCGGTAGACGGTCACGAGCCCGCCGTCGTTCGTGCCGACGAAGAAGACGGCACGCGAAGCAAGCCATCCGGCGACGCCAAGAGCGCCCACCACGATCACCACAGCCGCCGAAGCCGCCAAGAGCTTCACCCGCCGCGGCAGCGGAGCCGAAGCACGCTCAGCGGAGCCCCGAGGCGGCACGACCCGAGGCGGTACCGAAGCAGCGGCCGACGGCGCGGGTGGGCGATCTTCCTCTGCAGCGAGTGTTTCATCGCGAGCAGAGGAAGATCGCCCGCCCGCGCCCGCCACCGACTCCAGCCGGAACAGCACCACCGTGATGTTGTCCCGACCGCCCGCCTCGTTCGCAGCGTCCACCAGCGCACGCCCCGCATCCGCCAGGCCAGCCGCGCCAGCGAGGATCTCCTGCACCTCGTCCTCGCCGATCATCCCCGTGAGCCCGTCGCTGCACAGCAGCAGCACGTCGCCGGCGCGCGCGCGGTGGGTGTGGAGGTCGATGTCGATGTCGGGTTCGGGGCCGAGCGCGCGCGTGATGATCGAGCGCTGCGGGTGCTCGGCCGCCTCCTGCTCGGTCAGCTCGCCGCGCCGCACGAGCTCCTCCACGAGCGTGTGGTCGCGCGTGAGGCGCGACAGCTCTCCGTCGCGCAGCAGGTAGGCGCGGCTGTCGCCGACGTGCGCGAGCGTCAGCTCGTCGCCGTCGAGGTACGCGGCGGTGAGCGTGGTGCCCATCCCGTTGAGCGCACGATCCTCCTGCGAGACCTCGTGGATGCGCTGGTTCGCCTCGCGCACCCGCGTCTCGAGGCGCTGCTCCGGGCTGCCGTCGTCCGGCAGGCCGCCGGCGAACGTCTCGGCCGCGAGCCGCGAGGCGACCTCGCCCGCCTGCGCGCCGCCCATCCCGTCGGCGACGACGAACAGCGGCGAGCGCACGAAGAAGCTGTCCTCGTTCGCCCGGCGCTGGCGGCCGGTGTCGGACTTCTCGAAGTGCTCGGCGACGCGCAGCATGAGCGGATCAATCTTGGAGGTAGGTGAACTCGGAGTCGCCGATGCGGACGCGATCGCCGTGGTGCAGCGGCCGCGGCCCGTCGAGCGGCTCCTCGTTGAGGTACGTGCCGTTCGTCGAGCCGAGGTCCTCCAGCACGAGCACGGAGCCCTGCCGCTCGACGCGCGCATGGCGCGTCGAGGCGAACGGATCCTCGAGCCGGATCTCGACGTCGCCGCGCCCGAGCGTCGCGCCGCGCTCGAGCGAGTAGGCGATCCCGTCCGGGTGACCGGCCGCGCGCTCGATCACGAGCCGCGGCTCGCCGTCCATTCCCGCGCCCAGCACGACCGCCTCGTCGGCGCGGTGCAGGCCGGTCGCGTCGGGGTCGCTCGCCACGGGACTCGCCGCCACCGGAGACGATGCGGCTCCATGGGCGTCGCCCGACCGCCGCAGGTCCTTCCACGCGCTGCGCACGACCCACAGCAGGAACAGGTAGAGCACCGCCAGGAAGGCGAGCTTCAGCGCCACGGAAGCCGGCTCGAGCGTCGTCATCTCACTCCAGCTCGAACGTCAGCACGCTCGTGCCGAGCTCGATCCGGTCGCCCGGCCGCAGCGCGTGCGCCTGCTCGATGCGCGCGCCGTTGACCGCAACGCCGTTCGTCGAGCCGAGGTCGGAGACGATCCAGCCGCCGCCACGCGGACGCACCTCCGCGTGCCGGCGGGAGACGTTCGCATCGTCCAGCACGACGTCGCAGGAGCGGCTGCGGCCGATCGTCGCGCCGGCCGCGCCGACGACGAGGCGCTTGCCGTCCATCACCAGCAAGGCTCGTGCGTTGCGCACCCGCGCGCGCTGCTCCAACGGCTCCTGCAGCCGCTCGGCGGCGCTGTAGACCATCGTGTGGCCGACGTCGCCCTGCGCGACCTCCGCCCGGCCGGACTCGCTCGGGCGGGCGGGATCGTCTCCGCTCGGCTCCACCAACCGCGCCTGGATGCCGAACTCGCCGAGGCGCAGCCGATCGTCGGTGCGGAACTCGATCGCCGGCTTGCTCATCAGCGCGAAGCGCTCGCGCCGCGCGTGCTCCAGCAGATAGCCGGCCAGCTCGTCGCGCAGCTCGCGCTCGAAGCCGGCGAAGCGCTCGCGGTCCTCCGGCGAGAGGTAGACGGCGTACTCGTTCGGCACGTATACGCGCGAGACCGAGTGCGACTGGTGCTCCTCCATCTCGCGCGCGAGCTTGCGGGCGATCTCGACGGGCCGGACCTCCGAGCGGAAGGCACGGCTGAACGTCCCCTCGACGAGGCCCGCGATCTTGCTCTCGAGGCTGCGGAGTACGCTCATGCGCTGGGCGGGGAAGCCGGCTGCGGCCCATGCTACGGAAGCACTCGCGGATCCGGGTCGCGCGGGAAGCCGGCTCCGGTCCGCGCGCCGACCGCCGCTCCGCGGAGCGCGCGTGCCGCGACGGCGATCAGGACCGCCGCCGCGACGCTCAGCGCGGCGCCACGCGGGTCGGGCGGCGGCACGACGCCGGGCCCCAGCGCACGGCCGATCATGCCGGCGCCGACGGCGAGCCCGGCGGCCCACAGCGTCGCCGCGACGAGGTCGAGCGCCGCCGTGCGACCGCGCACCAGCCAGGGAAGGATCGCCGCCGCGACGGCCCACAGGCCGGCGCACGCCAGCATCCCGGAGTCGAGCAGCGGCCGCAGCACGTGCGCGACCGCGTCGGTGACGGAGCCCTCCCAGGCGGCGCCGTTCCAGGTGCCGCGCGCGCGGCCGTAGTACAGCGTCTCGTGCAGGACCGGCTCGGCCAGCGCGAGCGTCCAGAACCCGAGCGCGCCGAGCGCGGCACGGCGCCACAGCGTGCGCGCCTGACCGGCGAGCGCCGGGTATGCGCCGGCCAGCAGCACGATGCCCATCAACGGCGCCGCGAACGGGACCGACCACGCGCGCCCGCGCAGCGGCAGCAGCAGCGGCGGCGCGGCGAGCGCGCACGCCAGCACGAGCGCCAACCCTGCGCCGCCGCCGGCGACCGCGTCGCCGGCGACCCAGCCGAGCAGGACCGCCGCGGTCGCGATCCAGCCGACGCGCGGCAGCAGCCCCACGACAGCGGCCGCCAGCGCGCCGGCGAGCAGCGGCTTGACGGGCGGCGGGCCGTCGCCGACGAGCGCGAGCGCGAGCGCCACGAGTCCTCCGGCGGCGAGTCCCGGGAGCACATGCCCCGACAGCAGCGGCGCGGGCCTCCGCGCCGCGTGGGCCTCCGCAGACGGCCAAGGCCGGCCCTCCTCCAGCGCGTTCAGCTCGCGCGCCACGTCGGCCAGCTCGCGTTCGCGACTGCGGCGACGGGGACGGAACGCGGCGATCTGCGTGACCGCCGTCGCCGCGCGCTCGATCGCGGGCGCCTCGACGGTGCCCGGCTCGTCGCCCAGGTCTCCCAGTGCGGCTCTGAGGGCGCGGCTCAGGTGGGCGATCGTGCCGCGATCGCCGGGACGTGGGAGCAGCGCGCGGTCGATCGCGTCGCAGAGCGCCGGTGGCAGGTCGCGCCGCTGGCGGCACAGGGGAGGCAGCGTCGCGCCGAGCTTGCGCGCCGTCGCGACGGCGCTGCCGCCGCGCACCGGGTTGACCCCGCTGAACGCCTCGTAGAGCACGAGCGCCGTCGCATAGAGGTCGGCCGGCGCGCCGGCCTCTCGCCCTTCCGCCTGCTCCGGCGCCATGTACGCGAGCGTGCCGACGACGTCGCCCGTGCGCGTGAGCACGTCGGTCCCCTCGCCTCCTCCGACGACGCGCGCAACACCGAAGTCGGTCAGCTTCGCCGCCGGCTCGCCGGCCGAGCGCGCGTCGGGGACGAGCACGTTCGAGGGCTTCACGTCGCGGTGCACGACGCCCTGCGCGTGCGCGTGCGCGAGCCCGGCGCTCAGCGCGATGCCGATCTCCGCCACGTCGCGGTCGCTCAGGGCGCCCTCGTGCAGCAGCTGCGCGAGCGTGCCGCCGCGCACGAGCTCGGAGACGAGGTACGTCGTGCCGTCCTCCGCGCCCGCTTCGTAGAGCGTCACGATCGCCGGGTGGGCGAGCCGCGCGGCGGCTCTCGCCTCGCGCGTCGCGCGCCCGGAAGCCACTTGCTCGCGGCCGATCGCCTTCACGGCCACGTCGCGCTCGAGCCGCTCGTCGCGCGCACGCCACACGACCCCGAACGCACCGGCGCCGAGCCGGTCGCACAGGCGATAGCGATCGAGCACGAGCGGCGCGCCCGCTTGCCGGGTCGCCGTCGCCGCGGGCCGAACCCGCTCGGTAGGGGCCTCGGTGCCGCTCACCCTGTTGTGTTCCACGTCAAGCGAGCCCACCCTCCCAGCTCCCTGCCGCTTCGGCGAATGGTGGTCCAGCCGCCGGCCAGGTCATACTGCGCCTTTCACGTTTCCGCAAGGAGCACGATTCTGTCGTTCTTCGACGAGTCCGACGAGACCCGCAGAGCGCCTCGGCCACGCCGCAACCTCCCTTCCCGCGGCGGCGGTGGACAGCGACCCCCGATGGATCAGCAGACGCTGCTCGTGCGGCGGCTCATCGCCGCCGGCGCCGTGGTGCTTGTGGTGATCCTGTTGGTCCTGCTCGTGAAGGGCTGCGTCGAGAACCAGCGCGAGGCGGCGCTGAAGGACTACAACCGCAGCGTTCGCACGCTCGTCGAGCATTCGAGAAGCGCCGTCTCCAAGCGGTTCTTCGACGCGCTCGGCAGCGCCAGCGGCCAGGACCAGCAGCAGGTGCAGGAGACGATCAACCAGCTGCGAGTCGTCGCCGACGAGGACCTCTCGCAGGCGCAGCGGCTCGACCCGCCGGACGCGATGAAGGGCGCGCAGACGAATCTCGAGCTCGTGCTGTCGCTGCGGCGCGACGCCGTCGCGAGAGTGGCCGACGAGATCCAGACCGCGCTCGGCGGCACCGCTGGAGCGGGGACCGCGGTCGATGCGATCGCCGGGCAGATGCAGGCCTTCAACGCCTCCGACGTGGTCTACTCCCAGCGCGTCGCGCCGCTGATCCTCAAGGGCCTGAAGGACGACGACATCGCCGCCAGCTACGACGGCACCGCGGGCGAGGAGGTGCTGCCCTATGCGAGCTTCCTGCCAGACGACGGCGGCGGGATCAGCTGGATGAGCCCCGCCTACGTCACCCAGCAGCTCGGCGCCTCGACCTCCGGCGCCAGACAGACCGGCACCCCGTCGCCCGGCCTTCACGGCCACCAGCTCGACTCGGTCAGCGTCGAAGGCGTCGACCTCTCGACCACCGGCTCGAACCGCATCCCCGCCAGCCCCCCGCCGACGTTCGTCGTGAACTTCACGAACGGCGGCGAGAACGACGAGTCGAACGTGAAGGTCACGGTCGAGGTGACGGGCAGCGGCGCCCCGATCAGAGCGCAGGCGATCGTCCTCACCACGACCGCCGGCGGGTCGGCGACGGCCAACGTGACGCTCAGACAGTCTCCCTCGACGAGCGGCGCCTCGACGATCAGAGTGACGATCCAGCAGGTGCTCGGCGAGGAGACCACCGACAACAACACGGCGTCGTACACGGCCCTGTTCGAAGGCTGAGCCGCGCGTCGCGGCGCCGATCCCGCGGGCGGCGGCCGTATCCTCTCCAGCCGTGGACGAGCTGACGAGCACCACGGGCATCGTCGCACTCGCCGCTGGCGCGCTCGCGCTCGTCGCGCTCCTGACGGCGATCTGGCTGGCGCTGGCGCTGCGACGCGTGCGGCGCGATCAGCGCGTCGTGCTGGGCGGGGAGAGCTCGAGCGATCTCGTCGCCCACGCCGCCGGGCTCGAGCGTGAGTTTCGCGTGCTGCACGAGTACGTCGAGGACGCGGCGGCGCGCCTGCACGAGCGAATGACGGAGGCCGAGCGCCGGCTCGACGGCGCCGTGGCGTATCGCGCACTCGTGCGCTACGACGCCTATGGCGAGATGTCGGGCCATCAGTCGACCTCGATCGCGCTGCTCGACACGCGGCGCGACGGCGTCGTGCTGTCTTCGATCCTCCACCGCGACCAGGCGCGGCTGTACGCGAAGCGGGTCGAAGGCGGCGTCGGCGAGCTGGAGCTCTCGCCGGAGGAGCAGGAGGCGGTCCGGCTCGCGCTGGAGGGCGCGCCGGCGGCCCCCCGGGGCGCCCGCAACGGCACGCCCGAGGAAGCGCCGTGACGCGGATCGCGTACCTCGGTCCCGAGGGCACGAACTCGCACGAGGCGCTGCTCGCCGCGACCGCGAGCGACCGCGAGCGGCACGAGCTGCGCTCGATGGGGACGATCCACGACTGCGTCGGCGCGGTGCAGGAAGGGCGGGCGGAGCGGGCGTTCGTGCCGATCGAGAACGCGCTCGAGGGATCAGTCAACGCGACGCTCGACGCGCTCGCGGTCGAGACCGAGGACGTGGCGATCGTCGGCGAGCACGTGCACGCGATCCACACGTGCCTGATCGCGCGGGATCCGCTGGAGCTGGGCGCGATCGAGACGGTCCACTCGCATCCGCAGGCGAACGCGCAATGCGCGCACTTCCTGCGCACACGATTGCCGCAGGCGACCGTGCTCGCCGCCAGCTCGACGGCGGAGGCCGTGCGCCGCGTCGCCGAGCAGGACGGCGCAAGCGCCGCGCTCGGCAGCCGCACGGCCGCCGAGCTGTACGACTGCGAGGTGCTGTGCGCGGACGTCGATGACGCCGCCGGAAACGAGACGCGCTTCGTCTGGCTCGCCAGGCGCGACGACGACGTCGCGGCGGGGGCCGCCCCGTCCAGGCCGGTCGCTCGCGGCCCCTTCAAGACGGCTGTCGTCTTCTGGGGGGTCGGCGCGGAGGCGCCCGGCTGGCTCGTCGGCTGCCTGTCGGAGTTCGCCTCCCGTGGCGTGAATCTGACGCGGATCGAGTCGCGCCCGCGCAAGCAAGGTCTCGGCCGCTACATGTTCTTCGCCGATCTCGAGGGGCGTGCGTCGGAGGGCGCGGTCGCCGAGGCGCTGGAGGCGCTGCGCGCACACGTCGAGCACCTGCGCGTGCTCGGATCGTTTCCCGCGGCATAGCCGCCCACACCGGCTCGGGGAGCCGCGGTCGCCCTTGTGCAGCGGTCGAACGGGACATAACCGCCCGCTACACTTCGGCCCACGCCATGACTGCAACTGCGTCAGTACCACCAGCGCAAGTGGGGTCCGCGCCGCCTCTGGAGCACCAGCGGCGCGGACGTGAGTCTGGCCGGGTGCTCGTCCTCAACGCGACCTTCGAGCCGATCAACGTCTGCACGGTTCGGCGGGCGGTCGTGCTGCTGCTGAAGGAGAAGGCGGAGGTGCTCGAGCACGCCGAGTACGTGCTGCACTCGAGCACCAGCACGATGGCGCGGCCGGTCGTGATCCGCCTCGTCAGCTACGTGCGCGTGCCACGCGACACGCACCGTCGCAAGATCACCCGCCGCGCGGTCTTCGCCCGCGACAACTGGACCTGCCAGTACTGCGGCTCGCGCGGCCAGCTGACGGTCGACCACGTGATCCCTCGCTCGAAGGGCGGGGACTCGAGCTGGGAGAACATCGTTGCCTCCTGCGCCCCCTGCAACCGCAGGAAGGGCGACCATCTTCCCCACCAGGCCGGCATGATCCCCAAGCGCACGCCCCGCACGCCCGGGCCGCACGTCTTCATCCAGGTCGCCAGCCCCCGAATTCCCGTCGCCTGGCGCACCTACCTCGTGGCTTGAGGCTTCCTGGGCTTTGGCGCTTTTGCCGTGGCTGCCTCGCCGCGTGAGATTACGCCGACCTGGCGATGAAACACTCGCCGTCGACGTAATCTCACGCGGCGGGCCGAGGGGAGCGCACCGAGCCCGGGCGCTTCGACACCGGCAGCTGCGAGCTCCTCACAGCTTGCCGAGTGCGAGCGATGCCGGAGCGCCAGAGACGGCCGAGCCCACGCGGCTGGGCGCGGAACGCTGCTGTGGCGCGGTGTGCGAACTTGTCCCGCGGCGAGTGTTTCATCGCCAGGCGGGGCAAGTTCGCGCGCCGGCGCCCACCACGGCAAGACGGGGCAAAACGAAGGGCGCCTCGACTAAGGCGCCCTTCGCGAGCTGCTTTGGCTGGACAAGACCACGACCAGAAGGACGGCGCTCAGAGCGCCGGTGCCAGAGGGACCACTCCCGGCACTGGTCGAGGCGGTGTCTCGGTGTGGACTCCGCTAGGCGGGGCCAGCCTTCCGACCTAGTGGCCGGACACCTCCAGGGTCCCGCAAGAACTGTCAGACAGAATTCGGACCACCTCCTTTCTCTGGTGATCCAAATGTAGCGAACCCGCACGACGGCGACGAGGGTGTCGTTCAGACCTCGCCGTCGCCGTTCCCGTCGTCGGCCTCGTCGAGCTCGACGACACCCTCCGTGTCATCCTCGTCGGCGCTGAGCGCCGGCGGCTGATGCGAGGCGCCGTTGCCCTCCGGGCCGAGCTCGCCGTCCTCGAGCAGCAGCTCCTCGGCGCCGGCGTCCGGCTCGGACTCGACCACCAAGGCGATCGCGCGGACGCAGTCGTCCTCGCGCACGTTCATCACGCGCACCCCGGTCGCCGCCCGGCCCTGCTGCGAGATGCCGCGCACGCCGGTGCGCTGGACCATCCCGGACTGCGAGATGAAGACGAGCTCCTGATGCTCGCGCACGACCAAGGCGCCGGCGAGGCCGCCCTTCGCCTCGGTCAGCTTGATCGTTCTCACGCCCATCGCGCCGCGCGAGGTCTTGCGGTACTGGTCGATTCTCGTCCGCTTGCCGTAGCCGTTCTCGGTCACGACGAGCAGGTCCTGGTCGTCGCGCGCGATGTCCATCGCGATCACCTCGCCTCTACCGACGTTCATCCCGCGCACGCCGCTCGTGTCGCGGCCCATCGCGCGCGCGTCCTCCTCGCTGAAGCGGACGGTGAGGCCGGCGCGCGAGACGATGATCACCTCGTCGCCTTCGTCGACCCGCCGCACGGCGACCAGCTCGTCGTCGTCTCTGATCGAGATCGCGATGATCCCGTCGGCCTTGATCGGCGTGTTGTATCTCTGCAGCTCGGTCTTCTTGACGGTGCC
>Ga0126310_10000452_pt1 | contig 14087 bp, 16 predicted proteins | sample Plot60_FD_92540 | JGI IMG/M metagenome (GOLD analysis project Ga0126310, IMG submission 92540) | Serpentine soil microbial communities from UC McLaughlin Reserve, CA, USA - Plot60 | ecosystem: Environmental > Terrestrial > Soil > Grasslands | place: USA: UC McLaughlin Reserve, Lake County... | reverse complement strand
TCTACCTCTTCTGGGACGCGCGCCACTCCGCGCCGGAGCGAGCCCGGGACCTCGGGAACGAGCTGGCCGACCGGCTACGCGAGGGCGGATTCTCCGTCGACAGCGTGCTGGTCGAGGACCTGCGCCCGGTCCCCGCGGTCTGCGCGATGGGGCGGCCCCAGGGCGGATGAACATGGACCGCAACACCGTGTCGCGTTCCCCATGGAAGCGACACTCGCGCGATCAGGCAGGTCGCTTGCGCACCAGACGGGCAGCGGGCGGCGGGCCCGTAGCTCGCACACGCCTGCTTTCGCCGGGAGGCGTCTGCGCGAAGGCGTTCGCGCTGCCGCAAAGGAGGAGCTCGACGCGTCTCGCGGTTCCGCCGGCCCGCCTTCGCTTCGCTTGAAGTAGTCCTCGCGGACGTGGTCGGGAAGCGCGTACCGCTCGATGTCGGCGGTCAGTGCGACGGCGACGATCTGCCGCGGATCGGCGCTGCGGTAGCTCTCGAGGTCGGGGGCTTCGACCCAGTCCTTCAGCACCCCGCCCAGGAGCGGATATGCCGAGCCGCCACTCCCCACGACGAGGCTCCGTAGACGCCCGGGATGCAAGGCCGCGGCGAACAGCGAGGCTCCGGTGCCGATGTCGGGGCCGACGACGTGCGGGTTCTCGAGCCCGAACGCGTCGGCGACGCGAACGACGAAGTCGCCCATCGCCCGAGGGGAGAGCAGCGCATCGCTGCGCTGGGAGTGACCGAACCCCGGTAGGTCGATCGCCACCAGATGCGTGTGTTTCGGCGAGCCGCACTCACGCATCTGGCGCCGGCAACTTCTTCCCAAGGCGGCTCGCGGGAGTGGTAGAGATAGGATCGTTCAGCGCAGGCCACAGTCTGAGAGAGGCGCGCGATGGCGAAGTACTGCAAGGGCGGCAACTTGGTCCCCGAGGGCGCGACGCAGTGGCCGATCCCGGCGCTGCCCGGCGGGGAGGGCGAGCAGCAGTGCATCGCCAGCGGCGGCACGGTCGTCGAGGAGGGCAGCACCGGCGGCTGCGGCTCGGCCGCGTCGGCGCAGAAGAACCTCGGCGCTGGAAACCCCGGCCTCCAGGGCGTCGTCGACGGCGCCTTCGTCGCCGCGCTGCAACTGCGCGAGTCGCTGGCCGGCTCCCCCGCCGTCCGCGAGCTCGACGTCATCAACGAGGCCGAGGAGCTGCCGGGCGTCATCGCCGGGAACGACGCGATCAGCGAGCGGCTCGCGCAGGCCGTCGGGATGGCGAGCTCCCTCGCCGTCGACCTGCTGAAGGGCGGCGGCGGGCCCGGCGCCGCAATCCCCTACAGCGAGGGGCTCCACGATTGGCTCTCGGGCCTCGCGAGCGACGTGCGCGGCGAGGTCGCCGATGACGACGTCAAGGCCGCCATCGACAGCTTCGTCGAGCGGCTCGGAAGCCACGTGGGCACGCCGATCGGCGACGTCTACCGGTCGATGCGCGGAGAGGCGGCGGGCGCCTAGCGGCGCGCCAGCGCCATGGCCCGCGAGCTGACCGACGGCTACCCCCTCGCCGCACACATCCCCGAGGGGTTCATCGCCCGCATCTTCGCGAAGGCGTTCCTGCGGCTCCTGCCGATGATCTCGCGCAGCGTCGACGGCCAGACGCTCGACGTGTGGTTCAAGACCCCGACCGCGCGCCTCGTCCACAGTACGCACCCGCTCGAGAACCTCATCGAGGCGGAGCTGCCGCTGCTCGCGCGGCTCTCGGAGCGCGGCGACGAGACGCACGCGGTCTTCCGGACGCGGCCGAACCTCATCCAGGTCGAGATCGACTTCGAGGGGCGGCGGCTGATCGCCCCGATGGTCGACTTCCGTCCGACGGCGTCGACGGCGTTCACGGTGGACGCCGACGTCGACGCGTACGAGCCGGTCCTGCTGGCGACGCTCGGGGCCGCGCTGCGCGCGATCTCGCCGTTCACGGCGGCGCCGCTCTTCCCGGCCGGCGACCGCCAGTTCTTCCTGCGCAGCTACACGACCGCGGCGGGGACGGCCGACGAGAACGTGCTGGCCCTCTTCATCACGAACGAGCCGGCCCCGCCGCCGCTGCCCGCGCGAATCGACCCGCAGAACGGCGGTCCCGACGAGGCCGCGGTCCTGGTGCCGCGGGACCTCATCGACGCCAGGATGGCCGCGGGGCTCGCGGCGGCGGGGCTCGGCACGCTGCCCGCCGTCCTCCCCGGGGACGACGGGCTCGTGCTGCTCTCCCTGGCGATCGACCTGCGGGTGGGGCACGTCTTTATGTCCGGCAGGGTCCGCGCCGAGGTGCTGGGCCTGGAGTCCGACGTCGCCTTCCGCGCGTGGCTCCAGCTGCTGGTCAACGACGACGCGATCACCGTGAACGTCCTGCGCGCCGAGCAGGACGGCGACGCGGTCTTCGACGTCCTCGACCTGTTCACCGCGGGGGCGCTCACGAGGATGATGGAGGAGGTCCTCCCGGCGGCGATCGGCTCGGTCGGCGGCGGCGCGTTCGGCGGCGTTGGCCTGTTCGCCGGCGAGGTGCCGATCGACCAGGGCTATGCGTCCGTCCGCTCCTCCGGGGTCGTGGGCGTGTCGCCCGCGGGCGTCGAGATCCCGGTGAGGCTCGTGGACGACTCGAGCGCAACGACGATCTCGCCTGCGTACCTGCGGGCGCACTGGCTCAGCCGCGAATTCCACGTGGCGGCGGGGTGCCCGTTCGGCGACCTGATCAAGCGGCCGCGGCGCTTCCCGACGTGGAAGGCGGCGATCGCGGCGGGCTTCAACGGCTGCTCGACCTGCCAGCCAGGGTTCAACGTCGTTGCCGCCGGCGACTTCCGCCTCGAGCTCGCGGGCGCCCCGGCGGCGGGCGACGGCGACGACGCGAGGCCGTCCTACGAGCTCGCGTACACGGGCAGCGCGAAGCGCTTCGGCGTGCCGATCGGGCCGCTGCGCGAGGTCCGCAAGAACCTGCGCGGCGGCGTCGACGAGGCCGGCGAGGCGAAGTTCGCCGACGGCATGGACTTCCTGGTGCCGGGGCCCTGGACGCTGACGGTGCGCTGGGACGGCTGGAGCGTCAGCGGCCCGGTCGACGTGCACAAGCGCTGGCTCGACGCGGCCGGCCACACCCAGGGTGAGCGGACCCTCGTCACGGTGCGCAAGGGCGACGACGCGTTCACGGTCACGCACTTGTAGCCGCGCCTTCGGATGCGCGCGAGCGCATCCCGAAGGCGATGCGCGCGAGCGCGGTCTTCAGGTAGTAGAGGCGCTCGACGAGGTGGGAGACCAAGAAGAACAGCGCCCGCAGACCGAGCAGCGCGAACGCGTTCGCGGCGAAGATGATGAAGGCGTCATCGGTGATGGCGAGGATCGCGGGCACCGAGTCGATGGCGAACAGCAGGTCGACGACGGCGATGGCCAGCAGCGCCGCGCCGGCGGCGGGCAGCCGCCGCTTCAATTTCTCGACCAGCTCGGCCTCGCCGCCGTGGTCGTGGCGGGCGGCGAACATCCGCCACATCTGCGCGACCTTTGTCGCTGCTGCTCCGACGACGAGCGGCAGCGTTCGCCGCTTCGTAGCGACGCGGAGGCACCAGCGGAGCCACGCGCTGAACAAAGACACTTGCGCGCTGCAAGCATTGTCCGGGCTCGAGTCGCTTCTTATTCCCCGTGAACGTCTGGGGCAAGAGGCGTTACGGCTGCTCCGGTTTCACTAGCCCTAGTACTACCCCGGTCAACACCGGGGGTGAGGTGGCAGGTCAGCGCCCGACGCGCGGCCGTTGGAACCTCCGGGGGAAGGCAAGTCCAGATCGAAGAGGCGTCGAACTCATCGGAGAGCGCGAGCAGGTGCGCTGCGACCCAGCGCGCGTTCGTGGGGGCCGGCTCTGCATCCTCGCCGATGATCCGCCGAAGTCGCGCGTGCGCGTTTCCAAATGCCCGCTGGTCCCCGAAGACGAGAAACCGGAGCAGGGGCCAGCACGCCTCGACGACGTGCTCAGCCGGGCCGAACATCGTCCCAGCGAGATCGCCGAGCTCGGTGCGGGAACGCAGGTGGGCGAAGTTCTCGCGGCGCACCCGCAGCCACGAGAACGCCTCTTGCGTGCGAAAGCTGAGCAGGTAGATGAGCGCCTCGAGGGCAAGCGTTTCGCGCCAGGGGTCGGGGTCGGTGTTGGACTGCTCGAGAAGGAGGCCCCGGTGCGCCCGGTACGCCGAGAGCGTCAACCTCGCGGCACAGGGCTACCGCACGTAAGTCAGCCGCGGATAGGCTCGCCGCATTGGTCAGCCTCCCCGATCCAAGGAGCCGCGCAATGCCTTCGAATTCCGAGAACGCTGGCGAGCGCTCGACATACGCCGTCCCCGACGAACTCTTCAAGACGGTTTACGACTCGCCTCGATCGCTGCCCGGCGAGCACGTCTGGCTCACGCGCGACGAAGACGTGCGCGAAATCGAGAGAATGCTCGGTCTTGAGCAGGACGCCATCGGCGCACCGCTGTGGCTCAGCGGCGATGACCGTCAATGCCCCAATTGCGGGCGCGAGACGAGCTGGCTAGACATTGTCTCGTCCGCGTTGACGGAGGTCCATCGCAAGGCGCTGATCGTGCGAGTTGTGCTCGGGGAGCAGAAGTTCGTCAACGTCGAAGCGCCGAGGGCTATTCGTGGCCTCCGCTGCTATCAGTGCGATAGGACCATCGAGACGCTGCGGAGCTTCAAGTGCCACAACTGGGCCTACGCGGTAGGAGATTTAGCCAAGATCGTCGAGCAGGTGGGCGCACGAGCGTAGCCGAGCCCGCGAGCCGCCCCGAGCTACAGGGCGTCGAGTGACGTGCTGGCCGCGGCGATCGAGGCCGGTCAGCGCGGCCTGGGCGCGCTCGAGCGCGGTCGCGCGCCTGCGCGCCGCCGCCGCGGCCAGCGGTGCGACGTGGTCAGCCGGCATCGCCCGCGGCGGCGCCGATGGTCTCAAGCCCGTCGATGATGCGCACCAGGTTGAACCGGACGGGCTCGTTCATCTCGACCAGCCGACGGCGACCGTCCCCCTCCGCCGCAGCGATCAGCTCCTCGGTGCGGACAAGCTGGTCGCGATGCTGAGGGAGGAACTCGGCCGTGGTCAGGAAGTGATCACAGGTCAAGCAGGCGTTGGGGTGCGGGCAGGACTGCTGCAGCGGCAGCCCGCAGTAGCCGTTGGGCAGCGTCTGCTTCGCGCGCGCGAGGTTCTCCTTGGCCCACGCAGCGTCCGACAGCGGCCCCCGGGGTCGAGCAGGATGACCTCGCCGCGGACGTTGATGCGCTGCTGGTAGCGCTCCCACTCGCGCCGCAGGGTCTGGCGTCCCCGGCCACAGGCCTTGCCCTCCGGGTGACAGCACGCCTGAGCGGCGGCGCGGACGCGCACCACAAGTCCACCACGCCCCCAGCAAAGCGGGGGCAGGAAGGAGCACCACCATGATCACCGTCCAGGGCCACGGCCGCCTCACGCGCGACCCGAGCGCCGAGAGCTCCCCGACGGCACCAAGCTGGCGGCGCTGCGCGTCGCCGCCGACGACAGCCGCGGGCGCACCGTCTACCTGAACGTCGCCGAGTTCGGCAAGCCCGGCGAAGCGACCGCCCGGCACCTGCGCAAGGGCAGCGAGGTCGTCTTCTACGGCGAGCTGCGCTTCCGCGAGACAGACACCGACAACGGACGCCGCGAGTACTACAGCGCCGTCGTCCACATCGAGTTCGCCGGCCGCCGCAACGGCGACCAGCCCACGGCCCCGGTCGAGGCCCCGATCCCCGATCCGGATGACATTCCGTTCTGACCCCAACGGGCGCGCGGCGACCCACACGTCGCCGCGCGCCCCGGCGAGCCTCGCGATCGTCACGGTCGAGGACCGCGTCGACGAGCGGCTCGCCGGAGAGCGCGGCGGCCGATACACGGCGCCAGCGCAACCGATCGCCGATGCCTGGACCCTCTTTCGATTGCTGCTTGGCGCCGCGACCATCCTGCGGGGCGTGGCCCTTGGCGCCGCGCGATCGCCGGAGGCCAGCGTGTCATTGCGCTACGCGAACTCGCGTAGAGTCATGGGCTCGGGACGAGCCCCCAATGCAGTAGACCGCTCGCTGACAAGGTGGCTGCTCGCGAGGTCTCGAGGCGCGAAGGTGGCGGAGCATCATCGCCGTTGCCGTTGCCGTTGCCGTTGCCGTTGCCGTTGCCGTTGCCGTTGCCGTTGCCCACGCCATGGCGCATTGGGTTCCGACGCCACCGCGCGGTGCGAGCAGGATCGCGGAAGTTCCGGTTCTCCTCGGCGTGCCTGCTGCGACATACACGGTCGATGCCTATCGCCCCACGCGCTCGAGAGGTTCCTCGTGTTCTGCTCTCGCGGCGCGAGGCGGCCGATGCGCTTGGCATGTCGCTGCATCATTTCCAGCGCCACGTCCAGCCGTACGTCCGCTGCGTTTACTCCGGACAGCTGCGACTGTATCCGCTCAAGGATCTCGAGCGCTGGGCTGAAGAGCACGCTTGCCACGAGGGAACCGCCGCGTGAAGATGGCGGCCGTGCCCTGGCGAGATACAAAGACGCGCTACCAGGGGGTCTTTGCCCGTCACCAGCAGAAGTGCGCAGCGACGGCCACCGGAGATCCGAGGGCCTGCGACTGCACCCCGAGCTTCTATGGCGTCATCTGGGACCGAGGCGCTCGCAAGCACCGAAAGACGCGGCGATTCCAGCGAGCTGGCGAGGCGCGGAACGCCCGCCAGGATCTCTCCGACGCATTGCAGGCGGGGAAGCTGCCCGGCTCGTCGGTGGCGGGCCCGCGCTTCGACGACACGCGGGATAAGTTCATCTACGCCGCTCGCTCCGGTGTTGCGTTGAACAAGTGGGGCCGCCGGTATCGCCGGCGTGCCGTCGGAGATCTGGAGTCTGCGCTTCGGCAAGTGCCGGACGTCGTCGCCCGCCGCCGCTTAGGCAACATCCGCCGCGCCGACGTACAGAAGCTCGTCGACGACCTCGCGACTTCCGGCCTTTCGGGCTCCCGCATTCGCTCGGTCGTCAACGCAATCCGCTCGCTCTATCGCTGGGCGCAGGATCGCGAGCTGACGTCGTATGACCCCGCCGCCCTCGTCCGGCTGCCAGCAATGGACGCGACCCCTCGTGATCGAGTCGCGACACCGGCCGAGTTCGCGCGGCTTCTGTCACCGCTTCCGATCGAGGACGCGATGCCGTACGCGCTCGCTGGCTATGCGACTGCGCGTCATCAGGAGCTCCGCATGCTCGACTGGAAGGACGTCGACCTGAATTTCGGTGTGGTTGAGCTTCCCGCCGACGAGGAGGGCCGCAAGCCCGGTGGCTCATGGCGCATCGTCCCACTCGTCAAACCGGCGCTCACGCTGCTCAAGCGCGCCTGGATCGCGCAGGGACGTCCAAAGGAGGGCAAAGTCTGCCCTCCGCGATATTCCAAGAGCTCCTCTGGGCTGATCGCGCTCGCTCACCTGCAGGAGCGCGTCCGCAAGCGTTGGGGAAGCCTCGGGTTTGAGCCGATCGGACTCCACGAGGCGCGGCATACCGCCGCGACATGGCTCGACCACGCCGGTGTGAGCCCGAAGGTGGTGTCGCAGATCATGGGTCACAAGACGCCCGAGTATCAGCCGGGGGCTGCACGGATCACACTGGGCCGCTACACGCACACGCTGCCCGGCGAGCTCGAGCGGGCCCGTGACTTGCTAGACGCGTTCCTGGCCAGCCGCGCCCAACAAGATGCCGGCCAGGAATTTCGCTGAGGTTTCGTTCCCTCAGGCGTTCCCTCAAGGGCGCTGCTCGGCTCTACACCAACGATTTCAGCCTCTACGGGGCGGTCTCGAAAACCGTTGTGGGCCGTTTGGTCCACCGTGGGTTCGAATCCCACCCCCTCCGCCTAGCAAGGCGAGATCCCACTCTCCAGGCGGGTTCTCGGCCGTTCCGTAGGCCGTCCAAGAGCGCTCCGGGTGGGTCAACGCGGGCCAGCGAAACCCTATGCGTGGAGGGTTTCGTTCCCTCCACGTTTCCCCGAGCGGCTGTCGGCGAAGCCAACAAAGGACCGCCAACGCCGCGAAACGAACCTCCAGTGCGGCCCCAAGTCGGCCGGGATGGTGGTACACCCGCGGCTGCGGTCGTGCGGGTCCCGGGCTCGACCGGGCGCCAGACCGGCTTCGCCGAGACGATCGACCAGATCGCCAACCGCAAAGCGGCGATCGGACCGCAGCAGGACGAGCGCGACCGCCGAGGGGGCGACGAGTCTCGAGCGGCGTAGGGGCCGCTGGCCTCCGCGTGTGGGGTCCCACCGGGACGCGTAGTTGCGACATACCGGCGATGGACACGGATGCCAATCCCATCGTCCGGGACCGGTCGGCTCAGGCGCTCTCGGGGGGTCGGGGCGCGGAGTGGCCCGCCACTTCTGCCCGGCCCCGGACCGGAGCGTCAAGGGCGCCGGCTTCGCCGCCGCCGCGCGGCCCTGTCGGGGCGCCATTGACCCCCGGCCAGTGGCCGGGCCATCGCGGGCTCACATCCGCACCCGACCACCCGGAGGAGCCCATGCCCAATCGCCCCACTCCGAAGAACTACGACTGCTGCGCACGCTCGCGGTTGAGCGTGGCGAAACGTTCGCGGTCCCCCGTCCCAAGGCCGAAGCCGGCGGCGAGATCGCCCGCCTCAAGGCTCGGGACCGATCGGCCCGCTCCGAGGCGGCGCTCGACCGCCGCGAGGTCAGTCACAACCTGGCCCGGACCGGAGAGGCGGCAACTCCGCGGTCGCACGAGATCGTCGACTACGGCGCGAGCACCGGCTGGGCCGGTCGCCCCGAGGGCCAGCGATGAACACGACTGCCACCAGCTCGCGGAGCGCCGGCGAGCGTGTGGAGCTCGGTCGGTACCGCACAGCCCACAGCGAGCGGATCCTGGTCGGCCAGCGCGTCCGCGGCGTAGTTCGGGTGAGCGACGTTCCGAGCAGCGGTCGCGGGCGGTGCTACCTGGTCGACCGCGAGCTGACCTCCAAGGCCGAGCTCGACGCCCTCGTTGCCGACTATCTCGCCCAGGGCCGGGCGCATGTGGACTGTCCGATGCGCCCGCCGACGCTCGCCGCGCTGGAGGGATCGCGATGAGCGCCAACCCGCGTCGCGAGCGCCTCGATCTGGATCGCCTTCTTGGGTCCCGCCGTCCACACATGAGCGTCGCGAGCGGCTGTGGCGGATGACCGCCGAGCAGCGCGTCGCGGCGATGTATGCCGGTGAGCTCTCGCTCGCCGACTGTCTCGCCTGGGCGGCTCGCTTCCCTCAGGAGCCGCCGACGATCAACGGCGAGTGGGCGTTCATCGCCATCCGCACTCCCGAGGTCGCCGAGGGCGATGAGGGGCGCGGCTGATGCCCACCTCGCTCCCACCACCCGCTCGCTTCGCTGGCGCATTGCGCTACGAGCACATCGACATCCCGGCGGAGCTGACGCTCGCCGAGTGGCGCAACCGCCGACACGGGGCGCTCCGGTCACGCGGCCGCCTCAGGGGTCTCCTGCGGCGGCTCCTCGGACACCGCTAGCTGGACGAACGTGGATCCGCACCCGGCCGGCGCGCGCGGTACGGTGCGGCACGTGTCGGAGCTCGCGCAGCAGCAAGTCGACGGCGTACGAATCAGCGTCGATGGTCGGCTCGTCGTCAGCGAGACCACCGCCACTGCTGCGGGACCGAGCGTGCTCGTGCTGATCACCGCGCTCGGCGAGCTCGGCGTCAGCATCACGAGCACCTACATCGGCCACGAAGGCCTGGACACCCTCGCCGCACACCTAACGGTCACGCGCACGGGTCGCGAGCTCAAGCGAATCGAGCACTCCCGGGACTCACTCCCGGTCACACCCATGTGCGCGAGCGGTGCCTTCTCGACCACGCGCAGCAAGTCCAAGAGGTCCTCATCGCCCGCACGGGCGGCACGGTCGCCGTCGACGTCGCTTCGGCCGCGCTCGTACGCGCGACGCCCGTCTAGCCAGACGGCCGACGGCAACGTCAGCCCGATCCGGCCGATGCCACGGGTCGACAGTCCACCGCATGAACGGTTGGGGTTTACGAGAACAGAGCCGCCGCCTGGGAGGAGCGCGGAGTGCTCCGAGCGGTGCGACTGCCGAGCACCGTGCGGCGCATTCGCGCCCGAGGACTTCGAAGCGATGCGTGAATTCGTCATCCTCCTCCCGTTTGGCTAGGGGTGCTAATCCCCGCCTGTCACGCCGGAGGCTGCGGGTTCGAGTCCCGTCGCTCCCGCTACCCACGGAGCCTTAGCCTTTGTCGAGCGCTCGCACCGCTTCGGCGGGATCCCGGTACAGCGTGGCGCGCCAGAGCTTGTTGTCCCTGAACTCCCACAGGTTTGCGAGTCGCTGTGTGAATGGGAGTCCGCTCGACTTGCCGCGCATGTGTGTGGACATGACGATCACGACGCGCCCGTCCGGCGCGGACAGCAGCTGCTCGACCTCGACACGCCATTCCCCCCAAGTCGCGTCCACATCATTGAAGTACTTGCGAATACCGGCGTAGCCGCGGTACGGGCGCGCCTCGAGCTGTGCCATCAGGGAGAAGAACTCGACCTCCGGGTGGCAGAGCTCGAGTGCCCACTCGACGTCGCGGTCGGTGATCGCGTCCGCAAACGTTCGGACCAGGCTGATGCGTTCATCCCACATCCGTCAGGCGAGTATCGCTTGTGTTGTCCGGCCGGGGCTAGACACGCCCGGCGAGCGGATGGAACGCCACCTGCGAGGACGCTCCTTGCGATCATGCGGGCGTGCCGCGACTGAGTACCAAGGAGCGCTCGAAGCTTCCCAACAGCGCTTTCGCGTACATCGATTCGCGGGGTCGACGTCGTTTGCCGATTCACGATGCATCGCATGTCCGCAACGCGCTTGCGCGATTCAGCCAGGTTGCGTTCGAGGACGAGGAGGCGCGGGACCGGGCACGTAGCCGGCTGTTGAGAGCGGCCCAGAAGCAGGGGATCATGCCGATTGGCTTCATCAACGCGCAGCTGCAACCGCAGCGGAAGCTGCCGACGGGCCACGTCACCTTCCTGGTCACAGACATCGAGGGCTCAACCGAGCTGCTTCGCGGTCTCGGCGATCAATACGGGCCGCTGCTCGCCGATGTCCGTCGTCGGGTGCGCGACGCGGTGCGACATGCCGGGGGTCGAGAGGCCTCCGCTCGCGGAGACGACGTCTTCGCTGTGTTTGCCCTCGCCCCCAGGGCGCTTGACGCGGCGCTCGCGATCCAGCGGGCGATGCATGCCGGCGGTTGGCCCCACGAGATTGACGTGCGGCTGCGAATCGGGCTGCACCGCGGACGTCCCGCGCTTACCGACAGCGGTTATGTCGGGCTCTCGGTCCACGCTGCCGCGCGGATCTGCTTCGCGGCGCACGGCGGTCAGATCATCATGTCCTCTGCCGTTCGTGAGGCAGTCCACGAGTCGCTGCCGGACGGGGTCACCCTGAGAAGTCTTGGCACCTGGCGCTTCCGCGGCTTGCCCGAACCGGTTCAGCTCTTCCAGACCGGGGCGGCTGACCTGCGTGGCGACTTCCCACCCCTGCGATCGGCCGTCCCTGCGAAGGCCTAGGGCGTGCCTCTGACTCCATCGGACAGGGATCCGGACCCTAGATGCGGGCATGTCAGGCCCCGTCCTGGGCGGCCGGTCGGCCTTCGCGGACCCGCCATGGGCCCCGTAACGGCCCCGCCCAGGAAAGGGCGCGGAGCTGCGCGGCGTTCGCCGAGGTTAGAGTTCGCCCGTGCCGCTCTTCTCCCAGGACAAGAAGGTCGCAGCGCTGAAGAGCGCGCCGCTCTTTGCGGACTTGTCGCGTAGGGAGCTCAGCGAGCTGGCCAAGGTGACCGAGGACGTCGACTTCGACACGGGCAAGGTCCTGTGCAGGGAGGGCCAGACCGGTCACGAGTTCTTCGTGATCATGGAGGGCGAAGTCGAGGTCACGCGCCGAGGCAAAACGCTCGCCACAGGCGGCAGCGGCGAGTTCTTCGGCGAGATCGCCCTGGTCGAGAACCTCCCACGGACCGCAACCGTGACCGCCCAGACTCCGATTCGCTCGTTTGTACTGACCCGACGCAGCTTCCTCCGGCTGCTCGATGAACAGCCAAGAGTCGAGCGCAAGGTCATGCGCGCGCTAGCGCGGCGCCTGATCTCGGTATCAGACGACCTGAGCCTGTAGCGACCAGCTGGGTCGGATTCCCCGAGCCTCGGGGTCTGCGCGCCGGTCTGTCACGCCGGAGGCCGCGGGTTCGAGTCCCGTCGCTCCCGTAAGTCGGCATGCGACATCGCATGCCAATCCGCGTCATCTGCAGGGCTTTCTGAGTTGGCCGTCTAAGCGCGTTCGCCAGCTCGCGCCATCGCGTGCCACCGCGCGCCGCAAAAACGATGACCAATCGATGACCACCACGAGGTGGTCCGGAGGTCCTCGTGGGCGCTCGTGATCGGCCTCTCGGTGGCCAGCTTGGACTCGACGGAAGCGAGCCGATCGTCGCTGCCGAGTTCCTGCGGGGTGCCGGTCGTCGAGGCCGTCCGGCGATCAAGGGTGCGCGCATCACCAGCGTCGAGCTGCGCCGTCTGAGCGTGCGCTGCTCGAGGAGCTGGCGCTTGTCACGGACACCAGCTACGCAGCGATCTTCCGCCGCGGCCTGAGGCTTGCGGCGCGCGAAGCAGGGCTCGTCGATCGAGGAGAGGTCGGCGAAACGGCGTGAGGAGCAGACAACGGGCGGGCCCGGCGAGATCCGGCCCCGGCCCTACACGAGCGGAACCCGGCGGTGCAACGCCGGGCTCCAGCGACAAATCAATCCAGACACGGAAGGACTGTCTGCGCCCAAGGATACCCCCTGGGCGGACGAACCGGCAGTCCTGGTGGCGACCCCTGCGGGTGACGCCACGGGGCCTGCCCCGTGCGTAGCGCTCGGGCGCACGCCACCCCGGCCCGCCGGCTCCCAGAGCGTCAGTGGTACAGACCCGAACCTCGTCCGGTGCCCTCCGAGCCTGGCCGCGACGTAGTGATCGCCGCGGTGCAACGGGTACGGCGCCAGCATGGTCGGGTGACCGCGGGCGACGATCGGCTCGAGACCGATGTCTACGCGGTCAAGCGGCTGCTTTATCGACTGGGGCACGCCGAGCGCAGCGGACGGTTCGCGCTCTCACTCGATCAGCTCGTTGCCGCGTGCGCGCGCGTGATGCCGTGGGGTCCGGTGCCGGCGGCTGGGGGAGAGGAGCGCGAGCGGTTCTTTCGCCGGCACCGGGCATCGGTCCAGCGCTGGTTGAGCTGGCTGCACGACGCCGACCTGATCGAGGTCGCGCCCGAACAGGACACCAAGGGCTATTGGTGGCGCACGGTGATCGAGCTGCGCGGCCGTCCGCTGGTCGACGTCGACACACTACAGGCGGCGCGAGCGCGGATGAACGCCTGGGCGGGCCGCGATCGGCGACGGCGGGCCAAGGCGTGCCCTCCGCGGCGTTTGCTGGCGGCGATCCGTCGCAAGGCATCAAAGCCGCAGCGGCGCACGCGGGCCGCTTTGGGGCGCACACGTGCGCGCTGCGTGCACGTGCAGCGCCGTCGCGCCGCTGTCGAGGAGGCGATCGCCGAGGCGATAGAGCGGCGGTTGGTCATTGTTGAGAAAGATCTGGGGCATCCCTACGGGGCGCCTCCTACGTCGGCGGTGGAACAGCGCTCGTTCGACACGTGTTTTCCGGGGCACGCGGTCCCGGAATCGGTGCCCTCCACCGTTCCGAGCTCTTTTCAACGTCTGCGAGAGCTCGGTTCCGTTACGGATCTGGACGGGCGCGCGAGTGCGCGCTCCGTGCCAACCGACTGGCTGTCGAATTCGCGTCGGGAACGGCAGAGCACCGAGAGAACGGGGCCGCCGGCGTCTGGGCGGGTCCCAGATCCGTCGTTGCAGACGATCGAGCGGCACGTCGCGCAGCGGCGTGAGGAGACCCGGTGGCGAGAAGAGCTGGCGGTACGTCAGGCCCGGCGTGCCGTCGAGCGCGTGTGGAGGTGGCCGGCCGGTCGCCCGCCGGCGCTGGGGGTGCTGGCCGAGGCCTGGGCCCTGTTGCGGCATGGCGAGCGACGCGTCGCTGAGAGCTGGGACGAGTGGGGGTGG
>Ga0126310_10000451_pt1 | contig 14098 bp, 11 predicted proteins | sample Plot60_FD_92540 | JGI IMG/M metagenome (GOLD analysis project Ga0126310, IMG submission 92540) | Serpentine soil microbial communities from UC McLaughlin Reserve, CA, USA - Plot60 | ecosystem: Environmental > Terrestrial > Soil > Grasslands | place: USA: UC McLaughlin Reserve, Lake County... | reverse complement strand
GGCGTCGACCCGCCAACGCCACGACCGGGCGCCACCTCCCGCTACGATTGGGGCGCCGAGCTCGACGACGTCGACCGCACCGCTACCCTGGAGTTGCCGCTCGGCAACGCGCTCGGCCGGCGGCAGGTATCGCCCGTCCCGCCCAATGGGCTCGGCGCCATCATTCCCGGCCCGCCCGGTGCGGTCCCCGGGTCGCCGACCGCCTACACCGACCGCTGGCCCGGCACCAGCCGCCCCGACCGCCGTCGGCGGCGTGGCCTGGGCGCGTTCATCCTGGTCGTCATGCTCGCACTGGCACTCGCGGCGGCGGCGCTGCTCTCCCGCGCGGCCGGTATCCGGACGGACGACGCATCGTCGGTGCTGTCCGATGCGACACGGACCCCGGTGTCCGGCGCGGTCGTCACCGTCACGTCGCCCGGCGGACCTCAGACGCCCGCGTCGAAGCCGACCGTGACAGCACCCGGCCTGACGCCGGCCACGAGCCTGCCGCCGGCGGTGGCCGTCTCGCCGACGCTCCTGGCGGTCGCGTCGCCTCCTCCCATCGCCGAGGTGCTGCCAAGCGCGACGCCGCGTCCGTCGGCCACCGCGACCCGCGCGTCGGAGCCGCCCAGCGCCACGCCAGATCCCCGACGCGGTCCGCTGGCTATCCAGATCGTGAGCCCGGCCGACGGGTCGAGCGTGCCGGCCCGGCCGCCGATTGTCGGGCGTCGCACTGGCTTGCAGGGCCCTGACGAGCATCTCTGGATGCTCATTCATCCGGACGGCGGCCCGGACAACTGGTGGCCGTACAAGCGCGAGCTGATCGCCGACCGCGACGGCGGCTGGAGCATCGACGACATCGAGATCGGCGGGCCGCCCGGATCGCGCCACGTGCTCGCGATCGGACTGGTCGATGCGGCCGGCCACCAGGCCATGCTGCGGCAGATCCGCGATCATCAGGATGAGCCGTTCGTGGGTGGCCAGCCGGCCGGCTTCCGTGAGCTGGGCCGGGTGACCCTCGTCAAGCAATGAAATGCAACCCGGGAGCCACCGGAAGCGGCTACGCTTTCAGGACACCTGGGTGGGGCAGGATCGACCGAAAGCAGGGCAGAAGGAGTGCAGCAAGCTATGCATGAGGCAGGCATGAACGCCATCGCGGGAGGCGGCGCCAGGGCCGAGTCAGGGGTGAGCGACGCAGCCGGTGTGGTGGTCGCCCGCAGCGAGCTGATCGGGCTCGGGAGCGGCGACGAGAACGTCGTGGCGCTCCAACTGGCCGCGCGCTGGGCCGAGAAATACGGCTCCGAGCAGGACGACTCGCTGGACGAGGCGCTGCGGCGGCTTCGGCGGGCCTACAACTACATCAACGCGGTCATTAAGCTCGTCGACCCGGAAGAGGTCTAATCTGGCGTAGGGTTAGCCCACGCGCGGCCGGCCCGTCGCTCGGGCCGGCCGCGCTGCCTGTCACAGGGGCCACCCACCGCGACACGTACGGCCGTCGCCACCGTCGGCCGGCGATCAGTCGGTGAACGGGAAACGAGTCCGGCCCCGGACCTCCGGGTTGCAGATGTTGGCTGGGAACTTCCCGCCCAGCAACGACGCCATCTCGCGGGCGCCCATCCGCTGCCCTTCGCGTACCGCCTCATCAGAGAAGCCGGCCGCGTGCGGCGTCACGATGACGTTGTCGAGCTTCAGGATCGGGTTGTCCGGCGGGGTCGGCTCCACCTCGAAGGTGTCGAGGCCGGCCCCGGCGATCCGCTTCCCGGCCAGCGCCTTGTACAGCGCCGCCTCGTCGATCAGGTCGCCGCGCGCCGTGTTGAAGACCCAGGCCGAGGGCTTCATCAAGCCGAGCGTGCGCTCGTTGAGGATCTGGCGGGTGTGCTCGTTCGACGGGCAGTGCAGCGTGACGTAGTCGGAGCGCGTAAGCAGGTCGTCAAGCTCGACAAGCTCCACGCCGAGCTCGGCGGCGCGCTCCGGCCGTGCGACCGGGTCGAACGCGACGACGTTCATCTCCAGCGCCCGCGCCCGCTTCCCGACCTCCTGCCCGATGTGCCCGAACCCGATGATCCCGATCGTCTCGCCGTAGAGCGGCGCGACCGGCGGCTGGAGATCGCGCATCCAGCGGCCTTCCTTGAGATGGTTGTGAAGCAGGATCAGCTTGCGGGTCGCCGCCAGCAGAAACATCAGCGTGTGGTTGGCGACCTCACGGTGGCAAAAGTACAGGTTCGAGACCGGGATGCCCATCTCGGAGGCAGTGTCCAGGTCGATATGATTGAAGCCGTGGGCGATGGCGACGACGCCCCGGCACTTCACCATCCGGCCGAGCATGTCGGCGTCGATGAAGGAGACGCCGAGCAGACCGTCCGCGTCCGGCAGCAGCGACAGCAGTCGCTCGCGGTCCGCGACCGGCACCGCGATGACCTCGGCCCCGACCTCGGCCAGGATGGCGCGCTCGTATTCCAGGGTATCGTCAGTATCGCCGCGCGCCAGCAGGCCGCGCACAACAGTCAAGGCCATGGATGGTCACTCCGCGGGTGCGATCGGTGCGGCAGTATAACCGGACGCGTCAGGCGCGGCCCGCAGACCAGGCTACCAGCGCGTCGACCAGGCCCGGGATCGTGTGGACCGGCGCCTCGAGGTCAATGCGCAGGCCGAGCTCGCGGGCGGTCTGCGAGGTAACCGGTCCGATGCTGGCGACCGCCAGTCCCGACAACACGTCCAGCCGCCCGCCGATGCCGTCCACCAGATTGCGGGCCGTCGAGGAGCTTGTCAGTGTCACCACGTCCACGGCGCGGCGCTCCAGGGCGTCCATCAGGCGGTCGCGGCTCTCCGGCGACGGGACGGTGCGGTAGGCCGTGACCTCGGTCACCAGCGCCCCCTGTTCGCGGAGGCCGTCGGCCAGCAGCGGCGGCGCGATGTCGGCGCGGGCGAGCAGCACCCGTGCGCCGCGCAAGTCGTAGGCGCTGAAGCCGTCCAGGATGCTGCCAGTCACAAATTCCGCCGGCATCCAATCGGCGGTTATCCCTCGCGCGGCCAGGGCGGCGGCGGTGCTCGGCCCGATCGCGCAGACTTTGCAGGCTGCGAGTGACCGGCTGTCCCTCCTGGCAACCAGCAGCCGCTCCCAGAAGGCCTCGACCCCGTTGGTGCTGGTGAACACGATCCAGGCGAAGCTGCCGACCTCGGCGATGGCCGCGTCGAACGGCGCCGGGTCGTCGACCGGGCGGATCTCGATGGTGGGGTACTCCAGCGGCACCGCCCCGAGCTCGACCAGCCGCGACGACAGGGCGCTGGCCTGCTGGCGGGCACGGGTCACTAGCACTCGCAGGCCGGCCAGCGGCAGCCTGGCCCGCCAGTCTAGCGACTCCCGCAGCCCCACCACGTCCCCGACGACCAGCACGGCCGGTGGGCGTAGGTCGGCGGCGCGGACGCGCTCCGCGATGTCGTCCAGGGTCCCTATCACGACCTGCTGCTCCGGCGTGGTGGCCCAGCGGATCGCGGCGGCCGGCTGGCTGGCCGGCCGGCCGTGGCGCTGCAGGCTCTCCACGATCCGCTGGAGGTTCTCCACGCCCATCAGGAAGACCAGCGTGTCCGGGCCGTTGGCGAGGCCGGCCCAGCGTATCGCGCTTTCCGGCTTGGTCGGGTCTTCGTGGCCGGTCACGATCGCGAACGACGACGCGACCTGGCGGTGGGTGACCGGGATGCCGGCGAAGCTCGGGCCGGCGATGGCCGACGTGATGCCAGGGACGACCTCGAATGGCACGCCGGCTGCCCCCAGTGCCAGCGCCTCTTCGCCGCCGCGACCGAAAACGTACGGATCGCCGCCTTTCAAGCGCACCACGGTCTTGCCGGCCAGTCCGCGCTCCACCAGCAGCGCATTGATCTCGTCCTGGGTCATCGTGTGCTCACGCGGCCCCTTGCCGACAAAGATCTGCTCGGCGCCGTCAGGGGCGTGCGACAACAGCTCCGGTGAGGCCAGCCGGTCATAGACGACGACCTCGGCCTGCCGCAGGCACTCGAGCCCCCGCACCGTTATCAGGCGCGGGTCGCCCGGCCCGGCCCCGACCAGGAAGACCGTGCCGGGCCTGGCCGACTCGGGCATGTCAGGCGCCCCGCTGAGGCGAGCCGAGCAGTGCGCGCGCGGCCGGCATCAGCGACTCGGCCAGCGCCCCGCCGACAGCCTTGGGGTCGTTGGCCGTGCCTGAGGCGTGCTCGCGAGCCAGTCGCCGTCCGTCGGCGGACGCCACCACCCCGACGATCTCCAACCGGCCGCCGTCGAAGACTCGCGCGACAGCTCCGGCCGGCAGTTGACAGCCGCCGCCCGACTGGCCCAGGAACGCCCGCTCCGCCAGCGACTCCGCCCTGATCGTCGGCGCGTCGACCGCCGCCAGGATCTCGAGCGCCCGGTCGTCGTCGGAGCGGCATTGCACGACCAGCGTACCCTGCCCGGCCGCCGGCGTACACTCGTCTATCTCCAGTGCCTGGTCCAGCTCGCCGAGTCGCCCGAGCCGCTCCATCCCGGCGATCGCCACGGTCAGCGCGTCGACCTCGCCGTCGCGGACCTTGCGGAGACGGGTGTCCAGGTTGCCCCTGATCGGCGTCATCTGGAGATCGTCGCGCAACGCGAGGAGCTGGGCGGCGCGGCGTGGGCTGCCGGTGCCGACGCGGGCGCCCACGGGCAGACTGGCCAGATTTCGCCCGACCCGGCAGACCAGGCCATCACGCGCGTCGGCGCGCAGGGGAAACGCCCCGAGCGTCAGGCCGGGCGTCTCGGCGGTCGGGACGTCTTTGAGGCTATGGACGGCCAGGTCGACGCGCCGGTCCAGCAGCTGCTCCTCGACGCCCTTCACAAAGACACCCTGCCCGAGCGTGGTGAGCGGCGTCTGCTTGTCGCGGTCGCCTGGCGTGCTGGCGGTCACGATGTCGAAGCGGAAGTCGGGCCAGCGGGCGGCCAGCAGGTCGACCACCATCCCGGTCTGGATCAGCGCAAGCTGGCTGCCGCGCGTCACAACGCGCAGCGTCGTCGGTCGCTCGGAGGGGTATGCCACACCCAAGATTGTACCGGAGATCCGCCTACGGCTCGACGGTCAACACGGCCTGGATTCGTTCACGCGCCGCGTCCAGGTCACGCGCCCGGATCGCGGCGGCCACTCCAGGATCGGTCAGCGCAATTTGCCATCGTGACGGGTCCGCCTGTTGCACGGTCGCCCGCAGCTCGCGGCGCATCTCCGAGGCGAGCTCAAGCAGCAGACTCCGGTCTTCGGTGAGCCAGGCGTCGAGCTGTTCGCGAAGAAATCGCGTAAACGCAGGGCTTCGACCACCTGTAGAGATTCCGAGCGTGATATTACTCCGTCTCACAATTGCAGGGACCGTAAAATCGCCGGAGGCTGGATCATCGGCGACGTTGACGAGCACGCCTCGTGCCCGTGCTGCTTGGGCGACCGCCTGGTTGACGTCTCGATCGTCCGTCGCTGCGATAGCGATGAGGGCACCGTCGAGGTAGGCTGGCTCAAACGGGCGCAGCTCGAGCCAGAGCTTACCTTCTACCGCCATGTCCCCGATCTCAGATCGCGCACGAGGGGCCACGACCAGGATGTCAGCTTCGCAGGCAACTAGCCGTTGGGTTCTCCGGAGCGCGACCGTCCCGCCGCCCACCACCACGCACCGGCGGCCGGCCAGCCGCAGCATGACCGGGTAGTCGGCGCTCACGGCTGCTCGGGCGGAGCCGGGTGTGCGCCGCGCTCGTGGGCCGCCATCATGGCGATCAGCACCTGGTCCATGAAGTGATTGGCTCGACCCGGCATCTCGTTGGCCAGCCGCGTGGGCGGGGCCTGCGACCCGAGCCACTGGTGGACCGTCTCCAGCACCGGGTTGCGGAACAGCAGGAACGCCTCGGTCGCGTCGGCCAGCGACAGTCCGAGGCGGGTCGCCATCTCGCCATACTCGGCGGCCAGCTCGCGGCCCCGGCTGAGCGACGATGCGCGCTCGGCGGGAGTCGTGGCGACCAGGTACGTCGTGAGCAGGTTGAGCATCGAGGTGCCGAGCAGGCGGAACTGGCGTCGGGCGGTCGTGTCGAAGCGTTCGAACCACGGATTAGATAGCGCCTGCCGGGCGACCTGCTCGTAGCGGGCATGGCTCGCCAGCAGTGCGTCCGACAGCGGCGCCACCGATGCACCGGAGCTGCCGGTCTCCAGCAGCGCCCGCAGGTCGGCCTCACGATACCGGCGGTGGCCGCCCGGCGTCAGAAACACTGGGACGCGCCCGCCATCGGTCCAGGCTCGTAGGGTCGACTGGTTGACGCCGAGGATCTCGCAGGCGCGCCGCATGCCCACCCACGGTCCGTCCTCGGGTGACGCTGCGACGACAGGCCGACCGTCTGTGGTCACGCGGCGGCTCCCACGGGAGAGTAGCGAGACTCGCGGCGGCTCCGACCTCAAAAGAATGCTCGCGATCCTTCCGTAGGGTATCGACAGCCCCCGACGCCTGTCAAGACGCCGGGTATACTCGTCGTTCCTGGCCATTCCGGGAGGTGAGATGCGCGTTCTGCTGGCGGGAGGCGGCTCTGGCGGGTCGGCGACCCCGATCCTGGCGGTAGCGAGCCAGCTTCGAGCGCGGCTCCCGGGCGTCGAGCTGCTGTACGTCGGCACGCTCGATGGGCCGGAGGGCGCGCTCGCCGCCAGCGAGGGCATCCCGTACGTCGGCATCGCCAGCGGCAAGCTGCGGCGCTACTGGGACACCGAGAACCTGACCGACGCCGGCCGAGTGCTTCGCGGCGTCGGCCAATCGATCGGCCACGTCCGTCGCTTCAAGCCGGACGTGGCCTGCGGGGCCGGCGGCTTCGCGAGCGTCCCGCCGCTGGTGGCGGCGGGGTTACTGCGGGTGCCGGTCCTGATCCATCAGCAGGATGTCATCCCCGGGCTCGCCAACCGACTGCTGGTGCCGTTCGCCCGGCGGATCACGGTCGCCCTGCCGGACACCCTCCCGTCGTTTCCGGCCGGCCGTACGACGCTGCGCGGCAACCCGGTCCGACGGCGAGTACTCGAGGGCGATGCCGCGCTCGGCCTTCGGCTGTTCGGGTTCGACCCGAACGTGCCGCTGCTGCTCGTGACGGGCGGCGGGACCGGGGCGTTGGCGCTCAACCGGATCGTGGCCGAGGCGGCGCCGCGCCTGGTCGAGCAGTGCCAGATGCTGCACCTGGCCGGACGCGGTCGCGGCGTCGAGGTGCCGGACCTGGGGCTTCGCTACCAACAGCGGGAGTTCCTGGTCGACGAGATGCCGCACGTGCTGGCGGCTTCCGCGCTGGTGATCTCACGGGCCGGTATGGGCACGCTGAGCGAGCTGGCCGCGCTGGCGAAGCCGACGATCATCGTGCCGATGCCGGGCACGCACCAGGAAGCGAACGCACAGGCATACTCGCGGGTGGGGGCGGTGCTGGTGCTCGATCAGCGCGCGCTGACGCCGGCGTCGCTGGTCGCAACAGTCGGCGACCTGCTACGCGATGACGCCCGCAGGCAGGCGCTTGGAGCGGCGATCCAGGCGACCATGCCGCTGGACGCCGACGCCCGCATCGCCGAGGACGTGCTGGCGCTCGGCGGCTTGCGGCGGTAGCTCCCAGGGGCCACTCCGATCATCGCGCCCTCGCGGGTGCCTCCGACACGGGCGGCTCGACCGCGACGGCCATCGGCGCGGCACGGGTAACATCCACCCTGGTCTGGCCGTTCTCGCGCCGCACCTCGAAGTCGATGCGGTGCCCGCAGACGCGCAAGTTGCTCACCCGTACGGTGTTGACGACGCGCGGCAGGGTTGGGCGCAGCACGATGCGCTCCGCCGAAGGGTCAGGCTGGAGGCCGAGCAGCGACTGCAGCAGCAGGAAGATGCTGCCGGCCGCCCACGCCTGCGGGCTGCACGAGACCGGATACTGGGCCGGCATCGAGTAGTAGCGGCGATCTCGCGCGAAGCCGCAGTACAGCTCGGGCAGGCGATACAGCGGGAAGCGCACCGCCGCTGCCAGCAGCTCCTCGGCGACCTGGAGGGCGCGCCCATCCTGCCCATACCGCTTCAGCCCGGCCACGATGATCGAGTTGTCGTGCGGCCAGACCGAACCGTTGTGGTAGCTCATCGGGTTGAATGACGGCTCCAGGCTGCTCAGCGTGCGGACGCCCCAGCCGCACAACATATCCTCGCGCACCAGCCGCGCGCCGACCGCGTTGGCCGGGGCGTCGTCGAGCAAGCCGGTCCACAGGCAGTGCCCCACATTTGAAGAGACAGTCTGGACCGGGGCCTTGTCGGCGCCCAGCGCCATCGCGAAGAACTGGTCGGTCTCGGACCACCAGCCCCGCTGGAAGCGAAGCCGCAGGCTCGACGCCAGCGTGCGGTAGCGGTCGGCCTGGCTCGTCTCGCCCCACTGCTCGTACAACCCGGCGGCGGCGATCCAGGCGGCATACACGTAGCCCTGCACCTCCGCCAGCGCGACCGGGGGCTCGGCCAGACGTCCGTCGCGGTAGGTCGCTGAGTCGGCAGAGTCCTTCCAACCCTGGTTCCTGATCCCGCGCGACGACCGGCACAGGTATTCCACATAGCCGTCGCCGTCGAAATCGCCGTAGCGTTCGATCCATTCTAGGGCGGCTACGAGGTTAGGCCGGAGCCGCGTCGCCAGCCCCTGGTCGCGGGTCCAGCGGACATACTCGCCGAGCGTCATAATCCAGAGCGGGGTCGCGTCGACGCTGCCGTAGTACGGGGTGTGGGGCACATCGCCGAGCGCGGCCAACTCCCCCAGCCGGATCTCGTGGAGGATCTTGCCGGGCTGCTCGTCGCGCCAGTCGTTCACCTCGCGGCCCTGGTGCTTCGCGAGAAACAGGAGCGTCGCCCGCGCGATGTCGGGCTGGAGCGACAGGGTCTGCAGAGAGGTGATCAGGCTGTCCCGTCCGAACGGCACGCTGAACCACGGGATGCCGGCCGAGGGCAGAAACCCCTCCTCGACCTGATCGCTGAGCAGGCGGAGATCGTGCAGCGACCGCTTCAGCACCGCGTTGATGATCTCGTCGTCGGTGACGATCTCGGTGCAGCTGGCCTCCCAGCTCGCGTACGACTCGCGCATCGCTCCGAAGGCGCTGTCGAGCGAGCCGGACCCGATCGCCACGGGACAGAGGTCGCCCTGGCAGACGAGGATCTCGCATTCGAGCGAGGCGTACTGGCCGGGCGGCACCTCGATCTCGAAGACTGCGGTGGCCGTCGGCGGCCGGATCGGTACCTCGGCGCGCGGGTCGCCGGCCCCGCTGATCCCCGGCAGCGACTCCAGCCCGCCCGGCGGCAATGGCTCCGGCTCGTGGATCTCGACACGAGTCGGTGCGCGGTCGAAGCGCACGCGAGTCTCGCGGCGCATCTCGTCGAGGCCAGTATAGCCGAGCACGATGTCCTTGTCGTCCACCCGCGGGCGATCGATGGCGCCATGCTTCGAGCGCCGGGCATACCCTCGGATGTCGAACATGTCCCGAAAGTCCGAGCCAAACGTCAGGCTGAGGGTGATTGGCACCGGAAACGAATTGTAGTTGAAGACGCCGGTCCGCTCGTGCAACGCCGCGTGCAGGAACCGATTGCGTCGGATACTGAGGGTGCGGGGGCGAACATTCTTACCGTTCGACGCCTGGAACGCCTGGTTCGCGAACTGGAGCGTCATCATGAAGTTGTGCTCGCCGGAGGAGGACAGCACTTGCGGACGGCCGGCATCCAGGCTCAATTCGAAGAGGCTCAGGAAGCGGGTATCGTGCCAGTACAAGCCGTGCCCATCGACGTTGTGCGCGGCGATGTCCCCGTTGTCGTCGCACACCAGGAACATCTGGTGCTCTTTGAGCACGATCCGGTCGAGCACCGCCCGGCCCTCCCAGCAGATCGACTGCTATCAGGATAGCGCGCCCGGCCGCCCCTCAGCGCGTTCTCGGGGTGTACTGCCAGATCCGGACCAGACTGACCTGGGAGCGCAGCCATCCTGGCCGCGCTCCCAGAGGGTCACTCAGGGCAGCGCGCCGGTGAAGATCGTCTTCTCGCGCTCCTGGCCCACGCCGATCAGCCCGGCCGGCACCCCGACGCTGTCCTCGATCAGTCGGACGTACTCCTGGGCCTGGCGCGGCAGGTCCTTCCAACTCTGGGCCTCACCGGTTGGCGTGCGCCAGCCAGACATCCCCTCGTAGACCGGCTGGCAGCGTGCCAGGTCCTCGATCTGGCTCGGCACATGACCGATGCGCTCGCCGTCGAGCTCGTAGGCGACGCACACCCGGAGCTCGTCGAGGTCGTCCAGGATGTCGATCCTGGTTAGCGCAATCGAGTGGAAGCCGTTCACGACCATCGAGTGCCGCGCGGCGACCGCGTCGAACCAGCCGACTCGACGCGGCCGTCCGGTGGTTGTGCCGTATTCGTGGCCGCGCTCGCGGATGTGGCCGCCGGTGGCGTCCAGCAGCTCGGACGGCATCGCGCCGCCGCCGACCCGCGACTGGTAGGCCTTGAACACGCCGATCGCGGTGGTCAGGTGGCGCGGCCCGATCCCGGCCCCGTTGAGCAGGCCGCCGACCGTGCAGGAGGTCGTCGTCACGTACGGATAGGTGCCGTGGTCGATGTCGAGCATCGTGCCGTGGCCACCCTCCAGCAGGATGGTGCGACCGTCCTTGAGGGCCTGCTCCAGGATCGGCTCCGACTCGGCGATGTACTCTCCAAGCTGATCGGCATGCCCCAGGTACGTCTCGACGATCACGTCGGCGTCGACCGGCGGCGCGCCATACAGCCGGTCCAGGATCCGGTTCTTGCGCCCGACGGCCGTCCGGACCTTCTCGCGGAACCGGTCCGGCCGCAACAGGTCGCCCGCCACGATGCCGGCCCGCGCGACCTTATCGGCGTAGGTCGGCCCGATCCCGCGCCCGGTCGTGCCGATGGCGCCCGCCCCGCGTGCCTCCTCTTCGAGCCTGTCGAACAGGGGGTGATACGGCATCACCAGGTGAGCGCGGGCACTGATGACGAGGTTGTTCGTCGCGACGCCCCGCCGCGCCAGCTCGTCCATCTCGGAGAGCAGGGTGTCGGGGTTGAGGGCCACGCCCGGCCCGATCAGGCAGCGGGTCTGTTCGTTGAAGATCCCGGCCGGCACCAGGTGTAGGGCGAACTTTCCGCGCGGATTGACGACGGTGTGGCCGGCGTTGTCGCCGCCCTGGGCCCTGACGACGACGTGGGCTCGTCCGGCCAACAGGTCGATGATCTTGCCCTTACCCTCGTCGCCCCACTGGCCACCAACAACGGCGATAACCGGCATCGCTCGACTCCCTGCGGAGATGCGCGGATAGCTGCCGCGCTCGCGCGAGTCACGCGCCGTTGACGGATTATAGCGAGTCGGGAGCAAACGAGTCGGAAGCAGACGAGCCCAGAGATGGTTCTCGTAGCTCGCCTGCCGGCCTGCTGTGGACTCGTCTGCTCGCCCGCTAGATCAGCGCGGCCCGGTTGCCGTAGTTACGCTTGTAGTAGTCCAGGTACTCGCCGGATTTCAGCGGGCGCCACCAGTCCCCGTTGTTCACGTACCAGTCGACCGTCGCATTCAGCGCCGCCTCGAACGAGTAGTCCGGCTCCCAGCCGAGCCCCCGCAGCTTCGAGCAGTCGACGCTGTACCGGCGGTCGTGGCCCGGCCGATCGGGGACGAACGATATCAGGCTCTCCGGTTTGCCGAGGCGGCTGAGGACCGCCCGAGCCAGTACCAGCGTGTTGATCTCGTTGCCGGCCCCGACGTTGTACACCTCGCCCGGCGTCCCCTTGCGCAGCACCGTGTCGATGCCGGCGCAATGGTCCGTCACGTACACGTAGTCGCGCAGCGCCCCGCCGTCGCCGTAGATCGGCAGCGGGATGTCGTCGATGGCGTTGGTCACGAAGACCGGCACCACCTTCTCGGGGTACTGGTACGGCCCGATGTTGTTCGAGCCGCGCGTAATCATCACCGGCAAGTCGTAGGTCGTCCGGTACGCCAGCACCATCAGGTCGCCGCCGGCCTTGCTGGCGGCGTACGGGCTGCGCGGCGCCAGCGGGTCGGTTTCCTTCGATTCGCCGGTCGGGACGTGGCCGTACACCTCGTCGGTGCTCACCTGAAGGAAGCGCTCAAGCCCGCTGGCGCGGGCCGCCTCCAGCAGCACCCAGGTGCCGCGCACGTCGGTCTCGATGAAGGCGCCGGCATCCAGGATCGAACGGTCGACGTGGGTCTCGGCCGCGAAGTTGACCACCGCGTCGACGGACGCCACCAGCGGCCCGACCACGCTCGCATCGGCGATGTCGCCCTGGACGAACGTGAAGCGCGGGCTCGTGCGAAGGTCGGCGAAGTTGCGCGGGTTGCCGGCGTAGGTCAGCTTGTCGAGGACCGTGATCTGGTCCTCGGGGTACCTGTTCATGACGTAGCGCGCGAAGTTGCTGCCGATGAAGCCGGCGCCGCCCGTCACCAGCAGCCGCATCAGGCCACACCCGCCGGCTCGTTCGCCGCGCGCTTGTTCACTCCGTTCGCCCGCACGAAGTCGATGATCTCGTAATAGACCTCGATCGACTCGCCGGCGTCGCCCCAGAAGCCCTCGATGGTGTCGCGCTCCATCTCGCCGCGCTCGATGTAGGCGTTGTTGACGTCGGTGATCTCCAACTCGCCCCGCCCGGACGGCTCGAGCGTCTTCACGATGTCGAACACGTTGGCATCGTACATGTAGACGCCGATCACGGCGTACGGCGAGGGCGGGATCTGCGGCTTCTCCTGGATGCCAATGATGCGCCCGTGCTCGATGACCGGGACGCCAAGATGACGCAGGTGACGGGGATCTTCCATCTCCTTGAGCAGCACCCGCGCGCCCCGATCCTGGCGCTCGAAGTTCTCGACGTACCGCTCGATCGAGTACTCGAGGATATTGTCGCCCAGCATCACCACATGCTTGTCGCCGTCCACGAAGCTCTCGGTCAGGCCCAACGCCTCGGCGATGCCGCCGGCGCGCGCCTGGTAGGCGTAGCTCAGCCGCTTGACGCCGAGCTCGCGGCCATCGCCGAGCAGCCGCAGGAACTCGCCGGCGTGATTGCCGCCTGTCACGACCATAATGTCGGTGATGCCGGCATTCACCAGCGTCTCGATCGGGTAGTAGATCATCGGCTTGGTGTAGACCGGCAGCAGGTGCTTGTTGGTGATCCGGGTCATCGGATCGAGCCGCGACCCGGTGCCCCCCGCCAGAATTACGCCCTTCATCTGGACCTCATCCTTCTCGTCGTGTCGATCGGCTCGTGAATGGCTTCGACGTGCCGAGCCCTCCGAGATACCGGGCTTGCTCTTGCTCGGCCTTCACGTTCGTCAGCACCGCTCCCAACAGGCGAGCGCCCACCCGCTCCAACTGCTGCGTGGCGCGGCGGGCCGTCTCGCGGCGGGTCCGGCCTGAATCTACCACCAGCAACACGCCGTCGACCCGCGTCGACAGGATCGTGGCATCCGCGACGGTCGCGACCGGCGGCGCATCGATCAGTACCACATCGGCCTGTGCCCCAATCGCGTCGAGCACCCGTGTGAACCGTTCGGTCGAGATTAACTCGGAAGGGTTCGGTGGCAGCGGCCCGGCCGGCACGAGGCTGACGTTCGGCACCGAGGTCGGCTGGAGCGGCGGTGCCAGCGACTCGTCCAGCACCATTGAGGTTAGGCCGGGCTGGTCCGCCAGGCCGAACACCTGGTGCAACGACGGATGCCGCAGATCGCAGTCCACGATCACGACCTGGCGTCCGCTCTCGGCCATCGTGATCGCCAGGTTCGCGAGGACGATCGACTTCCCCTCGTCCGGCCCGACGCTGGTCACCAGCAAGCGCTTGACGTCGCGATCCAGGCTGGAGAACTGAATGTTGGTGCTGAGGGTACGGTACGCCTCGGCGGCAGGCGAGCGCGGCGCCTGCATCATCACCAGTCCGGTGCCGTTCAGCGATCCATCCATCTGCATCATCGAGCCCGCTCCGCCACGCGCTGACCGGCGCCGTCGGGAGCCCGGGGCGCCGTTGGCAGCAGCACCAGCCGCCCGGGTATGCGACCGAGGGTCACCGTTCCGAGCGCCCGCTCCACGTCGGCGGCCGTCTTCAGCGTGTCATCCAAATAATC
>Ga0126310_10000450_pt1 | contig 14104 bp, 15 predicted proteins | sample Plot60_FD_92540 | JGI IMG/M metagenome (GOLD analysis project Ga0126310, IMG submission 92540) | Serpentine soil microbial communities from UC McLaughlin Reserve, CA, USA - Plot60 | ecosystem: Environmental > Terrestrial > Soil > Grasslands | place: USA: UC McLaughlin Reserve, Lake County... | reverse complement strand
ATGTAGAGGAAGAACCCGATCAGGAGGGCGGCACCGAGTGCCAGCAAGAGCGCCATGAGCCGGCCGTTGCTGTCGGCTTGCAGGATCCCCAGCACGACGAAGAACATGCCGACGGCGGAAAGCACCGCGCCGACCACATCGAACGGACGCGTCGGGTCCGCCGGCAGCGGGTCAACCATCCGCCGGCTGAGGAGGATGATCGCGAGGACGACGAGCGCCTGGAAAATGAATGCGGCCCGCCAGCTGATCGCCGTGGCGATGAGCCCGCCGATCAACGGGCCGGCGGCGGCGCCGATCCCCCCGAGGCCGCTGATCACGCCGAACGCGCGGGCCCGCGAGGTCACGTTGCTGAACGCGATCGTGGTGAGGATGTAGACAGGCGGGATGAGGAGCGCCGTGCCGACGCCCTCGAAAACGGAGTTGCCGAGGATCAGGATCCCGAGGCCCGGCGCGAGCGCGCTGAGCAGGGCTCCGATTCCGTAGAGCACGAGGCCGCCCATGAAGCACCGCTTTCGGCCCCAGCGGTCGGTCAACTTGCTGGCGGGGATCATCAGGATCGCCATGATCAGGAGGAAGGACGTGATCGCCAGCTGCACGCCCTGAACGTTCGTGTCCAGGTCGTCGCTGATGTCGTTGATCATCACGTTCATGTTCGAGCCGGCGAAGCTGCAGATGAACTGCGCCAGTGCGAGTGGGAGCAGGAACCTGCGCCGCGCGACGCCCGTAAGCTCTGCGCTCAAGCCGCCTCAACCTTCGCGTCGGCTTCCGCTCGAGAGATGGCCGCTGCCGCGCCGATCAGCGTCAGGTGGCTGAACGCCTGGGGGAAGTTGCCGACCTGCCGCTTGCGCTTCACGTCGTACTCCTCCGCCAGCAGGCCGAGATCGTTCGCGAGGGCAATCAGGCGCTCGAAGAGCTCGCGAGCCTCCGAGACACGGCCGTTGACCGCGAGCGCGCTGACCAGCCAGAACGAGCAGGCAAGGAACTGGCCTTCATCGCCCGAGAGTCCGTCGTCGGTCTCATCGGTCGAATAACGAGAGACGAACCCGTCCCGGCCGAGCTCACGGGAGATTGCGTCGACGGTGCCGGTAACGCGCTCGTCGGTGCCGGGGAGGAACCCGACGAGCGGGATGTTGAGGACGCTCGCATCGAGCTCCTTGGAACCGTAGTACTGGGTGAAAGTCCGACGCTCGGCGTCGTAGCCGTGCTCGCAGACCTCCTGATGGATCTCGTCCCGAACCTCTCTCCAGCGTTCGACCGGCGCTTCCAGCTCGTGCTGCTCGACGAGCCGGACGGCGCGGTCGAACACAACCCAGGCCATCACCTTGGAGTACGTGTAGTGGCGACGAGGGCCCCGCGACTCCCAGATCCCGTCGTCGGGCTCGCGCCAGATCGTCTCGACATGCTCGACGGCCGTGCGCCAACGGGGCCAGAGGCTTTCGTCCATCTTGCCGAGAACGGTCGTGCCGAGGAACCCGACGCCGACGACCTCGCCGTAAACGTCGAGCTGGAACTGCTCTGACGCCGCGTTGCCGATTCGGACGGGTTTGGAGCCCTCGTAGCCGGGAAGCTCGTCGACTTCGAACTCGGTCAGACGTCGCTCGCCGGCGATCCCGTACATGATCTGGATCTTCGTCGGGTCCCCTGTCGCGATTCGGAGGAGGTAGTCCCGAAAGCCGACTGCCTCCTCGGTGTACCCGGCCACGAGCAGTGCTTCGAGCGCGAGGACCGAGTCCCGCAGCCAGCAGTACCGGTAGTCCCAGTTCCGCTCACCGCCGATGTCCTCCGGCAGCGACGTCGTCGGCGCGGCGATCACGGCTCCGGTGGCTTCGTACGTCATCGCTTTGAGCGCGATCAGCGAGGTGAGAACTTCGTCTCGATACGGACCGTCGTACGTACACCGCCCGCTCCACCCCCGCCACCAGGCGTCCGTCCGGGCCAGCGCCGAGTCAGCGTCTTCGACCGGCGGCGCGTCTTCGTATGACCGATGCCAGGAAAGCGTCAGCCGTTCGCGCGCGCCTTCGTGAACAACGAAGTCCGCCCGCACCGTTCCGTCCTGGACCTCGAGCGGCAACGTTGTGCTGAGACTGAACGCATCGGGGCCGGCGGTGCCGACAATCCCGTCGGGGGAAGACTCGAGCCACGGAGTGATCGAGGCGTAGTCCGGCCGCAGCGACAGCTCCATCCGCATCGGAACGCGGCCGCTCAGGCCCTCGACGATGCGCATCAGGCGCGGCGGCCCGTCGCCGCGGCGGGGCATGAAGTCGATCATGCGCACTGCTCCCTTCGCGGTCTCGAAGTCGGTCTCGAGCACGAGAGTCCCCGGGCGGTAGTGGCGCGAACTGGCGTCTGCTTCACCGGCCGGCGCGAGGTACCAGCGCCCGTGGCGCTCATCCCCGAGCAACGCCGCGAAGCACGAAGCAGAGTCGAATCGGGGGAGGCAGAGCCAGTCCACCGAGCCGTTACGACCGACCAGCGCGGCGGTCTGCAGGTCGCCGATCAGTCCATAGTCCTCGATCCGCACGAGCTCGGGCTCCTTTCGTCGTCGGTCAGAGCAGCGGCGAGATCGCGGCGAAGAACCGCGCTCTCGTTTTTTCCTTCGTGCCGGTCAGCCGCCGGCCGGAGCCGGAGACGGCCTCGGCCGGCGCCGAAAACCGTTCGTCGAACTCGGCCGCAACCTCTTTCGAGCTGAGCTGGAGATCGATCTCGAAGAAGCGCTTGAGGCTCCACGCCTCGAGGTTGCACGTCCCGGCGATCAGCTCCTCACCGTCGCGCACGAACGCCTTCGCATGGAGCATCGCCGGGTACTCGTGGATGCGGACGCCCGCATCGAGCAGCCGCGGATGATGGGCATGCTGCGCGGCGGCGCAGGCCCAGTTGTTCGCATCGGCCGGGACGAACAGCCGCACCCGGACGCCGCGGCGGGCCGCCTGCTCTATCCGGCGGATCATCCCGCGGTCGGTGACGTAGGGGTTGACGACGTCGAGCGTGTCGGTCGAGCCATCCAGGAGCCGGGCGATCGCGTCGGTGATCGGACGGTAGCGCCCGGGCGCGTTGTGCAAAACGACGGCCGGGATCGCGACCGGCCCGGCATCCAGCTCTGGGAAGTGCAGCTCCAGTTCGTCGCCCGGGATCGAGCCCCCGAGCCAGCGGAAGCTCGCGAGGAACACCAGCTGGAGCTGCGCGACGACGGGGCCTTCCGCCCTGAGGAACAGGTCGTGGAAGCGTCCGTCCTGGAAATGATCTTCGATCCCGGCTCCTCCGACCCAACCGACGCGGCCGTCGACGATCATGACCTTGCGGTGATCGATGTGCCCGAGCTCGCCCAGGTTCCAGCGCGTCGCGCCGTTGGCGCCGAGCGGGCCGTACGCCGCGCGAAGCTTCGTTGCGCGCACCACGCAGACTTCGATTCCGGCGCTCGTCAAACGATCGTAGAGCGCGCTCGAGCCGCCCTCGGGGTCGGTCCCCTTCCGGTCGACGACGAGCCGAACCGGCACTCCTTCGGAGGCTTTCGCAACGAGAGCGTCGGCGAAGGCCTCACCGACGACGCCCGGTCTGAACCCGAACTGGTTGATGTGGATGGAGGAGCTGGCGGAGGCGATGTCCTCGAGCATCGGCGGGTAGAAGTTGCGGCCCTCGACATGGACGTCGACAGAGCTCGCGCGGCTCTCACTGAACGCGAGCGCGAGCGCGCCGCGAGTCACGGCGCCGCTGGCGAGACGCTCGGCATGCTCACGGATCCGGTCGTTCGGAATGGCGATTCCCGCGGCCACCGTCATCCTGACCTACGCGGCATCGTCAGCTCCGAGCGTCGCGACCATGACGGCCTTGATCGTGTGCAGCCGGTTCTCGGCCTCGTCGAAGACGAGCGACGCCGACGACTCGAAGACCTCCTCCGTCACTTCGAGCGCCTCCAGCCCGAACTTCTCGTAGATCTCTTTCCCGACCTTCGTGTCTGTGTTGTGGAAGGCAGGCAGGCAGTGCATGAACTTCACGTTCGGGTTGCCGCTGAGAGCCAGGGTCTCCGTGTTGACCTGGTAGGGCTTGAGCAGCTCGATCCGCTCTGCCCAGACCTCGTCCGCCTCGCCCATCGACACCCAGACGTCGGTGAGGAGCACGTCGCACCCCTTCACCGCTTCGGCGACGTCTTCGGTGATCGTGATCTCCGCGCCCGTCTCGCTCGCGACCGAGCGGGCAAGCTCGAGGATCTCGTCCCGCGGCCAAAGCGACCTCGGGCTCGCGATGCGGATGTCCATCCCGAGCTTCGCGCCGCCAACCAGGTAGGAGTTGGCCATGTTGAAGCGCGCGTCGCCCAGGTAGCAGAAGCGAACCCCGTTCAGCGGCTTCGGGACGTGCTCGCGGAAGGTCAAGAAGTCCGCGAGGATCTGGGTCGGGTGCCACTCGTCGGTGAGACCGTTGTAGACGGGGACGCCGGCCCATTCCGCGAGCTCCTCGGCGGTCTCCTGCGCGAAGCCGCGGTACTCGATCGCGTCGTACATGCGGCCGAGCACCCTGGCCGTGTCCTTCGTCGTCTCCTTGTGGCCCATCTGCGATCCGGACGGCCCGATGAAGGTCACGTGCGCGCCCTGCTCATAGGCCGCGACCTCGAAGGCGCAGCGTGTCCTCGTCGAGTCCTTCTCGAAGATCAGCGCGATCTCCTTGCCGAGCAGCTTCTGCTCCTCGCGCCCCTCTTTGTTCGCGGCCTTGAGCTCTGCGGCGAGGTCGAGGAGGTGGGTGATCTCCTCGGGGCTGTAGTCGGCGAGCCTCAGAAAGTGCCTGCCGCGCAGATCGATTGCGGTCTTCATCGCCGTGTTCCCTTCCTCATGGCTTCCCGACGACAGGCGACGTCGTCGTGTGACTCCTTTCCGGACCAGGGTCACCTGAGGCCGGGAGTCCCGGAGAGGCCGAGGCTAGATCCCGAGAATCTGCTTCTTCTTCGCCTCAAACTCGTCGTCGGTGATGATTCCCTGCTGCCTGAGCTGCGCGAGCTGCGCCAGCTCCGCGGTGTAGTCGGGCTCGGCCGGAGCCATTGACGCCTCCTGAGCCCCGTACGCCTGCTGGTCCTCCTCGGCGTAACGCCGCTGCTGTCGTCGCTGGACGCGCCCGGACACTGCCGTCGCCGTGCCGGCGAACACGGCCGTCCTGGCCGCGACGCCGATCAGACCGGGACCTCTTCGACCTAATCCCATTCCTGAACCTCCCTCTCTAGACGCTTGCGAGCGCGGCGTCTCGAGCCGCCTGGACGACGTCGTGCGGAAGCCGCCCGAAGTCGTAGAGCTCGCCGCCGGCATCGCGCATCGCCTGTGCGACTTCTCGTGCCCACACGTTCTCCCAGACAAGGAGCGCAGCCGACGAGTTGGGCTCGAGCTCCTCTGCGGCCGCCCGCAGATCCTCGTCGTTGAAGAGGCCGTTGACCTCGACGCCGAGGTTCTCGAACCCCTTCCGGACCTCGGGATCGATGTCTGTGAGCTCGAAGGCGGCGGTGTCGCCTTCCGCGTCCTTGGCGACAAAGGCGAGGTCGATGATGCGGATCGTGCCCCCTTCGACGAGATCGGCCAGCGCCGGCGCGATCTCACCCTTGAACTCGTTGCCGGGAAAAGCAACGATCATGTAGTCGACTGGGCCGAGCTCCGGCGCGCTCATGCGAGGGCCTTTGCCTTGATCGCGTCGTATTCCGTCTGCGTGATCGTGCCCGAGTCCAGGAGCTTCTTCGCCCTGTCGATTTCCGCTGCGGCGCCGCCGCTGTCGGCGACAGATCGCACGTAATCGTCCATCTGGGCACGATCAGAGTGCGCCCGTTCGAGGTTGCGCTGCGCGATCCCCTCGTGATTCGAGATCAGGTAGACGAGGACGCCGAGGAACGGCAGGAACAGCATGGCGATCAGCCAGAGCGCCTTCGAGCCGCCGCCGATGTCGCGGCGTCTGAAGATGTCTGAGGCAACCGAGATCAGAAGCCAGAACCACGACACCCACAGGAAGAAGATGATCATCGTCCAGAGGACGTCGAGGAACGGATAGTCAGCAGCAATGATGGTCACGCACACCTCCTCAAGTCGGGCTAGGAGCGTCGCGCAGCGAGCGTCCCGCTTCATCATGCGATCCGGGTGATTCGCTCAGAACCGTGATCGCTGCGGCATTCTTCTGGGGAGCGTTCGCGAGCTCGTCCCTGCTCGTCGGCGGCTTCCTGGCACTGAGGATCGGGCTGAGCGAGAGGACGCTGGGCCTCGTCATGGCCTTCGGGGCGGGAGTCCTGTTCAGCGCTGTCGCCTACGAGCTCTTCCTCGAGGCTGCCGAATCCGCCGAGAACCGGGAATGGGCGACGGTCGGCCTCTTCGCCGGCTCGCTCGTCTTCTTCATCGGGGACGGGATCGTCGACCGCATGGGCGGCGAGGGCCGCAAGAGCATGGTCGGCCGGCAGGCGGGCGGCGCTGCGCTGGCGATCGTGCTCGGAATCGTCCTCGATGGCATTCCGGAGTCGTTCGTCGTCGGCATCGACCTGCTGTCGGGCGAAGGCGTCAGCGTCGCATTCATCGCGGCTGTCTTCCTCTCCAACCTGCCCGAGGCGGCCGCGGCGTCCTCGGGCCTGGCGAAGGCGGGATGGCGGAGCTCGCGGATCTACTGGCTGTGGACGGGCGTGACCCTTGTCGCGGGGCTGGCTGCCGCGGTCGGCAACGGCGTCTTCGGAGGCGCTTCGCCGGACGCGCTCGCTTTCGTGCTCGCCTTCGCGGCGGGCGCGATCCTGACGATGCTGGCCGACACGATGATGCCCGAGGCATTCGAGAAGGGCGGCCGCGCGGCCGGGCTTCTGGTGACGCTCGGTTTCGGAGTCGCGGTCTTCGTCTCGACTTTCGAATAGCGGCAAGGGTCACGGCGCGTGGGCGCGAACCCGTCGGCATGGCCTCCCGCCTCCGCCCGCGGTTCGAGCGTTGGTACGAACGGCTTTCACTCGTCCGCGCCGTCAGCACGATCATCGTGGTCGCGGTCACCCTCGTCCTCGTCGCCGGACTACTTGCTCGCCTCGTCGAGCCAAACACGTTCCACAGCCTCGGTCTCGCCTACTGGTGGGCAGTGGTGACGGTGACGACCGTCGGCTACGGCGATGTCGTTCCGGAGAGCCCGGTCGGCCGGGTCGTCGGCGCGATGCTGATGCTCACCGGCCTGGCGTTGATCCCGACGCTCACGAGCATCATCGTCTCGACGCTCCTCTACAAGAGCCGGCGCACGGAGCAGGAGCGAATCGAAGAACTCGAGACGGAGCAGGCCGCAGTTCTGGCGCGCATCGAGGAACGCCTGGTTCGCATCGAGCAGAGACAGTGAGCCTCCTCAGCCGCGTCGCCTTCGGCTCGCGCGAGACCATCGCCGGGACTGTCTACGGGACAATCGTCGTGATGGGGGCGATCGCCGCCGGCTCCGGCAAGGACGCCCGCGCAGGAGAACTTGCTGCGGTCGTCACGGGAACCGTTCTCGTTCTCTGGATCGCCCACGTCTACTCACATGCACTGGCCGAGACCGTCCGTATCGGCCGCCGGATGGACCGCGCCGAGCTCACGTCTGTCGCACGTCGCGAGCTTGCGATTCCTCTCGCCGCGGTGGCCCCGGTTACGTGGCTCGTCCTCGGCAGTTTGGGCGTCCTGCGCGATTCGACCGCCGGATGGCTCGCAATGGGCTTCGGGCTCGCGACGCTCCTCCTCCAAGGCATCCGCTACGCCGGCGTGGAGCGCCTCAGTCCGCTTGGAACCGCCGTGACCGTCGGGATCAATCTCGGCCTCGGGATCGTGATCGTCGCGCTCAAGGCCGGACTAGGCCACTAGCAACTCCTCCCCCGGCTGGAGGACGCGAACGTGGACGCCGGGCGCGGCTGTCGCAGCTGCGCGGGCGAACGCCTCCGCCGGCTCGGTCAGGAAGCGTGCACTGGCCCGGTGGTGGAGCGGCCGGTAAGTGCCCCAATGGATCGGGACGGCGGTCCGCGGCGCGAGGCGCCGCACCGCCTCTGCGGCCCGGATCGGGTCGAGATGCTTCCCGCGGCCGAGGGTCGCGCCCCAGCCCCAGATCGGGACGAGCGCGAGATCGAGGTCCGGCACGAGCCCGTCCATCCCGTCAAACAGGTCCGTGTCGCCGGCGAAGAACGCGCGCTTCGTGCCGAGGATCGCGTAGCCGATCGCCTGCTCGCCGCCGAACGGCGGACGCCCGCCCTCATGCTCGGCGTGCGTCGCGCGCACCGTCACCGCGCCGACCGCCAGCTCGTCGCCCTCGACGACGCCGGTGACATCCCAGCCGTCGAGCCGGCGCGCGAGTGACCGGGGAGCGACGACTGGGGTTCCGCGGCCGATCAGCCGGAGCGAGGGCAAATCGAGATGATCGTGATGGCCGTGGGAGATCAGCACAGCGTCGGCCTCGGGCGCCGGAGCGTCGAGTGGCGCGGCTCGCCTCAGATGGGCGACGCGGCTGCGCAGCAGCGGATCCGTCAGCAGGCGGACGCCGTCGAGTTCGATCAGCACCGTCGCGTGTCCGATGTAGCGAACGAGCAATAGACCAGATAGGACGATGACAGAGCCATAAAAGTCGCGATAGCACTCCTGCCGTGGGGCGAATGCTGCTCGTGCGCATCCTGGTCGTCGTCGGCGCGCTGCTCACGATCCTGAGCCTGCTCGCGGGGTACGTGCGCTTCCAGGCGCTCGACACGGACAACGTCGGGGACACCGCCGGCGAGCTGATCGCCGATCCCGAGATCCGCGACGAAGCCGCCGCGACCCTCGTCGACCAGCTCTACGCCAACGTCGACGTCGAGGCGGCGTTGACCGAGCGGCTGCCGCAGGAGCAGAAAGGGCTCGCGGCGCCGATCGCGGGGGCGATTCGAATGGGCGCCGACCGAGCCGCCGTAGCGCTCCTCGAACGGCCGCGAGCTCAGGCGCTCTGGGTGCGGACGATCGAGACAACGCATCGCAACCTGCTCAGGATCCTCGAGGACGACACCGGCGCGATCAGTACGCAGGGGGGTGACCTCGTGCTCGATCTGCAGCCGCTCGTGATCCAGCTCGGCGACCGGGTCGCGATCGTCGGCAGGGTCGATGACCGCCTCCGCCAGCGTCCTGACGCCGGGCGGATAAAGATCATGGACGCCGACCAGCTCGAGACGGCCCAGGATCTGACGCAGCTCATGAAGGTCCTCGGCTTGTGGCTGTGGCTCGTGCCGATCCTGCTGTGGGCGATCGCGCTCTGGTTCGCACACGGAAGGCGGCGAGACATCCTCCGGATGATCGGGATCTCGTCGATCGTCGCCGGCCTGCTCGTGCTCGTGGTCCGCCGCATCGCGGGCTCGATCGTCGTCGACGACCTTGCGACGACGGAGTCGGTGAAGGTGGCGGCCGGCAACGCCTGGGACATCCTCACTGCGCAGCTCCGGGACGGCGGCCTGACGCTCGTCGGTCTGGGCGTGATCCTCCTCGTCGCGGTCTGGATTGCAGGGCCTTCGGCACGAGCGACGTACTCAAGGGAGTGGCTTGCGCCGTACATCGCCCGGGCGGAGATCGCGTTCGGTGGCGCCGCCGCCCTCCTCGCGCTGCTCGTGTGGTGGGGCCCAACGGTGCAGACGCAGCGCTGGCAGCTCGTGCTCGCGTCCGCCGTCGTCCTTGCCCTGGGCGTGGAAGTTCTACGACGGCAGACCGCGGCAGAGTTCGAAAACCCCCCACGAAAGGAGCAGTAGATGGCGATGGATAGAAGCGGCACAGAGGTCAGCGGCTGGGCCTTCGGGTTCGCGGCGTTCGCCGGCGCGATCATGCTCATGGTCGGCATCTTTCAGGCGTTCGCCGGCATCGCGGCGATCTTCAACGACGAGTTCTTCGTCGTCGGCAAGAACTACACGTTCGACCTCGACGTGACGGCGTGGGGCTGGATCCACCTGATCATCGGCGTGATCGTCGCGTTGGCAGGCATTGCCGTGTACGGCGGCGCGACGTGGGCCCGAGCCGTCGGGATAGTGCTCGCGATCCTGAGCGCCGTCGCGAACTTCTTCTTCATCCCGTACTACCCCGTGTGGTCGGTGCTGATCATCGCCCTCGACATCGCCGTGATCTGGGCGCTGACGGTCTACGACCGCGACGCAGCGTTAGGACGACGCTAGAAAACTTGGCAGAGGGGCGGGCGCCGCGGCGGCCCGCCTCGCTGTCACGGAACGGGTTCGCGCGGCGCAGCCTCGCCGCCGCCGGCGCCGTTCACGAGGAAGTAGGCGATCGTGCCCAGAAGCGGAAAGATGATGACGACGATCACCCAGGCAGCGGTCTTCCCTCCCGATCTTTCGTGCCGGCGTCGCACGATGTCGACCAGCGTGTAGGTCCACATCGCGATCAACGCGATCGCAAGAATCGGCCAGATCCAGGACATCCTGCGCTCCTTCGTTCGGGTGAGGTCAGCCTAGGCCGTTCCGCGGCCGGAATGCGTCGTCCTGAACGGATGATTCGCGACGACCGAGATCGTTAGAGTTTCCGCCCGATGGCGATCGCCCGCGAAGCCGAGCCCGTCGGCTCCCTCGGCGAGATCCGCGAGGCGGGTCTCGATCGCGAGGACCTGTTCACGATCTACCGCAACATGCTGCTCACGCGCGGGATCGAGGAGCGCGGGCACATCCTCTACAAGCAGGGAAAGATCCCCGGCTCGTTCTACACGGGACGGGGGAACGAGGCGTCCTCCGTGGGCGTCGCGACTGCGATGCGCGGCGAGGATGTCGGCACGCCGCTCCACCGCGACATGGGCGTCCACGTTACGCGTGGGGTCGAGGCGTGGCGCATCTTCGCGCAGTACATGGGCCGCGAGGACGGGCCCACGCGCGGCCGCGACGGCAACGTGCACATGGCCGACGCCCAGCTCGGCCTGATCGCGATGGTCAGCCACCTGCCGGCGATGCTTCCGGTCGCCGTCGGCGCCGCGCTCGCCTTCCGGATCCGGAACGAGCAGCGCGTCGCGGTCGGCTGGTACGGCGAAGGCGCGTCGGCGCGAGGCGACGCCCATGAAGCGATGAACCTCGCCGGCGTTCGCCGGCTCCCGGTGGTGTTCATCTGCGACAACAACCAGTGGGCCTACTCGACGCCCACGCACCTCGAGTACGCGTGCGAGACGCTCGCCGACCGCGCCCAGGCCTACGGCTTCGACGGCGTAGTCGTCGACGGCACGGACGTGCTCGCCGTCTACCGCGAGACCAAGCGCGCGATCGAGAAGGCGCGCGACGGCGGGGGACCGACGCTGATCGAGTTGATGACGCTCCGGATGGAGGGTCACGCCGTCCATGACGACGCCTTCTACGTCCCGAAAGAGCTCTTCGAGGAGTGGGCGAAGCGGGACCCGATCGAGCGCTTCCGCTCCTGGCTGCGCGACAACGCGAACATGAGCGACGAGGAGGAGGACGAGATCGCGGCAGCCGTGAAGCGGATCCTCAACCAGGCGATCGAACGGGCCGAGCAGTCGCCGCTACCCGATCCCTCAACCGTGGCGCAACGCGTCTTCGCCCGGCCCGAGGACCTCGACACACCCCACCATAAGTAAGTGGCTCAATGGCAGAGTTGACGTATTTGCAGGCGATCTCCGACGGCCTCCGGCAGGAGATGCGCCGCGACAAGCGCGTCTTCGTGATCGGCGAGGATGTCGGCGTCTACGGCGGCGCCTTCAAGGTCACGCTCGGCTTCCAGGAAGAGTTCGGGCCGTGGCGCGTGATCGACTCGCCGCTCTCCGAGACGGCGATCGTGGGCGGCTGCACGGGCGCCGCGATCATGGGCCTGCGCCCCGTAGCGGAGATGCAGTTCGCGGATTTCATCTCGTGTGCGTGGGACCAGCTCGTCACCGTTGCGGCCAAGCAGTTCTACCGCGTCGGGACGCCGATCCCGATCGTCGTCCGATTGCCGTCCGGCGGGGGCTTCTCCGGCGGGCCGTTCCATTCGCAGAACCCCGAGAGCTCGTTCGCCCATATCGCCGGCCTCAAGGTCGTCTGTCCGGCGACTCCGGAGGATGCGAAAGGCCTGCTGATCAGCTCGATCGAGGACCCGAACCCGGTCCTCTACTTCGAGCACAAGCACCTCTACCGCCGGATCAAGGCCGACGTACCCGAGGATCGCTACACCACGCCGTTCGGCAAGGCGCGCGTGCATCGCGAGGGCGACGACGTTACCGTCGTCACCTGGGGCGCGATGGTCTACACGGCGGCGGAGGCGGCGCAGCAACTCGAGGGTGACGGCGTCTCGGTCGAGATCCTCGACCTGCGCACGCTGATCCCGTGGGACCGGGAGGCCGTGCTCGCGAGCACGGAGAAGACGTCGAAGGTGCTCGTCCTCCATGAGGACACCCGCACCGGGGGCTTCGGCGCCGAGATCGCCGCGACGATCGCCGAGGAGGGGTTCGAGAACCTCGACGCGCCGGTGATGCGGATCGCCGCCCCGGACGCGCCGGTTCCCTTCTCTCCGCCGCTGGAGAAGGCGTTCATCCCGCAGGTCGAGAACGTGGCCGCAGGACTGCGAGAGCTCGCAGAGTACTGAGCGATGGAAGCGCTTCCAGAGACGCAACGCATGCCGCCCACCGTGAAGACGTCATTTCAGGACGCGTAGCGTGGCCACTCCCACCGCCGTCGACGTCGTGATGCCCCAGATGGGCGTGTCCGTCTCCGAGGGGACGATCACGAAATGGCTCAAGCGCGAGGGCGAGGAGATCCAGGCGGACGAGGCGCTGCTCGAGATCTCCACCGACAAGGTCGACACGGAGGTGCCGAGCCCCGGCAGCGGCGTCGTCCAGCAGATCTTCGTCCAGGAAGGGGAGACAGTCGACGTCGGGACGCGGCTCGCCGTGATCGGCGCGCCCGGCGCCGCCGAGGAAGCCCCCGCCGCCCCCGAACCGGAGGCTGAGCCGGAGCCGGCGCCCGCGCCTGAGCCCGCGACGGCGGAGGCAGCGGCCGAGGCGAGCGCGGCGTCGAGCGCCGAGACCCCTGCGCCGGCACCCCCTGCGCCCGCGCCCGCACCCGCTGCACCGGAGCCCGCCGCTCCTACGGCGCCGGAACCCGCGCCCACGGCCGCCGACGGTAGCCAGGACGGAAAGAGCTTCGTCTCCCCCGTCGTCGCCCGGATCGCGTCCGAGCACAACGTCGACGTCTCACAGGTCGCAGGCACCGGACGGGGCGGCCGGGTGACGAAGAAGGACATCCTGGCCTTTGTCGAAGGCGGTGGGGACGCCGCGGCCCCGGCTGCACCCGAAGCGCCGACGCCTCCCGCGGCGCCGCCCGAGCCCACCGCCGCGCCTCAGCCGGCGCCCGAGCCCACGGCTGCAGCTCAGGCCGCGCCCGAGCCCGCGGCAGCCGCACCGTCTCCACCCCCGCCTCCGCCCGCGCCCGCGCCCGCGCCGGCTCCGCAGCCGCAGGTCGCCGCGGCCGCGGGCGAGACCGAGGAGCCGATGTCCGCGATGCGCAAGGGCATCGCCGAGCACATGCGCCGGTCGCTCGATACCTCGGCGCACGTCACGAGCGCGATCGAGGTCGACATGTCGAAGGTCGTCGCGCTCCGCGAGAAGCTCAAGCCGGAGTTCCAGCGCAGCTACGGCGTCAACCCGACGTACCTGATCTTCATCGCGCGTGCCGTCGTCGACACGCTCAAGGACTACCCCTGGATCAACGGCGAGATCCGCGGCGAGAAGATCGTGACGCGGAACTACGTCAACCTCGGCTTCGCGGTCGAGCTCACCGACGGCAAGGGTCTGATCGTCCCGGTCGTCAAGAACGCCGAGGGCCTCAACCTGCTCGGGATGGCGCGGTCAGTCACCGACATCGCTGAGCGCGCGCGGAACAAGCAGCTGACCCCGGACGAGGTCCAGGGCGGCACGTTCACGATCACGAATCCCGGCGGCTACGGCACCTTCCACGGCACGCCCGTCATCAGCCAGCCGCAGGCAGCGATCCTGGGCACCTACGCGGTCGTCAAGCGGCCGTGGGTCATCCAGGATGATCGCGGCGAGGACGTGATCGCGATCCGTCCGATCATGAACCTGACGCTTACCTACGACCACCGCCTCGTCGACGGAGCGCTCGCCGGCCGGTTCCTGCAGGAGCTGCGGCACAACCTCGAGACCTGGGACGAGGTCT
>Ga0126310_10000449_pt1 | contig 14105 bp, 10 predicted proteins | sample Plot60_FD_92540 | JGI IMG/M metagenome (GOLD analysis project Ga0126310, IMG submission 92540) | Serpentine soil microbial communities from UC McLaughlin Reserve, CA, USA - Plot60 | ecosystem: Environmental > Terrestrial > Soil > Grasslands | place: USA: UC McLaughlin Reserve, Lake County... | reverse complement strand
TGTCGTAGCGGATCTTGTCCAACGGCACGGCCCCGAGCCGCTCAAAGGCGTAGACGTGGCTTTCCAAGAACGCCTCCTGCCCCTGCGAGAGCGAGGCCCGATGCGCCGCCCGTCCGGAGAACGACAGCCGCATCGTGAACAGCGCGGTCTTCGTCTTCACCCCACCCAAGACCACCCACAAATCGTGGAAATCCACCTCACCCTCGGCCGCCGGCGGATGGGTCTGCGGCACGCAGCCCGACTCCAGCGGCTTGCCGGCCTCGGCGGCAATCTCCGGACGACGCTTGGCGACGTAGTCGCGCACCGTCGAGTACGACAAGTCCTGCACGCCATGCTCGTCAACCAGCCGCGCGAGCACCCGGCGGGCAGTGTGACGCTGCTTCTTCGGCGCGTCCAGATCGCTGCACAACATGGCGTCGATCAGCGGCTTCACCGGACCGAGCACCGGCGCCAAGAACACCCGCGCCTTGCGCGGCGGCGGGACCGCGGACTCCAACGCTTGACGCACCGTGCGCCGATGCACCCGATGTCGATCCGCCAACTGCCGAATCGACAACTCCTCCCGACGATGATCACGCCGGATCGCCTCGAAGACTTCCACCCTCGACCTCACCCGCCGCCCCTTCCCGGTCACCGAAACCGACAAGGGCAACAGTCACCGGGTGGGGCCAAATAGCTCCGTCAAAACCGCCCAGCGTGTCGAAACGTGGAGCCAGCTACCTCCGACACTGTGGGGCCACCCAACGCTGTCACGGCCACACATCGGTCTGGGTCTGCATAACCGGCCTCCTACAGCAGCTCAATTGCCCCTATTTCAGGATCCGACCGGAGCGGCTCTGCCGTCAACATGCAGTGCGCTCATGACCTGGGCGATCTAGCCGACCACGAGAAGCGCTGGTGCTTCTCGAACAGCGTCGCAGAGCAAGAGGATGAACCTGCCGCCTACGCCGTCCAGGGCGACGCCGGGCAGCTGTGTCTCGGAGCAAACCGATTGGCCGCCGCCGTGTTCGGCGAGTCCCAAACGAGCGTTTGGCTTTACAGACCAACCCAAACGTATACAGGCCGGCAGTGGTTCAAACATGCGTCATGTGGTCGTTCCAAACTGAGCGGTGTCGGGCTGGCGAGATTTCAACTCGCGACCCCTTGACCCCCAGATCGGGCCTCCAACGGTCGTCGAGCGTGAACCATCTGTCACTGGTGTCCACGGTTGACCGTTGAGGTGCGCTGAGTTCGGCCGTCATGGTCCGTAGTTGGTCCGTAGTTTCGCCTCACTCCGTTGGCGCGCTCGTGCTTGCCCCCGTCGGCGCGAGGTGTCAGTTCCGTTTTTGGCCGACGGTGCTGCCGGCTCGCCGAGCATCTCGGGCAGACCAGCCTGAAGCGGTGTACTCGAATCTCAGGCTCTGAGTCGCCTGAGGGCGGCGACGTTTCCTTTGGTCTCGTACAGGCTGATCGCCCAGTCGACCGAGGATCGAGCGACCTCGACCAGGCCGGCGGCCGCCTGTACCCGCGACTGTTCGACGAGCAGGTCTGCCTTGAGATTCGGCATCGGGTCGGGAGCCAGGTTGACAGCTTCCGCTGCCATGGCGAGGGACGCATCGGCCTCGTCCAGGGGCAGGCTTCGCGCTACCGCCATCGTCGCTAGGGCCCGCACGACGAAGCAGTCCGGTGGTGTCACCGCTTGGGCCTCGTTTGCGAGTGCTCTTGCCTCCTCAAGATGTCCCTCAGTGGCAAGCACGAGGGCGAGACGGGAAGACGTCTCTCCCACGTGCTCTGCCTCGTTGCCTCTTTGGAAGGGCGTGAGCGCTGTTCGGTATGCGCTGATTGCTGCCGGGGCGTCGCCGGCCAGCGTCTCGATTCGGCGCTGTCCCAGGCACTGAACGCCAGCAGCCGACGTATGCGCATCCGTTCGATCAGCAGCGGGCGAGCGCGGTCGAGGAGTCTTCGTGCCTCGTCGAATTCACCGGTCATGGCACGGACCCGAGCCAGGATTCCCATCACGATGGGATTCGGGTCGGCATGCTGGCCCATGAGTGACTCGATCTGCTTGATGCAGTCCGGCACCGGAGTCGGCCCGCCGAGGAGTGATCGCGAAATCAGGAAGGCCGCGGCGTATTGCTCTCGCAACGCGCCGCCACGCCGCGCGTACTCAAGGCTGCGACGACCGGAGTTCAGCGCGCTGATGGGATGTCCGCCGCGTTGCTCCAGCCAGCCGAGCAGGAAGGTCGCTTGAGCCAGGCCATTGTCGTGGCCAGCCTCGGCGAAGAAGGCCATTGCCTCCCGTGCGATCGCGACCAGGTCCTCGGCGGTCATGCCATGAGGCCCGGTGATAGACAGGCTGCGCGCGTGTTCGAGTCGGGCGAGCCAACTGTCGACCGGGTCCAGGCCCGGCATGATGCTCAGTTGCAGCAGGAGCTCCTGCGCTCGGGCGTGGTCGCCGAGGGGCAAGGAGACCTCGGCGAGCCGCTGGGTGATGCTGGGTACTAGCGGGTGCCCGTCGGGCAGCATGTCCAGGGACCGCGTCAGCAGGTTCGACGCAGCCGACATGTCCCAGCGCAGGTAGGCCAGTGACCCTGCAGACGCCAGTCTTGTGCCAGCCCGCGCCTCGAGCGCGGCATCGCCTGCCAGGCCGACGCGCCGCCGGTTGAGCACTGCCTGCTCGAGGTGGTGACCGACCAGAGCATCCAGATCGTCACGCGGAGCACCAACGGTGTCCTCGAGCCAGTCTGTGAAGGCGAGATGGAGGCGTATCCGGTCCCGCCGTGTGAGGCTCTGGTAGGCGGCATCACGGATGAGTCCGTGCGGAAACTCCACGCCCTTCTGCCCGACGTGTCGAAGCAGTCGCCTCCGAGTCAGCGACTCCAAGTTCCCGGCCAGGAAGGGTCGTGCCTCGTCGGGAGCCAAGATCTCCAGCGCCTCGACACTTAGCTGGTCACCTGCCACTGCCGCGGCCCGAAGCAGGTCACGTTCACCAGGCCCCAAACGATCGATCCGGGTGGCAAGCAGGCCTCGTAGCGAGGCTGGGATCACTTCCGTCTCGGCGTCCGCAGACGCGGCCAGCAGTTGTTCGGCGAACAGGGGATTGCCCTGTGCCGTCTCGATGATCCGTTGCTCGTCCGACGGGGACAGGTCGACCGAGGCATGGTTCCTGATCACCTGCGCAATGGCAACAGCAGCCAGCGGGTCGAGGTAGAGCACATCTCGACGATCGCCTCCCACGCTCCACTCGGTGTGTAGTTCGACGAGTTCTGGCCGCGCCAGCAAAAGGAGGAACACCGGCCCAGTGAGCGAGTCGCTGAGGTACTCGAACAGCTCGAGCAGACTCGACTCCGCCCAGTGAATGTCGTCTACGATCACGGCCAACGGTTGGACAGCGCTGAAGAGCTCGAAGGCACGGCGGAAGTCGCCGTAGAACTGCTGCGGCGGGCCCTTCAGGTCGCCCACTCCAAGCACACCGGCCAGGCGGCCGCCCAACCCTGGCTCCTCCCTATCCAGTAGGTCGACAACCGACTCCCAATCGGACCCACCGCCGGCCTGGACGAGCAGGTCGCGGAGGAGGCCGAACGTCCGTCCGCTCCCGGCGTCGACACAGGCCGCGGCGATCGTCCGAGCCCTGCCGCGAATGGAGTCCGCGAACGCTCGGGAGAGACGCGACTTGCCGATGCCGGCCTCGCCGAGCACCGTCATCCGATGCGGCGTTCCACGCCGCACCATGCGGCCGAAGAATGTCCGCAGGCCGGTGAGCTCTGCCTCGCGGCCGATCATTGGCGCGTGCAAGTCGCCAGAGATCAGCTTTGCCCTCGGATCAACGTCTACGAGACGCCACGCGGTGGGGTGGCCGATTTCTCGGGCCCGCTCCACGACCACGGCACCTCGGACAACCTTCATGGCCTGTGGTCCGATCAGCACCTCACCGGGCTGCGCGCCCTGCTGCAGTCGAGCCGCCACCGATACCACTGGTCCGCTGGCCGCACGGGAGTCGGTGACATCCGACACCACCTCACCCGTTTCGAGTCCGGCTCGAAAGTCCCACCGTCCAGGCAGGGCGAGAACCCGCTGTCGGGCCTGATCGGCGGCCAGCACGGCCCGGAGCGGGTCGTCATCATGTGCGGACGGCAGACCGAACCACCCGATCACGACGCCGCTCGCCGACTCCTCGACGCGAGCCCCCTTGCTGCGCAGCGCTTCGGTGACCCTCCCCAACGACTCCGTGGCGATGGTCTCCGCCGCTTCGGGGTCGATTTCAGCATCGGTGGGCGTCACATCGACGAACACGACCGTCACGATTCTGCGCTCGCTGGGAAACCAGGTCGAGGTCTCGGCTCGGCGGGCGACGGGCGGAGCGACCGCATCCAGGGCGGGGTCGTGGTTCAGGATCTGTTGGTGCAGGGTCTGCAGCTCTGGTCCGGGTTCCACGCCGAGCTCATCGACCAGCGTCTGGCGAGCCCGCCGGTACGCCTCCAGCGCGTCTGCCTGCCGACCGGCCCGATAGAGCGCAAGTACCAGCTGCTCGCGTAGCCGCTCGCGGTACGGGTTGTCGGCGATCAAGTCCTCCAGCTCCGGAACCAGCTCGGTATCCATCCCGGTGTCGAGCTGCGCGCCGATGAGGGCCTCGTGTGCGGCCAGGTGGTATTCCTCCAGGGCGGCGATAGCGGCTTGGGCGAACGGCTCGTATGCCACATCAGCCAAGGCTGGTCCACGCCACAGCTCCAGTGCCTCGCCCAACGACGCCACGCGTTCCTCCCCGTCGAGGTCGCGCGCGGCCTTGACCAGGTCGTGGAACCGGTTGGCGTCGATTGCGGTACGTGGCGCTGCCAGGCGGTAGCTGGTGCCCACGGTCTCGAGGGCGGTAGTGCCGAGAGTCTTACGGAGTTTGGAGACAAACCCCTGGAGCACGGTCCTCGCGGTTGCCGGGACCTCATCTCCCCAGAGGGCGTCGATCAGCCGCTCGAGGGGGATCGCCTGGCCGACCTGTAGGGCAAGGATCGTCAACAGGCTGCGTGCGCGTCCGCCAGGCACATCAACCGGCCTGCCTCCTCGGCTCACCTCTATCGGTCCGAGCAGGCGGACATCCAGGTCGGCGGGCCCGCCGCCCTGAGTGCTCACGGGCCCGACTCTACGTGCCAACCAGCTGCTCTTAGCGAAGCTCTAGCGGGCTGACAGATGCTCGGTTATACAGGTCACACGCACCGAAGGATGAGGCCATGCCGCTCTATCTGGACATCCACGAGCAAGCTCCCGAGGGGCTCACCCTCGAGGCACTGGAACAAGCCCACCAGGTCGACCTGGACAACCAGGCCAAAGCACGGCGTCACCTACCGGCAGTACTGGGTCGATCTTGCTGCCAGGAAGGTCTTCTGCCTCCTCGAGGCCCCCACCGCCGAGGCCGCGGCGGCCGTCCACCGCGACGGGCACGGGCTCCTCGCGAACCGCATCTACGAAGTGGTCGAGGGCCACTGATTCAACGGAAGGAAACAGCAATGTCCACAGAATTCATCTATACGGGCACCTACAAGGTTCGTGACGGTCGTTTCGAGGACGCCCGGAAGAAGCTCGCGGAGCACACCGAGTTCATCGAGGCGAACGAGCCACGCCTGATTGCCTTCCACGTCTTCACCGACGAGGCAGCCGGGACGGTGTCGATCGTGCAGCTCCACCGCGACCCCGAGTCGATGGAGTTCCACATGAAGCTGGCCGCCGAGCACATCAACTCGGCGCTCAACGACTACCTGGGCGAGGCCAAAAGCACGCACGTCTATGGCGGAGCGGGTGCGCCCATTGTCGACACCATCCGTCAGTACGACCCGGACACCAACGTGGTGACCGAGCACCTGGCCGGTTTCACCCGCACAACAGCCGCTTGATGCACCACTCGATTAGGAGGACAAAGACATGATCAGCTGGGAAAGCAGCACTTTCATCGCCAAGCCGGCGGAGGACGTCTTCGCCTACGTCGCCGACGTGCGCAACGATCCGAACTGGCACAAGGACGTCCACTCCGCGACAGTGTCCAAAGGAAACGGCCAACTCGGTGAGGGCACCGTCTTCGACGTCCAGGCCAGGGTCTCCGGCACCGAGGAGATCATCGCCTACCAGGCCCCACACAAGGTCGTCCTCAAGGGCGGCGACATGGGGAAGATGGTTCCGACCGACATCCGCACGATCCAGCCCGTCGAGGGCGGCGTGCGGTTCACCCGGCACGTCGACCTCGACGCAGGAGGCTTCATGGGTTGGATGACGAAACGGATGCTCGGCATGGCCACCAAGCGCAATCACCAGTTTGTCGAGAACCTCAAGCAGGTCCTCGAAAGAGGCTGACAAGCGCAGGAATCTCTAGCCCGACGGGCGATCGCGCGGCCGAAGAGGCTATGTGTGGTCTGGCTCACGCCCGAATGATCTGGTACATGGGTAGCGCGGGCAACCTCTTGTTGGATCGGGGTCCGGGGCTTGCGGAGGAGCGAATATAGCTTCTGGATGACCGGTCAGTGCGGACGGTCGTGGCTGGTTTTGGCGAACAACTCACGAGCCGCTGATCATGGCAGCGATCAAGCCCGCCATAGATTCAAACGTGAGCTGTACGACGCACCTCCTGGTAGCCCTTCGACCGCGGACGCCTGCAGCCGCTCGCGCCTACGGGTTGGTGGATTCCGTCGCGGGTCCTGTCGGCTATCCGGTTTCGAGGACCCGCTTGAGCATATTGAGGTTGTCTGCCACCGACGCCTTGACCCTGGAGGCAGCCAGAGGCGCCAGCAGCCGCACTACACCTGAGGATGGCTTGAGGTCCACGACATTGGTCAGGCATGTCCCGTCGCCCGCAGGAGTGAGCAGGTACCTGATGGTGGCGATGAAGGGCCCGATGTCCCCGTGGACCTCGAGGCGGCTGGTCGGCTCAAAGGCGGTCACTTTAAAGCCTTCCTCGCTCCTGTCGGGGATGGAACGGATCTGTCGGTAGGTGGTCCCGACAGCCACCGGTCCCGGAGAAGTCTTCTTCGTCTCCACAATTGCGTAGTTCCAGATCGGGACGTTCTCGAAGTCGGCGAGGAACGCGAACACGTCCTCGATTGCTCTACGGATCGTCACCGTGTTCTGGAAGGTCGCCATTATTCCTCCAGTATCAGCTCTCAAGCAGGCCGCTGGCCTGCGATGCCGGCAGGATGACCAGGTCGGGAATCCGATCGACTGCCGATACCGCCCCTGAGCCGGTCCTCTTACGACGCACCTCCCGTAGCCCTTCCTGCCCCGGGACGACCACTGACGCTGGCGAGGTGGTTGGCGGCCGGCCGGTGCCCTCAGCCGATCTGGTGGAAGGAAAGGCCCGCTGTCGCCGCGGCGGGTGAACCGTGCAGTTTTGGGTCGAGCAGTTGTTGGGTCAGTGTGTCGTATAGCCAGCGCTTGAAGTCCGTCACCGACCAGCGGCTGTCGCGTGTGAGGCCCAGGAAGACCTCATGGCTGTTTATCACGAACATCACGTCGGTGGCCCGCTGGACGGTCAACTCGGGCTGGAGTGCACGCAGTTCCGCCAGACGCTCGACGAAGGTGCGCATGCCGCCCTTGCGCCTTTCCGCGACCGCCCGCCAGTATGCGTTGACGTCGGGGTCGGAGGCGGCAGCGAACTCGAGCGCGGGGCGCAACGGCGCCACGCGGATGTAGATGTCCACCCCGTGTTCGACGATGAGTGCGAGGGCCCGGCGGGCGTTGTTTTCTGTCAGGATCTGCCGCATCCATGGGCGCTCCATCACCGGTAGTGGGTGCGCCTCGCCGGCGGCGGCCACCTCGACCACTTGCTGCAGCAGCAACGCCTTGGTTCGGAAGAAGTAGTACACCGTCTGGGTCGCGACCCCCGCCTCGGCGGCGATGGTCTCCATGGTGGTGCTCGGGTAGCCGCTGGCACTAAAGAGCCGATAGGCGTGGTCGATGATCCGGTTTTGGGTGGCCCGAGCACGAGCCCGACGAGTCTGCCGTACTGGGGCCTTGACATCTTCCATGCCAGCGAGTCTACTAGTTGTTGTCACTAGTGGCGGTCACTAGTAGCCGAATCGGAGAGTGAGGCTGGCATGGAGGGGATGACCACGACCGGGTCGGCCGAGTTCGTAACAGCACGCCGGGGGACAGCGGTGCTTCACAACGGTGTTGACTTGGCACGTCGCGCCGAGGAGGTTTTCGACTACCTCAGCGACCTGCGGAATGAGAAGGAATGGAACCCCAAGATGCATCTGGTGGAGGCTGTGACCGACGGACCACCTCGCGCTGGGTCCAAGTTCCGGGTGAAATGGCAGGGCTCGCCGGTGACCGTCGTGGAGTACCTCACCTATGAGCGGCCGAAAGCATGGAGTGCGACGGCGCCGTCGAAGTCCCTCACCGTCGACTTCTATGCCACGGTCACCCCCACTGAGACCGGGTCGCGCCTCAACATCCGCATGATTGTGATCCCGCACGGCCCGCTGCGCCTGCTGTTGCCGCTGATACGTCGGCGGATGCAGCAGCAAGAGTTGGACAACATGCGCTTCATCAAAGCGAAGTTGGAAAGCGGCAGCTGAGCACCGGGCGACGCTCAAAAGCTGGTCGGCGCCAATCCGTCCCTGAGGCTTCCTTCAATGTGTCATGCGCCGCCGTAGGTCGAGGGATCTTGAACACGTCCCGGTAGCGGGGCGGCTTACGGTCGGCGGCGCAGGTTCGGCCCTTCTTGCTGAGAGAGTCATCTCTACCGCCGCGCTTGCCACATTGACTGCTGACTCATCACCGCCGTCTACTCGGCCTCGTCTACACCGCCTCTAAATCCTGTGATGTCTCAGACCGCCGCACTTCGCTGACGTACCCCCTCGAACTCTCAAGCTCCGAGTCGAACACACCTCTTGCACGGGAGGCCGTGCGGACGGTGGCGGCTGACCGCCAGCAGCGCGGCTGGCGCCTTTGGGTGCTGTGACGATGAGCATTCACAAGCTCACGGCCGGGTCGGGGTACGACTATCTGACCCGGCAGGTGGCGGCGTTGGATGCCACCGAGAAGGGTCATGTTGGACTGGCCTCCTACTACATAGAACGTGGCGAAAGCCCAGGGCTATGGGTCGGCTCTGGCCTAGTCGGCATTGACGGCTTGCAGGCAGGCGACGCGGTAACCGCGGAGCAAATGCGGGCCCTTTTCGGCGCGGGGATGCATCCGCTGGCGACACAACGGCTGGAGCAGTTCCGCGACACTGAGTTGACCGACGCCAACGTCGAGGCAGCGACCCGGCTGGGGGCGCCGTTCAAGGTCTCCAACATTCAACCGGGCCGCTTTCGGGTTGAGGTGGCGAAGCGGATCGCGGCGATCCAGACGGCGGCCGGGCTCCCGGCGGACTGGCCCATCTCGTCCACCGAGCGGGCAAGAATTCGGACCGAGGTAGCTCGGGAGTGGTTCGCCGCAGAGCATGGCCGGCCACCAGCAGATGCCCGGGAGGTCGCCGGGACGATCGCGAAGCATTCCCGGCCGGGGCCGCAGTCGGTCGCCGGCTATGACCTCACCTTCTCACCGGTGAAGTCGGTGTCAGCGTTGTGGGCGGTCGCCGACCCCCACATCGCGGCACAAATCGAATGGGCCCACCAAGCCGCCGTACACGACGCGCTTCGGTTTCTGGAAGAGCAAGCGTTGTTTACCAGGGAGGGGCCACAAGGCATCCGGCAGGTGAACGTCCGCGGCCTGGTGGCTGCGGCGTTTACGCATCGTGACAGCCGAGCTGGCGACCCGGATCTGCACACCCACGTAGCGGTTGCGAACAAGGTGCAGACCTTCGATGAACGCTGGCTATCCATCGACGGCCGGGTGCTGTTCAAAGCCACGGTTGCTGCATCGGAGACCTACAACACCGCCCTGGAGCACCATCTCCGGGACCGGTTGGGGGTGCGGTTCGCTGATCGGCCCGACAAGGATTCGAGTAAGCGGCCGGTGCGGGAGATCGTCGGCGTGGACACGGCGCTGAACCAGCGTTGGTCGACGCGGCGGGTGCTGATCAAGGAGCGGCAGGGTGAGTTGGCGTCCAAGTTTCAACGTGATCATGGTCGGCCGCCGACCCCGGTGGAAGCCCTGCAGTTGGCGCAGCAGGCCACCTTGGAGACCCGGGAGACCAAGCACGAACCCCGCACCCTGACCGAGCAGCGCGCCGCCTGGCATGCCCAGGCCGTCCAGACCCTCGGCGGACCTCAAGCGGTCCGAGCCATGATCACCGAAGCTCTCCACCCTGCCTCGGCGCCGAACCCGCATGTGGATGCGGAGTGGGTGGCGACAACCGCTGAGAAGGTGCTGGCGGCGGTGGAGGCGCACCGTTCGAGCTGGCAGAGCTGGCATGTCCGCGCCGAAGCGCAACGCCACGTCCGGGCTGCCGAAATCACAATCGACAAGGTTGATCAGCTGGTTGAGCTGGTCGTCGCCGAGGTGCTGCAAACCGGGTCGATCTCTTTGGCTCGGCCAGACGACAGCATCAGCGAGCCGTCAGTGTTGCGTCGAGTCGACGGTTCAAGTGTCTACACGATTGCCGGATCCGAGCTGTACACCTCCGCCCGTATTCTGGCCGCCGAGCAGCGTCTCGTCCGCACGGCGGGCCGCACCGATGGGCGGGTCCTGGACGGCGACACGGTCGAGCTGGCGCTGCTGGAATCCGCCGCGAACGGGAACGCCTTAGACGCCGGACAGACCGCTCTGGTTCGTGCCATGTGCAACTCCGGGGCGCGGCTGCAGCTGGCCATCGCCCCCGCCGGCGCCGGGAAAACCACCGCCATGCGCACCCTGGTTCGGGCGTGGAGCGACAGCGGCGGCCAAATAATCGGATTGGCCCCGTCCGCCGCCGCTGCTACGCAGCTCCGCGACGCAACCGGCGCACCAGCCGAAACGCTCGCGAAGCTCACCTGGTCCATCGACCGCAAAGAGCTGCCCGAGTGGGCAGAGCGCATCGACCGGTCGACGTTGGTGATCATCGACGAAGTCGGGATGGCCGACACCCTCTCCCTGGACACCGCCGTGCACTTCGTCATCGGCTGCGGTGGCAGTGTTCGGCTGATCGGTGATGATCAACAACTCGCCGCGATCGGCGCCGGCGGGGTGCTTGGTGACATCCAAGCCAGCCATGGTGCGGTCCGACTGACCGAACTGCACCGCTTCACCGACCCGGCCGAGGCCGCCGCCACCCTCGCGCTCCGCGACGGCCGACCCGAAGCGCTCGGCTTCTACCTCGACCGACAACGGGTCCACGTTGGCGACCCCACCACCACTCTTGACGCCGTTTTCAACGCCTGGCAGACCGACCGCAACCTTGGCTTGGACGCGATCATGCTGGCCCCGACCCGCGAGCTGGTCCGCGCCCTTAACCAACAAGCCCGACACCACCGCCTCGCCGACACCACTCCGGGTCGGGAGATCGAGCTAGCCGACGGCAACCAGGCCAGCGTCGACGACCTGGTGATCACTCGCAGGAATGACCGCATACTCCGTATCACCGCAACCGACTGGGTGAAAAACGGCGACCGCTGGACCATCCTCAACCTGACCAGGACCGGCGGATTAACAGTGCGGCATGTATGGAATGGCCGGACCGTCACCCTGCCAGCCCACTATGTCCAAACCTCTGTGGAGCTCGGTTACGCCTGCACCGTGCACACCGCGCAAGGGGTCACAGCCGACACCATGCACGGCATCGTCACCGGTGGAGACTCCCGGCAGCAGCTCTACACCATGATCACCCGCGGCCGCACCGCCAACCACCTCTACCTGTCGGTGGTCGGAGACGGAAATCCACATGCGGTGATCCAGCCTGAGAGCCTCCACCCCCGGACGGCGACAGAGCTCCTTGAGCAGATACTGGCCCGCGACGCCACCCCGCAATCCGCCACCACGTTGCAGCGCGAGCAGCAGGATCCGGTTGGCCGGCTCGGCGCCGCAGCCACACGCTACCTCGACGCCCTCCACCTCGCCGCCGAACACCTCACCGACCCACAGGTCGCTGCAAGCCTCGATCACAGCGCCGAGCGCCTGCTCAACGGGCTGACCGGGGAGCCGGCATGGCCAACCCTGCGCGGCCACCTGCTGCTGTTGGCCGCCGCCGGCGCCGACCCGGTCGCTGAACTATTCGCCGCCACCGCAACCCGGGCTCTGGCGAGCGCTTATGATCAAGCCGCTGTCATCGACTCGCGGATCCACGACATCAAAGAGGTCGCCACCGGGGGGCCGCTGCCCTGGCTGCCGGGCATTCCCCACCGCATCGCCGCCGACCCCAATTGGGGACCATACCTGGATGCCCGGTCACAGTTGGTTGCTGAGCTCGCAGACCAAGTCCGCCACAACACCGCAGCTGAAGCGCCGGCCTGGGCGATCCAGCCCTATGCACCTCTGTCGACCGAGTTGATCGCCGAGGTGCAGGTGTGGCGCGCCGCCACCCAGGTCGACCCCAGCGACCTGCGACCCACCGGGCCACCCCAGCTCGGCCACGCCACCCAAGCCTGGCAACAGCAACTCGACACACGACTCGCGGCCGGGGCCAGCCATGCAGATTGGCGATGGCGGCAACTGCTCGCCACAGAAGTCCCCAGCGCCACGGCGGACCCCTTTATGCCGGAGCTGGTAGAAAGGTTGAACAACCTCACCCGGGCCGGCTTCGATGCCACCCTGCTCGTGCGGTCGGCGGCCGCCGCGGGACCCCTACCCGACGACCACCCCGCCGCAGCCCTCTGGTGGCGCATTCTCGATCAGCTACCGGAAACGCCGAACCAGGAGCCTGCAACCCCCGCGGCAGTCCCAGCGACCCGGCGCACGACCACGACCTCACACGACAAGCAGCGACCGCTGCCGCGCTCGGAGCCCCCTCCCGCGTTCGCGCCGAGCCGCTGAAAACGTCCACACATCACACGGCTGGCGAAAGTGTTTTGCAGGGCCTGTTGCCGAACCCCTCTGCTGATCAAGGAGGGCTCGTTCGAGGTGGTGCGGGGCATTGTCAGATGCGGGCTACAGCATTTCGGTGAGACGCGGCTCGGCAAGGAGGTCCGTACAACTTTCCGGGGATGCCTCTGACCTGCGCAAACACGACGTACCCCAAGGGGGTACACCCGGAGGGGGTACGAAGGCGGTGACGCCTCCTCCTCATCATTGACCACAGGGACCTGTCCACGGTCCTTGTGGAGAAACAACGACACCCGCCGGAACACCGCGAACCACGACCGGCAACCCGCCAGGAGGAACGCCATGAGTAGCACCCAACGGGCCACTGTGTCCGACACCATGCGCGCCGACGACGCACTGCTGACCATGCAGGAAGTCGCAGACGTTGTCCGCGTCCCGGTCGCGACCCTGCGCTACTGGCGCCACCTCGGCACCGGCCCGCGCAGCTTCCGCATCGGCCGCAGCGTCCGCTACTGGCGCACGGAGGTCTTCGCCTGGCTCGACGGCCAGGCCAATGGCGACCGCCAGAGCGTCGTCTGACATCATGCCCCTTGCCGACGTGGCGCCAGTATCTGACCGTCTCGACGGGCGCCCAGACCAGCTCAGCCAGTTCACTGATGCTGCGGCTGTTGAGCTAATGAGGCTAGGTGAGGATGGCCAGCGCTGAGAAGCGGGTTCGGAACGGCCGGGCACGTTGGTATGCCCGCTATCGCACTCCCGACGGCCAGCAGCGAACCAGGACGTTTGCTCGCAAGGTTGACGCTGATCATTTCTTAGTCGAGATCGAGGCAAGCAAGCAGCGCGGCTCGTTCGTCGATCCGCGGCGGGCGAGTCCCACGGTCGGCGATTGGGCTGACGACTGGCTGGCAGCTCAGGCCGACCTCTCCCCCACGACCCGCAACCGCTACGAGGGGATCATCACAAGGCACATACGGCCGCGCTGGGGACGCGTGCGGCTGGGTGACGTGACACATGCGCAGGTGCAGCGTTGGCTTACCGGACTCCACCTGGCACCGGCCAGCGTAAGGAAGGTGCACCGGGTGCTCTCGATGGTGCTGGCGTACGCCGTATCGGACGGCCGGCTGGCGGTCAACCCTGCGGCCAGCGTAAGCCTGCCGCGCGTCGAAGCGTCCAACAAACGGTTCCTGAACCATCGGCAGGTTCACGAACTAGCTGATGCCTGCGGCAAGGAGTATCGGCTCTTAGTC
>Ga0126310_10000448_pt1 | contig 14117 bp, 10 predicted proteins | sample Plot60_FD_92540 | JGI IMG/M metagenome (GOLD analysis project Ga0126310, IMG submission 92540) | Serpentine soil microbial communities from UC McLaughlin Reserve, CA, USA - Plot60 | ecosystem: Environmental > Terrestrial > Soil > Grasslands | place: USA: UC McLaughlin Reserve, Lake County... | reverse complement strand
GACAGCCGCAAACGGCTGAACGGCCGAAGGAGCATACTCGGGGGCCACCTGGACTTCGGCAGCCCCGAGCGGGGCTGGGATTTCGTCTCCCCGGGCCACGGCGACGTGAACCTGGAGGACTGCATAAGGGCGCTCAACCGCATCGGCTACGAGGGTCCCCTCAGCATCGAGTGGGAAGACTCAGGGATGGACCGCGAGTACGGGGCCAGGGACGCGCTGGCTTTCGCCAGACGCACGGATTTCGAGCCCTCGACCCAGGCATTCGATGCGGCCTTCGCGAGGGAGGAGTAATGGAGCGGAACGAGATCGGGGTCGGGCTCGTCGGCTACAAGTTCATGGGCCGCGCCCACTCCAACGCCTACCGCCAGGTAGCAAGCTTCTTCGACGTCGACCCGGTGCCCAGGATGGTCGCGATCTGCGGCCGCGACGAGGCCGGCGTTAGGGAGGCGGCAGACACTTTAGGCTGGGACTCCTATGAGACGGATTACCGCAAGCTCATAGCGCGTGAAGATGTCGGTCTCGTCGACGTCGTCACGCCGGGCAATACGCACCGCGAGATCGTGCTGAGTGCCCTCGAAGCCGGCAAGCATGTCTTGTGCGAGAAGCCGCTCGCCAACACCCTCTCTGAAGCCCGTGAGATGCTCACGGCTGCTCGCAATGTAGGTACGGTCAACATGGTCTGTTTCAACTACAGGCGTGCCCCTGCGGTGCAGCTCGCGAAGAAGCTCGTCGATGATGGGCGACTCGGAAAGATAAGGCATTGGCGGGCCACGTATTTGCAGGACTTCATAATGGACCCTTCTTTCCCCCTGATCTGGCGCCTCGACAAAGAGGTCTCCGGCTCCGGCGCCCTCGGCGACATAGGGGCCCACATCGTCGACCTCGCCCACTTCCTGGTCGGGCCCATCTCCGAGGTAACGGGTATGATGGAGACTTTCGTAAAGGAACGTCCCCTCGAAGAAGCCAGTGCGGGCGGGGGGCTCTCGGCGGGCGGCACACAGATGGGAGAGGTGACGGTGGACGACGCCTCGGCCTTCCTGGCCCGCTTCGAGAACGGCACGATAGGCACCTTCGAGGCCACGCGCTTCGCCGCGGGCCGCAGGAACCGGAACTCCTTCGAGATCAACGGCTCCAAAGGAAGCGTCGCCTTCGACCTCGAGCGCATGAACGAGCTCGAGGTGTTCTTCACGGAAGACGAAGCCGACGTCCAGGGCTTCAGGACCATCAACGTGACGGAACCCGATCACCCGTACACGGGGGCTTGGTGGCCGCCGGGTCATATCCTCGGCTACGAGCACACCTTCGTCCACACGGTGAAGGACCTGATGGACGGTATAAAGGCGGGGAAGAGCCCGGCCCCGTCCTTCGAAGACGGCTACCGTTGCCAGGCCGTGCTCGACGCCGTCGAACGCAGCGCCGCGAGCGGCGAATGGACGAGACCGGAGACGGAAGGGATATAGATTTGGCGGAAGAGCCCCGCGTAACCATCTGGAACGAGTACAGGCACGAGAAGAGCGACGAGCACGTCGCGAAGATCTACCCAGAAGGCATCCACACCGTACTCGCCGCAGCACTCGAAAGTGGCGGCTTCGAGGTACGCACGGCGACCCTCGACGAGCCCGAGCAAGGGCTAGCCGATGAGGTGCTGAACACGACGGACGTGCTCCTCTGGTGGGGGCACGCAGCCCACGAGGAGGTCTCCGAGGAGACCGTCGAGAGGGTGCACGAGAAGGTGCTCGGCGGCATGGGCCTGATAGTACTCCACTCAGGACACTTCTCGAAGATCTTCAAGAGGCTCATGGGCGCGACCTGCGACCTGAAGTGGCGCCACGACGACACCGAGAGGCTCTGGGTAGTCGCGCCAGGTCACCCTATAGCGGAGGGGATCGGGGAGTATATAGAGCTCGAAGAGGAGATGTACGGTGAGCCCTTCGACGTCCCGCAGCCGGACGAGCTCGTCTTCGTCAGCTGGTTCGGCGGGGGGGAGGTCTTCAGGAGCGGCCTTTGTTACAGGAGGGGGCGGGGTAGGATCTTCTACTTCCGCCCGGGCCACGAGGAGAACCCCTCCTACCACAACCAGGACGTCCAACGCGTCATCCAGAACGCCGCCCGCTGGGCCGCACCCACACCAGGGGCGACACCGGTCTACGGGCACACAGAGCCATTGGGATAGAGTAAGGTCGGGTCCACATCAGGAGGGCCATTTGGTACGAGAAAGTTCATCCGCAGAACCCCTGCGCGCGGGGGTTATCGGCCTCGGCTACGCGGGAGAGCAGCACCTGAAGAACTTCGTGAGGGTGGCCGGCGTAGAGGCCGTCGCGCTCGCCGGGCTCGAAGGGGACCTCTTGCACGAGCTAGGCGGGCGCTACGGCGTGCCTGATCTGTATACGAGTTGGGAGGAGCTCGTTGCCCGCGACGACCTCGACATCGTGAGCATCGGGGCGCCGAACCACCTGCACGCGCCCATCGCCATAGCGGCCCTCGAAGGCGGCAGGCACGTGCTCTGCGAGAAGCCGCTCGCCCGCAACGGCGCCGAGGCCCAGCGGATCGTAAGCGCTGCCAGGAAGGCCGGGCGCGCGCTCCATATCGCCTTCACCCAGCGCGAGCGGGGCGACGTGCAGGCGCTCAAGCGGCACATCGTGGAAGGGAACCTCGGTAGGATCTACCACGCCAAGGCTACCTGGATGCGCCGCAACGGCATCCCTGGCATGGGAGGCTGGTTCACCAGCAAGGAGCTCGCCGGAGGCGGTCCGCTCATAGACCTCGGCGTTCACATGGTAGACATGGCCCTCTACCTGATGGGCGATCCCGAGGTCGAGAGCGTGAGCTGCGCCACCTATGCCGAGCTCGGCCCGCGTGGGCGGGGCGGCAGGGGGGACGTCGGGCTCATGCAGGGCGACAAACCGTACGAGGTCGAGGACCTGGCGACGGCATTCATCCGTATCTCCGGCGGGGCGACGCTGAATCTGGAGGCCGGTTGGGCCGCTTACCGCGAGTCGAGCGACGACTTCGGCGTCACCCTGTACGGCACCGACGGCGGCGCCGAGATGAAGGTGAAAAACTACGGCACCGACGACACCGTCCGCATCTACACCGACGTGGCCGGCGTGCCCGCCGTAGTCACTCCCGAGATCGAACCCCGCGAGGGACATTTCGCCGTCGTCATGCGCTTCATCGAGACCATCCAGGGCGGAGAGTGGGAGGGCCAGTACGGGGAGGACGGCCTGAACCGAGCCCGCATCATAGACGCCTGCTACGCCTCGGCCCTCGAAAACCGCGAGGTCTCGATGGAAGAGATAGTCCGAGACGAGGCCGTATGAGTGCCAGCATGTCAGCACGCTTCGGCCTGCGGCCTTCGCTTTCAGCAAGTCAGCCGGTCAACTACGTGTAGTGTGGTAGGACGCTCGTGCACTTGAGTGAACGCCAGAGGGCACCACTCATTGAGAGTCCTTTCCGACCGCGAAACCTGACAAGCTGACCTGCTGAAATGCTTTAGTGCTGAGCGACTGAAAGGAGCGATCATTAGGAGAAGCGAGGCGGTCAAAGTCGGAGTTATCGGGTGCGGCAAGATCAGCGGCATCTACCTTCAAAACGGGGCTATGTTCGACGATCTCGAGATCGTCGCCTGTTCGGACCTCGTGCTCGAACGCGCGGTAGCCCAGGCCGAAGCCTACGGGGTGCCGAAGGCGTGCAGTCCCGAGGAGCTGCTGGCCGATGAAGAGGTCGAGGTAGTCCTCAACCTGACCGTCCCCGTCGTCCACGCCGAGGTCTCGCTTGCGGCCCTCGGGGCGGGTAAGCACGTATACACCGAGAAGCCGCTGGCCGTGAGCCTGGAGGACGGGCGAAGGATGCTGGAAGTGGCCGGAGAGAGAGGCTTACGGATCGGCTGCGCCCCCGACACCTTCCTCGGCGGCGGCCTCCAGACCTGCCGCAAGATCATCGACGAGGGGATCATGGGCGAGCCGGTCGCCGTATCGGCGCTCATGCTGAACCACGGCCCCGAGGACTGGCACCCGAACCCCGACTTCTTCTACCAGCCGGGCGCGGGCCCCATGTTCGATATGGGGCCCTACTATCTCACCACGCTCTCGAGCCTGATGGGACCCGTAAGGAGGGTCACGGGGTCGGCGCGGGTGACGTTCCCGGAGCGTATGATCACGAGCGAGCCCCTCTCGGGAACTACCATCACGGTGAACACCCCGACGCATGTGGCTGGCGTGATGGACTTCGAGAGCGGCGCCGTGGGGACCCTGGTCACCACCTTCGACGTCTGGTCGGAGTCCCAGTCCGGGATCGACCTCTACGGCACCGAAGGCACCCTGAGCCTACCCGACCCCAACTTCGCCGATGGCCCCGTGCGCCTCTGGCGCTCGGACGAAGGCGCCTGGACGGAGGTCCCCCTGTCGCACCCGTACACAGGGAACAGCAGGGGCATAGGCCTCGCCGACATGGCCCAGGCCCTGCGCTCGGGCAGACCACACAGGGCCAGCGGCGAGCTCGGCATGCACGTCCTGGAGGTGATCCACGCGTTCCTCGACTCGTCCGAGCGGGGCGAGCACGTCGCGGTGGAGAGCACCTTCGAACGTCCGGAGCCGCTGCCGGCCGCATCCCCCGGGGGAATCTTCGGTGGTACCTCGTGAGGCCAGACCAGATCTCACTCCAGCTCTACACCGTCCGCCAGGAGACCGCGCGCGACATGCCGGGCACGCTGCGCCGGATCTCGGAGATCGGCTACCCCGCAGTCGAGTTCGCCGGTTACGGAGATCTCATCCCACAAGACCTCAAAACCATCATCGACGATCTCGGTATCCGCGCCTCGGCCGCCCACGTCCCCTTCGACTCCTGGGCGACGGATCCCGAAGCGGTAATCAGCGACATGCTCGCCCTGGACTGCGCCCACGCCGTCCTCCCGACGGGCCCGCCTGAATACCGCAGGGACGAGGCCGCGGTAGCCCGGCTGGCCGAGAGCCTCAACCGGTGGGGGGAGCTGTGCCGCCAGTCGAACATAACTTTCTCCTACCACAACCACGACTTCGAGTTCGCACCACTGGGCCCGACCACGATGTGGAGTGTCCTCGTCCGGGAGACCGACCCCGAGCTGGTCCACTTCGAAGTGGATCTCTACTGGGTCAAATACGGAGGCGCCGACCCGGAGACCGTTATGCGGGACGTCGGCGACCGCGTCCGTCTGGTCCACCTCAAGGACATGGCGCCCGACGATACGCGCTCCGACCTGCCGGTGGGGGAAGGGACCATGCCCTGGAGCGCGCTGCTCGAAGCCGCCGATGCGGCCGGGGTGGAGTGGTACGTCGCCGAACAGGATAATCCGAGAGACGCGCTCGAAGACGTGCGGACCAGCCTGCGAAACCTGCGCGAACTCGCCAGCGAGTAGGTTCTGCGACGGGGGACGTCCCTGCAGCGCCAGCGGTTTGCGCGTGGATGGTGGATGCGCGATGCTGGACCGGACGACAGAGGAGGTCGGCGGGTTGCGAACGAACGATGGCCACATCGACACCCATCTCAGGGAACCGCTGGTCGAGGAGAACGCCTTCGTGCGCATGCCCCGCGAAGAGGAAGCACCGCCCTCGTTCGAAGAGGCGTTGGATGTGTTGCCCCGACCCTTCTGGGAGAGTCACGAGGACGTCATGGATTGCTACCGGGGGGTGTGGGAGCTGGCGTTCGCCAATGTGCGGCGTCCCGAGCCTGAGAGCGGCTTCGTCGCCAGCTTTATCGACACGGCCTTCAACGACTGCCTGTTTATGTGGGACTCGGCGTTCATATTGCTGTTCGCCCGCTACGGCCGCCGCGCCTTCGACTTCCAGCGCACCCTGGATAACCTCTACGCCAGCCAGCACCCCGACGGGTTCATCTGCCGTGAGATCGGCACCTTTGACGGCAGAGACCGCTTCGAGCGCTTCGACGCTGCGAGCACGGGGCCCAACGTCATGCCGTGGACAGAGTGGGAGCACTATCACGATACAGCCGATCGTGGGCGCCTCGGCCGGGTCTTCCCCGTCCTCGTCTCCTACCACAGGTGGCTGCGGCGTCACCGCACCTGGCGCGACGGCACCTACTGGACGTCCGGACTCGGTTCCGGGATGGACAACCAGCCGCGGTTCCCTCAGAAGCCGACCGGGGCGGGCGGGTGGCCCGAGCGCCTCACCTACCATGGGCATGCGGTCTGGATCGACGCGTGCCTCCAACAGGTGCTATCGGCGGATCTACTCCTGCGTATGGCGGACGCCCTCGGCCGCACCGGGGAGGTCGCGGATCTCCGCGAAGAGCGCGGGCGTCTCGCCCTGAGCGTCAACGAGCGTCTGTGGAACGAGGAGAGTGCCTTCTACCACGATGAGCTCGCTGACGGAACGCTCTCGGGCGTCCGGACCGTCGGTGCGTTCTGGGCCTTCCTGGCAGGCCTCGTGCCGCAGGAGAGGGTCGCAAGGCTCGTCGGACACCTCGAGGATCCTGAGGGGTTCGGGCGTCCCCACCGCGTGCCCTCGCTCTCTGCCGACCACCCCGAGTACGACCCGGACGGCGGCTACTGGCTCGGCGGGGTGTGGCCACCGACGAACTACATGATCCTGCGCGGATTGGAACGGTACGGGTACCAGGACCTGGCGCACGAGATCTCCCTCGAAGACCTCGACCACGTGGTGAAGGTCTTCGGGGAGACGGGGACGCTCTGGGAGAACTATGCCCCGGAGCGGGTTGCCCCAGGAAACCGCGCCAAAGACGACTTCGTGGGCTGGAGCGGGCTGGCGCCCGTTGCGGGCCTCTTCGAGTACGTGATGGGACTGCGCGCCGACGCGCCGAACGGCCGGCTCCTGTGGGACGTACGGCTCCTGGAGAGCCACGGCGTCGACGGCTACCCGTTCGGCAGGGACGGGGTGCTGGATCTCTCCTGCCAGGCTCGTAGCTCCGCCAGTGAAGAGCCTGAGATAGAGGTACGCTCAAGCGTCCCCCTAAAGCTGGCCGTCAGGTGGGATGGTGGACAAAAGACCATCGTCGCGCGAGGGGATGTGAGATCTTGAAGATAGCCTTTATCGGTGCAGGGAGCGTCGTCTTCACCAAGAATCTCCTGACAGATATCCTGAGCTTTCCCGAACTAAACGGGATCTCCATCGCCCTGCACGACATAGACTCCGAGCGCCTCGAGACCGCTGGCATAATGGCCCGCTGGACCTCGGATCACCTCGGCGCGGGTGCGAAGGTCGAGGAACATCTCGACCGGCGGAGCGCGCTCGAAGGGGCAGACCACGTCGTGAACATGGTCCAGATCGGGATGCACGAGGCCACCCTCCTCGACTTCGAGATCCCCAAAAAGTACGGCCTCAAGCAGACGATCGCCGACTCCATGGGCATCGGCGGCATCTTCCGCGGACTGCGCACCATCCCTTTCGTGCTCGACCTCGCCGCAGAGATGCGCGAGCTCTGCCCGAACGCGCTGCTCCTCAACTACACGAACCCCATGGGCATCCTCATAGAGGCGCTCTACACCGCAAGCCCCGAGATAAAGAGCGTCGGGCTCTGCCACAGCGTCCCTTACACCGCCCGCGAGATCGCCTCATACATCGGGGTGGATCACGAGGAGCTCCTCTACGAGTGTGCCGGCATCAACCACATCGCCTGGATGACGCGCCTCGAGGTCGAAGGCAAGGACGCCTATCCGCTCCTCTTCGCGGCGATGGAAGACCCCGAGGCGTACGCCCAAGACAAGGTGCGCTTCGAGCTGATGCGTCGCTTCGGGTACTTCGTTACCGAGTCGAGCGAGCACAACGCCGAGTACACCCCGTATTTCCTGAGGGACGACAAGCTCATCGAGCTCTACGACGTGCCCGTGGACGAGTACATAAGGCGAAGCGAGGAGAACCTCCTCCACTACGCCAGGACCCGTCGCAGGCTGCTCGACGGAGAGGATTTCTCATTGGAGCGCAGCGTAGAGTACGGTTCGCTCATCATCCACTCGCTCATCACGGGCGAGGCGCGGGCCGTTTACGGCAACGTCGAGAACACTGGCCTCATCACGAACCTCCCCGAGGGTTGCTGTGTCGAAGTGCCGATCCTTGTGGACGACAAAGGCCTGCGCCCCTGCCACGTCGGCGACCTTCCGCCGCAGTGCGCGGCGATGTGCGCCCCGCACACGGCGGTCCAGGACCTCACGGTCAGGGCGGCACTCGAGGGAAGGCGGGTTCACGTCCACCACGCCGCCATGCTCGACCGCCATGCTCCGAGCGTACTCTCGCTCGGCGAGATAGCCAGGATGGTGGACGAGCTCATAGAAGCCCACCACGATGCGCTGCCAGAGGGCATCAGGACCTCCGGTACGGGAGGGTCACCTTTGGTAACAGGATGATCGCGTGGGTAAAGCCGCACAACGGGGTCGTCTCCCCATGCACAGACGCCCGAAACGGGCTAAGCTCGTCGCCGTGAGAGGCTTGCCTGTGTAATACAAAGTGGAGAGGAACGAACTATGCGTTTCCCGGAGAACTTCTTGTGGGGCACGGCGACGGCCTCTTACCAAGTCGAGGGCGCCGTAAACGAAGGCGGCCGCGGAGCTTCGATCTGGGACACGTTCAGCCACACCCCTGGCAAGGTCCTCCACGGCGATACCGGCGACATCGCCTGCGACCAGTACCACCGCCTGGAAGGGGACCTCGACCTTATGTCGGAGCTTGGGATCCAGGCCTACCGCTTCTCCGTGGCCTGGCCCCGCATCCAACCCGGAGGTAGCGGCCCCGCCAACCAGGACGGTCTCGACTTCTACCGCACCCTCGTCGACGGCTTGCGGCAACGCTCCATCGAGCCGATGCTCACGCTCTACCACTGGGACCTGCCACAGGCGCTCGAGGATCTGGGCGGCTGGACCATCAGGGACACGAGCGAGCACTTTGCGGAGTACGCGGGCATCGTCTACGAGGCCCTCGCAGATAGCGTGGGGTTCTGGATCACCTTGAACGAACCCTGGGTCTCGGCCTGGATGGGTTACGGCCTGGGCGTCCACGCCCCCGGCGAAAGCGACGCCTCGAAGGCGCTCGCCGCTACACACCACCTACTGCTCGGCCACGGCCTCGCGATGGAGAGGATGCGCTCCGCGGACGATGGAAACCAGCTCGGCGTCACGTTGAATTTGCATCCGGCCCACCCTTCCCGAGACCATGAGGCCGATAGGGAGGCCGCGCGCAGGGTGGATGGACAGGCGGTCCGGCTCTACCTGGATCCCCTGTTTCTCGGCGAGTATCCGGAGGACCTGATCTCCTTCTATCGTGAACGTGGCGCGGAGCCGCCGGTGCGAGATGGAGATTTGAAGAAGATCTCGCAACCTCTTGATTTCCTCGGCGTCAACTACTACTTCCGCCACCACATCCGCGACGCGCCGAATGAAACCCCCTCGCAGGTACCATTCTCCGACCTTGCGGCCAGGCCCATCTTGCCGCACGCGGCGGAGAAGACCGCCATGGGCTGGCCCGTCGAGCCGGAGGGCCTGACGGAGATCCTGGTCCGGATCAAGGAAGATTACGCCGACGTGCCGATCTACATTACCGAGAACGGCCGGGCCGTCCACGACTACATAGACCCCGAAGGCGACGTGGACGACGAGGAGCGCGTCTCTTACCTTGACGCCCACTTCAGGGCTGCCCACGAGGCGATCGAGGCGGGGGTCGACCTGCGCGGTTACATGGTGTGGTCTCTATTGGATAACTTCGAGTGGGCCGAGGGGTACTCCAAGCGGTTCGGCATTGTCTTCGTGGAGTACAGTACGCAACGGCGCATCCCCAAATCGAGCGCCCGCTGGTACTCCGACGTCATCCGACGCAACGGCCTGGACAAGTGATAGGGAGCGCCGTACCACGCTCCGAGTACCCACGCCCACAGTTCAGGCGCAGGGAGTGGACCAATCTGAACGGCGGGTGGCATTTCGCCTTCGACGACTCGGACGCCGGGCTCGCCGAGGGCTGCCAGAACACGGACGCGGCGACCCTCCGCTCGGACGGTTCGCCTTTCGACAGGGAGATAGTCGTCCCCTTCTGCTATCAGTCGGAGCTCTCCGGCATCGGGGAGACGGCCTTCCACGACGTCGTCTGGTACGCCTGCACCTTCGAGTACGCGCCGTCGGGCGACGAGCGTCTCCTGCTCCACTTCGGCGCCGTGGACTACCGCGCCACGGTCTGGGTGAACGGCACGCAGGTGGCCTCCCACGAGGGCGGCCACACGCCGTTCTCGGCGGACGTGACGTATGCTCTCGCGGGTGGGGGCAACGTCCTGGTAGTGCGGGCCGAAGACCCGAGTCGAGACGTGACCATCCCGCGGGGCAAACAGTACTGGAAGGAGGAATCGGAGGGTATCTTCTACACGCGCACGACCGGGATCTGGCAGACCGTCTGGCTCGAGCCCGTGAACCGTCGCCGCATCGACTCCCTCCGCATGACCCCCGACGTGGACGCCGCCAGCGTCGAGGTGGAGGTCTCTGTCGTAGGCATAGAACCGGAGATGAGCCTGCGAACGACGGTAGAATTCGAGGGAGAGCAGGTGCTCGAAGATACCCTCAGCCTGAGCTCCTCGCTCGTCGAACGGAGCCTACCACTCCTCCGTCGCGGCGAAGCCCAGGACGCACCGCACCTGGACGAGTGGCCTGTCCCTGCCCTCTGGAGTCCCGAGCATCCCAACCTCTACGACCTGCGGCTCGAGCTCCTGGACCGGGGTGGAGAGGTCCTTGACCGCGTCGACAGCTACTTCGGGATGCGCAAGATCGAGGTGAAGGATGGCAGAGTGTTCCTCAACGACCATCCGCTCTATCAGCGGCTCGTGCTCGATCAGGGCTACTTCCCCGACGGCATCATGACCGCCCCTACGGACGAAGATCTGCGCAGAGACGTAGAGCAGGCCAAAGAGATGGGTTTCAACGGGGCGAGAAAGCACCAGAAGGTCGAAGACCCGCGCTGGCTGTTCTGGGCCGACACGTTGGGCTTCCTCGTCTGGGGCGAGATGGCTAACGCCTACCAGTACAGCCCTGATTACGTGCGGCGCATGACGGCCGAGTGGCAGGAGGTCATCATGCGCGACTACAACCACCCCTGCATCGTCGCCTGGGTCCCGATGAACGAGAGTTGGGGCATCCCGGACCTCGCAGAGGACCGGCCGCAGAGCGAGCACCTCCTCGCCCTCTACCACCTGACGCGCTCCCTTGATCCGACCAGGCTCGTCGTCTCCAACGACGGCTGGGAGCACGCCATCACGGACCTGTGCACGATCCACGACTACCGTGACGCCGAAGCCCTCGCAAAGAGCTACGCAACACCCGAGTCGGCCGTCGCCGCAGAGCCCGCGAACAAGCCCATCTACGTCTCGGGCTACGCCCACAGGGGCGAACCTATTCTCGTAACCGAGTTCGGCGGTATCGCCTTCTCCGGCGATGAGCAGGGCTGGGGCTACAGCACCGTCGCAGACGCACACGAGTTCCTCGAACGTTATGGATCCCTCATAAAGGCCCTGTTGCGCAGCGGGCCCGTCCAGGGCTTCTGCTACACGCAGCTGACGGACGTGGAGCAGGAGATCAACGGTCTCCTCACCTACGACCGCAAACCCAAGGTACCGCTGGAGAAAATCCGCGAGATCACCGCCCGCGAGATGGGCTCAATGGTCGACGGTTGACCGTGCCTGCGTTCTAATCGTTCCTTTGTGCCAGTGCCCCGCGTCCCGGCACTCGTTTCTTCCAGCGCCGCTGCCGGCGAGATGGCGAGGCACGGCTTCCATCGTGAGGAGCTGTCGGAGATACATAAGCAACAAGCATTACGTTAGTTATAGTTGACCCAAGATTAGCCCCCTGATAACTTGGGTAAACACACGTGGCTTGGTAGGGGTAAGAGGGCGCTAGCGCAGAAGAAGGAGGAAGGCATGGTCCAGGGTCGCGAGAGGGGCCGCGAGCTAACGCGGCAGGATTTCTTGCTACTGAGCGCTGGCGCCGGGGCGGGGCTCGCGCTGGCGGGTTGCGGCGGGTCGCAGAGCAGCGTACAGACTGCCGGTAGCGGCAAGTCCTACAACGGTCCGAAGGTTGACCTGGCCTTCTGGAACGGGTTCACAAGCGATGACGGAGACTACATGCGGAAGCTGGTCGAGGAGTTCAGCTCCCAGCAGAAGAACATAAACGTCAGCATGCATACTGTGATATGGGAGACCTACTACCAGCAGGTCCCCTCTGCGGTCAGCGCCGGGAAGGGACCTGACCTGGGGATCATGCACATAGACCAGCTGCCCACCAACGCCGCGCGAGGCGTGGTCATCCCGCTGGACGATGTGGCCAATACCTTGAATCTCAAGAAGAACGACTTCTTCTCGGTGGTCTGGGACGCTGGTGTGTACAACGGCCATCGGTACGGGATCCCGTTGGACATCCATCCGCTAGGTTTCTACTACAACAAGGGCGTGATGGAGAAGGCGGGCCTGGATCCCGACAAGCCACCCCAGACCAAGGACGACTACATGGCGGCGCTGGAACAGATGAAGAGCAAAGGCATTCAGGGACACTGGATGTCCCCGCTCCTCTTCACGGGGGGGCTCACGTTCGATGCTTTGCTCTACCAGTTCGGCGGCCTTCTCTACGGCGAGAAGGGGACCAACGCTACCTTCAACTCCCAGGAGGGCGTGGACGCACTGACCTGGATGGTGGACCTGGTCAAAGCAGGCTACAGCCCCAAGGACCTGGCCCAGGACGACGAATGGACGGCCTTCCAGAACGACAAGAACGCCTTCATGTGGAACGGCATCTGGATGTTACTCGAGTTGAAAAAGATCAAGGACTTGGAGTGGGGCATGGCCCCGCTGCCCCAGATAGGTTCGCAGAAAGGCGCCTGGGCCAACTCTCACAACTTCGTGATCATGAACAAGCCGGGGCAGGACCCTAACAAGGTAGCGGCTTCCAAGGTGTTCATCAGCTGGGTCAGCCAACGTTCGGCGGAGTGGGCCAAGGCCGGGCAGGTTCCGGCACGAGAGACGGTGCGGGAGAGCCAGGAGTTCAAGAGCCTCGAGTGGCAGCCCGTGTTCGCCAAGGAACTCCCCTACGTACACTTCACGCCACCGGTGCCGGGCATCGCCGACGTGCGCCTCGAAACGCTGGACCCCGCGATTAATGAGGCCGTCCTGCTCAAGAAGGAGCCCGAGGCCGCCCTCGACGAAGCGGCGAAACAGGCCGACCAGCTCCTTAAGGAGAACAAGCAGAAGTACCAGGGGGCGTAAGACCAATGGCCTCGCAGGGCATCGAGCAACCCCACGTCCAGCGGCCGCGGGGCAAGACGTCGTCCGGCGGGCGCAAGCCCGCCGACGCGGGCGCGTTAACAGCGTATCTGTTCATGGCGCCTTACCTGGTGCTGTTTATCATCTTCATCGTGATACCGGTCGTGTTCGGGGTCTGGATTAGTCTCCACAACTGGGACCCCTTGCTTCCGGTAAAGCCCTGGGTCGGCCTCCAGAATTACGTGGACCTTTTCACCCCCGGCTCCACCACCTTCGGGCCCTTCTGGAACAGCATGGAGGCCACGGGCAAGTTCACACTCTACTCCCTGCCGCTGCTCGTACTGATCCCCCTCCTGATAGACCTGATGTTGAACCAGGAGTTCCGCGGACGAAACTTCTTCCGGGCGGTTTACTTCGCGCCGTATGTGCTGGGGGTGGCCGTGGTCGGCGTCCTCTGGCGCTTTTTGCTGTCCCCGGAGGCAGGGCTCGTCAATTACTACCTTGGCGCCCTAGGGCTGCCGGATAACATACCGTGGATCACGGACCTGCCGTGGGCCTGGATCTCACTCGTCGGGGTGACCGTGTGGTGGACGCTCGGGTTCAACGCGGTGATCTACCTTGCGGGCTTGCAGGACATAGATCCCGCCCTCTACGACGCGGCCAAAGTAGACGGCGCCAACAGCTGGCAGAGGTTCCTCCACGTGACCTTGCCCGGGCTCCGGCCGGTCCTCCTATTCGTCGTAACGGTGACGATCCTGGCCTCGGCCAACATGTTCGGCCAGTCCTACATAATTACGAAGGGCGCTCCGGGTGAAGAGACCAAGACGGCCATCTGGTACATCGCCGAGCAGGGCTTGAGGTTCTTCAAGATGGGCCCCGCGGCGGCCATG
>Ga0126310_10000447_pt1 | contig 14123 bp, 14 predicted proteins | sample Plot60_FD_92540 | JGI IMG/M metagenome (GOLD analysis project Ga0126310, IMG submission 92540) | Serpentine soil microbial communities from UC McLaughlin Reserve, CA, USA - Plot60 | ecosystem: Environmental > Terrestrial > Soil > Grasslands | place: USA: UC McLaughlin Reserve, Lake County... | reverse complement strand
GTCGTGTCGTAGTGCTCCATCCGCTCGGTCGCGATCTCGACTGTCGCCGTCAGGCGCGACCGGATCCAGCGATCGAGGTCCGTCGCGTCGCGCTCCTCCGGCTCGGTGAGGTTCGCGTAGAGCACGTAGAAGCCGTACGTGTTCCACAGCTGCAAGAGGAACTGCCGCACCGCCTCGCCGATCGTCTCCAACGAGAAGCGGTAGCCGTCCCACGGCTGCTTCGAGGTGAAGAAGTACCAGCGCAGCGCGTCGGCTCCATACCGGTCCAACACCTCCCACGGCACGACGACGTTGCCCTTCGACTTCGACATCTTCTGGCCCTCGGGGTCGAGGATCAGTCCGAGGCAGACGACGTTCTTGTACGACGACTGGTCGAACAGCAGCGTCGAGACGGCCAGCAGCGAGTAGAACCAGCCGCGCGTCTGGTCGAGCGCCTCGCACACGTAGTCGGCCGGGAAGCGCGCTCTGAAGTGCTCGGCGTTCTCGTGCGGCGCATGCCACTGCGCGAACGGCGTCGCGCCGGAGTCGAACCACACGTCGATCACCTCGGGCACGCGCTCCATCCGTCCCCCGCACTCGATGCACGGGAAGCCGACCTCGTCGACGTACGGGCGGTGCGCGTCCTGCAGGCGCACGCCGCTCAGTTCCTCCAGCTCGTCGAAGCTGCCGACGCAGTGGACGTGGCCGTGCTCGCAGCGCCACACCGGCAGCGGCGTGCCCCAGTAGCGCTCGCGCGACAGGGCCCAGTCGACGTTGCCCTCCAGCCAGTTGCCGAAGCGCCCGTGCTTGACGTGCGGCGGGTGCCAGGCGACCGTCTCGTTCGACGCGAGCAGTCTGTCGCGGATCTGCGACGTGCGGATGTACCAGGACGGCTTCGCGTAGTAGAGCAGCGCGGTGCCGCAGCGCCAGCAGTGCGGGTAGGCGTGCTCGTAGTCCTCGACGCGGTAGAGGCGCCCGCGCTCGCGCAGGTCCTCGACGAGGTCGGCGTTCGCCTCGCGCACGGCGCGACCGGCGTACGGGCCGATCCGCTCGTCGTAGGTGCCGTCCGGCTTGACCGGGTTCACGACAGTCATCTCCTGCTGCTCGCCGAGGCGATAGTCGTCCTCCCCGAATGCGAGCGCGGTGTGCACGAGGCCGGTGCCGTCCTCGGCCGTGACGAAGTCCGCCGGCAGGACCGTGTGGCCCTTCCCGCCATACGCCGAGCTGGGGATGAACGCGAACGGCGGCTCGTATGCCGCGCCGACGATGTCGCCGCCGGCGAAGCGGTCGAGCAGGTCGACGCCCTCTCTGTCGAGCACGCGTTCCACGAGCGCCTCCGCGAGCACCAACACGGCGCCGTCATCGGTCCGCGCGCGCACGTAGGTGAGATCGGGATCGACCGCGACCGCCGCGTTCGACGGCAGCGTCCACGGCGTCGTGGTCCACACCAGCAGCTCGTCGCCCTCCGAGAGCGGACCGGCCGGCTTCGTCACCGGCAGGCGCACGTACGCGGACGGGTCGATCACGTCCTTGTAGGCCCCGGGCTGGCCGAGCTCGTGCGAGGACAGCGCCGTGCCGCAGCGCGGACAGTACGGGACGACCTTGTGGCCCTCGTAGAGCAGGCCCTTGTCCCAGATCGTGCGCAGCGCCCACCAGACCGACTCGATGTAGGAGTCGTCGAGCGTGCGGTAGGCCTCGTCGAGATCGACCCAGTAGGCGATCCGCTCGGTCAGCCGCGCCCACTCCTCGACGTAGGTGAAGACCGACTCGCGGCACTTCGCGTTGAACTCGGCGATCCCATACCGCTCGATGTCGTCCTTCGACGTGAAGCCGAGCTCCTCCTCGACCGCGAGCTCGACCGGCAGGCCGTGGCAGTCCCAGCCGCCCTTGCGCTCGACGTAGAAGCCGCACATCGTGCGGTAGCGCGGGAAGATGTCCTTGAAGATGCGCGCGAGCACGTGGTGCGTGCCCGGCCGGCCGTTCGCCGTCGGCGGCCCCTCGTAGAAGATCCACGGCGGTCTCCCCCTACGCCGGCGGACCGTCTCGTGGAAGACGTCCTCCGCTCTCCAGCGCGCGAGGATCGCCTCCTCCATCGCCGGAAAGGACTGCTGCGAGTCGACTGGGCGATGCGGAGGCGACATGGGCGCCTGATTCTAGGTGGCGCCGGCTGGGCGGCGCGCGGCGGCGCGGGCGCTCAGAACGGCAGCGCCGCGGTATGGCGGCGAGCGACGACGATCTCGCCGTCGGGATGCGGGATCGCGGGCAGCCGCTGCTCAGACGCGGGCTTGGCCGACGGCTGCGCCGTGATGCGCTCGAGCAGCAGGTCGCGCGCGGCGAGCGGCTCGTCGCCGAGTCGCAGCACGGTGCTCGCGCCGGTGTCCGGCAGCGCGCCGCCGAAGGCGAGCACGTCGATCCCCGGGCGGGCACTGCGCACGGCGTAGACGAGGCGGCCGATCGCGTCCAGCGAGGCGCGCGTGCCGCCGAGCACGAGCGCGTCGGGCGCCAGCGCACGCAGCGCGCGTCCGAGCCGCGCGGGCTCGGTGGCGGCCGTCAGCGTGAGCGTGCGCAGGCCGGAGCGGCGCAGCAGCAGCTCGAGCGACTGCACCTGCAGCGCGGCGATGTCGCCGGGCGCGGTCGCGTCGGAGATCAGCACGCTCTCGGCGCGCGTCGCGGGCGCCGCCACCCGGCGCAGCGCGGAGATCCACTCGGTCGCGAAGCGCCACGCGAAGCTGTGCTCGGGGCTGCCGGGATCGTCGGCGTGCAGCTCGGCGACGGCTGGCAGCAGCACCTCCTGGATCGTGCGCTCGAGCGAGCGGATCGCGAGGCTCTCCTCCAGCAGGCGCGCGGCCTTGTCCTCCTCGAAGCGCGCGAGCGCGAGCGCGACGCGGTTCGAGGACGGCGGCCCGGTCCCCCGCTGGCGGGCGATCGAGATCGCCGAGGAGACGTTCTGCGTCTCCTCGAACGCCTGTCTGAGCGCCTCGACGTCGGCAAGGTCGTACTGCCGGTGCCCGCCGGACGTGCGCGCCGGCGAGGGGTAGCCGAAGCGGCGCTCCCAGCTGCGAAGCGTGTTCGGGCTGACGCCGAGCATCACGGCCGCCGCGTTGGTTCGGATCCCGCTCATCGCAGGAGCACTGTCCCCGCTCGGCGCCGGGTACGCAACGCGTGCAGGGAAAGCTGCACCACGCAACGCTGCGTGCAACAGCGATATGTGGGCAGGAGCCGCGGCCGGGGCCGCGACGGGCTCAGTCCTCGAGGACGATCAGCGCGGCGCGCGGCGGACCGCAGGCGCCGACGCGCAGCGGCATGCGCACGCCGAAGACGTTGGCCGGGCGCACCATCAGCCGGCGCACCTCGTCCTCGCCGCCGGCGGCATGCATGATCGCGCCGGCCAGCGACTCGGGGCCGGACGCCTCCGCGTCGGCCGGCGTGAGGATCTCGGTGATCGGCCGGTTGATGACGTCGGTCTCGGCGACCGCGAGCAGCGATTCGCTCGCGGACGACATCGCGCACACGTGCAGCGAGCCGTCGACGATCACGAACGGATCCTCGGGCTTCGGGGCCACGTCGGCGCGGGCCTCCAGCAGCAGGCCGAGGCCGCAGTCGCCGCACACGCGCGCGGGCGGGGCCGGCGTCTCGTTGTTCGGCGGCGGAGAGCCGCAGTGGCCGCAGAACCACTGCGACGGACACGCCTCTTCGGCGGTCGACGGAACGAGTCGCAGCAAGGCGCCGTTCGAGCGATCGATTGCCATTCCCGTGAAGCCTCCGTGCAGTCTTTCCGTGACCTACGCGCCGTCGGCGACAAGCCGTGCGGGCGACGTCCCTGTCGTGTAGCTCGTGATCGGATGGCTCACGAGGTCGATCATCTGCCGGGCTGCCTCTCCTGGCGTGCCCGGAAGCATTGTAGCGCCCGTGGTACGGACCCGTGTCCGCTGCGGGCCGCGGCGATAGATCGCCACGGTCAGCGGACCGGTCGCGAGGCGTACCGCGTACGCCCAGCGGGCGACGGCGTCGTCGGACATCGCCCCGCCGGCGATGATCACGCCGTCGGGCCGGTGCGTGGCGAGCGCCTCCGACATGTTGGCTATCCCGCGCACCGACAGGCCCAGCACGCGTGCGCCGGACCGCATCGCGAGCAGCTCGAGCGCACGCACGTAGGCCGCGTCGGGGTCGAGCTCGTCACGCGTGGCGTCGCCGAGCACGATCGTGGCGCTCGACTGCATCCCCGGCGTGACGAGCCGCTGCGCCCGGCGCAGCCAGCTGTTGCCCCACCGCGCGGCGAACGCCCACTGCACGGACTCGGTTCCGTGACGGCGAGCGACCTCGTCGAGCGAGTTGAGCAGGACCTCCTGCACCGTGCGATCGAGCGAGCGCAGCGCGAGGGCTCCCTCGATCGCGTTGTCGGCGCGTGGCTGGTCGAACGCGTTGAGCGCGCCGACCAGCGCGTTGGTGTCTGCGCCGAGCCCTTCTCGCGCCCGCGAGACCGCGGACGAGATCGAGAGGCCGTCCAGCAGCGCATCGCGAAGGGCCGCGATCTCCCCGTGCGTGTAGAGACGGTGACGACCAGGCGACCGCTGCGGTCGCGGGAAGCCAAAACGGCGCTCCCATGCGCGCAAGGTATTCGGGCTGACATTGAGCAGCGCCGCGGCTTCGCTGGTCTTCAGGTAGCGCATCACGGGGAACAGTCGGCGGTTTCGCCCCCTCGCATCGACGTCCTGTACGGATTTGCACAGGTTTGGGCGCGATTTGAGTGCAAAACCTCCATCGACCGGCTACGCTTTCCCACGAAGGGCAGCGGGTCCGCGCCGCCCTCGGAAGCGTCGCGGACCGAATGTGCAGCGCGATTCGATCGGAGGCTATGGATGTTCTTCAAGGGCAAGTAGTTCTCTTTCTCGTAAAGGTCCGTTAGGACCGTTACCTTCCGGACATGCGTCTCGTACGCGCGTGGCCGCGAAGGGACAGCCTCGCGAGGGGGATCACCCTCGTCGGCATATTCGGTTGTGCCGCGTGGGCGATGGTTGCCGCCGATCCTGGTCGGCTGTCCTGGCTTTTTGGTGTGCTTGCCCTCGGTGTCATCGGTGCCGACTTGTTCGGCACGGGCACCGGGGCGCAAGCCGTTCACGTCTCCGGCTCCGCGCTGGCGGCGATCGTCGTGCTGGCCCTGTTCGGGCCGGCATGGGCGTTCGTCGTGGTCGTCGTCTCGGAGCTGATCACCTGGCTCGTCGAGCGCTACCGCACGGAGCGCATGGCGATGAACCTCGTCGGCAGCGGCGCACCCGTGCTGGTCGCCGGCACGCTGTTCGAGGCGCTCCGTCCTGCGCAGGACGGCTCGGCCGGCTTCTATCTCGCGCTCGCGCTCGCCGCGGCGCTGATGTTCGCGCTGAACCTGCTGATCGTCGCGGGCATCACCTCGATGCTCGACGCCGTGCCGTTCTGGCGCACGATCTGGAGCGCGCTCGGCACGCTGCTCGCCTCGATCGCGATCAACGTCGCGCTCGCGCTGGCGGCAACCGGCCTGTGCCTGGAGCTGGGGCTGGGCGGTACGGCCTTCGCCGCTTTCACGCTTATCGCCTTCAGCTACATGGCACGGCTCGTCTCGACCGCGCGGCACCGCAGCAAGCAGTACGCCTCGTTGTCATGGGGCGTCCTGTCCGGCCTGCTTCGAACGCTCGACATCCGCGACCCGCGCGCGGCGCGCCACGCCGCTGCCGTGGCGGCGTTCGCGCGCGACATCGCAAAGGAGGCCGGCATGTCGGCGGACGACCAGGAGCTCGCCCACACCGCCGGCCTGCTGCACGACATCGGCAACTTCGCGCTCTCGGACCGCGTCTTCGAGCGTGGCCGCGTGCTGACGGACGAAGACTGGGATGCGATCCGCCAGCACCCGGTGCTGGGCGCCGACATGCTGCGCGACCTCGGCCTGTACGGGCCTGTCGCGGAGATCGTGCGCGCGCACCACGAGCGCGTCGACGGCCGCGGCTACCCGGACCGCCTGAAGGCCGACGCGATCCCGGAGCTGGCGAAGATCCTCGCCGTCGCGGAGGTCTACGACACGCTCACGGCGCACGACACCTACCGCACGCCGGTCAGCTCGTTCCAGGCGCTCACGGAGCTGCGGCGCGTCGCCGGCTCGCAGCTCGACGCCGGCTACGTCGAGACGCTGGCGAGAGTGCTCGCGGGCAGCGACGCGACCTACCGACACGCCGACGCGGCCGACTTCGGCAGCGAGCTCGACCTCGAACGCCGCATCAACGAGGCCGCCGTCAGCTGAACGACGAAGCGCCGCTGACGCGGCGCGATCGGTCCGGCTGCAAGTTGTTGGGGGGAAGGTCAGCCCGTGGCGCGCTGCAGGAACGAGTCCTCGCGGTTCTGCTGAACCGCGAAGCTGTTCTGCTGCAGAGAGCGCACGAACTGCTCGATGTGCTCGACGCTGAAGCGGCGCTGCCCGCCCGGGGTCCGGTAGGACTGGAGGTAGCCCATGTCGGACCAGCGGCGGACGGTGCCGAGCGAAACGCCAAGCTCACGGGCCGCCTGAGAGGTGGAGAGCCCCAGGGGCCGCGAGTTCATCCCGTGCATCTGCAATGGCATGAGGCCATTAGGGAGGGTTTGTGCCCTTCTGTGAAGATCTGGGGAGGTTTTGCACAACCTCGGGGCATGAAAGTCACAGAAGCTGCGCGGGACTGGGAGGATGCTGCGCGTGGGACGGACCGCCGTCGCCTGCGTGCTCGCGCTGCTTGCCGGAGCCTTTGCCGCCTGCGCCGAGCGCACGCCCGCGGCGGAGACGTGCATCCAAGCACAACCAGCCGACGTGCTGCAAGCGCTGACGCACGCTCCCGGACATGTCGCGCTCGCGGACGGCACGCCGCTGTCGCAGTGCGTGCGCCGCACGCTCGACGAGGGCCACCTGCAGACGCTCGGCGCGACGCTCACGGCCGCCGCCGACACGCTTGCGCAGCGCATGCGCGCCAGCGACGCCGCCGCCGTCCAGCTCGGCTTCCTGATCGGCGCGGCCGACCGCGGCGCGGGGCAGGCAGCCGGCTTCCAGGGGGAGCTGGCGAACCGCATCGCAGGCGCCGCCCCGTCCGACGGCGGCCCGCGCCGGGCGCTGCTCATGCGCGGCCGCGCAGCCGGCCGCCGGCATGGGTGACAATCCGTCTGGGCATGCGGCTGCGGCTCTACCACCACGGCGACGGCGCACGCGTCGCCTATCGCGAGACCGGGACCGGACCGGGGCTCGCGCTGTTCCATTCGCTCGGCCTCTCGCATCGCGAGTGGGAGCCGGTCGTCGAGCCGCTCTCGCAGCGCTTCCGCGTCGTGCTGCCGGACCTGCCGCTGCACGGCGACAGCGAGGACCGACCGCGCCACCCGTACACGCCTGACTGGCTGGCGGAGGTCGTCGCCGGCTTCTGCGCGGAGGTGCTCGGGCCGCGCCCGCTCGTCGGCGGTCACGACCTCGGCGCCGAGCTGCTGCTGCGCGCGGTGCTCGACGGGCGGCTGAGCCCGCGGCGGCTCGTGCTGATGCCGAACCGGCTGCACCGCAGCGCCGAGCACCGCGCGAGACGCTCGCTGTGGCGCGGCACCGCGATGGTCGCGACGGTGCCGGGGCTCGATCGCCTGATCGCACGCGCAGCGCCGCTCGTGTTCCGTCCCTCGCTCGGCGAGAAGCTCTCGGTGCAGCGCAACCCGGCAGCGCGCGACCTCGTGCGCCACGCGCTCGCCGACGTGCCCGGCAACCCCGGTCGGGCACGCTCGTGGGCCCGCTTCGCGCGCTGCTGGCCGAGCGAGCCGTGGCGCGAGCTGTTCGACGCCTACCGGCACGTGACGGTGCCCACGCTGCTGCTGTGGGCGGACGAGGACCCGCTCTACCCGATCGCGCCGGCGCGCCAGGCGCTCGACCTGCTGCCCGACGCCCAGCTGCGCGTGCTCGACCGCGCCGGCTTCCTGCTCGCCTACGACGATCCCGTCGGCTTGGCCCGAGAGCTGATTTCCTTCTGTGGACAACCTTGACTGACGAAGCCGGAGGACGCATGGGCGTGCAGGAGACGGAGCAGCAGCTGTGGGGCGGTGAGACCACGAAGGCGGTCGCGAACTTCCCCGTCTCGGGTGAGCGCGTGCCGGTGCCGGTCGTGCGCTGGCTCGGTCGCATCAAGGGCACCGCAGCGCGCGTGAACGGCGAGCTGGGCCTGCTCGACGCTGCGATCGCCGAGCGGATCGCGGCCGCGGGCGACGAGATCGCCGCAGGCAGGCACGACGAGCAGTTCCCGATCGACGTCTTCCAGACCGGCTCCGGCACCTCCTCGAACATGAACGCGAACGAGGTGATCGCCTCGCTCGCCGGCGAGGGCGTCCACGCAAACGACCACGTGAACATGGGGCAGTCCTCGAACGACGTCTTCCCCAGCGCCGTGCACCTCGCCGCGCTCGACGAGGCGACGAACGAGCTGCTGCCGGCGCTCGCGCAGCTGGAGGCATCCTTCGCGGCGAAGGCGGGCGCGTTCCAGGACGTCGTCAAGTCCGGCCGCACGCACCTGATGGACGCGGTGCCGGTCACGCTCGGCCAGGAGCTCGCCGGCTACGCCGCGCAAGTGCGGCTCGGCGCGCGGCGCGTGCGCAACGCGCTGCCGCAGGTCGCGCAGATCCCGCTCGGCGGCACCGCGACCGGCACCGGCCTCAACACGCATCCGGAGTTCGCGGCGCGCGTGCGCGCGAAGCTGAGCGAGGCGAGCGGGCTGGAGATCTCGCCGCCGGAGGATCCGTTCGAGGCGCAGGCCAACCGCGACGCGCTGGTCGAGCTCTCGGGCGCGCTCAAGGTGATCGCCGTCTCGCTGACGAAGATCGCGAACGACCTCGCGCTGATGGGCTCCGGCCCACGCGCCGGCATCGGCGAGCTGTTGCTGCCGGAGCTGCAGAAGGGCTCCTCGATCATGCCGGGCAAGGTCAACCCGGTGATCCCCGAGGTCGTGCTGCAGGTCAGCGCGCAGGTGATCGGCAACGACACGGCGATCACCGTCGGTGGTCTGCAGGGCCAGTTCGAGCTGAACGTGCGCATCCCGCTGATCGCGCGCAACCTGCTGCAGTCGATCAAGCTGCTGGCGAACACGTCGCGGTTGTTCGCCGAGAAGTGCGTCGACGGGATCGAGCCGAACCTCGCCGGCTGCGAGCGCTCGGCCGAGTCGACGCTCGCGACCGCGACCGCGCTCAACCCCTACATCGGCTACGACAAGGGTGCGGAGATCGTCAAGGAGGCGACCGCCTCCGGGCGCACCGTGCGCGAGGTCGCGCTCGAGCAGGGCGTCGAGGAGTCGGTGCTGGCGGAGGCCTTGGATTTGCGCAGAATTGCGCGGGGCAACGGGTGACGTCGCCGGCGGGTCCGCGCTTGCGCTGACCCGGAGGGGGGAGCCGCCTCAGGCGGCGAGCGTCGGCCAGAGCGCGTAGGCCGGATACGGCGGGTCGTGGAGGACGCGGCCCGCTGGGGTGTCCTGCACCGGGCCGCGCAGGCTCGACTGGAAGCGCACGTCGCGGTCGTTGACCTGGTACTGCGTCCACACGCGCACGGGCAGGCGCGCCATCGCCGCCCAGTTGCGTTCGATCGCGGCGACCTGCTCGGCGTAGACGTCGGCGTGCGCGGCGTCGTGCGTGCGCCGCGGATCGACGATCCAGCGCTCGAGGTCGGGCGCGATCCAGCCGTCGCGGCGCACGCCGAACTGGTAGCCGCCCTCCGTCAGCCACACGGATGGCTCCGGCCAGCCGTGCGCACGCTGCAGCTCAAGCAGCCGCTCGACGCGCCAGCGGCCGTCCGCCTGCGGACCGAGCTTCACGTCGGCGTAGTTGTGCTGCGCCCACCCGACCGGCACACCGGGCTGCCAGTCGCGCAGGTGATCGAGCAGCTCGTCGGTGAAGACGTCCCACGGCGTGCCGTGCGGGCTCACGACGTCCGACGTGGCGGGGAGCAGCAGGCCCGGGCTGCCGTCCACCTGCGCCGCGACCGTCGCCGCGCTGCGCGCGAGCTCGGCGACCGCGCCTGCGATCGTCCCGCCGGGGAAGTCAGGCGAGCGCTGCGGCCACCACGTCAGGTTCGGCTCGTTCATCGGCTGGAGCCAGTCGACGTGGGCGCCGCTCGGATTGCCGGCGCCGCCGCGTGCGTAGCGCTCGCACAGGGAGGCGATGAACCACGCCCACGGCCCGTCCGGGGAGCGGTCGCCGGGCACCGGCGCAAGCTGCGCGGGCGCCGATGCGCTTCCGGGCGCGCGCGTCCAGTCCGGGAAAGCCTGATAGAGCGTCAGCGCGACCTCGCGACCGTCCGCGTTCGCGTACGCGATCTGCGCGTCGAGCGCCGAGAACGCGGGCGCCGCGGAGCCGGCGGGATCTCGCAGGTCGGCGAGCGCCTGCTCGCGCGTCAAGGGGCTCGGCGCGAACGGCTGCACCGCCGGCCAGCCGAGCCACAGCGCGACGAACGTCGTCGGATGCGGACCGTCGAGCAGGTACGGGCGCACGCCGAGCGCGTCGTCGTAGAGATTGACGTCCCCGATCAGCGAGATTCCCTTGCGCATGCGCGCACGCGGCGCAGCGGCCGGCGTCGTGACCGGCCGGGTCGCGTCGAACGGGCGCGCGGACCCGCCGCAGCCGGCGAGCGCGAGCGCGGCTGCGGCGGACCCCGCGCCTGCGAGCAGCTCGCGGCGCGTCAGCATCGCGCGGACGCTAGCAACGAGCTGCGGGCAGGCGACGAGGAGGCGGTCAGCCCGCGAACGCCGGGTGGCGACTCAGCCGCCGGTGTAGAGACGCACGAGCGTCTCGGCGACGCAGACCGGCTTCGCGCCGCCCTCCGTCTCGAATGTGAGCGCGGTCGCCATCTGAATCCCGCCGGGGACGTCCTCGACGGTGGCGATCGCGGCGCGCATGCGCACCTTCGAGCCGACCGGCAGCGGCGCCGGGAAGCGCACCTTGTTCAAGCCGTAGTTGATGCCGAACGCGAAGCCCTCGATCGAGAACAGCTCGTAGGTGAACTTCGGCGCGAGCGAGAGCGTGTAGTAGCCGTGCGCGATCGTGCCGCCGAACGGCGTCTCCTTCGCTCTCTCGACGTCGACGTGGATCCACTGGTGGTCGCCGGTCACGTCCGCGAACGCGTTGATGTCCTCCTGCGTGACGAGCTGCCAGCCGCTGACGCCGAGCTCCTGACCGATGCGGGCCTTGATGTCGTCGATGCCGGTGAGCGTGATCATGCGGCGACCGTACTAGGCTGCCCGCCATGCCAGCGCCGCTTCTCGTCGTCGACGCGCCCTCGCTGCTCTACCGCGCCTGGTTCGCGCTGCCGGACTCGATCAGAGGGGCGGAGGGGATGCCGGTCAATGCGCTGCTCGGATCCACGAACGCGATCCTGCGCGTGGTGGCGGACCGCGGTCCGCGCGCGGTCGCGATCTGCTCGGGCGCCGAGGCGGCGCGCTACCGGGTGGAGCGCTTCGCCGGCTACCACGCCGATCGACCGCCGGTGCCGGAGGGGCTCGCATGGCAGATCGCGCAGTCGCCGCGGCTGTTCGAGGCGCTCGGCTGGACGCTCGCCGCAACCCCGGAGCTCGAGGCGGACGACCTGCTGCACTCGTTCGCGCTGACGGAGGTCGAGGCGGGCGGGTCGGCGCTGCTGATGACGGGCGACCGCGACATGTTCCAGTGCGCGTCGCCGGACGTGACGGTCCTCTACCTCAAGACGGGCGTGAGAGGCTTCGAGGAGATGGGGCCGGCGGAGGTGCGCAAGCGCTACGGGGTCCCGCCCGAGCTGGTGCCGGACTTCATCGCGCTGCGCGGCGACCCGTCCGATGGGCTGCCGGGCGCGAAGGGGGTCGGCGAGAAGACCGCCGCCGACCTGCTCGCGCGCCACGGCTCGCTCGAAGCGGCGCTGGCGAGACCGATCGGCGAGACGCCGCGCGTGCAGGGCGCGCTGCGCGACCAGGCGGACGAGCTGCGCGACTTCCTCGCGATCGCGACGCTGCAACGGGTCGAGGTCCCGCGACCGGCCGACCGCATCACCGACCTCGCAGGCGGCGCCGAGGCCGCCGAGGCGCTCGGCATGCGCAGACTGGCCGAGCGCCTGCGCGCAGCCGGCGATCCGTCGCGGCTCTGAAGCACTTTCGTCGCGAACGCGGGTAGCGCCCCCGCAGGCAGCGAGCCTACGGTCCGCACGTGACCGTCGAGGATGCATACGAGCTCGCCTATCGCGAGGCGGTACGGGCGCTTGACCACCAGCTCGCCGCGCTGACGGAGCTGCGCTCACGCGCGGGCATGCTGCTCGCGACGGCGTCGATCACGATGTCGCTCTTAGGCCACGAGACGTTCCATGGGATGCGTTCGTTCACGTGGGCGGCGATCTTGTGCTTCGCACTGCTCTGCGTCTCCGTGCTGGCGATTGTCTGGCCCCACGCGGATTGGAACTTCGACTTCGATCCGCGCGCCTTCCTCGACGCCGAGCTCTCTGAAGAGCGCCCCGCCCCGACCGACCTACGCCTCGCGCTGATCGCGCACCTGGGCCATTATCGGGATGCCAACGCGCGGCGTCTCATGCACGTCGCACACGTCTTTCGCATCGCCGCATGTCTTCTTGCCATGGAGATCGTGTTGACCATCACGGCCACGAGCGACATCGTCTAAGCATGAACACGATGACCGACGAGGAACGACTGGCCGCCCTCGAACAGCTCCGCAATCCCAAGATGCCGGATCCCATGATCTCGTGGGACTACGGCGTGTTGGCGCGCGATCTGCCGCCGCGGCGGACGCTGGGGGAGCGGTTGCGGGCGATGGCGTGGTGGCGGCGTGCGAAGCCCTCCCGGCGGCCGGACGATCGCCGCTGAGCGGCGCGTCGCGAGCCGGCGACGCCGCCTGCGATCATCGTTCGCCGTGGCGCGCGTTGACTTCGACCCCGGGCAGCTCGACGCGCTCGCGTTCTACCGGCTGCTCAACTCGGTCGTGATCCCGCGGCCGATCGCGTGGGTCTCTTCACGCTCGGCGGACGGGGTTGACAACCTTGCGCCGCACTCGTTCTTCACGGTCGCGTGCACCGACCCGCCGATCGTGCAGTTCACCTCCGTCGGCCACAAGGACTCGCTGCGCAACGTCGAGGCGACGCGCGAGTTCGTCGTCAACTTCTCGCCGGAGCCGCTGTTCGAAGCCGTCAATGCGACGAGCGTCGACGCCCCGCCGGACGTGAGCGAGTTCGACCACGTCGGGATCGCGCGCGAGCCGAGCCTGCGCGTCGCGCCGCCGCGCGTGCGCGACGCGCCGGTCGCGATCGAGTGCGTGCTGCACGACACGCTGGCGCTCGGCGACTGCGCGGTCGTGCTCGGCCGCGTCCTGCACGTCGCGATCGCGCAGGAGGCGATGCGCGACGGGCGCCCGGCCGCCGACCTGTTGCGCCCGCTCGCGCGGCTCGGCGGCAGACAGTGGTCGACGCTCGGCGAGCTGCTGGAGATCGACCGACCGCGGTGGGAGGACGAAAGCCGGTTCCTCAGCGAGCGCGACGCTACGGCGTGAACTTGACGGTCAGCACGTCGCCGTCGCGCATCGCGTAGTCGCGGCCCTCGACTCTCAGCGTGCCGCGCTCGCGAGCGACGCCGTAGCCGCCGGCGTCGACCAGCTCGTCCCAGCCGATCACCTCGGCGCGCACGAACCCTCTCTGGATGTCCGAGTGGATCTGGCCGGCCGCATGCCATGCGGTGAGTCCCCTGCGCAGGTGCCACGACTGCGCCGGCTTCGCCTCGCCGGCCGTGAAGAAGGCGATCAAGTCGAGCAGCGAGAACGCGCCGCGTACGACGCGCTGAAGACCGGACTCGGCGATCCCCAGCTCCGCGCGCATGACGGCTGCCTCCTCGTCGTCGAGCTCCGAGAGCTCCGCCTCGATGCGCGAGGAGACCGCGACCGCCTTCGCGCCGTGCGCCTCCGCGTGCTCGGCCACCACCGCAGGGACCGCGTCGTCGCCCTCGTCGACGTTCGCGACGAACAGCACCGGCTTCGCCGTCAGGGGCGAGAGGTCGCGCAGCGCGTTCGGGACGTCCTCCGGCGGCGGGACCGTGCGCGCCGGGCGACCGCCCTGCAACGCGCCGATCAGCTGCTCGAGCCACGCCTGCTCGGCTCTCGCGACCTTCTCGCCGCCGCGCGCC
>Ga0126310_10000446_pt1 | contig 14124 bp, 16 predicted proteins | sample Plot60_FD_92540 | JGI IMG/M metagenome (GOLD analysis project Ga0126310, IMG submission 92540) | Serpentine soil microbial communities from UC McLaughlin Reserve, CA, USA - Plot60 | ecosystem: Environmental > Terrestrial > Soil > Grasslands | place: USA: UC McLaughlin Reserve, Lake County... | reverse complement strand
TTGGCTATTTCCCAACTTACACTTTGGGAAACTTGGTTTCAGCGATCATTGCTTCAAAGATGCGCAAAGACCTGGAGGGTTACAAGGAAGACATCAAGAGGGGTAATTTCAAGCCTATTAGAGAATGGTTAAGATTAAAAATACACCAGCATGGATCTGTCTATGCACCCAAAGTCCTTCTTAATAATACCTTCAATGAAGGCTATAACCCAGATTACTTTGTGACCTACATAGAGACTAAATACCTTGGGTCCTGAACCCTAGCCTATTTGATTAAAGCTATATTCTAATTCTTAGCCATATCCATATTCCAACTCTTTTATACTATTTTTTTGATTTCTTTTGCTAGAAGTGGAGTACTTCGCAGATAACCTTAAAGCTCGGTCAATAGAACCCCGATTACATGCAGGTATATAATTTCTAGATATATCCGAAATTTATTACCTATAGATAGTAGTTATTCTGATTAACCTATGGAGCTTCAATCGGAGAAGTCGACATGGGCTGCAAAAATGAGTCAATTTTGGTTCGCATTCCATCGAACCAGAAGAGTATTCTATGACATTATTCTGTACTGTGAGATAGAGAGATTATAACTAAGGATAGGCCACACAGCATTAGCATTAATCATTTTTATAAGAATTTGTATTATATACTATGTTGTGCTATCTTTGATATGTCAGAGGTAAAGGACAATTTGGAAGATGCAGGCGAAACGATGAAGAGGGATACCAAGAAAGCAGGACATAGAATGGAAGAAGGGGCAGAAGAAGCAAAAGACAAAATAGATTAATAGTATGTCTATTCTAAAATAATATTTTTTTACCTCTAAAATCTTATTTTGAGTCTTTACTGGTATTATTAGTGTGGGATTATCTCCCGACTTTGTAGGTTGATTAGAGGCATCAGATTTACTTTGGCTGAAGCAAACTTGATCAAGTGTATACTTCTGCATATATAATGAAGACAATTCTTTCTTGAGCCCATCTATTTTGTTATATTTTTTTTATGTCATTGATTAGCAGCAAAGTAGAAGTCAAAGGAGGTAGGTTATAGTATTTTACTGCTTAATTTATTCCAGCCTTGAGAGATATAATCTCGTCAAGTCCAACTGTAGTTGGCGGAATAGCAGAATTATTATGTTTAGGATTTTCAACTTTATCTATTTTGGGTTCATTTAGAAGAAGTCATTATTAGTGTGTCTGCATTAAAGAAGCTATCGCTGCCGAAGAATCTATCTCCACTACCATTGCGATCGTTATGTCCTTTTGGACTGCTCTTGTTCTTTACTTTGTTATTTTCGTTGCAGTCACGGTGTGTATGATCTTTTGGCTCTGAGGTTTCTTTTGGGAATGAGTTATTATTATGAGTACATGTTTTGATGTCTTTAGAACGAGTTTCTGACTTACTAATGGTGGTCTTCTTTCCGATTGAGCCATTATGGCTAGTACTGCTACTGCTATGATTAGTAGGCGATTTGCTGTCTCCTATAGAACTCTCGCGTGTAGTACCATTACTATGATGACTATCAGGCTTATGCTTATCTTTTGAACTACTACTACTATGATCTATATCTGATGTACTAGTACTAGTCTTCGTGGCTGTCGGGTTATTGTTTGCACTAACGTCATGATAACCAAGGTACATTGGTTTATCTGGGGCCACGACTGGAGAGTTCGAAGTTAAAGTATAATCTTGTATCCCTGTTCCATTATTGCTTAGTAGTTGCGGCTGTTGTTGTTGTTGTTGATTTATGGCGTTCAGTTGTGGTGCGATAGATAACGGTGGTGGCGATGCTGTTGCTGTTGTTGCCGGTAATGATCTGTCGACAGGGTTGACAACTGGAGCCATCTTTGCTACCTTTGTGCCGGTGGTTTCTGAAACCACTTTAGTATTATTATTATTACTTGTGGTTGCTATTTGCTGTTGGTTTGGAGCCGCAGGTGCCAACGTAGTCCAGCCAGCCGATATTTTTGTGCTACTGCTACCACTATATGGTGATGATGATTGTTGGAGAGATGCAGATGGCGGTGATGGTGAAGAGTAATGTTGTGCATATACGTAGACATTACTCCAAAGCCCAAAAAGTAATACGCTAACTATAACTGAAAACACTGTAAAAGTAAAGCTTGTATAGTTCACTAGTGATCGTGGCCCGTATTGATATATATGAAGTAAGTAGTTTTTTTATATGCCTAACAGTGTGACACAAATATTAGAAGAGAGTCATGATACATTATCTGTTTTTATCTTTAATGTCTTAAGATGATACCTTTAAATCGTTACTACTTAACAGAAATCTTCTCGACAAGTATCTTATATAGCATTATTTTCTTGCAAATAGAACGTTGAAATGCTTTGAATATAGAACCTCTGCTGCACAAGTCGTTATCGCTGTCGCCACGGAGTGTATACTTTATTTATATAATATTATGTTTGATAGTGTAATTACAATGGCCTATAGCCATGTCTTTTCATTATCACTCTTACTTCTGTATCACTGACTTGCTCAAAATGTTCATAGAATTGTCCAACAGAGTAAAAGGGCTCCGGTCTATAAAGAACTATGACTTTGTCTGTTATTTGATTTAACTTGCTGACAATATCCTCATTTGAAGAAGACTGTATTGATGGCGGGGATGCCGGTGGAGGAGCTACTGGTACTGCTACAATTAATATCTTGCAACAATTTTGTTCTGTCTTTAACCATTGTGCAGCTGATAGCATAGTTGCTCCAGTTGCAATACCATCATCCACTAAGACTACTGTCTTTCCTTCAAAGTTGTTGTAGCCGTAATAATAATCGCTGTTTTGTCCTCTAAAACTTTGTAGTCTGCGTTCTATTTCTTTTTTCTGCACATTTGCCTGCTCAATAATATAAGATTTAGAAACATTTAACATTCGTACAATATCTTTATTTAGAAAGTAGCTGCCATCTGGCATAACAGCACCTATTGCAAGTTCCGGATTATCCGGTGCGCCTATTTTTCTTGAAACTATGATATCAAGCTTAGCATGAAGTATATTTGATATAATATCACCAATTACAACTCCTCCTCTTGGTATGGCCAGAACAATAACATCATTGTCATCATTATGTGATTCTTGTTGTCGTTCTTGTTTTTGTCTGCCTAATTCCGTGTTCTTATTGTTTAACCATTGTTGAACTCTACTTGCAAGTTGTTTAGCAGCTTCTATTCTATCTTTAAATATTTGCATTATCTACTTTATCGCCTCTAAGAGATAAATGGTATAAGGATTTTCAAAATAATGTAACTCGCGATTTAGACATGAATATAAAATAAATAACATATTGAACTATTTTTTATTATTATAACCTGCAACTATAGAATTCAGAACTGCCATGTGACGCTTCTCCTAAAAACACATACCTTATATTGTCCTTTGCAGTCTCTACAAAAAGAGGATTTAAATCAGCTAATTTTTCCAATCTATGACCTATTTGCTCTTCTTTTTTCATTAACTAGCAACCTGTAAATAACTTCAACATTATTGTTTTTTAGGGTTTACCTACTTATGTCCAAAGCCATTCAATAAAATCTGAGTTAGCCAAGTGTATTATAGCACTTGAGATAATACATACCTTTATCTTTAATGAAGCACAATGGCGGCAATGGTCCGGTACTTAACCCCTGACCAAGTTCTTATACATCACAGGAATTCAAAAACTAATAGAAAACACAATGATAATAATAAAACCAATTCTGTAGATGATCCAAGCTATGATTTCTCTATCGATAAAACATCACATATAGAAAATAAAGGTAATTATTCTTCTAAACCTAATCAAATATTATGTTCTATGTGCAACAGAAGTGACAAGATAGTAACTGATCCTGAATCAGGCGAGATTATTTGTAGCAACTGTGGTATGGTGATATCAGATAAAGTTGAAGATACAAGTCATTTAGAGCGGCATATTTTTACTGGAGGGGGACAAATAGAAGAAACCAGAGCCAGAACAGGAGCTCCAACTTCATTAGCCAGCCACGATATGGGACTTGCTACTATTGTGGGAAAGAGTGATAAAGATGCAAGTGGAAAAAAGATAGATCCATCAATTAGTTCTACAATGCAAAGGTTAAGGACATGGGATTCTAGACTAAAACTAAACACTCCATCAGATAGGAGTCTAAGACAAGCTTTCATGCTCCTTGATACACTAAAAGATAAGCTAGGGCTTTCAGATGCAATAATTGAAAATACAGCTTATTTGTATAGGAAAGCTCAACAAAGAAAGTTTTTGCGTGGTAGATCAATACCAGCAGTTGTCTGTGCAGCTACCTATATTGCATGCAGAGACTTAGTGATATCAAAAACAATGAAAGATATCGCTACTGCTAGCAATGTAAAATTAAAGAATATTGCAAGAGTATATAGACAACTAATGTTCGAGCTTGACTATAAAGTTCCAAATATCGATCCAGTCAAGTGTGTTGTCAGAGTTGCAAACAAAACCAACATTACTGAAAAGACAAAACGTCAAGCTTTTAACATTATGAAAGAAGTCACAGAAAATGAAATATCTGCTGGTAAAGATCCGATGGGATTAGCAGCTACTGTTCTCTATATATCATGCATAAAAACAGGTGAAAATATAAGTCAAAAAGAAATTTCTAATATAGCGGGAGTAACAGAGGTTACATTAAGAAATAGACTCAAAGACTTGCAGAATCACCTAACTGATCTAAATTAAAATACACTGGTGACTAATACCGGTCGTTACTATTCATGCTTACCGCATAGTCTTTTTAAATGGACTGATGGAAACCCATAACGGTTTAAGAAATTTGCTACTAAATCAGAAACAGGAGGCACTGGCTTAGGATTGTTCATATCAAAAGGTATTGTTGAAGCTCATGGTGGTAGAATATGGCATAAGAATAATATTGATGGCAAAGGAGCCACATTTGCCTTTAGTTTGCCAGTTGTCAACAAATGACTGTATTATTGCTTTGAATAGCATAGGAATGCTCTTTGCAGAAATTTTTACTTGCTGATTAATCTTTTTTCAATAGCAAGAATTAAAGCTTATTCAAAGAAAGAAAGAAAGAAAGATATCGCAAGCGTAATCATTCTATGGAGTTTGCGAGTACAAGCTCACCATCTCTGTGAGCTCAGTAATCGCCAAGCTTATATCGATCATTCATAGAAATATCGGGTATATACAATATGTCAAATCGTATTGAAAATAATGATAATGATAACACCACTTCAATGTCAGGGCAACAACAACAAGAACCTCTATTACATCCTCTTCAAACAGGTGTCCTAATCAGAAATACCAATGTACAAGATATTGCAAACATAGTGAGTTTACAAAAAGAATCATTCCCATATCTTGCAAGATGTGGAAATATCTGGCGGCCTGAAGAACTAGAAAGCCATCTTCAAGTTTTTCCAGAAGGTCAATTTGTGGCTATTGAGCCTGACGGTACTGTGGTTGGTTCTGCAAGCACCCTGGTGGTTTCTCTCGATCCCGAATATGCTGAACACACATGGAAGGATATCACTGCAAATGGTTTATTTACAAATCATGATCCAAAAGGAGACAGCTTATATGGAGCAGATATCTCGACTCATCCAAAATATAGACATGAAGGTATAGGCAAAATGTTGTACGATGCGAGAAAGCGGCTTGTCAAGGAATTGAATTTGAAAAGGATGATCGGGGGAGGTAGATTGTTTAATTATTGTGAATATGCAGATAATATGTCAGCATTAGAATATGCGCAAAAAGTAATCAGAAGAGAGCTAAGAGATCCTGTTCTATCATTTGAATTGGATAATGAATTTAAATTTATCAGAATCCTTCCAAATTATTTAGATGATGTCCGTTCCTTGAACTATGCCAGTTTTATAGAATGGATTAATACAAAAAACTACTAAATAATTATTGAATTGATTCTTGATTGCGACGACAGACTAACAAACATTCCATGCTCTTCTTCTACATAGCCTTTATGCAAATTTTGTAAACCTTGTCTACTGTGTCTGTTCTAATACACCTTCAGTTAGTTGGTCATGGTTGCTGTTCTCGTCATTACCAGCGGTGCCTGAATCCAGCGACAGCCTTTTGTTTTGTTCTTGCTGCTTATTTTTGATATATTGTAATGTAGTCACGCACGATCTCAAAGAAAGATTCGTGATAAGTATCTTGTCTAATCATACAAGATAGATAACAATCATGATCGGTACTCCAATATAGAATGTAATTATCTACTACAAAAAATAGTATGCTATCATGGATTTGCGTCTTTGGCCTCAAACCGGAATCTTTGATATACTCTTTAGCCTGCTACTGAATGTCAGAGCTAATTGAAGCCTTTGATAGTGCAACTCATGTGCTATCTCTGTTTGACTCAAGCCTCTTGCTCTTAGATCTACTACCTTAGACCTACACCACTCTAGTTGTTCAATTTTCGTACTCAAAGTTTAATTTTTTGCCTCGTAAATATTACGCAGTTTAAATTATTAGCTTTATTTGTTCACATGGGATGGAATTGAAAGGAAGAAAGTCACTACCAATAATGATGGTTAATTGGAAATTCTCTATCTCTAGTGCATAGATTAGCCTCTTCTTATTTATCTTCTAATTCTTCATCATAATCATCTTCGTGTGATTCTTTTTCATTATTGCTCTGCTAACAGCTGGTTAGGTGTTCTTGGCTTCCCGTCTTTAAAGACGCTTCTAGGCATGTGCATCATAGAAAAGGAAGCTGCGCTTAATAATACAGGTTCGAATCCTTTACCCATATCAGTCAAGCTATATTCTACTCGAAGAGGATATTTTGATACTATTCTTCTCCTAATGATTCCTAGCCGTTCCAGTTCACGTAGACGTTCTGTAAGAACCTTTGGTGATATTCCCCTTATGTTTTCCATGAAACGATTAAACTGTGTATTGCCTATGAGAATTTCCCTTATGATTAGTACTGTCCATCTTTTTCCAATAATTCTAAACGTCGTTTCAATTGGACATGATTTGAGCTCTGACATGGTATAGACCCTATTTATTATGGAACAGCTGATATTGTTGTTCATTGTATCTGTCATTTATCATTTCACTCTCTCTATCTATGTAGTAACTAACTATGTATCTGGTTACGTGAGACTTATAAACTATACTTTTCATACGTAGTATGAAAATGAAATCTTCATATGAGAATCCAATGAAACAACAAGTGCGATACAATAACCGAACATCGATTTTAGTAGCCGTTCACACGTGGAGACTCTTAGGTATAGCCTTCTTATGGGGAGTGTCACAGGGAATCTTTCATCCAGCGTTCGGAATACCTGCAGGGGTAGGAGACATTTTAGTTGGAGTTACAGCAATACCTTTTGCATACTTTCTGAGGAGAGGATTTGGTTGGTCCAAATATGCTCTTGTAGTTTGGAATGTACTAGGTATTGCGGATTTAGTAATGGCAGTAAGTCTTGGTTTGATAACTTCTCCTGGATTTGGTATATCAACAATGAGTACATTTCCGTGGATTTTGGTGCCTACAGTGGGAGTGCCTCTTGCACTTATAATACATGGGATAACTCTTTACCGTTTGAGAAACATACGGGATCTTATCTTCAGTTCCACAAATAATGACTAAATGGTGAGAAATGTGATGAAATCCAATTCAATACCTAAACTCTTTCTGACAATGGTAGCTACATTTGCGATAGCAATGATACAGCAAGATGTAACCGGAGAAAATGCTTTGTTGGCTTCTAGTGGTAATATAACTACAGACAGTAAAGCGGGCAATATAATATCTTTATTTGCGATAGAAACAAAAGAAAAAGAAGAAGAAGAGAAGAACATCCAAACTATTATGCAGCTAAAAGATGCTATTAATACTGGGGATACCAGCAGAGTTCATGAATTCATAAGTCCACAATACTATAATCATGAATCATGGATAGATCCACTGAGATCAAAGCTTAGAGGACCAGCAGAGTTTATTGATACTGTCAGCAACTTACTAGGTGCTTTTGATAATCTTCATCATGAAGTGCAAGAGACAATAGCAGCAGGTAATAAGGTAGTTCAAATAATAACTGTTACAGGGAAGCATACAGGAAACTTCTTTGTTATTCCTCCAACTGGAAATAATATCTCTCATCAAGCAGTACATGTATACAGAATCGGTGAAGATGGCATTTAACCTAACAAGACATTTCTCATATTCCTCTGGCAATCGCTCGTCAATGTATCTTTTGATGTTAGTTTTGGCTTGTTGCCTGAGATATGCTATGTCCATACATACAAAAGATTTGTCAACCTGGAGTATGAGTGCTATTTCTGACTGATTGCTCTCACCTTTGGTTAACAATTTCATAACTTTGGCTCTACGCCATTCAATCCGTTGTTGCATCTTTGTGCTCATTTGTTGCACCCATTACCGCTTAATCGTTCAAGGTATTCACGCTTACTATGTACAGCAATTTTACTCACACTATTATCAAGATATGTGAAAGACAGCCTTATGTGTTGTTCATCATGCTAATATAATGCCATCATGTATTGTGTTCTGAATCGAAATTGACAGGAACAGTTTTCTATCCTGTTGCCGTCAATAGAAGATAGTCTTTGAATGTAAAAGTCATAACTATACTTTCTATTAATTCATGGTCCATTCCATGTATTTTCTGAAAAACTGCCATAAGTTCCTTCATATCGAAAGCTAAGGTAACCATCACCTGCAACAAGTTTCTTCATAGATGCCTGTTCCATTCTGTTTGATTCAAAAGCTTCAGGTATCTCTATAATAGCTCTATGTACTTTGCCTGTTATTGGATTTCTTATAGGTTCAAGCCATGCTTCTGCGATATTTCCTCCTACTTTTACATAACTTCTAATACCTCGTGATTGGAACTTTACGCTCGCTCTCTTTGGTTCCTGAAAATCTTCTATTGTGCTTGCATATAGTGCAAAAGGTCCTCCTCCAGCTTTACCTGTAATAACATTAGATAAGGCTTCAAACTGTTCTTCATTTGTTCTATTGTCTATATAGTAAGATGCTTTTCCATGACCTTCATGGATAGGACCTGGCCAAGAAGCAATCAATGCCATATTAAATCCATCCAATTTAACTCTATTACCATCATAACTACCATTTAGTATATGGTAACCAGCAACTCCTTCACAATTGCCATGAGTAGGTCTAGCGTTAAACTGGCAAGGACATCCCCAATCACAATTACACGCGTCCAGAAAATAGGCATGTATTTCCCATTTTGGTTGTTTTGTAGATACCTTCTTCTTTTGTCGCTTTAGATTCAATGTAGGCTTACTAACTCAAATGAGCCCAGAGTTGTCTATATATGTATAATGCTTACAGATTAACATAGGAAGTTCTCTATCTCAAAGCGGCAAAATTTCAATGCTAGTCTAAAGGCACCAATATCGTTATAAGGTGTAGCTTGTTTGTTTAATACCCTATAGTTATCTACTGCGCTGTTACATTCAAAGATCTCATCTTCATGATTTTGTAAATGATATAACGGGGCATCTGCCCTTATTTTTTGTCAAATCCATCTTAATGTTCAAACCATTTTGTGTATAGGTAAGTAACAGGAAGTCTTCAATGGTGTTGATACCCTGAGAAGATAGCCTGTATGGATATTTATCACTGCTAGGCTTGTGCATGATATAACTTTCTAAGTTGTTAATCTTCTCGGCCACTCCATTGATGAGATCTATCTGCCACAGCTCAAATGAATTAGATGTAGGATGGATCTCTAAGAAAATATTGACTTCGAAAAGATGGGCATTTTATCTCTATGAATCCCAAAATAATATTCTATATAATATAAGAATATCCTCGTTTCTACAAAGAAGGTTGAGGCAAGTATCTTACAAAATGATTCACATAAAGCTTTAAGGTGATATGCATACACAGGATTATCGAATGTTGGATTAGCTTTTGTAAGTCTTTGAATACCACTTTGAACGTAGTTAGATGAGAGTCAGCTTTGTCTTTATCTTGTATACAGATATTACACTCAAGGTAATTTAGATTTTAGTACGAGATTTTTATCTACTATATAGAGAGTGATCTGTTGATATGAAGACAACTACGACATTATTATGTGATAAATGCAAAAAAGAATGAAGTCCAGATTTACAGTGATCGTGGTGATTGCTGTATATCTTGCTGGTATGATATGACAGATCCTAAGATAGCCTAATCTTGTATTGGTAACACTTTCATTAAGTACTTTGGGATTGGTGATATCTCTATAGTTTTTTACTTATAATATGAGGATAACTCTTCAATTGAATCTCTTAGAGCATCATCTGCATATTCTCCATCTCTTAGGTCAAGAGGAGTAATCATGCCAATAGGTTTGTTAGCTTCATTATTATTATTATTATTGTCTTCAACTACTAAATGTCTTACGTCATGTTATAACATCATATCAACTGCTTTTCATGCAGATGCTGTTGAGTTAATTTAATAATAATAGCAGATGGACATAATCTCTCTGAGAGCACAATAAATTTTTTGTAGGGCAAGAGAAAAATGCTCATAATCTAGGTTAGCAATACAGCGAATATAACATTTTTCATATTGTATTTCTCACGGTTCTTGCGTTATGTGTTCTTTGATGATTGGTAGTATTTTGTTCAATATTATTGAATCATGTTCTGCTTCCCTATCAAAGGATACCATGAGTATAGGATACTCTTCATTGTTATTGTCATACAAAGTTATTGTGGCTCTTTTTACTTTTTCATATAATGTAAATGAGTAAATTGGTCTGCCAAACTTTGATTCAAAGTCCTTTCTTGTATTCATCCTTAAAACTGATTCTATAGCGAGCATCTCTATTTCTTGTTCCGTAATTATCGGTATTAATCCGTCTCTATATTTTGAGACAACCAGTTTACCCATTTTATTAGGAATGCCTACAAATCTAATGGAATTATCAGAATGCATTACTTGATTACAAATTTCATGTAGGTACTCATCAGCACTCTTCATTTTTTCTCATTGTATCCTCAGGCATATAATATAATATATTACTGATGCTTATTAGATCAAATAACTGGTTTAATTAAAATTACTCCCCAGAAGCGACCACCTAATTGAATTGGTTGATAAGTTGATAATATTATTGTACCCTTAACTGTCTCAATTATTGATCCTGCATTTCCCTCTCCTGCTTTTACACCTTGAAGATAATTAAGTCCTAAATGAGTAGGTGGTATTGTTATTGTTATTGTTATTATTTACAGCTGAAGAAGGAGAATAATCTATTATTGCTGCACCATTATGATCAACAATGACTATTCTTTCATCGTTTGTGAGATTTAAGCTTTTTATGCTTGCTTCTATATGTCGTAAATCTAATATTCCAACCCAGTATCCTGTAATGACTTTATGACTGTTGGTGATTTTACTATTAGTGATTGTAATGTTATTGACTTGAAGTTATTATTATGATTTTCTTTTATTTGCATGCGTAATTACTTCTTCAAATTAATTGTGGTTATAGTAAAAAGTCTTTCTTTTTGAATAAAAATACCCATACTTTTTCCTGTAATGATCTGATGGGTTAATCTCTGATTTTAGAGAAGATATATAATTGCATATAGTAAGAGCATTATCTTTACCTCCTTCGGATCCAGGTAATACTCTATTAGCAAGACAGTTAAAGCAGTTGGAAGATAAGCCTTCTGTAATATTCTCTATTTTTGTCTTTTATTTCCTCATTCAAAAAAGTAGTCTTTGTCTATTAGAAATCGATGTGGATTTGGTTGTTATTGTAGAGGTAGATATCATTTTTTGTAAATCGCTCTTTTTCACCAATGCTTTTATCGATGATGTATATCAGAACGAGTTATATAACCTAGTATTAGATACGTGATTCCGCTGAAAGAATTTGGTAATCATTCGCCCAATAGAATTTGAAGACATAGAAAAGAGAGGATTTTTAGAGGTACTTGAGAACCTGGTTCCTGTAGGTCTAGACAGAATACGGGCCAAACAAATATTGCAAGAGATAAAATCAAATCCATTACATAAGATATTCGTTGCACAAGAAGAGGAAGGAATGAAGCAACAAGAACAACCACAAATGCAGGCACAAGAGCCTATTGACAAGAAGAAGAAAACAAAAGTGGTAGGAACAACTACATTACTTGTAGAACCAAAATTTATCAATAAAGGTATGCGAGTTGGTTATATAGAAGATGTATCAGTAAGAAAAGGATATGATGGATTAGGTATTGGTTCGCAACTTATAACATATGCTACTCAAGATGCAATATCCGTAGAGGGCTGTGGAAAGATATTATTATATTGTTCTAAAAATACCATGCCGTTTTATGAGAAACTAGGATATAAATTAGTTGACGATACATTTCTTATGAAATTCGAAAGATGAAAGAAACTAGCTTGAGAGCTTAGTATATAATTAGTGAGTTATAGAGTAAAGATCACAACAAAAAAGTATAGCTAATAATAATCCTTTGCACGGATCAACTGCGAAAGTGCACTAGGTGCCCCCTTCAACGTGTAAAGGGTTAGTCATTCATCAATATTGGCAGCATTGCCCCACTTCTACTGTGATTTAGCAGCATACAAGAGGTATGCAATTACCTGGATTCAAAAATGTAAACTGAAGCATAAAGCCACACGAAAGAAATATCATTATGTCAAAAGAGTAAAAAGGAAGCTAGCTAATCATCTGCTATATCTGGCATATCATCTAGTATAGCAGGCAAATATTTAATCTCTCCAAATATTCAGATGCCTTTTGTGCTGCCATTATATTATTCTTTCAAAGAGTGATATTTCATACCATTCTTGCAATTACCAGACTTAACGTCATAGCATATGCAACCCGATTCGATTCTGGGACTATGGAACGAAATTGGATATTGTATGTTTGATCCTTCAGTATTTGGTATTAGAGCATTATATGGGCAGTAAATTATAGATTCAGAGTCTGAAGGATTATCTGATAAGCCATACATAAGTTGTGATACTTCTATATGATATCTTATTGGATATGGAAAGTTACCAATTTTATTCCACCACTCAATTCCAGTAAAGTGATTTTGTCCTTCCAATACAAATTCTTGTCCTATATTCAATGATAGATCAAATCTTTCTGTTTGCTTTGTGTTTTGATCTTCCAGTAAATAACTAATGCATTCTTTTTGAGAATTCATAATGATTTGTCGAATATACGAGTGACCAACAATGGGAGATATTTGCTTAAATTGGTACTGGTTTACACCATTAAATATAGCATCAAATTTGCCATCATTATTAAATGAGCATATGAGATTGAGCTCAGCAGGTATATTCTGTGTATTGAATAATTCCAATAGATAAAGCATCCATGATCTATCTGGTATTTGATTGCCCATGTCTTCAATTAACGTTATACTATCACTCGCAGCAATAACTCCTCTTGGAAATGCAGGTTTGTTATTGGTACTATGATTAAGAACGCCGCAAAACGAACCTACCCAGAAATGCAATCTAAATAAAGCTATAGTTACGATAATATTTATTCTGTAACATATATCTTAAACACGAACTATGTTATCTGCTCTATTATCCATTCTTTAAACTTTGAAATTGCAAATACTTCAGATTGCTTGATAAAAGTAGGATCTTTTATCTTCCATTGATCTTGTGGAATAGAATCAAAAAACTCTTGCATACACAAAGTAAATCTAAAGCGTAAATTCCTTGGATTTTCAATTACTCCATAACGAGATAATATGCCAGCAATCTTTCCAAATGCAGTATCATAGTCTCTTTTAAACGAAGGTATTTCAAAAACCTGATACAATATTGAGGTTATTTCAACCAGATCTTCACGTATGGTAATCAAGTAATACATATTCTATAATCAACATCAGGATTAACCTTATTGCTCAACGAGCCAAGTATCTGACGATAGCAGAGCTTAATTATTGATTCTGCCTAATATATGCTAGTGTATAGCGCTATGAGAGCCATATTTAGGCCAAAGGACCTGCCAACTGGTTGGAGAAAGATGGCACGAGAGTCTATAAAGGATTTTTCTCCTGACACTAAAGATAGTGTCCTAAAGATAATAAATTCTTGGGAAGGTACTGAA
>Ga0126310_10000445_pt1 | contig 14130 bp, 13 predicted proteins | sample Plot60_FD_92540 | JGI IMG/M metagenome (GOLD analysis project Ga0126310, IMG submission 92540) | Serpentine soil microbial communities from UC McLaughlin Reserve, CA, USA - Plot60 | ecosystem: Environmental > Terrestrial > Soil > Grasslands | place: USA: UC McLaughlin Reserve, Lake County... | reverse complement strand
CATGCCACTCAAGTAATAATGGATGCAATAGACAGTTCAAAAAAAAGTAGCTAAGAGCAGTAGCTAATAAAGTCATTTTTATCAAAGAGGACTCTATATTCAGATCTTGTATTATAATATCTATTCACAAATATCGTATCGAATTTTATTCATCATTTAATGCCATTTAATTAAACTCCATACGGTGTGTCATTAAAGACGTATACCAGATACATACCAATTACCATGAGGCGCTTCTTCGAATAATACTACTACATCTTTCTTTTCTACTTCCAGTATTTTTACTGTATCCTCGGTAATTGCTTCTGCTAATCTATCTTTTTCCCTCTGAGACCTACCACTGTATAACGCAACACTGATTATTGGCATATCTAATAGACGAATATGCTATAAGCTAATAGATAAAGTGTGATATACTAATCATTTACTTCATGCACAAATCTGAATGAGCTTCGCCTACTCCATTGAACTAACCTGAAGCATAATATACGCACTATACAATTACAAGAGAATCTTCTTCGTTATTATACACAACCATCACAATAGTCGCTTTCCTTACCAATATTCCAAAGACTAATAGATTCATTTCAAATTACTGGCTAGATATAGGTCTTATTTTTGCCGAGTACCCCAAAGTCTTACTTCAAAAATGAGATATCTCATAGACTGACTTACTTTTCTCGGTTGTCTAAAAACCATTGAATATCCCATTTGCTATACAAACTAATAACTGCATTAAGAACTGCTGTAGATAATGATGGAACACTAGATAAAGAAACAACATCCTTTAATGATATTTTTGATGCTTTTAGATTGGCTCTGAAGTTCTATCATTTTCAAGCAAGCAGCATTTGAACTAATTGATGTTTTGGATGTAAACATCTAAAGATAGAGTATATGTTGAACGTAATAAATCAACATATTAGTTGAGAATTGATTTTATATCGATAGAATATTTTTTTATTGTAGCAAAGTGTTACTGAAAAACCCTCTAGTAAATTGCTTGGCATTCGTTACTCTATCATCCAAGCGGGTATGGCAGGACAAACAACTCCTGAATTAGTTGCAGCAGTATCCAATGTAGGTGGTCTTGGTATCTTGGGAGCAACATGGATGACACCTGAGAAACTTTTAGATGCAACTAGAAAAATTTGGATGATCACTACAAAACCATATGGTGTTAATTTGTGGCTGGGGCCTCGAGAGAGGAAGAAGAATAATGATCAAATTATATCGTCAGTACAGCAATTTTTGGATCAGAAATTTCGCAAACCACTTGGTCTTCCTTTAAAGTCAGTATCATTGCCAGAACACGACACCAAGGATTTGCCATCTCAATCAAAATTCTCTGAACAACTACAAATAATATTAGAAGAAAAAGTTCCAGTAGCAAGTTTTGCAATGAGTGATCCTGTAAAATATATTGATCAGATTCATTCTAGTGGTGCTAAGATAATATCGATGGTTACAAACGTAGGAGATGCAGTCGGTATGTCCAAGAATGGTTCTGATATTTTGATGGCACAAGGATCAGAAGTAGGCGGGCATAGATCGGTATTGACAACAACAATAATAACGACACACTTCATGATGACTATGAAAATAATATTTCACTAATTGGAACTATGACTTTAGTTCCTCAGGTTGCAGATGCATTAAAAAAAGAAATACAAGATAGATTTATCCCTGTTGTTGCAGCTGGTGGAATAGCAGATAGTCGAGGGCTTGTTGCTGCCTTAGCATTGTGAGCATCAGGGATTGCAATTGGTACGTGTTTTTTGGTATGTCGTGAGAGTGGTGTATTGCAAGGATATTGTGAACGCTTATTCTCTTCTAATGAAACCGATACAGTTGTAACTGAGGCTTTCACAGGAGTTCCTGCTAGGTATTAAATAATACGTTTGTAAAGGAATATGCAAAATCAGAATTAGAACCGCTTGGATGGCCTCTACAACGTTTCATTGCTAATGATATCTATGAAGATGCTCAAACTAAAGATGATGCAAATTATTATCCTCTTTATTCAGGACAAGCTTTACGCATGCTTAAGAGAAATCAGAGTACTGAAGAGATAGTAAATGAGATAATCATGCAAGCCAAAGAATGTTTATCGATATTAGAAGGAAAATTGCAAGATAGATTGATTGATTGTTGGTAAATCTTGTCTTTATATCTTCTTATCAGCTAACTGGCTCATCTCAGTTACATATTATATATGTCACTTTTAAATATGCACATCTACTAGCTTCTTTTCCTTATTTTACCATATTCTTACTTCATCACCCACACAGGATCTGTTTTTTTCATAATGGAAAGCCAACCCATATCTGGTGGTTGTATATTCATTTGCCAAAGAATTGCTATTATCTCTCCTCTATGATGCAATTCTTCTGTCATGACATGGATAAGTACATCTCTAACTATTGTGCTTCTTCTTATTCCATCCTTGTTAATTCTTGAAACTAGTTTATACAAATCTTCTAGCTTAAGTGATTTCAAATAATTGTTGACTTTTGAAATACAATTAAAGTTATAGTTGTCAATTGCACTCCATGAATTGTATTTATCATAAGGAAATGGTCTATTAGGATCATCTAGGCCTTGAATAGAATAATTAATCCATGAGTCTTCAGCCCAAATTATATGCAGTAGTGTATCTTTCAAGGACAACCATGCAGTTTCGCAGTTTCTGACCATGTCCTCCCATGTTAATTTTTGTTTAAATGTATCAATATAATTTTGTCTTACTGTGTGGTTATAAGTGAATAATTCTTTGAAGTCATCTATTTCCATTGTGGTAATCTAATAGCTTGAACGTATAAGAATTCATACACCAATCCTGATAGATTTGACAAGCTATTACTGCGTTAAGAACAGCTGTAGTTAGCGATGGTGTAGTAGATAAAGAAGCTACATCATATAACGATATATTTGATGCACTTAGATTAGCTTTGAGGTTCTATCACTTTAAAGATAGTAGTGAATCGGCTTAAATAGAGCAATGGAGTACAAGTTGTACTATGATTGCAAGTAGGATTGCTATTGTTATCTAACATGTAACAATAATCTGCAAAGGAGACTGAGTATGATGAAGACAAAGATCAGCTAGAAGAAAAACTATAGCTTTTTTATCTGCTCTAACTCTTAACTGCCCTGTTTCCCATGCCATAGTCGTATTTTCAGGTGTTCCTGCTAACATAAACAATGGAGGAGAGCAAAGCTATCATTAGCAGCAGCTTTTACTACCGTTTGTAAGCGAAACTTAGTTGATGTAGATCATCAGACTATCTTCGATAGAAGCATATTGCTTAGCAAAAAAATTACACAGGTATTCAAGTAGATGGTAAAATAATCCTAAAGGGAATGGAAGGTAAGAAAAGAGATAGGCCTCTATTCTTCAATCAGATATTTCATCAGCTAATCTATGATTATAGGAACAATATTGACATACCTGGTTTAACTTCAACGTACTGAAAGCATTCAAACAGTTAGAAGAAGCAGAAGTTGCTTGCTAAAATGCTCATTATCCTTTAAACCAATAGCAAATTGATTTTTGTCTTGTATATATATAAATCAGTGATTTTTGATACTTATTGATATTATTATTATAATTCATATCGTCATTGTTATGATTGTTCTTATCTTTCATTTTTTAAATCAGTGTACCTTTAGCTCGCAATTTAATCACAATTTCGGTTCTTAAAAAAATAGTTATATAATAATAAAAAGTATATATGAGCAAAAAGTACGTGTGTATGTATTTAGCCAATATTACAACAACAAGACCGCTCTATGAATATCAATGTCAATTTGCTACTAGTAACACCATCATCATCAGCAGCAATTCTTACAAATCAAAAATAGATTTTACTACCTGTAAAATAAACGATTTCAGTTAGCAGAACTAAGAGTGGTGTCTATGCATGGAAAATGACGATGATCTTCGTACCATCATTACAGCAGATTATTATCATTCTAATGAATCTAAGAGGATGTTCTGTTCCTTTGACGTAAGATATTATGATGAAATTATAACAAGATTGCGTCTCCAAGCAATAGAGAAATATCAATACAACACTCCGCAGCAGCAACAAAGAGAAAAGCTGCAACGAGAAGAAGAAGGAGAAGAGGAACTGCATGAGCAAACAAGGAAGAAAAGAATACTTCTAGTTGATGATGAGCCTGATACTTGTATGGTTTACCAAATTGTACTGGAAGATGCTGGCTTTGAATGCTTATCATATACAGATTCAGTTAAAGCTCTGCAAGAGTTCACACCTAACCATTATGATTTAGTTATACTTGACATCAAGATGCCAAAATTAGATGGATTCGCTCTGTGAAAAGATAAGAAAGTTGACAGAGATGTACAGTAATTTTTATAACTGCTGCTGAAGGATATTATGAGAACTTTAGAAGGCAGTATTATCCTGAACTGAGCAATGATGTTCATATTAAATGTCTTCAAAAACCTATTGGAAATAAAGAGCTAATACATATGGTAAATATGGCAATGGCACAAGAGGTACAAAGCGAAGATAGACTATCCCGCTAGACTAGCATAACACTAGCGACGGTTTAAGGAAAAGGAAGAATGAAAGGTGTATCCTTTTGTGAGCATTTTGATGCATCTGAAAGACGATATACACACCACATACCCTTAACTTAGAGAATTGGTTCTCTATTTTGACCATAATGATATTCCTGCAGCATAATTGAAAGCATGGCGACGTTTGCATCTGTGAGTATTATGTAATGAAAATTTATGAAGACAAGTATGATAATTACAGATTGGCTCTATTTACTTTCTAGCATCCACCTCTGCATCTGAACCTTTTTCCCTTATCTTTTTTCAATTCTTCACTTTGCTGTAGTTGTTCCTGCAGCTTGAATTTTTGGCCATAATTGATCGAGTATTGTAGGTGTATGCGCAACAATCCAATCAGCCATAGAATATTCTTCTTTCATAGAAAAATACAGGAGTTTATTTCCCCATGCATCTGCAGCTATTCAGTCAAAAAAGTATCCGCTAAAAGGTGACACAATTGAGTATATTTACATAGACTCAAAACACAACAACCCTCTATGTAGAGTGAGACCTATAGATAGCGGCTAGTCTCTGCCCCCGTATGATAAGGAAAAATACAAACAAATGATACTCGATGCAGCAGAAACAGTTCTAGGATTTTTTTGTTTTGATAGATATGCTTACAGCAATTTCAAGAGGAATAAGGGAAGAAAGAGGTGGTATGAAGAATTAAGGGAAGAAAGAACAAGAGATATAGAAACGGAGATGCTCTGATGCTAAAGGAAATCATTTTCGTATATGTTTTTATTTTAAAATCCCTAAAAACTGAACTTTTTAGTAGAGTTTTCAGGTGTTAACTAGATGCATTCAAATAGAATGAGATCTAATATCGGTATTTCTGTTTTATCGTAAATAGGGAAGGAACGAGAATTTAATAACAAAGGTAATATCAAACAGCATTAATAACTAGTAATTATTATTATTTTTGATTTCCGTGTAAGTAGAAATACAATAGATCCTAGTACATGGCCCCCATGTAACAATTTATCGTTGAGGCGAGGATAATTAAAAAAGATGTGCTATATTTGTACTACTAGCCTACATATCCAACATTGTAGAAAAATGTCGTCAAATGAGTTACGTAGTCATTTTCTCTATTTATGCTGTACATGACATTTACAAGCTTGTTTTCATTTACCCATCCTATTTTTATTAGATCACTTAAATTACGTTTAATATCTTCCCTTTTCAAATGGGTTTTTTTATGCAGCGCATATATAGTTAACATCTTATTCTCTTCTGCTAAGGCCTTCATTATCTTGATCTTGCCGATACTGCCAAGACCAGTTTCTACTACCTCTTTGCTAGGTAATGTTCTATCATCTATCATCTTTAATTGGAATTGCGTTTGATCTGCTTTTGAAGGATCGGTTCAAGCTCTTGCAAAGATGCTCCTTGTATTCCGATTTCTTTTAATGATCTAATCTCGATCATTTTTCTTAATTGTAAATCATGAAGGCTATCTTCTAGATCTAATTTCTTTAATTTAAATTCTTCACTTAATTCTGACATACGTAGACGAATTTCTTTGAGTTCAACATATTGCTTTTTCTTGATCCGTAACGCTCTAACCAGTGCCATCAGGGTAAATATCTGACTTTTTGATAGCCCTTCAACTTCTTCAGTTGTTATAGACGGATTGATCTGACCATGTACCTTTCGAATTTGGTCTAGATTTATTCTGCCTGTTCCCTGCGATTCCGCAAGATTTCCCGCATACAGGAGAAGATCCAGAGCATATCTTACATCACCGTTGACATCTGGAGAAATAGTAATTTTGGATGTTTCATCTATGATGTCTGATCCAATAGCTTTTGGGTTGAATGCTTCTGCACATCTGCTTACTAATACGTCACTGATTTGTTTAATTGAATACATTGGGAACTCGATCGGAACTCTGCCTAAAGTGCTTAGCTCTGCCTGGTCAAGCCTATTGTAAAACTCTGTACTCCTCGCAATAAATATCACTCCTTTTACATTGCATGGTTTATCGGGATCAAATTCGTTAAGCCGTGTAAGGTCATATATAATGCTGCTATCCTTCGTAGACTTAATGAGATAATCGATTTCATCAAGAATAATTAGTGCGTGTATCCTATTTTCATGCAAGTAACGTAACAAGTACCTCAACATTTCTTCAGCACTTAGACCCTGTGCGGGTAGCTCAGGAGCGATTCGTTCTAATAATAGCCTATAAATTGCATATTTATTTCCTCCTTGCAGTTTTAAATTCACGTAAGCAATCTTTATCACTAGTCTATTCTTAACAAAATCCTGCTCTAGTAATTTAGAAAATTTCAGAACAGTAGATGTCTTGCCTATGCCTGCTGGACCAATAATCTGCAGTACAGCTAATGGAAACCTATCTGGAGCCAAATAGGAGTCACGAAATACATAATGGATTTGCTCAATCTGTCTCTCCCTGTGCGGAAGATCAGCCGGTATGTATCGTGGCGATAACTTTGATCTATCTCGAAATATGGCACTTTCAGACATTTTGCTGGTATGATAAAATCATCAAGTATATTATATTAAAAGTATCCTACTACTATAAATAATAACATTGTGCAATTTTGAATATTCTTTGTCTGTTACTTCTCTACTTCGATCTATTTGGAAATGTGCTATGTTTTGTATTTGTCTATCTGAACGCTTTTCGATTAGTCTCTTGTAATACCATTGAGACTTCCAGTTATCTAGTTTCTTATAATGCTGATGCATTTATTGTAGACCTATTTTAGTACAATACTGTTAACAGCAATTTGTAACTTGTAGATTTAATCAGGATCAACCACTATCAGTTGCCCTCTATTGCCACTTATTATCATGGATGTTCTTATTATTTGCATTGTTAAAGTTGAAATATTCTTTAAAAATTCGCAAAAATGTGGTGAATCTCATCAACCATGGTCTTAAGTTGTAAAAGATTCAGCCTTCTTGCTAAGAATGGAAAAGCAGGCAACTAGTATATCGCGATAATTTATTTATTTCAATGAGCTTAGCATATCTAATAGAAAGCTTTAGTCTGATTCCAGGTATATAGGATTCTTTCAGATACTTTTTTCATAATATGCTTATAAATTTACGGTTTACCCGATGGATCATTTAGCGAGTATTTATATTAAAATATGATGGCTTTTCGCTTTAATCATAACATTTCTATTTCATTAGTAAGTTGTACATCATAATAACCTTGGCTTAAACTTATGGTATATCGTAATTCCTGCTTGAATTCAACTTTATATTATTGTAAACAATTATCGTGATATGTGCAAATGAGGGATACAATATGTAAATACCTCTCCGAAAACAGAAATCTGGCATATTTAGTAATTTCAATATATGCAAAACTTGCATAGATCATTAATTTATGCTATCCGACCTGAGTAAGGGGAGAATTGACGATAAAAAGCCACGAAGAGAGGGCCTAACTTATATCACAGACAAGTTGCAAGGCATGGATAGAGATAATTTTGAGATTGTATCTTCGATGATAGATGTAGTAAAGATCCATGGTGCATTTCCACTATTAATGTCTGAAGCAGCTCTGGAAAAGAAAATAAAGTATTACCATGATTTTGATATTCTTGTATCCACAGGAAGTACTATCACTGAATATACTATTATGGAAAACTCCTTTGAGAGGTTTATAGCAGAGGCAGCTAGAGTTGGATTTGATATAATACAAATAGGTGAGAACAATATAGACCTGACTATAGATAAAAAAGAAAAGATAGCAAATATCATTAATTCGAAGGACCTCGAAATTCTATGGAAGGTGGGGAAAAAAGACCCAAGACACCAGCTTGGAATAAATGAAACACTATCGAAAATTGATGAAGCAATAAAAGCTGATGGAAAGAAGATAATACTCGAAGCAAATCAGGGTATGGCTGTTGGTATTTATGATGAGAAAGGACTTGTGAAATGGAATTTTGTGGGGGCACTAACTGCGAAATATCCACCAATGAACTTTATCTTTGAGGCTCCATTCGAGTCCCAACAGTCTTCTTTAATTGCTGAATTTGGCCAACGGGTTAATATGGCAGAGGTTCAACTTGATTTTGTACCACTGGTTGAGTCACAGAGAAGAGGCTTCTTGTCAAATTCAACTTACGGTATATCTTCATATTCCCGCAAAGAACCGGAAGGTGGACCTGCTTCTAAGTTCATTTATTATATTATAAATTCAAAGCATCCTGTAGAACAGGGAGAATTGATTCATCTTACCCATCTTCCTAGGAGGACAATTCAGAATGCAATTGACGAATTAAAACATCAAGGATTGATAATTGAGAAAAATAGCCTAGAAGATACGCGGAGGAAAACCTATTATCCTGTAAAGTCTGATTGGCTTTGACATTAATGATAAAATTGCTCACACGATTGATTTGTAAGCATTTGGTGCATGAGAAAATAAAAAAAGCAATTTACGTGTTCTATAACTTCATATACTATAACAATTGCAAGTCTTATTATATAGTAATACCATATTTACTAGACTTTTTACAAATAGATCCATAAGAAACCTTGAATATCATCTCTATCAGTTCTATTAGGAGAGGAAACATACTTGACATTTCTAAATATCCCTGAGTCAGGTATGCATGGTGCATATATACAAAGTAGAGGAGCTAATGGAATGAATTCAAGCATTAAGAAATCTTGATAAAATGAAAGGTGACGCTATTTTTACTGTGCTGTTTTTGATTTTAAAGAGTGTATGTGTGAGGTTAGCTATGTGCTTCCTACAACTTCATAGTTTGCCTGGTATATGTCTAATATTTTCTCAAAATACGGGAAAATCTAATTTTATTGCTAATTTGTTGATACAATTTTACATAAATAATATATCTTAGCGTTTGTAATAAGTAATATAGGAAAATATATGAAGATGAGTCTAAATAATAACTAGGATATGCACAAACATGACGATAGCTACTGTGCAAGCTAAAAAATGTCATTATTCTTATCCGATTTTAGACCAGGATACTTCATCTTTTTATCATTCGCACAATGAAAATAGTAATCATTATCAACATTATCAGTCTCAATCTTATCCTTCTCGTACTCCTTTCCGACTACAAGATCAAGAATCAAACACTATTGATGTAGAAATAATAAGGAAAGATCCATTTCTAAAAAGGATTCTTATCGTTGATGATGATCCTGATATTACCTTAACTTTCAAAGCAGGTTTGGAAGAGTATCATTATTACCACGATGATAAAAGAAAATTTGAAGTATATACATACAATAGTCCTATAATAGCAGCAAGAGAATTCAAACCAAACTTTTATGATCTACTGCTAACTGATATTTATATGCCAGATATGAATGGTTTTCAATTATGTGAGAAGCTGTTAGAATTAGATGCAAACGTTAGAGTATGTTTTATATCTGCAGCAGAAGTAAATATTGAAGCGCTACAAGAAATATATTCAAAAGTAAGTTTTGGTTGTTTTATCAAAAAGCCAGTTTCAATAGAATATTTAGCTAAAAAACTAGAGACTGAGTTGTATTAATATGAGTATTTTGTCATCGCCCATTATTTTGTAACGAGCTGATTTACTTTGCTGTAGAGTATGATGCTGTTTTCTCTGCTGATTGGCAAACTAAATGAAAAAGTAGCCCCATTACGACCTTTATTATTCTCAGCCCATATTTTGCCACCATGAGCTTCTACAATACCTTTGGAAATGTAAAGCCCTAATCCTGATCCTGTATCTGATTTAGTCACAAATTTAGAAAATAATTTATCCTGTATATCAGGATCGATACCAGTGTCTCTGTCTTTAATGCTAATAATAATTTCATCATATGCTATTTGCGCTTCAAATAAATTGTTACGGTGATAACACATAAAATAACATTCATGATAATTACGCAAATGTTACGGTAAATGAAAACATATGATGTTTCATCAAAAGTTACTTAAATAGGTAGTTTTAAGATATATATAAAACGATATTGCTTAACAATATGGTCAAAATCTGCACATAATTCTCATTTTACATCGTCTACACAGCAATAAAGCAACTTTTTGGCTATTTATATATCTATTTGTTGTATACAGTCTTTGGTTACATTATTTAAAGTCAAGTCCTTCCTTCTTGAATCCATTATAAAGTACACGTGGATATAGAAAATTACCTGAAAAAGGATGGTTGCTATAGCTATTAAATCGTACCAGATGATTGCCGGTACCAACAGTGTGTCTTACAATCCTCGTTGCTTCAGTTATCTACTCTTTATTCGATGACATTTTTATTTGTGTTTATAGATCTAAGTAGTAAATTATATTTTAAAATGATATCTTAATGCTTACACCTTCTAAGCATTATTATTTTAATTAGATAATCCTTTTAAACGATTAATTTTGCTCTAATATGAATAGTAAGAATAATAATGCAAGCTCATGAATCGTTAAAAATTGGTGTTTGGATCCGTTGTCCAAATACGCTATGTGCATATAGATGGCAGTACACGGGACGCTTTTTTATATACGCTACTTGTCCCTCATGCAGACATAATGTTAAGATATCAGAAAACAAAATTGAATCGCCCCAGTCTCTTCAGCTTTCCAGGGCAGCAGAGGCTGGAGCTAAGACACCAGGAGTTGATCCCCGGCGCTGACGAATAGTGAAACATCCAAGTTTATAAGTTGTACGAAACGAAATTCTAACTGTCTAAAACTATCAAACGAAACAAATAACATTGACACCACCCTCTACGAGGCCACTAAATTAGCAAGACGACTAAATATTGTAATCAGAAATGTATGCCCAGACTGCCTTCAAGTCATTCGGGAAGTATTGTTAGAAGAAGAAGAACAATCAACAACCAACGAAAATTATCGAGTTATAAACGGAGGTTCTACATAATTTGGCTTCAAGTACAAGCAAAAGATCTATAGATAAAGATTATGCTAACCTCTTGGCTGATCATAATCGAAACATACTAGGAATTAATGTAATACCTGCAGATACTCAGTTACGAGTTGAATATCCAAGCTGGAGGAATTGGCAGGATAAACCTATCCCTCAATCACAACACGAAGAGTGGAAGGCTACAGGTGCATTCTCAAAAGGAATGGCTAGAATACATGGAAGAATATGGCATAGATCTGATCTGATAGATGATACTTATTGGTTTTCTATTGACTGTGACAATCAAGCAGGAATCGATCTAACGTGCAAGATGTTAAGTGCCACGATGGATAAAGAGTATAAAACTCTTGATGAACTCTCAGAGGATTTCTTGGTTGAGTTTCATGCAGACCAGCCAGATAGAGCTCATATATCAGGTTATACAGAGAAACCATTGATAGCAAAAAGCAGTGACGCTGCTAAGTTCAAATCAAAAATAGAAGCTAATGAAATCCCAGCAATTGAAATAAAATCTCAGGGAAAAGACGGGATTAGTTTTTCCCCGCCTTCATATCATAAGCATGGACATCCATATGAGGCAAAGAAGAAAATAATACCAAAAATCTTGAGTATAACACAAGCTTCTAAACTCATGCTGACACTAGATTCTGAACTTTCAAAGGTTGATATCAACTATATGACAGGTGCGGCATTTCGTAAAGGCTCAAAAAAATCTATGCCTTCAATACAGGATATGCGAACTCCTGAATTCAAAGTGTATCAAGGTCATAATAGACATGAATGTGTTCTTCGAATCTTTGAATCTAATTTATTTACAAAAACAGGAATATGGACTGAGCAGCAAATCAAAGACGATGGAATAAAATGGAACCAAGAACATTGCGTTCCCCCATTAACAGATAAACAAACCGAAGGTCAGTGGCAAGACGCAAAGGCATATTATGAGAAAAACAAGAATAGTGCATTACCAAAACACAACGAGATAAAGGAAGAGCAAGAACAAGAACTGGCTAAAATGCAGCTTCGCCAAGAAGATTATGATTTTCTGTTTAATACATTAAAGCCGGAAGCAAAATATGATGTTAAAGCTACCAAACAGCTATCATATGGCTTTTTCAGTGCATATACAAATACTCCGTTTATTATGTCAGTAAATGCTCCAAGTGGGTCAGGTAAAAATCATGATATCGATATAGTAGCTGATCTCTTCCCTCAAGAAGATATAATGAGACTAGGGGGGATATCGGATAAAGCACTATTCTATGGTAGAGGTATCCAAGTGGTTAAGAATGATATAACAGGAAAGTACGAACCAGTAGAACCCTTTATTGTATCTATAGATGAGCAAGTTGAAGAACTAGAAAACGCAATTGCAGAATTAGGAGAGGATAATAAGCAAGCTATTCGTGATAAGAAACGTCAAAGAGCTGAGCTTGAAAGAAAGAAAGAAGAGCTTCTCAAATATACACAAAAACTAATTGATTTTACCAACAAAATTTTGATAGTCGAAGACACCCCCAAAATGTCATTACTCGAAAATCTTGCTCCTCTGCTGGGACAAAACTCACAAGAAAAAGAATATGTGTTTACAGATAGAAAAAGCAGTCAATCATCACTCGAAGCAAAACGTAACGTGTTACATGGCTGTCCTGCTTTTATTTCTGCTCAAGCGGTGGATTATTCACACTTTGAGCGGTTCCCCGAAATCAATCGCAGAATGATGCCGGTTAACCCTGACTTATCATCAGAAAAAGTAGCAGAAGCAGTACGACTGCAGACGCTTAGATGGGGAGCAACAAGGGGGGAATATGAAGATGCGGTTATATCACATCAAGACAGAGAGAAAGCTAGAAGAATTGTTCTAATTATATGTGCAAAATTAAAACAGTTATCTAAACATCTAGGACATAAAGAACCAGGTGTATTTATTCCCTATAGAGACACCATACAAGATAGCCTGCCAAAAACCGATTTGTGGCATATAACAAACACCGATAGACTGTTTAGGTATCTTACCATGTCTACCAGAGTACATTGTGATTGCAGACCAAAAATTGTGTATCCTGATGGAAGAATTGAATTGATAGCAACATTTGATGATTTAAGAGAAGCAGTATATTTGATGCATGGTTCTAGCTCCGGTAATGGTGCAAGTCCACATCTTTTAGAATGGTATAAAGAAATATTCTTACCATTATTCCATTCGAAGAGGAATGTAAAGGCATCTGGTACAGATAGTCATGGAAAACCAGTTACTGAAAGTCATGTAGGAGTCACAACAGACGAGATATGCGGTAAAATATTGAAAGAACAAAAAAAGAATCTTACCTCCAAACAATTGCTGCAGAGTTATCTATATCCTCTGCAAAACTATGGCCTTATAGATAGTGTACAGAGCGTTATCAACAGAAACCGCAACATATTCTTTCCAACTTCTGCTGCGATCCAAGAATCATTCTTTTATTCCTTTATAGATGAAAAGAATGAATCATTTGATAGTTTACGCTTCAAAGTTATAAATTCTGGAGCATATCCAACAAAAGACTTGTTAGAAATGAAAATTATGGGCGCTCTAAAGCATTCTTCTGAGAACCCAGATTCTATGCAACAAAATAATATTTCACCTAAAATATTTGATGAAACATGCAAAAT
>Ga0126310_10000444_pt1 | contig 14168 bp, 18 predicted proteins | sample Plot60_FD_92540 | JGI IMG/M metagenome (GOLD analysis project Ga0126310, IMG submission 92540) | Serpentine soil microbial communities from UC McLaughlin Reserve, CA, USA - Plot60 | ecosystem: Environmental > Terrestrial > Soil > Grasslands | place: USA: UC McLaughlin Reserve, Lake County... | reverse complement strand
CCGCCGCCCTCGGGAAGGGTGACGTCGCCGACCTTGAACGGCCGCCGGTAATAGCCCTTGACGTATTGGACCCCGGCGTCGAACAGGAGTGGACCGGCCAGGCCGCAGGCGAAATGGGGGCCGAACCCGCCGCTGTCGCCGTCCACGAACACCACGATGTCGCCGTGCATGGCAGTGAGCGCGCGCCACATCGCGTCGCCCTTCCCGAGCACCGGCCCGGAGTGCGGCACGAGTTGCGCCTGTGGTCGTACCTCGGCTCCCGCTCTGCGCGCCAGGTCCGGTGTGCCGTCGGTCGAGCCTCCGTCGACCACGAGCACCTGATCGATCGCCCCGCGCTCCTTCAGATCGACGAGGTCGCGCACGATCGGCTCGATTGTGTCCGCTTCGTTTACGACCGGCACGCAGACCGAGACGCTTTCGCGCCGCTCGGCCGCGAGTCGTTCGGCCGGAAAGCGGCTGTGGTGCACGGCTAGAGCTCCTGAACGGCCCCGAGCACTTGTGTGATCGATTCCTTTGCGTCGCCGAAGAGCATCGAGGTCTTGGGGTCGTAGAACAGCGGGTTGTCTATACCCGCGAACCCCGAGGCCATGCTTCGCTTCAGGACGATCACCGCGCCGGATTCGTCCACGTTCAGGATCGGCATGCCGTAGATCGGGCTGTCGGCCTGCGTTCGCGCAGCCGGATTGGTCACGTCGTTGGCGCCGATCACCAAGGAGACGTCCGTGCGGGAGAACTCGCTGTTGATCTCGTCCATCTCCTTGAGCTGCTCATAGGGCACATCGGCCTCGGCGAGCAGGACGTTCATGTGGCCCGGCATGCGGCCCGCGACCGGATGGATCGCGAACTTCACCTCGACGCCCCGCTTCTCGAGCTCCTGCGACAGCTCGCGCACGGCGTGCTGCGCCTGCGCGACCGCCATCCCGTAGCCGGGGACGACCACGACCTGGCTCGCATACGACAGCTGGATCGCGACGTCGTCGGCGGAGGTCGACGTCACAGTGCGGCCCTCCTCGTCGGCGGCACCCGCCGGTGCTGCGACCGTGCCCCCGAAGCCGCCCATGACGATGTTCCCGATCGAGCGGTTCATCGCCTTCGCCATCAGGTTCGTGAGGATCGAGCCCGACGCGCCCACCAGCATGCCGCCCACGATCAGTGCGGTGTTGTCGAGCGCCATGCCGGCCGCGGCCGCCGATAGCCCCGTGAAGGCGTTCAGCAGGGAGATCACCACGGGCATGTCCGCGCCGCCGATCGGGAGCACGACCATGTTGCCGAGGATCGCCGCCGAGATCAGAATCGCGATGAAGAGGCCCTCGGACTCCTCGCCCGCTGCGATCGCGACAGCGCACCCGATCGCGACCAGGAGCAGCGCCGCGTTGATGAAGGTCTGGCCGGGCAACATGATCGGCCGGCCGGGCAGGATCTCCTGGAGCTTCCCGAACGCGATGTTGGAGCCCCAGAACGAAACGGACCCGATGATCGCCGAGAACAGGATCGGGATCATCTCCTCGAGCGGGATGTCGCCACCCGCGTGGCGGAACTCCGCCCAGGCGACCAGAGCCACCGCGCCGCCGCCCACGCCGTTGAACAGCGCGACCATCTGCGGCATGGCCGTCATCTTCACGTTGCGCGCCGCGGGCACGCCGACGGCGGTTCCGATCACGACGCCGAGGATGATCAGCGGCCAGTCGTCGATGATCGGGTCGCACAGCGTGGCGAAGACCGCGACCGCCATCCCGGCCGCGGCGATCTTGTTGCCCTGGCGCGCGGTGGCCGGATGCGTCAGGCGGCGAAGGCCGATGATGAAGAGCGAGAACGCGACGATGTAGGCCGCCGAGATGAAGTCCGGGTCCTGGAGGAAATCCTTCACTCGGAGTCGTCCTTCGGGGGCGTCGGCTTCTTCCTGAACATCTCGAGCATCCGGTCGGTCACGAGGAATCCGCCGACGACGTTGATCGTGCCGAAGGCGATCGCGATCACGAGGATCAGCTCGTCGAGCGTGCCGGTCGCCGGCCCGATCACGAGCAGGCCGCCGAGCACGACGATGCCGTGGATCGCGTTTGTCGCCGACATGAGCGGCGTGTGGAGCGTGTTCGGGATCTTCGAGATCACCTCGAAGCCAACGAACGCGGCCAGGATCAGGATCGTCAGCTCAGTGAGGAGATCCACTGACCATCGCCCCCTTAACTATTTCGTCCTCCGGGTCGATCTTCAGCACGCCTTCCTCGGTGATCAGCTCGAGCAGCGACTGGATGTTGCGCGCGTAGAGCTGCGACGCGTGGTCGGGCATCGTCGAGGGCAGGTTCAGCGGCGCCGCGATCGTCACGTCCTCGCGCACGATCGTCTCGCCGGCCTCGCTCAGCTCACAGTTGCCGCCGGCCTCCCCCGCGAGGTCGATGATCACCGAGCCCGGCTTCATGTTCTTCACCGCCTGCGCGTTGAGGAGCAGCGGGGCCGGCTTGCCCGGGATCAGCGCCGTCGTGATCGCCGCGTCGAAGTCGGCCGCGGCTGTGGCCAGCGCGTCCTGCTGGCGCTTCTGCTGCTCGTCGCCGAGCGCCTTCGCGTATCCGCCCTCGCCCTCGGCGTCCGCTTCCAGCTCGAGCTCGAGGAACTTCGCGCCGAGCGACTGAACCTGCTCCTTGACCGCGGCGCGCACGTCGTAGCCCGAGACCTGCGCGCCCAGCCGGCGCGCGGTGGCGATCGCCTGCAGGCCGGCGACGCCGGCGCCGAGTACCAGCACCTTCGCCGGCTTCACCGTTCCAGCCGCGGTGGTGAGCATCGGGAAGAAGCGGGTGAGGCGCTCGGCGGCGATGAGCGCCGCGCGGTAGCCGGCGACGGTCGCCTGCGACGAGAGCGCATCCATCGACTGCGCGCGGGTGATCCGCGGCACCGATTCGAGCGCGAATGCCTTGACGCCCGCCGAGTCGAGAGCCTGCACGGTCTCGGGCGAGGTGAGCGGGGCGAGAAAGCCGATGTACACCGCCCCGCGCGAGAGGCGCCCGATCTCCTCCTGGCTCGGCGGCGCGACCTTCACAACCACGTCGCCGCCCCAAGCCTCGTCGGCGGACACGATGCTGGCGCCTGCCTCCTCGAACACGGAGTCCGGCAGGAGTGCTCCCTCGCCGGCACCGCGCTCGATCGCCACCTCGATCCCGCGCGGCGCGAGCCGCGTCACCACCTCCGGCACGAGCGCCACCCGCCGCTCGCCGGCCGCTGTCTCCTTGGGCACACTGACCTTCACGGGCCGCGCAGGGTATAGATCGGGCATGGAGGTAGACGTTCAGGGGCGCCGCCTCAAGCTCTCGAACCTCGACAAGGTCTTGTACCCGGCCGCGGGGTTCACGAAGGGCCACGTGATCGACTACTACACGCGGATCGCGCCGGTGCTGCTCGGCCACCTGCACGACCGGGCCCTGACGCGGATCCGTTACCCCAACGGCGTCGACGACAAGTTCTTCTTCGAAAAGAACTGCCCCGACCATCGCCCCGAGTGGGTTCAGGTCGCCCGGATCCTGACGCGCGGCACCGGGCGCTGGGGAGGGGAGGGCCGCGGGCCGCGAGAGATCGACTTTTGTCTCGCCAACGACCTTCCGACGCTGATATGGCTGGCGAACCTGGCGGCGCTCGAGCTGCATACCTCGCTTGGCACGGCGACCGCATACGACCAGCCGACGATGGTGGCGTTCGACCTCGACCCCGGCCCGCCCGCCACGATCGTCGAGTGCTGCGAAGTCGCGCTCCTCTTGCGCGACATGTTCGACCGGCTCGGGCTCAGCTGCTTCGCCAAGACCTCCGGCTCGAAGGGAATGCAGGTCTACCTGCCGCTGAACACGCCCGCGACGTACGACGAGACGACCCCGTTCGCGCGCGCGGTGGCGGAGCTGCTCGAGCAGGAGCACCCGAAACTCGTCGTCTCGCAGCAGAGCAAGGACCTGCGCAAGGGCAAGGTCCTGGTGGACTGGAGCCAGAACGTCGACTTCAAGACGACCGTCTGCGTCTACTCGCTGCGCGCGCGTGAGCGGCCGACGGCCTCAACGCCGATCACGTGGGACGAGGTCGAGGGCGCCAAGAAGCCCGAGGACCTCAGCTTCGAGGCTTCGGAGGTCCTCGAGCGCGTTGAGCGTCACGGCGACCTCTACGAGCCGGTGATCGAGCGCGAGCAACGTTTGCCCGACGGTCTCGGCGGTTAATTCCGAGTGACGATGCCGACGGACGCCCCCGCACGCGACAGCGTCAACGGCTCGCACACCGAGCCGCCCACAGAGCCTTACGACTACATGGCGTTGAACGCCGTGTTCGGCGCGCTGCTCGCGAGCGTGGTCGTCGCCGCGCGAGAGCGTACCCGCAAGACCGAGCCCCTTACATCGCGCGATCTCGCCGTGACGGGCGCGGCGACGTTCGCGCTGTCGAAGGTCATCGCGCGCGAGCGGATCGGCACCTGGGTGCGCGATCCGTTCGTCGAGGAGGAGGACGGCGGAAGGCCGCGCGGGCGCGGGCTCCGCCACGCGGTCGGCGAGCTGCTCACCTGCACGCGCTGCGTGGGCGCCTGGAGCGCGCTGGGCCTGGTCGGGCTGCGCCTGACCTCGCCGGCGACCGGTCGGGTGGTCAACGACGTGCTCGCCGTGTCTGCCGTGAACGACTGGCTTCAGGCCTCGTTCAAGCTGCTCTGCGCGAAGGCCAACGTTTCGTCGCCCCGTGGCTGAATTCGGCTACGCGCTGTCGTCCGAGGAGCACGGCCCGCCACAACTCGTGGCGAACGCCGCCAAGGCGGAGGCGGCCGGCTTCGACTTCCTCATGGTCTCGGACCACTTCCATCCGTGGACGGACCGGCAGGGGAACTCGCCGTTCGTCTGGAGCGTCATCGGCGGGATCGCACAGATCACCGAGCGCGTGTGGCTTGGCACGGGCGTGACGTGCCCGACGATCCGCATCCACCCGGCGATCATCGCGCAGGCCGCGGCCACTAGCGCGGCGCTGATGCCGGGCCGCTTCCGGCTCGGCGTCGGCACGGGCGAGAACCTGAACGAGCACATCCTCGGCGACCACTGGCCGGAGACAGACGTGCGCCGCGAGATGCTCGAGGAGGCGATCGAGGTGATGCGCCTTCTATGGAAGGGCGGGATGCAGAGCTGGCGCGGCCACCACTACACCGTGGAGCAGGCGCGCATCTACTCGCTTCCCGACGAGCCGCCGAAGGTATTCGTGGCCGCTAGCGGCGAGAAGTCGATCGAGCTCGCGGGCAGGGTGGGGGACGGCTACATCGGACTCGCGCCCGAGGGAGAGGACATCGACAAGTTCAGGAAGGCGGGTGGCGACGGAAAGCCCACGGTCGGTCAGATCGAGGTCTGCTGGGCCGAGTCGGAGGACGACGCCGTCGACACCGTGCACGAGTGGTGGCCGCAGACGGCGCTCAGCGGCGAGCTGACCTACGAGCTCAAGCTGCCCGCCCACTTCGAGCAGGCGTGCGAACAAGTCACCAAGCAGGACATCGCCGACTCCCCGCTCCCGCTCGGGCCCGACCCGGAGAAGCACGTCGAGGGCATCAAGCAGTTCCTCGACGCCGGCTACACGCACGTGTACGTCCACCAGCTCGGCCCCGATCAGGACGGCTTCCTCTCGTTCTACGAGAACGACGTCCTGCCAAAGCTGCGCTAGTGCCGCACGCGATCCTTGACGTCGACGGCACCCTCGTCGACACGAACTACCACCACGCGATCGCGTGGTACCAGGCGTTCCGCCAGCACGACAAGGTGCTGCCGATCTGGCGGATCCACCGCCACATCGGGATGGGAGGCGATCAGCTCGTCGCTGCGCTGACCGACGAGGATTGGGACAGCGAACACGGCGAAGACGTCCGCACCGCGGAGAAGGCGCTGTACCTCGCGCTGATCGAGGAGGTCGAGGCGCTCGATGGCGCGCGCGAGCTGATCGAGGACCTCAAGGAGCGCGGACACAGCGTCGTGCTCGCGAGCTCAGCGAAGGAGAACGAGGTCGACCACTACCTCGACCTGCTCGATGCGCGCGAGCTCGCCGACGATTGGACGACCTCGGCCGACGTCGAGGCGACGAAGCCCGAGCCCGATCTCGTCAAGGCCGCGATCGAGAAAGCAGGCGGGGGCGACGCGGTGATGGTGGGCGACACGACGTGGGACGTCGAAGCGGCCAAGCGCGCAGGTGTCCCGGCGATCACCGTCCTGACCGGCGGCTTCAGCGAGGCGGAGCTGCGCGACGCAGGCGCCGGCTGGACCTTCGAGTCGATCCAGGCGCTGCGCAAGCAGCTCGGCGAGACGCCGTTCGGTTAGGCGACTTCATTCGCGACGTCGTAGACGCGCCGGTTGTTCGAGCGCGCCTCGGTTCGGAGCATCTCGAACGCCTCGCGGTCGGAGACCCCGTGGCGCTCCATGAGGATCCCCTTCGCGCGCTCGATCGTCGCGCGGCGGACGATCGCATCCTCGAGGTTCCCGACGGCGTCTCCGAGCTCGCTCAGCTCCGCGAACCGGCGCACCGCGATCTCGAGCGAGCTCTTGACGCTCTCGTGATCCACCGGCTGCGCGTAGGCGATGATGCCGCGCTCGGCTGCCCGGGCGATGAATTCGGGGTCCTCGGAATCCAGCAGGGCGACGACGGGGCAGCCCCCCACTTCGATCAGCTCCTCGATCAAATCGAGTGCGTGCTCGTCGTCCGCATGCAGCTTGACCATCGCGACCTGCGGGTCCTCTTCGGCGATCGCCTCCGAGGCGTCGGCCGGCGAAGTCGCGCGCCCCACCACCTCGTGGCCGAGGGAGCGCAGGATCGCGCTGATGTCGTCGAGCGCCCGCTTGTCCTCGTCGGCCACGAGCACGCGAAGGCCGCCGTCGAGCTTCTCGAGGAGGGACTTGGGGGCCACGTCAGCCGCCCCTCTCGTTGCTAGCCTTGACGCCACCGCGCCGGCCGAGCCCCCCGCTCGCGCGACTTCGCTCGCGACATACGGGAGAGGGATTCGGCTGCTGGTTGAACATCACGGTTCTGGTACGAGGGACTCCGATTCCCCCGGCGGTCCGGAACCGGAAAAGTACAAGTTCTCCGGCGCCAAGCGCAACGGCGAGGAGCGCCGTCTATTCGAGGCATACCTCGAGCGTGGCGACCTGGCCGCGCGCGAGCGGCTGGTCCAGCGATTCCTGCCCCTCGCGCGCCAGCTCGCGCGGCGCTACGGCTCCGCCGGCGAGCCGCTCGACGACCTGATCCAAGTGGCGAGCGTGGGGCTCGTCAAGGCGATCGATCGCTACGAGCTCGACCGCGGCACGGCGTTCTCGAGCTTTGCCGTGCCGACGATCCTGGGCGAGATCAAGCGCCACTTCCGCGACGCGGGCTGGACCGTCCGCGTCCCGCGTGCGATCCAGGAACGCCGGATCAAGGTCAACCGCGCCATCCCCGCGCTCACCGGCAAGCTGGGCCGCTCGCCGACACCGGGTGAGATCGCGGAACACATCGGGGAGACGAGCGAAGATGTGCTGGAGGCGCTCGAGGCGGCGGTCGCCTACGAGCCCGTGTCGCTCGACACCGCACCCGGCGCCGAGGAGGACGACGAGACGTGGGCCCAGTCGGTCGGCTCGGAAGATCCCGGCTACGAGCTCGTGGAGTACGGCGCCACGCTCGCGCCGGCGATGAGGGCGCTACCGGAACGCGAGCGGCTGATCCTGCACCTGCGGTTCGTGGAGGACATGACCCAGTCCGAGATCGCCGACCGGATCGGCATCTCGCAGATGCACGTCTCGCGCCTCATCCGCAAGGCGCTCGAGGCTATGCGCGAGGAGACGGTTCCGGACTAATCGACGAGCGTCTGCTTGTCGCGCGCCGTGAACTCGATCGGGTCCGAGTCCGCCTCGGCGCGGAAGCCCTCCATGCTGCGGGCCTCGGCCGACCGCCGGCGAAACTGCCCGGCCGCGAGGACGACCACGAGGATGGCCACGATCGGTATCGCGAAGATCGGCGCTCCGGGCACGAGTGCTGCCCCGAGCAGAAGGCCGACGATTGCTGCGGCGATCACGATTGTCACGGCGGGCATTCCTCCTCAGCGCCTTCCGAAGCCATATCCGCCGGATGGGATCCCGGCGAGCAGCACGAGGATCGCGGCGACGATGCCGACGATCGCGGGCAGGCCGAGCGCCACGCACAGGGCGTAGACAAGGGCCGCCACCAACACTGCGATTACAAGACCGATCATGTGAACAACTCCTCTGCCTGAGTCGCTACGAAGGTGCTACCCGGTAGCGACCTGCGCCGAAACTCAGGCAGCGCGGCGCGCGCGCTGTTCACGGTCCATCCGCTCGAGCTCGCGCCTCAGCTCATGACGCAGCTCAGCCACCTCGTCGGCGCCCATCGCCTCCGCGAGCTCCGTGCTGGCGCGCTCCAGTTCTCGCTCGGCCGTGCCGTCGTCGACCTTCCCGCGCACCTCGAGCGCCCGCTCCTTCACGTCGCCGGCTAGCAAGCCCAGGCGCGCGCGCTCCTCGGGCGCCAGCCCCTCCCAGCGGCGGTAGAGGAGCCGCGCGATGCGGACCGCCACGGAGGTTCCGAACGAGTTGGCCATGCGCCCATGGTGGCCGTGGCAGAGGACGTAACCTCGCCTCGTGCGCGCGATGGTGCTCCGAGCCGCCGGCCGGCCGCTCGATCGGGCCGAGTTGCCCGATCCGGTTCCGGGCCCGGGGGAGGTCCTGGTCCGCGTCGCCGCGTGCGGCGTGTGCCGAACCGACCTGCACATCGTCGACGGGGAGCTGACGGAGCCGAAGCTGCCGCTCGTGCCGGGGCACCAGATCGTCGGCACTGTGATCGCCGACGGCGAGCGCTTCCGCGAGGGCGAGCGCATCGGAATCCCCTGGGTCGGCAAGACGTGCGGCCGCTGCCGCTATTGCCTGTCCGGCCGCGAGAACCTCTGCGACTCCCCGACCTTCACGGGCTACGACCGCGACGGGGGCTACGCGGAGCTCACGCTCGCCGTCGAGGAGTACGCCTTCCCCGTGCCCGCTGATCTCTCGGATCTCGAGGCCGCGCCGCTCCTGTGCGCGGGCCTGATCGGCTACCGCGCGCTGCGCATGACGGGCGACGCCGAGCGACTCGGGTTGTACGGCTTCGGCGCGGCGGCCCACCTCATCTGCCAGGTCGCGCGCAGCGAGGACAGGCGTGTCTTCGCCTTCACGCGCGCCGGTGACGAGGACTCCCAACGCTTCGCACGCGAGCTGGGAGCCGAGTGGGCGGGCGACGCGCTCGGGCCTGCGCCCGAAGAGCTCGACGCGGCCATCCTGTTCGCGCCCGTCGGCGAGCACGTGCCGGCTGCCCTGCGCGCAACCGCCAAGGGTGGCCTTGTTGTCTGCGCCGGCATCCACATGAGCGACATCCCCTCGTTCCCGTACGAGCTTCTCTGGGGCGAGCGATCGGTGCGCAGCGTCGCGAACCTGACGCGTCGCGACGGCGAGGAGTTCCTCGCCCTTGCGCCTACCGTGCCCGTGCGGGCGATCACGGCCGAATACCCGCTCGAGCGCGCGAACGAGGCGCTCGACGACCTCCGGCGCGGCCGGATCGAGGGATCCGCCGTATTGTCCGTCCTATGAAGCTCTACATCTGCTGGGGAACGTTCGGCACTCCGCGCCCTGGAGGGCATCCCTGCAAGAACGCCCACGACGCGCTCAAGGAGGCCGGGCACAACCCGGAGGTCGTCAAGGCCTACGGGCTCGGCGTCTTGCCCGACTTTCTCAATCAGACCTCAGGCCGCAAGGAGGTCAAGGCCCTGACCGGCAATACATGGGTGCCGGCGCTTGTCACCGACGACGACCAGGTGATCCAGGGCTCGAAGGAGATTGCGGCCTGGGCGAAGCAGAACCCGGCTACGCAGCGCGCCTGATCCGCACGCGCCGGGTTGCGGCCTTGCGGCGGCGGCTGGCCTTGACCGCGGCCTGACGGCGCGTCTCCGACTTGCGCAGCTGCTCGAGCTCCGAGGCGACAGCTCGCCAGGAGCGCGGGTGCATGCCCATGCCGATGTGGCTCGCGCGGATCTCGAAGTGCTCGGCGCATGGGTCGAGACACGCGCGCCAGCGCACGACGCCGTCGCTGCGCGAATAGACCGAGAGGAACCGGACGCCCTTCGGAAGCGGCGCCTCGGCGTCCTCCCAGAAGTCCGTGCAGCAGTCGCCCCACAGGCACGAGTGGCGGAATAGCCCCCTGACGCCCACCGTCCCGAGCGCGCCGACTGCGTAGACCTGGGCCCGCACGAGCGGATGGATCGCAAGCGGGTCGGTCAGCGGCGATCCCAGCGTGACGATGCCCCCGACGAGGTCCGGGCGGCGCTTGGCGAGCACGCGCGCGAAGTGGCCGCCCCGGCTCTGGCCGATGATCGCGGCCCGCTGGCCCTGGCGCTCCACGAGCCCCTCGACCTTCGCCTCGAGGCGCTGGACCGCAGCCTCGGAGCAGTCGACGTTCATGCGGATGCCCGCGCGCTTCGCGTAATGGTTCGTGCTGCGCAGCCAGCGCGTCATGAGCGCCAGCGAATCGTCGCCGGCCAGGAACCCTGGAATGAGCAGTACGGGCTGGCCGCGGCCGTCCTTTACCCCGTCGCCGCGGAAGACCGGGTCGCGCAGGAGCGTCGCGAGCTCGAGTCCTACACGGGACTCACGCCAGAGCGGCGGCCGAGAGAGGAGAGAGAGCGCGGTCATCCGTCCGTTACCGGGCACAGTACCCCCTGAGTGGGATGTGAAAAGCGCCAAACGTGGTTGGCGCATGGGCGTAGGGCCCGCATTCTCCGGAAAATAGGATCCCTGAATGCGGGCCGTGACCCTCAAGGACGGCGACCTGGCCGTCGGCGAGCATCCCGATCCCGAGCCCGGGGCCGGTCAGCTGCTGGTCCGCGTTCGAGCGGCGGGCCTGAACGGCGCCGACATGATGCAGCGGCGCGGCCTCTACCCGGCTCCTCCCGGCGCACCCCAGGACATCCCGGGGCTCGAGCTGGCCGGCGAGGTCGAGGCGCTCGGCCCCGGGGCATCGCGGTTTGCGGAGGGAGACCGCGTGATGGCGGTCGTCGCCGGCGGCGGGCAGGCCGAGCGCGCGGTCGTCCACGAGCGGGCGCTCATGCCGGTCTCGGACGCGCTCTCGTGGCCCGAGGCGGGCGGGTTCCCCGAGGTCTTCACGACCGCGCATGACGCGCTCTTCACCCAGGCGGAGCTGCAGCCGGGGGAGCGGCTCCTGGTCCACGGCGCCGCCGGCGGGGTCGGAACCGCCGCGGTCCAGCTCGGGCGGGCGGCCGGGGCGGACGTGACGGCCACTGTGCGAAACGAGGAGCTCCGGCCCGGCGTCGAGGCGCTCGGCGCCCGAGCCATCGCGCCCGAGGGCTTCGAGGAGCACGGCGCGTTCGACGTGGTGCTCGAGCTCGTGGGCGCGCCGAACCTGGGTGCGAACCTTGGAGCCCTGGCGACCGGCGGGCGAATCGTCGTGATCGGCGTGGGTGGTGGCGCCAAGGCCGAGCTCAACCTGCTCGGCCTGATGAGCAAGCGCGGGCGGATCATGGCGTCGACGCTGCGCGCGCGCCCACTCGAGGAGAAGGCCGGGGCCATGCGGGCGGTGGAGAAGCACGTCCTCCCGCTCGTCGAGTCGGGCGCGGTGAGGGTGCAGGTGGCGGAGACGTTTGAGCTGGACGAGGCGGAGGCGGCATACGAGCGGTTCGCGGGCGGGGGAAAGCTGGGGAAGATCGTTCTGACGACGTGACCGCCCGGCGCGCGCAGAAGAAGCAGGAGAACCGCGAGAAACTCGTGAGCGCGGCCCGCAAGGTGTTCGCCGAGAAGGGGCTTGCCACGGCGACCGCGCGAGACATCGTGCGCGAGACCGACCTCGCGTCGGGCACCTTCTACAACTACTTCGACGACAAGGAGGACGCCTTCCGGGCCCTCTTCGACGAGTGGACCGAGGAGGCACGCGCCGCCGCGCGAGAGAAGCGCCTACAGCCCGGCATCAGCCTCGAGCAGCGCATCTACGACTCCTACCACTCGTACTTCGAGCTCGTCGTGGCTGATCCGGAGATGTTCGAGCTCCTGCGGCGCAACGCCGACGCGATCGCAATGATGGGCTCCGAAGACCTCTTCGCCGCCGCGGTGCGCGAGCTCGTCGAGGACATGGGGCAGTGGGTGGAGGAGGAGCAACTGCCGGCAGAGATCGAGCCGTGGCTTCCCCACATCGCGCGCTCGCTTGCGGGCGGGGCGTTCCAGATCGCCGCTCACATGGCGGACGAGGGCGCCTCAGACGTGGATGCCACCGCGCGCTTCTGCACCCGGCTCATGCTCGACGGGCTCCGCGGCGTCGGCTAACGCCCTCGCCTCCATCGGCTTCACCCACAGCTCGTCCACGAGGATCACGATCGCGGCGAGAATCGGAACAGAGACGATCAGCCCGACGGCGCCGAACAGCTGCCCCACCACGATCACCCCGATCGCGATCACCGCCGGATGCAGCTTCACCGTGCGTGACATCACGACGGGGATCGTGATGTAGCTCTCGAACTGCTGCACGCCGAGGTAGATCGCGATCGTGAGCAGCGCCTTGCCGGGGCTGTCGGCGAGGGCGAACAGGACGGCCGGCAGTCCGGATGCGAACGCGCCGTAGTACGGAACGACCGTGAACAGCGCCGCGAGGACGGCCCACAGGATCGCGAAGTCGAGGTCGATGATCGTGAAGCCGACGTAGAGCAACACGCCGGTGACGGTCATGTCGACAAGCAGGCCCTGCATCCAGCCGATCCATGAAGTGCGGAGCCGCTCCGCGATCTCGCGCGCTCGCGGGCGGTGCGGCGGCGGCACGAGGCTGATCGCGGCGTCGACGAGCGGCCGCGGGTTCGCGGCCATGAAGTAGGCGGTCACGAGTATGAGCGCGAGCGCACCCAGCACGCCGGCGAGGCCGAGCCCGACCGACGTGATCGGGCCGATGAGCTTTTCCGGGTCGTCGACGAACCCCTGGAGGAAGTCCTGCACCTCGTCGCCGATCTCGCTGCTGTCGGCGCCGGTCAGGTCGTGCACGTCGTCGCCGAGGTCGTCGATGATGCCCGGCACGTCGTCGACGAACTCCTCGACCTCGTCCACGAACGGCGGAATGAGGAGCGCGAGCAGCGCCGCAAAGATGCCCAGAGCGCCGATGAGCCCGAGCAGCGCGCCGAAGGCGCGCGGGACCCCCTGCTTTTCGAGCCGCGTGGCGAACGCGCTCAGCGGGATCGCGATCAGCACCGTGATCAGCACGGCGACCACGAGGGTGACGAGCTGACGGAAGAGCAGCCCGAGCACAAGGAGGCCCGCCGCAAGCAGTATCGCCCGGTAGGCGATTGCTGCGTTGTGACGGGCCTCCGTCATGCGTTCAGGCTAGAGCTACAACAGGCCTGATTCCTGGAGGTACTCGGTCGCCACCTCCTCAGGCGTCTTCTTGTCCAGGTCGACGCGAGCGTTCAGCTCCTGCATCACCTCGGCCGTCAGCCCTTCCTGGACCTGCGTGACGACCTTCTCGATCTCCGGGCTGGCGACGTCCTCGTCTACCACGAACGTCGAGTTGTAGGGCGGGAACATGCCCTTGTCGTCCTCGAGCAGGACGAAGCCCTCACGCTGGATCTGCGGGTCGGTGGTGAACACGATCGACAGGTCGGCCTTGCCGCTCGTCAGCACCTCGTGGCGCAGGTCGATCGAGACGGGCACGAACTTCTTGAAGTCGAGCCCGTAGACCTGCTGCAGGCCCAGCAGACAGTCAGTCCGCTGCCGGCACTCCGGGGAGCCGTACAGCGTCAGGTCCTGGTCCTTGCCCTCCAGGTCCGAGATCTTTTCGACACCGAGCTCGTCTGCCTTCTCCTGTGTGAGGCCGACCTCGTTCGAGCTGGTGAACGGCGTGGGCGGGTACGCGACCAGGCCCTTGTCCGCGAACCCCGCCTTGGCGTCCTCGAACGCGGTCGCCGGGTCCTTGGGGATCTCGTTGGCCTTGACCCCGAAGAACGAGAGCAGCGCGGTTCCCGTGTACTCCGGGTAGCCGTCGATCTCCCCCCCTTGGAGTGCCTTCAAAGCGACCGTCTCGTCACCGAGGTTGAGCTCCGTGTCGACGTCGAAGCCTGCGGCCTCGAGGCCCTGCGCGTAGATCTCCCCGAGCACCTTCTGCTCGGTGAAGTTCTTCGAGCCGACCGTGAT
>Ga0126310_10000443_pt1 | contig 14168 bp, 22 predicted proteins | sample Plot60_FD_92540 | JGI IMG/M metagenome (GOLD analysis project Ga0126310, IMG submission 92540) | Serpentine soil microbial communities from UC McLaughlin Reserve, CA, USA - Plot60 | ecosystem: Environmental > Terrestrial > Soil > Grasslands | place: USA: UC McLaughlin Reserve, Lake County... | reverse complement strand
TTATCTTCCTTTTTCTTCTTCTCCGATGATGATGATGACGACGGCAAAGAATAACGCATTTATCGCTTCTAGCTCTACACAGGGTTAGATGCTGGTTTTATAAAAAGACCGATGATACACATCAATTTATGTCAAATAGTGGCTCGTTTCTTAAGCATGTTTACTAAAAGGGCAAAAAACTAAAGGAAGGGTATATTTTTTGCTGTAGTTACATATCAAAAAATGAGGTTTGATTATTATTGACAAGACAAGTGGAGAAGGTATTTTCAAATAATTAGAGGAGTTAAAATGAAGATAAAAAGAAATTCCGAGTTTTGCAATCTGTTTGAAGATAAAGATAGGAAGAAGTCCTGTGCTCCTAATCATTCTCTATCTAAAACTTAAAGAGTAATATGGTGTACTCATAAAGATGACGATAGAACCCTGTTCTGAGTATTTATCTCAAGACATGGAAAAATATATCCTCTAGGTAAAGCAAGCAACAGGCAAGACTCATGATAATTGTAGAATGTAGAATCTATATAGTTTAAAAAAAGAAAAGGTTAGGTTATCGGCAATCAGCTGGCCAGACATCACATACGTGAGTACTTCTTCTTATAGCTGCGGCCTGCTGTACCAATCCATCTCCTGGTAGCAGTATGTCTATCGTATACACGGCTACTCCGGCAAACATAGACACACACAGGGCTATTGCCAATGTTTCTAATTTTTCCATCATTGGAACTATTAATCTAGAATGATATAAGACTTGTGATTACATTGTTTAACATTGTTCAACATTGTTGAACAACTTTGCATGCATCAGAAATACAACGACAACCTTTCTGCTCTTTTCCTTATTTTTATTCCGTATGACCATTTGAGGGATTAACCATTCAATCAAAATACTATTAACTTATAGCTTCTACATACTCAAAAGGATGTAGACACTTGACTACTGCTACCGCCGCAAGTAACAATAATAGTAAAAAGGATAATGGCAGCAACAACTCATCCCAACACGAAGGCGAAACTCGACTAAAAGAATCTGTTGCTACATATAGAATTCTACTTGTAGACGACGACCATGATATTTTATTTACTTTCAAAGAGGGACTAGAAGAACAACGTGATGTTGTTGACAAATCAAAGATATTTGTTGATGGAGCAAAAAAAATACAGGTGGATACATTTGCAGACCCAAAAGAAGCTCTTTCTTCTTTCAAGGCTGGTGTTTACGATTTGTTATTGCTGGATATTAGAATGCAAGATATGAATGGATTTGAGCTCTACGAAGAGCTAAAGAAAATAGATGATAAACCCAAAGTCTGTTTTATAACAGCATATGAACTATATTATGAAGCATTAAAGAAAGACTTTTCAGAGTTAGATGTAGGGTGTTTTATCAAAAAACCGATATCGATAGAGGATTTAGCAATCAAGATAAGCGAAGAACTAGCATAGTTGGGGAGCGGGGGCGACAAATGCAGTTACCCTGAAGGTGGCCAAGAGTTGATAGGCGTTGTCAATGAACGAATAGGTGTGTAGGTGACTGATTAGGGGCCCTGAAAGGGGCCCCCACTGTATTGTTAGATAACCACTTCAGCCCTTATCTTATCCTTCCAGTTAAACAGAGGGATGATCTGTTTAACTGGCAGCGCCGTCTTCTAAAATTTTAGAACAGGGTCAGCGCAATGGTTGACTACATTAGAGGCCTCAAAGACAGATATTGCAGCGCTTGTGGTAGTTGGTGGACTGACCAAGAGGCCAAACAAAAGAACCCTCTTGGCACTCGGTGTCCTCGTTTGGATTGTGGGAGTAAGTTGCGATTTGGCCCACGCTACAGAAGGGGAAGGGCTGCTGTTATATGCGTCAAGAAAAAGAATAGACTAATAGGCCAGACTATTAAGATTATTTTCTATATCATTATCACAGGCAAACCCCCGTCTATCCCAACAGCACTAAAGGCAAGATAGATAGAAGAAGCTAGCTATAATAGAGGACACAGCAAGAAATAAACTGTGGGGAATTGGTTGCTCTTTGCATTATATCTAAGTGAAACAACTAGTGAGAGACTGGTTTCCACTATGAATAGCCGAAGGTAACAAACCAGGCGTCCCGCATACCCCTTTGGCTTCAGCTTGCTGTTGTAATGGGATAGTTAGTGCTGCTATCACTACAACTCCAAGCAGTGCTAGTGCTACCACTATAGCGATTATTGCCATTGACGTATTTGTTGTTGTTGTCATTTCGCTATCTTCTCCTCTCTATGGATGGAAGCATCGTCCCAGTGAAGCATTGATACCTGTTGAAGTGATTGGGCATCCTCTGGCTTCCGCTTGTTGTAGTGGAATACTAACTATTGTGATAGCTACTACTCCCAGCAATCCTAACGCTAATACTATTGCAATTACTGCATAAGACATTGTAGTTTCTATTGTCATTTCGCTATCTTCTCCTCTCTATCCTCGGAAGCATCGTCCCTGTGAAGCGTTGACCGCCTGACTCGTTCTGCACCCTCTTGCTTCTGCTTGTTGTAGTGGAATACTAACTATTGTGATAGCTACTACTCCTAGCAATGCTAGTGCTGCAACTATGGCAATTACTGCAAATGTCGTATCCCTCATTTCTAAGCCTTAGAAAAGAATATATTTAAGGTTTTCTGCAACTAGGCTCCAAAATAAGACATTTTCTTAAAATACCTAATAGATTCTGTTAACTGTCGGTATAGGATGCAAAACTGTATCATTGTTTACACCAACTGGTTCCCAGCTAGACTTGTATCGGCCTGTTATAGGATCTATTCTAGCTTCCAACTCAGCAGCACCTGCTGAAGCAAGCTTCTGCTGTTGCTGATATTCAGTATATTCCCTGGTAGGCTTCTCTATTATGCTCAAATAGGTTGGTTGAATCGAGTATTGGAATGGAGAATTTGCATCTAATGCTCGATGACAAACAGCTCTCAGATTATACTCATACGTCATACTTTTGTCGTTAGAATGCACTCGGGCTACGTAAACAGAGTTCCAAGTTTCTGGATTTTGACTTTCAGATATTTCTAACTTTAGACGATAATGATAGGGGTGTTCTAACTTAAAGCTTTATTGCTTTCTATGCTGCTCTATAAAGTCTCTCTTTATCTCCTTAAGTTTATCTCTTAATTCTGTTTACTCTAAACCGTATTTAATAATAATGCAATTATTACTACTACAGCAAGAACTAAAGAAGCTCAAAAACACACTTGCAGCGCTGCTAATTACAACTGGAGACTTCGTTTAGCTTTGAATTAATCACATGACTTTTTTCCGAATTCAGAAATACAACCAGTTGCAGTTGGTCTTTCAGGGTCGAACCAGCAGAACGAATAGACTTTTTCTTTAGGTTCTGCATAAGTTGTTGTCGCCATTGAAGTTGTCGCTAACCCTAGTAATAGTGCCATTGCTGCTCTTATGGTCGTAAATATTGTTGATTGTTTCATCATTGTGTAACATCACCTCGCTTCACACTATTCTTATCTATTTCCCCAAATTCTTCTTCTTTTTTCAGCTCGTTTGCAGATGATGTTGTTGTTGTAAGAGATAACAGACTGAACCAAGTTGCCAGGCAATCTTTGCAGAAATGTTCTGTTGTCTCCTCTGCTTCGCCTTTTTGGTCTTCCAACAAGTAGGAGCGGATAATCTCTCTCTTGCTCATGAGGTAGACATCGGATTGCTCTGAAAGATATGAGCCCTTTTTGCATAGGAAGACGCTTAAATCAAAAAGCTTGTAGGACAAGCAAATATGATTCTTGGCTGCAGTGGTCTTACCAATTTTCACCATGGTGAAAAGTGTCGGCTCTTGCTTTGGTCTTGGAGTTTGTATGATGGTCATTCTTCGGTCTCAACTCCTCGTATATCGCTGCCTGGAATGTGGTTGTCCTGTTGATGGTTCAACCTCCAAACTGCTTGGAGCTCAGCATCATAACTATTGTTTTTAGTCGCCTTTCTAACAAGCTCTTCATATTTTCGCTGTCTAGCTTCCTGTGTTATATTTGAGACTGCTTCGCTGACATTTTGGAATTCATAGATGTGTCTGGGGGGTCGGCCTACTACTAGTCGTCGTTGTCGTCGCTTATCTTCTGATGAATTTGTTGTCATTCCTAAACTTTCATTCCTCCATCCTTTCTTTGAAATGCTTCATACGCTGCGTCTGCTATCTTGTTGTATTCTTGCAAGTCTTTGTCAGTACTATTTGTCCATGCATACTCTCTAGTTCGCCATTCTATTGACACACCTACCTTCTGGCCTGTTTTTTCTATAGTTGTGAAATACTCTGCACGAACCCTTTTTCTGTTTACAACTTCTTCAAGCACGTGTGTTACAACGAAGGGCTTAACTCCATAATGTTCGCCAGCAACTACGATGCTGAGCACCAAAAACCCCTCATCTGTTGTAGGTGGATCTTGACCCATTACCTGAGTGTTTGACACTTCATCACTGACTATTTCGGCCCAACGTTCAAGACTCTCTTGTGGTATTTTATACGGTGAAGCTGCTGCAGCTGGTGTTGGTGGTGTCATGATTGCTTCTTCGCCTCCGCCGCTAATCCCATCCGCAGTATTCGAACTTCGGTAAGGAGAACATCCATCTTACTTTCTAGTCTGGCGATTGTTTCGGCTAACGTCGTCGTTGGTTGTTGTTCCTGCGGCTGCTGCTGGTGCTGCTGCTGTAGTGTTAGCTGATTGGCTTGAGTCTGTTGTTGCTGAGCTTTCTTATTACCATGACATACATGCTCCGTTTTTCCATCTAACTCAAATCTAAGCCACTTCTTTTTCTGATCTGCTGGTGCGTTATCAATCTTGGAGATCCTGATTTGGTTACCACATCCAAGACACTCAAATGGTTTTTCTAGGACTTGCGCCATTTTATTATGCACCTCTTACTAACTGCACGACTATGATAGAATCTTCTTCAAGGGTAGGTGCTGGAGCGAATTCAACCATTACAAAGTCATACTTTGCTGCAATTTCTGCGGCTGTATCTTCAGCTATTGGTATTGTTCCGTTAGATCTGAATTCAACTAGTGAGTGGTCATAAGTCAAGTCTATGATTTCTGTATATCCGTATTTTCCTGCTAACTCTGAATACAATCCACTCAGGTTTTCAGTTTCTGCGCTCATCATCATTTGGCCATACGAATTGGCTGCTAGAAGCATTGTGATCACTAAGCCTGCAGCCACTGCAATCATGAGAAGTGTGACTCTTGTGTCGTTTGTCGTTAGTCATTCTTGAGCATACATCTCCGACATTTGCTTTGCTTCGCTGTATCCACTTTTGAAACCTGTGTCATACCCCTCAGACCAACCTTTATCATAGCATTCCTGGGCCGAACTGGCAAAACCATCATTCAGACCTTCTTGATAGCCTTCTACTCTGGCCTGCTCTACGTCATTCACGGTATACTTCTTTTCGAGATCTTCACGCTCTTTCCCTTCTCGCTCCAAGCCCATCTGGATCAGTAACTCCAGCTCTGAGCTATCTTCCTTTTGACAGTTCACATTTCTTGCTGTTGTGTTCACGTTCACTTGTAACTGTGTTATACTTGTTCATAAACCTATGGTTATACTCTTCTGAAACACTTATTATTTAGTTACAAGTATTACAGATAGACAATAAGTTTATGGGAAACAAGACTAAAGCTGTTACGGAAACAGAAGAATTAGAAGTGCCAAAGCTGTCAGAAAAGAAGGAAAAACGTGATAAACTGATTAGGATTAGGACGTACAACTATGACAGGCTATCCAGACTTGGCACCTTATCCGAGGATTGGGATGACGCACTGACAAAGGTACTTGACTATTGGGAAGAAGGCCATAAGCAGAATGACTAGTCAGATTAGTTAGGTAGGTAGGTAAGTAAGCAAAATGCCGATATTTCAACCACAAGACGCCAACTGGATTATGGTGCAGTATGACATAACTGGCAACCGTGCACGAACTAGATTAGCCTATGAATTAGAAGCAAGCGGCTTTAGACGTACCACACTATCCGTTTGGTTTGGATTATACGATCCTCAACTTATAGAACTCTGCGAGCGTTTACGGCTCAGAGGTATTGCATATGGCACCTACAGGTTTTACTACACACGAGTTCAAATACCAGATGAAATGATGGCCAACTTACTACGTGAAGCATATGAGCGAGGTTGGCTTGAGAGTATAAACAAAAATACAGAATCGTTAAACGAATTGTTCGATATCGTACAAGGCAAACTAGAGAAAAATGTGATAACAGATGAATACGGTAAGGATAAAGTAATTCGCTTAAAGAAGGGCAAGAAGAAGAACTTAGATAAAGAACTACGTGATCAACTCAAAGCTGTTCCATATACAAGAGTAGAAAAAATAAACAAATCCTATCAAGTTCTAGCGAATATTCAGACTCTTAGATTAGGACTTGAAAAGCGCTTGCAAAACCCTGCACTAGACCAAACCAGTCGTAATGATGTTGAAGTAATGATAAAATCAGTTATCGAACTTCAAACAAAGGCTAGATTATTACATGGTGATATCCTGGCGAGCAGAAATGTAACTTTGGAACAAAAGATTCAACAGAAGCAACAACAGAAGAAACAGAAGCAGCAGAAAATAAAAAGAAAAGCAGCAGCAACAACAAGGGGAAGATCACTGAGAGATGACTGATAATGATGAATGGAGAGAGAATCAAACGAAGAAGCCAAAGAAAGGTTACTCTAAGAATATCTTCATGTTCCCTTATGTGTTTGGTGCACATGCTGACATATGGGCTAAACAATCACTCACATGTGGCGTTCGTGACTGTGACATCAAAGTTGTGTTTAATCAAACTGGCAGGAACGAATTTGAATGCGGTAATGGACATAGACGTCTTATCAACTGCCAAAATATCTATTTCATAAATACGAATGCGGATAAGTTGCCACAGGAAATTCAAAACGCTAAGACAGAGGAGGAAGCACTAGAGCAAGCAAAGAAACTAGGAGTTTATGGTCAACATTTTACTAAAGAAGAACTTGAACATTTTGGTTGGGGATTAGAACCAGGAGACCATTTGTATTTTAGCATAAATAACTCTGGCGATGAGCAATGCGTCAACTGTGGTGCTAGAAGGAGTGATGATGGCGTCCATGAACAACATTAATTCTTCTATAGAAAAGTTAGCGAATCAAAGTTCCGCCTCTATAAATGTGAATCCTAATTCTATTGAAATTATAGGTATTCTGAAAGAAAATGTCAGAAAATAAATTCACGACGATTTCAGTAAGGAAAGATCCCACTTTTGCGAGACTGCAAAGGCTCGGAGATCTCGGCGATAGCTACGACTCAGTCGTTACCAAACTTCTAGATATTGGAGAGAAAAAGCTGCTCTCTGAGGCTTGGGAGGAAGTCTACATCGTAAATACACAAAAATGATAATAAAATCGGCACTGCATCGGCGCTACGTTGGTTTCAGGCCTCTTAGCGCCGTGCGAGCACCAGCAGAAGATTCTTCCAGGATCCAACAACAAAACCCACCACCAGAACCAGAGGAGGTTAGCGTTAGATGACTGTAGTTGTAGCGCCGCCAGAATTAAAGTTTTCTAAAATTGCTTTTAAAGCAAAAGCAAACTCCATTCTGGATAAAAAATCTGTCGCTCCATTACTTGAATCTGTATCAGAACAACATCCGAGAAGGTATGTCGAATGGTCTGCTCTTGTCGAACAGCTTGAATTACATTTTGAAATGTCAGTTGTGGATGCTGCGGTGTTCGTTAGATATCTGGTAAATGAGAACACACTGCATCAAGTACCATACCATCTTACTGGCTCGATTGCTTTCAGTCTAGATAATTCTTTGCAGAAATCAAGTGTCCTCATTTCTGATGAGGATGAAAAACAGATTGCAGAGCAAGACAAGAAGTATTTGAAACAGCTTGATAATAGCGTAAAGAACCAGCGACAGCAAACAGCGGCTAGACGTTATCAAAAAGATAGAGAGGAGTTGCTGGGGGAAAAAACAAAATGATAACACCACCAGTACTAAACAACAAGCAACAGATCCAGCTTGAATTGATCGCTATAGACTTCTACTTGCAGCAGATCGCTGTTAGATATCCCAAATCCTGCATGGGGTGTGTAGACAAAATAAGATTTGCACTCGCACACGTTATCTTTCTGCACGATGGCGTAGACTTGCAAGAATTCTGTCGCAACGACAATGATGATAATGGAGGTTTGAGAAATTAAAATGAATAATAATGATAAGAAAGAAGAAGCAATCCGTTTGATTAAGAAGGGCATAGGTGTAATTCCATTACAAAATCCTGAAGAGCCCATCAGATTCAACGGTGAATCAGACGAAGACTTTGGAAAGAGACGCAAATCAGAATTAGATCGTAGGAAACAGCCTGCGCTTGCTTGGACACCATACAAGACAAGACTCGCAACTATAGATGAAGTTAACAATTGGTTTTCGTTCAATGCAAACTACAACCTGGCGATACCCTGCGGTGATGTATCAGGAGGACTTATCGCTTTTGATGTAGACGGCGATACAGCGAAGAAATGGATCGAAGACAAGTTTCCCACCATGTCAGAAGGTTTGCGAAAGGCACTGAATAACACTATGAGGAACGTAACAGGATCAGGTGGCCAGCATTTTGTGTTTTATGTTGAAGGTGGTAAAACAGACATTAGTCAGATAACGATCTGGCGCAACGATGAAAAGCACTCCGAGATAAAGATCCAAGGCAACTATCATTATATCGCAACTGCTCCTTCTAGAAGCCCACACAATAACGGCAAACTGTATGAATCAAATGGTAAAGATCCTGTGATAATTACAAAAGAACAGCTTGATGAATTCATCCAAGCAATTGGCTTGCCAGAGCTGGTTAATAACAACAACAAAAATAATAATAATAATAAAAAACTGTCAGACCCAGCCACAACAACAAGCGAGACAAACAGCAGCAGCAGCAATAGCAATCAGGTTATGGCTGAGTTGGAAGAAGGAGGAAGCCGATCCTTAACACCTGAACAAATGCAGCAATTGTTACAAGAAGTGATTCCATGTTACACACCTGGAGGTCGAAATGAGATCATGTATTGTTTGCCTGGTGCGATGAGGAAGGAAGGCTTGAGGCTTGAAACTGCTGAGAAGTTTGCTACATTGTTAAGTGAAGAAGCAGGTGATACGAGTGAAGAGCTGCGGAGGTCATTGGATAAGGTTGACAGAACGTATAGCCAACCAATCGATGAACTTAATGGTAAGAAGGGTTTGTATGAATATCTATCAAGTGCTTTTGGTCAAGAAGGTCGGGAGCGATTCACTCGAATATGCCAGATCATAAACAATCCAGATGTTTTACGCAATGCTTTGGTCGAGGCCGTTAAAGAGGAAAAGAGACGACGGTGGGAGGATGGTACTGATGCTGGGGGAGGCGGTAATGGTGAAAACGGAGAAGCTCAACAAACAACAGATGAAGAAGAAGATAATAGCCCTGGAGCATGGTTGAGCAAAAAGAAACAGGTAGATCCCCATTTGGATGTCGTTGCAACCATCTGCGAGGAAGTATTACATCGTGAGAAATTCAAGACGTATGCCGATACAAAAGAGATTGTGGTTTATCGTGATGGTATCTACATACCAGACGGAGAGAATGTAGTCGAACAGTTGATTGATCTCTTGGCAAATTACGATATAACCCAGCATAAGATAAATGAAATATTTCGGAATGTCAGGGTAAAAACACTAACCGATCGATCGTTGTTTGATGCTATCCCTAACATAATAACTGTCGAAAATGGATTGTTGGATATATTCACTTGGGAACTTAAGCCACATAGGCCAGGGTTTTTGTCTACTACTAAATATCCTATGAAGTACGAGACAGAAGCAGAGTGTCCAATAACCGAGCAGTTTTTGGCCGATACAATACAAGATCCGTTTAAGATTAGAGAGTTCCTAAAGTTCTGGGGCTATGTGCTAACTAAGGATTGCAAATACGAAAAGGCCGTGATGTTTGTTGGTACTGGTGCAAATGGTAAAGGCATCTTAATCCGTCTAATGGAAGCCCAAGAAGGCGGTTTTGATAAATGCAGCCACGTCAGTTTACATCATATGGGTGAAGATAGGTTTGCAACCGCTGGCCTATATGGCAAAACACTGAACACATTCGCAGACTTGGAAGGTGACAAACTAAAGTCTACTGGCAATCTTAAGACTATAATATCTGGTGACTCAGTTGAAGGCCAGCACAAACATACACCTAGGTTCAAGTTTAAGAACAGGGCCAAGATTGTAGTTTCGGCAAACAGTCCACCAGAGACAGATGATAAGACATACGCCTTCTTTCGCAGGTGGTTGATTATTGCGTTTGATAGAACATTTGTAAATACAGACGATGAGAACGATCCTAACAAAAAAGACCCTGATATCTTGGAGAAAATGACAACTCCGCAAGAGATGGCAGGCATCCTAAATCTGAGACTGAAATATTTGCGAGTGCTCCAAAAAGAAAATGGCTTTGAAGAAGAATCATTTGAAGTAATCAAACATGAATATGAGTCCAGGGCTGAGCATGTATCTAAATATCTAGGACAAAGATGTAAGGTTGACTTTACCGACTTTAGCACTGATTGCAGGACAGACACACAAACACTATATGCTGATTATCTAAATTGGTGTAAAACCCCAAACAATGATGACAGCAGCAGTAGTAGTGGTGGTGGTGGTGGTAACAGAATAGCAGATAACATCATTCTTGCAGAAAATACTTTCGGTAGTAAACTAGCAGAATTAGGAATAACAAAGAAAGATAGGAAACGTAAGGGACAAAAACGAGGCTATGATTACGCACATGTAAAATTAGACTCTAAGATTGATGTGACTACTACTACAACATTAGATCAATCACCAGAAGAAATACAAAGAACAATAACAAATCATGAAAATAGTAACAAAATATCACAAACATGCCAAGTATGCAATCAACAATTACCTTCATTAAGAGAATTGCAATTGCATACAGTTTTCAGACACCCAGAGGAACAAATACCGACTGGGGAAGGGGCCGAACAATAATAATAACCAATCAGTGCGCACTGATTAGTCAAAGCAGTTAGTAGTTATACGTGCCAATATACTACTTCTTTTCTTCTATAACTAAATATTCCACTGGCTCCACTGGCTCCAAGCCATTTTAATATACTACTTTATTTTAATCTTAAATCTAATACTGCTAAGCGTGTAAACATAAAACTTTGCCATAAATGTAGTTGGAACTAGTGGAGCTAGTGGAATGCTTACAGCCAAACTGCAATAGCAATTTATGCAAACATGTAATGAAGATCGGGTATGAGTCACGAGTGAATTAGAAGATAATGCAAAGATAATGCAAACATGCAATTCCTGAGCACGGTTTTATGCAAGATTCACGCTCAATCAGGCTCGAATTCTTATCAAATCGTAGAACCAATTTTCGAACAAATTACGAATAAAGCGATCCCCACATTTCAGATTGGAGGGGGTATGATTATAGTAGAACATAGCATCTGTAAGTATCCTTAAAGATCTACCTAACACACACAACGCAGTATCACCCTCCTAAGCGGCATAATGTCCTAGAAAATAGTCAGATAACAAAAAAGAGTAGATAGCAGGTGGGTGTGAAGATTGATTGGCTCAAGTTCTACACCATTCATGTGTGGCCATGACGTACTGACACACCCGAGATACCACACACGCATAGCACAGAGACGCACCTGCTATCTACCCCTTGCTGGTGAACAGCAACTGACCCGACAAGATTCACCAGCCATATAGGTATTAGTCAAAAATTAATTGTTTGTATACCTTCTACGGATTACTCTTTATTGTTGGTGCTTACTGCTATTGCTATTAGTCTATATGTACTAAGTTACTACGCTTACTGTGCTATTACTATAGCACTAGCGTTGCTACCACACACGAGCAGTAGGCCATAGCACATAGGGGTAGTAGTATAGTAGCACATACACCTGTGTGCAGTAGTATGGTGTGTATGGTATACCATATAGTAGTAGTGTATACATGTAGTAGTGTAGTAGTATGGTAGTAGTAGGGTATGACATGCATGAGGTATGAGACATGCGATGATGATGTGATGAGATGTGTTATCGTCTGTATGTTATGAATAAATACAAAAACATGAACATATTCATAAATCCAAACTTATGCATCAATGAACTGAAAAATATTTCAACTTGTAAATTGACATTACCTCCTGGCCTATGGGTTCCTTCTTTTTAAAATACAAAATAAAATAAAAAAATAATAGAAAATAAAAATATCTTCTATAACTATCTTGCCCAGGCCCTGGCGACATTATTCTTGAGATGAGTCGTGATAGGCCTTCAAGTAAGTATTAGCCTGAGCAGGTTCATTCAGCCACTTCTCGATAGCATGATCTCCCTTAACAACACCAGCAGCCCTTGCTCTTCTAATGCTTTCACCAGACCTAGAGCCCCATTTTGCCTTAATGCGTGGCTTGCTCGTTGCTGATTGGCCCCCTAATCCGTCAGATCCTCCATAATAGCCATCAGCAGTAACGATGTTTACCGCTCCTAGGCTCTCAGTAGTGGCAGGATCCACTTTTTGCTTCATAGTCCTATATCCGCACAAAAAGCATTCATACACCCCGTCTAGCTCATTCCATTGCAGCAGTTTACCGCAATTAGAAGGACATGCCCTCGAGTCCTGCTTCTTCTCACGAGTTGCCCTTCCAGATGAACCTGCCGTACGGCGTGTTGTTGCTTCTCCTAGATTATTATTATTAGAAAAATAAAATTCCTTTGGAATCATTATCGGTTATTTCGGACATTAACGCCCTTACTTGACCCTCGAATAGTAGTGGCTGAACCTGTACCGTATCCTCCAACCTGAATACCAGATTGTCTCTCTACAGTTACCGAATTGCCATCTCTCTTCAAGTTCTTAATAACACTGGTTCCGATCGCATCAGGCCCGAATGTATTGGTGTTTACTCCAGTCTTGCCGCTATACCTTTTATCGCCGTTCTTTGTTGAGTCTGTAAATGGCAGTGATGACATATTTCTAGTTACAGAGAGATTATACTGCAATCTCTCTCATTAACTTTATCGTTGCACACAAGATCTTATCTTTGTAATCTAAACTCGGCCGATAATAATGTCTTGCAAAAATACTGACTGGCGTACGACCCTGGACAGCGTCGATAATTTCTGTTGGTATTCCTTCCTTATGCAAATACGTTGCATGGATCTTTCGGCAATACCGCAAATCGCATGTTATACCCCTACGTTGACACATTTTAGATATGGCATTATGTGATGGAACCTTTTCACCTAAAGGTGAAAGGGTCTGCTCTAGCATGTCTGCAGTAATAAATGACAGATAACATTTTTTTGTTTGTCTCAGGAATATTTTAGGAAAACGATAATGTTCGAGACATTGACGTTCTTCATTATAATAGGCCTGATAGGTATCCCTATCGGCTAAAAGTCTAGCACACTCCACCACCTCCCCAGGTCGGAGCCCAGTAAGTACGTCTAGTTTGACTATTTGGCCCATCAAAGGGGGAGTACAGCAATCATTTTCCTCACTTTCCCTATCATAGAATCGAGATCAAGGCTTGGATTGAGCACGCTTTCCAGGTTTTTAGATGCGTCTGGCTTAACCCATTTGAGGTTATAATTGCGTCTAATATCGTTAAATTCCTTATATCTGCCAGTATATTTGGCCAAATTCGCCAAGGCTGATAGTACATGATGCCAAGATTGAGGCTTTATTTCGTCAAGTATCATAGAAGCGTCACCAGTATCCAACACCGCAGCAAATCTCTTAGCAAAATTCACAGTTTCCTTTACAGTCTTTGGAGTTTTACCCTGTTTTACCAACCAGTCATGAAAATCAGAGAATTGCCATGCTCGGGAGGCTGGAATAGGGGACTGCCTTAGTATTATTCCTCTGTTATTACTACTACTATTACCATCAAACTGAGCCGACGGGATTCTTGACACCGGCAGTCCACTTTTCCAGCCGACCGAGTACGGCGGGCCGAAGCTGGTGTGCGTCGATCTGACAGCCGACAAGGTAATCCAGAAGATACTCTTCCCACAGGATGTAGCTCTTCCGACAACTTACCTCAACGACGTGCGCTTTGATCTTCGGCGC